>Ga0055584_100000070_pt1 | contig 87089 bp, 73 predicted proteins | sample OSDHelmetaG_FD_58716 | JGI IMG/M metagenome (GOLD analysis project Ga0055584, IMG submission 58716) | Pelagic marine sediment microbial communities from the LTER site Helgoland, North Sea, for post-phytoplankton bloom and carbon turnover... | ecosystem: Environmental > Aquatic > Marine >... | reverse complement strand
AAGCTGAAGCTGAAGCGGGCAGAACCATCGCAATTCTGCGAGATCTAACCGGTACGACAGGGCAAGCTGAGCACCACTTAGTTGCCGAGACAATGCAGATCGGCCGGGCATGCGCACCTTCAGACGAGATTCAAAGCATCGTCGTGCGCATGAAGACCGTGGGCCGGCGCCACGCCGTCATCGAGTATCGACAGCACGGGTACTGGCTTGTCGACCAAGGTAGCCTGAATGGCACCTATTTGAATGGTGAGCGTATTCACGGCGAGCGGGCCTTGCACCATGGTTCGCGGATCCAACTTGAGAGCGCCGAGTTCGAGTTTGTGGTACCGGGTGCTGAGGATTTATCCGCAACTGTGGCTGTTGATCCTGACCTCTTTATCGAAACCATGGTTGCCAGCTCAAGCGATGCCGCCGCATTTGCACCGGTCAAAGAAACCACTGCAGCGCGCTCCGGTGACGGGCCTAGCGAATTTTTAGAAACTGCAGTCAATAAGGACGCGCCACCGCAAAGTCAGCTACCGGGCGATACCCATGTGTTAGATGATAACCCCGCAGCCAACCCTGCAGGTGATGCCCAAGATACCGCTACGAAGGTTGGCAGCGGAACAGTCGACTTTGATGTATTCGGCGACTCCTCAGACTCGACGCCACCGCGTTAACTTCCCGGCAACTAGCAGATAAAAGCCGCAACCGGAAACACGGGTTCGCATCAACTCTTAACGAAGTTCACGCACCAAGCGAATGCCCAACTGTTTGTTGCCTTCGCCTTGTTTGAACTTCAGGCGATTGGCTGAGCGCACCGCTTTCGGGAAGAGCAACCAGGAGCCACCGCGAATTGAGCGCTGTTCGCAATCCGATGCATCCACCGGGGCACCGTCACTCGGTGCACCCGCATAACTTGCGCGCCAGCAGTCGGTAGTCCACTCCAACACGTTGCCCAGCATATCTGTTAACCCGAACTGGTTCGGCATAAAAGTACCGACCTCTGCGGTGTAAACATGTTTGTCATCGCACTGATGGATCTCTGCTCGATACTTAGAGATCGCTTTCTTTAACGCCTGATCAGCGACATTTTCGTAAGTGCAAGCGACATTCGGGTCTTTGCCCCAGAAACGCGCACTTTGAGTACCACCGCGGGCTGCATACTCCCACTCGGACTCGGACGGCAAACGGTAAGTCGCGCCGCTTTGCTCACTTAGCCAGCCGGCGTAAGCACGGGCATCCCCAAAGCTCACGTTAATCACTGGGCGGCTGTTGCGTCCCCAACCCTCATCGCTCGGCAGCGGCCGATTTGTTGCTTGAGCAAAGCTGTCGTACTGCGAGAATGTAATCTCGTGAACGCTTATTGCAAAAGGTGTTTTGAATGTTACGTCGCGCACCGGCAACTCGTCTGGATCACCTTCGCCACTAACATTACCCATACCGAACGTACCGAGCGGCAGCGCTAACATCGCTGGACCATTACCACCGTTAGACATCGCGTCTTTGAACGCCAGTGCTGCTGGCTCAAGTTCGCAGCGACCAAGCGCGCCGCTTGCGCCAGCCAACAAAGATGAGGTCGGCACCAGCTCAGCGGCAAGCTTTACGTACTCCGTCGCTTTATTACAAGCGGAGCTAGAGCGCCGCTTAGCAGCCTTAGCCGCCAGCACTAAGTAGCGATCTACGACCGAGTCCAAGCCCGCACGGGCCTTATCGCTGGCAGGCATAAGCACATGCGCATGTTTGAAAAATTCGTAGGCATTGTCACCCACTGGTGTACTCAAGCGTACCTGACTCAGCGCAACCTCACCTTTCTTGATCAGCTCGTCGTGCTGCGCGAGGCGCGCTGCGGCTTTTTTCTTCGCGGCTAATTTTTCCGACTCAGACTCCACCACCACGACTGGTGGCTTTGCGGTGTCAGTAACTTTTTGCTGCAAACCGGCCATTTGCCCCTGCAATTGTTCGTTACGTGCTCCCAAAGCCGCCAATTCGGTACTGATCTGGGTCTTTTGGTCTTCGGACTCACTTAATTTTGCGCGTAAACTCTCCGCTGCTGCTTGTGCTTTTTGCGCTGATGCGTCCAAAGCAGCGCCACGTTGTTTGGTCGCCTCAACTTCTTCGCGCGCATCCGCAGCCTCGCCTAACGCCGCTTGCAGCGCTGCTTCTGCCGCCGGGTCGGTACCGCCACCAATTACGCCCCCAGCCACTAAACCGCCCCACACTGCTGACGCCGCCACGGCACCACCAACCAAGCCGCCAACAGCCCATAAAACACGCTTCCCTGCCGGTGGCGCAGTCGCCGCCTCCTGCGGGGCGGCATCATCGGACGCTGCTAGCGCGGCGGAATAGCCCGCTTGCGATGGTGGCGGCAATAGTTTTCGCATTTCCGCGACGCTTTGTGGGCGCCCTTCTGGCTTAAACACCAGTGCAGCATCAATTGCATCGAGAAATTGCTTAGAAAACCCTGGAGCGGCGCGCTCCGCGACCGGCGGCAAGGGATCATCTTGCTTAGCTACCAGGGCTCGATTGCGATTAAACGCGTTAATCGGCGGGCGCGTAGTCACCGCGCGATACATGGTAGCGCCCAATGCGTAGAGATCCGTCCAGGGTCCCTGTTTGCCGGTGCCGAAGTCGTATTGCTCGTAAGGCCCGTAGTCCTTCGTCATCAGCACCGTAAGGGGCCGAGTCGCAACGCCGATAGCTAAACGCGCAGCGCCAAAATCCAGTAACACCGGCCCGCCTGCCGGGCGTACTATGATGTTGTCGGGCTTAATATCGCGATGAATAAATCCGGTAGCGTGCATCGCCTCAAGCGCATCCAACATCGGATGAACAACACTCAAAAGCGACTCTTCTGTGCCCATACGTCCCTTTCGCAGGACGCGCTCGAGGCTATCACCCTCCTCGAAATCCATAATCATATAGGCGGTGTTATTCTCGCGAAAAACATCCTGGACGCGGACAATATTCGGGTGCCTGAAGCGCGCAAGAATTACGGCTTCTTCAATAAACCCCTCTAGATGCTTTTCGTAGAGTTCGGCATAGTCCTCATCCGACGGCGCCACCGTCGCCGCGCCATCGTCGCGCGCGGCGACCTCCATCGGCAGATATTCTTTGATGGCAACGTGGTGGCCTAGGGTCGAATGGGTAGCGGAATACGTGATACCAAACCCGCCCTGCCCAAGCGGCGCACCGACTTCGAAGCTGCGAAGTCGGTATCCTATCGGCAGTGCGTCTTTTATCTTCGGTGCCATACGGGTCTCGACTTCCGAACTAAACAAATGAGAGCTAGCGACCGCGCGAAACGGGCTACCACATAGCTGTTATTGAAGCACATCGCGGCGACAAAATTTGTAACGAATCGCACAAATATGTCTTGATGTTGGCGTGGAACTTTCATCAATGCCGACGCAACCCTGCGCCAACAGCCTTGCCAAGCATTATTTGGTCTGCAGGTGCAGGTCATAGACAATCTTGACCTTGAAACCGATGATCGGCTCGTTGGCCCACTCGCCGGTGCCAATATTGAAAGTGCGCCGATCAACAACAACGCTGCCACGCAGGCGCCTGTTGGTGTCAGTGGATGCGGCCCAAGTAAAGGTCGATTGCAGCGGGTAATCCTGACCTTTGATCCGGAACACAGCGTTAGCCTGAAATTGGTCCTCGCCCAAAGCTTTAAAAACGTTTGCGAGGTAGCGCGCTTGGCCAAACTGGCTCGCGTCGAACCACTCGGCGCTGCGCATGCCAACGTCGCGATCACGGCTGGCAGTATCGACACTCGCCATATCCACTTCGATGTGCAGTTTCGAATCGCTAAGTTTCGCGGGGTCAAACTTGACACTACCGCGCCAGCGCTCGAAACGCCCACTAAAGTCGATGGAATCGTAGCTCGCGACAAATCCAATGTGACTGCGCACATAGTCGACCACCCAGTCGTTTGCACGACAGCTGAAACTCGCCACAATCAGGGTGAGACAAATTAGGTAAGCTTGGGGTCGGCGCATTTAATCCCCCTCCTTCACTCGCCACATCTTGCGCAGCACATCATCGCGCAGGAAAAAATGATGATATAGGGCCGCACCAACATGGATCGCAACTAGCAAAGACAACAACAGACCAAAGGCGAAATGCGCCGTCCCAGCCAGCAGCTGTAGCTGTTCATCGGTGGCAACAATGGCGGGAATCCGAGCGAGGTCGAACCAGTTCAACGGAAACCCGGCGGCTGAATTGAACACCCAGCCGGACACAGGCACCACGATCATCAAGCCATACAAGCCAAAATGGCCAATACGTGCAAGCCTGCGATCGCGCCTGCTCATTGAGTTAGGCCAATGTGGGCGCCGATCCAGTACGCGCCACGCCAAGCGCAGAACAACCAAAGCTAGAAGCGTGAAACCAAGCGCTTTGTGGAATGCGTACGCCTTGATCTTCAGCACCGAGCTTGGATAATCGACCATTACCATGCCGAGTACTAACATAGCGATAATCAGCGCGGCCATGAGCCAGTGCAAGCAACGCGTCACAAGGCCCCAGCGATTTTCCGTTGAGCATAAGCCCATATGCACGTTTTCCTAGAACACCGATATCGGCACCGCGCCTGCCTTGCGCTACAGCGATGCCCGCCGAACAATGCGGATACTAGTAGCGAAAAAGCCGCCAAACGGCAGTCGCTAACAACCCGCAGTGCAATGAGTTTTATGCGAATCGCCGCCCCTTGCCACGCTCAGACCCACATTAGCCGCTCACAGTTCGAAAATCACTGGACTATCGGCTCAAGCCACCAGCAGAGTAACATCTGCGCTCTAGGCCCATCCCGCGTCTAGGCCTGGAGGTAACACGGAATGAAACGCGATCACGCCGATCAGTCGGCAGCATTTATCTACCAACCTGGGCATAGTCTCGGCTATTTGATTCGGGACAGCTACCGCACTTTTACAAAAGTGTTACATGACTTAATTGAGGCGCATGGCGTTGCAATTGGTCACTGGTACTTTTTACGCGAGTTATGGGTAGAAGATGGATTGACCCAACGCGAGTTGAGCCGCCGGGCTGGCATTATGGAGCCTACCACCGCTGCCGCGGTCAACACGATGGAAGAGAAAGGCCTGATTCGACGCGAGCGCAATCCAGATGACCGCCGCAAGGTGAATATCTTTCTGACCGACGGCGGCCGCGCGCTGCAAGACGAATTGCTACCCTATGTAATTGAAGTCAATGAAGTTGCAGCATCGGACTTCGCGCCAGACGAGATCGCGCAGCTGCGAAACCTCCTGGAAAAATTTAAGAACAACCTCGGCGCATCCGAAGTTGACGCCGCCGGGCAACTGAGATTTCATCCAACGGACCGGATCCCATGACTGACACTACTGCCAAACGCCCACTGGAAGGTCTACGCGTACTAGATTTGGCCACATTTCTTGCGGGCCCTTTCTGCACCACAATCTTGGCCGAGTTCGGTGCTGAGGTGATCAAAATAGAGCAGCCCGGTAGCGGCGATCCGCTGCGTAAATTTGGCACAATCACCGAATGTGGCGACTCGCTAGTGTGGCTGCAGGAAGCGCGCAACAAACAGTGCATCACCCTAGATCTAAAGTCGCCAAAAGGCAAAGAAATCCTTGAGCAACTGGTGCGTGAATCCGACGTATTAGTGGAGAATTTCCGCACCGGAACATTGGAAAAATGGGGGCTCGGCTGGGAACATTTACACGCGATAAACCCTCGCTTGGTAATGTTGCGGGTGACTGGTTATGGCCAGACTGGGCCAAAAGCACGTGACCCTGGCTTTGCCCGCATTGCGCACGGCTTCAGCGGCTTATCACACTTAGCTGGCGAAGCGGATGGGCCGCCATTGATGCCGGGTTCAACTACCTTGGCGGACTATCTGTCTGGCACCTATGGGGCGCTGGGCGTGATGATGGCGCTGCGCAGTCGAGACGAAAGTGACATCGGGCAATACATCGATATTGCGCTGTACGAGCCCATCTTCCGATTCCTTGATGAAATGACTCCAGCATTCGCCCATTCAGGTTTTGTGCGTGAGCGTATGGGTGCCGATACGGTGAATGTCGTGCCGCATTCACACTACCCAACCGCAGACGGCAAGTGGATTGCAATCGCCTGCACCAGCGACAAAATGTTCGCGCGCCTAGCGGATGCAATGAACGCTCCCGAACTGGCCAACGAAGATCGCTTTGGCTTGATTAAGAATCGCTTGGAGCAACGTCCGGAGGTGAATCGCATTGTCGGCGAATGGACCGCCAACCTGCCCCAAGACGAGGTCCTTACGATACTAAAGACCGGTGAAGTGCCTTCTGGCCCCATATATAACGTCGCGGACATTTTCGCCGACCCGCAATTCCTTGCGCGCAACGATTTGCTAACTATGGGTGATGCCCGAATCGACTCAATCACGATGCCCAATGTGTTTCCGTTGTTATCGCGCACGCCGGGGCGAGTCGATCATCTAGGTCGAGCACTAGGTGCCGACAATGACGCGGTGCTCGGCGATCTTCTCGGAATTGATGAACAAGGGCGCCAAGCATTGCGCGACGATGGCGTTATCTGACCGCACGATGACGACCAAAATCGCGCGTCCAGGTACGACCCATGACCAGCATATCTTCGGCTATTACCATTGCACAAAGCCTAGCACTCGCCATCGAACGCGGCGGCGAGTCGGTAGCAGTAGTCAGCCCAGATGAGCACCTGAGCTTTGCACAGCTTGGCCGTAGTGTGCAGGGCACAAGCGAAAAAATAAATGCACAGCTTGGCGATTCACCAGGCGTAGTGGCCATCGTATCGCCAAACCGTAATGACGCATTGATCGCGTGCCTTGGCGTGATGTGCGCAGGCAAGACCGTCGCAATCCTCGACCCGAGCCATCCCGATGCGCGGCTGCACACAATGCTTGAAAGCTGCACACCACAGCTGATTCTATGCCCAGACAGTCTGCTTGAACGGGCCAAGACCTGGGCCTCGCAGTTGTCGCATCAGTGCCACGTGCGCGCATTTACTGCGCTGTCGCCGCCTTCAGCAGGCGACCTGAAAGTGCCCAACATCTGCGCCAATGCACCTGCGATCATCGTCTTCACCTCAGGCAGCACAGGCGGCCCTAAAGGCATTGTCGAGACGCACGCCGGAGCGCTCAGTCGTTACCGCTTGCTGGCGCAAGCCATAGATCTTACGAGGCACGATTGCGTTGCCACGATTGCGCATTTCAGCGGCTGCCGAATAGAGACCATAGGGCCGCTATTGCACGGCGCGAGTGTGTGTCTATTTGACCTGTCTGGGCGCGGCTTCGCTGAGTTAGAAACCTGGATGAAGGCCTGCCACGTTAGCGCGCTAAGGCTGCTACCAACTACCGCGCGAGCGCTGGCACGCGCTAACTCTGAGTTCACTGGATTTGCACAGCTGCGCGCAGTGCATTTCATCGGCGAGGGCTTGCGCGGCGGCGATCTACGTCGAATTCGTTCTCAATGTGATCCCAACACTCGCATTTTTAATCTCTATGCGAGTAACGAGTCGGGCCCCTGTACTGCCTTGGAAGCCACTAAGCTTGATTTCGTTGATTCTCAGCCCGTGCCGATCGGATCTGCGTTACCCGGGTGTCAACTGCGTATCGTCAACCCGAATGGCGATGAATGCGAGCCGGGCGCGACTGGCAGAATCGTTGTTCGCAGCCCTGGTGTGTTCACGCAATACTGTGATGACGTTGAAGGCACGCGTAAAGCTTTGCGCGTGCATAATGAAGCTACATGGCTGCATACCGATGACCTCGGCGAATGCGATGCGCAGGGCAACATCACGCTCACGGGCCGAGCAGGCTTGCTGGTGAAAGTCGCGGGCCACCGCATCAATCTTGCGGAAGTCGAGCAATGCTTGAATGAAGTTGATGTAGTTGATGAATGCGCGGTTGTTATCTGGGAGCGACGACCAGGTGAGTCCGTGCTGCTCGCTTTCGTAAAAATACACACCGGCAAACAATTTGATGCGCATCTGGTGCGTGCCCAAATGAGCGCGTCGCTACCGCTGTATATGTTGCCCGCACGCTTTGTGCCGCTGGCCACCGCGCCGTTGACGGCAAACGGCAAACGGCAAACTCGATCGAACAGCCCTGCCCTTGCCAGTACACGTTAAAGATCGCGGCGCCAGCGAGTTCAAGGCGCAATCGGTGCTCGAGCATCGCATCGCGATTATTTGGGCGGAGGTGCTAGAAACACAGCGATTTAATTGCACTACCGACTTCTTTGACCTTGGCGGTACCTCGCTGCTAGCCGCACTCATCGTCTTGGAACTGCAGCAACGGTTGGATATCGTTGTCGCGTTGTCCGAATTTGCCAAACATCGCACCGTTCGTGCACTGGCTTTAGCGATTGAATCTAACACGCTCGTGCGGGAAGATCCGCCGTTAGTTGGGGCTAACGTAGATGGCCGCGCGACGCCAATTTTCGGTCTGTGCGGTGCACGCGGATACGCATTACGCATGTTGCAATTAGCAACGCTATTGAGCCCCGATCAGCCGCTCTACGGACTGCAACCCCCGGCAATGAGTTGGGCTCATACAGGACTTTCGAGCATCGAGTCGTTCGCGAGCTTCTACATTGAGCGAATGCGCTCGGTGCAGCCGCATGGTCCATACCAAATTGTTGGTGCTAGTTTCGGTGGTGTAGTTGCATTCGAAATTGCTCTTCAGCTTGAGGCGCTCGGTGAGCCCATAAGCTGGCTGTGTATGCTTGACAGTGAACGCCCAAATGCGAGTGGGTGGAGCGCGATTGACTCTATGCATGATGGCCACGATCCAGATTCAATAGCCTTCGCTCACCGTCAAGCTTTGCGCTGTTACACACCAAGCACACCTTTACTTGCACCAATGCATTACTTGATGTGCGTAGACCGATTGATAGAGCCCCTCGACACGCGCGATTGGCGTAGTTACACGGCCGAGCAAATCCGAATGCAGCTCATCCCGGGATTGCATGGCGCCTTCCATACATCACCGCAACGCGAAGCCGTGATCGACTATCTGGCGAAACTGCTGGCAATACCTGATGCCATTGCAAATTCGGTGTCGAGCAAGAGTTTATTTCTACAAGCACAAATTTCCGACACACATATTGGCTGCTTCGACGCTGACTGGCCGATCGTGAGCGTGGCCACTACGGTTGGTGAATTCGACTGCGACCGCCCACGCGCCGGCGTTACCCAGCTGCGCGGGAAACTATGGTTTCCCGATGTGCCGAACTCGCCACTGCACATCTTAGTATTTGCGGGTCGTAAGTATCTTGGTTGGGTGCCTCTCAGTGGCAACACTCTAGCGATACCATCTAAGCAACTGCTAGAACATCAATTTTGCGCGGGGCTGCGAACTCGGCACACACCTCATCAAGATCTACGCGCGTTCGCGCTTGATCTAAGAGCAGGACAAGCGCTAGAGCTGCAGCAACGCCAGCTCGGCGCAACAACTGCCTCGCGTTAGAATAAAGTCCACTGCCAAGCACCAGCGTGACAACTCTCTACGCTGGTGCTTGAAAGCTTATTTGACCTCTAACAGCTCTATTTCGAAATACAGCGTTGAATTCGGCGGAATTGTCGGTGGTGAACCGCGCTCGCCATAGCCATGCTTCGGCGGGATCCAGGTTTCAACCTTGGTACCTGCTTTAATGCTCGATACCACCTGAGTCCAGCCCGGGATGACGCGGTCCAGACCAAAGGTTAGTGGTTCGCCGCGCGCATAAGAACTGTCAAATTCCTGACCAGTAAGCAATGTCCCACGATAGTGCACAACAACTTGGTCGGTGGTCTTCGGTTGTTTACCGTCACCTGCTTTAATTATTCGGTACTGCACACCGGACGGCAGCGTGACAATACCTTCCCTGGACTTGTTGCCTTCGAGAAACGACAAACCATCTTCGAGATTCTTCTTCGATTGGTCACGCGCTTCGCGCTTCATGTCTTCCAGCACGGCAGCTTGTGCGGCCTCAACCTGATCACGATTCACTCGCGGCGGCACACCACCCATCATGTCCTGTATGCCGAGTGCAACTGCAGCAGGATCAAGTTTAGTCATACCTTGCTTCATCATTTGCTGACCAAAGCGCATACCTAGGGCATAACTGAGTTTTTCAAGATGCGAACCGAGATGCGGAGTTTGGGCGTAGCCAGACGCCGATAAGGTAAAACACAATCCTGTAATCAGGCAAAAACGCGAGAACATAGAGGGACTCCTCATTTGGGCAAGCGCGCGATCATCGCACAAATCGTGCCGCAAAACCCGCACTCCTTGCACACTGTTGCTGGCCAGTTTCAGGCACAATAGTGGCCCGATAACTCTGACTACAGTATTTAGATGGAGGGCAAATGGCTGGTCAACTTGACGGCAAGGTTGCAATCATAACCGGCGCCGCCGGTGGCATCGGGCAAGCGTTGACCAGGGGATTTTTGCGCGAAGGCGCAAAAGTAGTCGCCGTCGATGTCAGCGAAGTCGCCTTAGCAGCGCTGACCACCGACCTTGTCTCCGAAGGACTCGCTAAAGGCCGGCGCTTCTTGCCGCTCGAGATCGATGTTTCTGATTCATCTGCTTGCGCAGCCGGTATAGAGACAACCATGGAGACCTTTGGCGCCGCCCACATCCTGATCAACAATGCGGCACTCGGCATGGGATTGGTCAGACCAGACCACATGAGTGTGCCGGTCAAAACCAGCGAGCTCTCGCCACAGCTTTGGGATCGCGTGATTAGCGTGAATCTTTCGGGCGCTTGGTACCTGAGTTATTACGCTTCACCACACATGTTGGCGCAAGGTTACGGCCGCATTATCAACGTCTCGACATCATTCTTTACGATGTTACGCGCCGGATTCCAGCCCTATGGGCCGGCCAAAGCGGGAATGGAGTCAATGACTGCGAGTCACGCATCCGAATTCGCCGGAACTGGTGTCACCGTTAATATCGTTGTGCCCGGTGGGCCTGCGGATACGCCAATGGTGCCGGCGGCGGCGCCATTTGAACGCTCAGCCCTGATCGCGCCGGAGCGCATGTTCCCGCCGATGCTGTATCTGTGCGCGCAGGCTGGTGATGACATCACCGGCAACCGCTATATAGCAGCGGACTGGCTAGCCGACGCAGATATTGATGCAGCCGTCGGTGCAAGTAGCGCGCCCGCAGCCTGGCCCGGTCTCGCACAAAATCCGGTTTGGCCCACTGAGAAGCCGGAGTAACTGATGTCGATACAAGATCGCCAACGCTGGGATGAACGCTACGCTGGCGGAGAATATTCTGAACGCACCCATCCAAGCGCATTGTTGGAACGGTGGTTGCCCGAATTTGCGCCTGGCCGCGCGCTCGATGTTGCCTGTGGCGCCGGGCGTAACGCCTTACATCTCGCCGCCGCTGGCTTTACGGTTGATGGCACAGACATCTCGGCGGTAGCGCTGCAGCGCGCGGCACATAGCGCTGGCACTCAAGGTGTTAGCGTCAATTGGCTGAACCTAGATTTGGAAGACACTGCGCTACCGCAAGGGCCTTACGACCTAGTCCTTGTCAGTCGCTTTTTACAGCACTCGCTCGTTCCACAGATCCTAGACCGCCTCGCGGCTGGTGGCTGGCTGTTGTACGAACAGCATCTGCGCAGTGATTTAAGCGATATCGGCGGGCCACGCAGCAATCGCTTCCGCCTGCGCCCCCAAGAGCTGTTACATCTGTTCGGCGAATTGAACATTGCCTACTACTACGAAGGCTTAGTTGTTGATCCAGGTGGCGCTCGCATGGCGCTTGCGCAGCTCGTGGGACGGCGCCAAGGCTAGTCGATATTGTGCTTGCTGGCGCAATGCCTCGCTCCGCAAGCGCCAATCCGCGTGCGAGTTTGGTGCGTGGAGACGAGGCCAGCCGGAACGCCAACGAGGCTCGACTTTAAGCCACAAGCGGCGAGTCGGCGTGACTGATTCGCGTCGATCGCTCGGAAAGTCACATGGGCGAGCTTAGTCCCAAGATACCGACTCACCTTCCGGCAACGGTACTTGGAAGGTATTCAGCGTCATCGACACCATCACGTAGTAGCCGAGCAAGCACACTAGTTCCGCCGTCGCAGCATTGCCAAGCAGGGTGTGCGCTGATTTATAGCTTGCGTCACTGACATGATGGTGCTCAAGCAACTCACGCGCGAATGCGTACGCGGCGCGCTCGCTCGCATCCGCCTCGGCGGGGCACTCGCCTTTGCGCAACGACTCAATCGCAGCTTCGCTCCAACCTTCTTTAAGCCCAATACGGGCATGCGCATACCACTCGTAATCGGAAGTCCAGGTCTGCGCCACCGCCAAGATGCCGAGCTCACGCAATTTTCCGGACAGCTCACCCTCGAAACGCAGTTTATGGCCAATAGCTTGCGCTGAGTCACCTATCGCAGGGGTGTGCAGCCACGGGTTAAATGGCCCCAACAAAGCCCCTTCAGGAGTAGTCAAACTTCCCGATACGCGCCCTTTCGTGCGCGGGCCCGAGACAATTGAGTCATACATCGCGCGCTGCGTGTCATTCAGGTCAGCAGGCGTGAGTTGCGGAATTCGAGACAAAGTCAGGCTCCTTAGGCAGTGGCATCAAGTACGAGTTGTTCAAGTTCTGAGACATGAGGATCTTCGAGGTCGAGCTTGCGTAGCGCTTGAGCAAGCTCGAGCAGGTAATCAATATTGCGGCCACTAGGGCCGGCTGAGGCCACGATCTGAGCAGCGATCTGTGCGGCCGGTGCGGGGCCGAGATAGGCAAAATTGCGCTCGGTGGCAATATATACAATGGCGGCAAATTCATTACCGTCCACACACTGCAACTGCACATCGCGGCGCACGTAGCCATTTTTCTCGCGATAATCTAGCTCCGCGAACACGCTGGCCGCGACCGTGGCAGAGATCCGATAAGCAACTCCGCCACAGCTCTCGCCGGGGCGCTGTAATAGGGTAACAACCCGCCCAGGAGCTTGCGGCACTCCACGGTGATCGTGCGACCCTTGCCAAAATCGGCGCATCCAACCATCCAGGCGCACAACTCGTACTTCCAGATATTCGATATCCGGTCGCCAGATCAGCGAGCCGTAACCAAATACCCAAATATCACTTTCCATCAGCACAGTCGGTCCAAATAAGCGGCAACTATTTACCTGAGGCCCCACTGATACAAGGTAGCGCTAGTTTGCAGTCGCGCCCGGCAAGCAGCGCCTCGATGCAACCTGAGCAATCCTAGCTTAGTGGCTTAAGACCACCCCTTCTCGACGCGCATCTGCGCCACCTGTTAGACCATTTTCTCCGAGCAGGATGGCGTGAATACCACTGGTCAGCGTGCCGACCTTAACCGCGTGGCCCTTAGCCTTGAGTGCTGCTTCGAAGGTCGCAGCATCAGTGCCCGTTTCGAGCTCTAAGGTCTTACCGTTACGATGCACAAAATGGCCGTGATTTATCGCCTCTTGCGGCGACAGCCCAAAGTCGATAACGCCGATAATTGTCTTCGCAACGTAGCCGATGATGCGTGATCCACCTGGTGAGCCAAGGGCTAAGTGTGGCGCGCCGTTACGCATCACAATTGTCGGCGACATCGAACTACGCGGACGCTTGCCAGCCTGTACTCGATTGGCAACGGGTTTACCATCACGCATTGGCGCACGATCAAAATCGGTGAGCTCATTGTTAAGTAAGAAACCACCCGTCATAACCCGCGAGCCGAACCCAGATTCAATGGTTGTTGTCATCGACAAAACGTTACCTTCGGCATCCCGAATCACGAAGTGACTGGTGCCCACCAGCCCCGGTGTAACGCTCGGGGCGAGTACCAGTTTCTGCGCACCCGGCGGCGTACCAGCAAGCGCCTTGGGGCCAGCTTTATCAGCGTCGATCAACGCGGCACGCGCTGCCAGATACTGCGAATTCAACAATCCTGCTGTCGGCACCGGCACAAAATCGCTGTCCCCCATGTACATAGCCCTATCGGCGTAAGCGAGCTTCTCCGCTTGCGCGACGTGATGAACCAACTCAGCACCCCAACCCATCTTTTGTAGGTCAAAGCCTTCCAGCATGCCCAGAATCTGCCCAACGGTTAGGCCGCCAGATGTCGGCGGCCCCATGCCGCACACCTCATACCCACGATAGGTTTGACATACCGGCACGCGGATTTTGGCTTTATATGCAGACAAATCGCTAAGCGTGATGTTGTTTGTGTGCCATGACGACGCGTTAACTGCAGCAACGATGCCCGCGGCGATCGGGCCGCTATAGAACGCATCTGCACCTTGCCCCGCCAAAACCCGCAAAGTTTCCGCAAACGCCGGGTTGCGCAAGATTGTGCCCTGCTCGAGTGGTTGGCCCTGCGCATCAAAGAAGTAATCACGAGTCGCGTCAAAGCGCTGCAGGTGTTTCGCTGAAGCGATCGACTTGGCTAGGCGCGGCGACACCGAGAAACCTTTCTCGGCCAATGCAATCGCCGGCTCCAGCAAACTTGCCCAAGCTTTCTTGCCGTACAGGCGATGCAGTAAATCGATACTCTTGACGGTTCCCGGAACGCCTACAGCTTGACCGCCAACGGCTGACTCCCAAAAGCCACGTTTCTCGCCCTTATCATCGAGAAATCGCTCCGGTGTCGCCGACGCCGGTGCAGTTTCGCGACCATCAATGGTCAACAATGAGCGCGCTGAGGCATCCCAGTAAAGAATAAATGCACCACCCCCAATCCCAGAAGACTGCGGTTCAACCAAGTTCAGCATCGCTTGGATCGCGACTGCCGCATCCGCCGCACTGCCGCCATCGCGCAACACTGCCATACCCGCTTCAGCAGCAATCGGGTTAGCCGCAGCGACCATCTGTTCCACCGCGACTGCGCGTGCGCCAAATGTAGCGAGAATCCCGAGCGCACAAATACTAGCTAGGCGTTGCATAGATACCTCCCAGATGGATCCGGTTTGATAGGAGCGGAATATCTGAGCTGGAGCACAAATTAAATGAGCTCAATTGCGTTTCAACGCGCGCCAGCCGACATCATTGCGTTGAGAGAAATCCGTAACCGTCTCGCGTACCAGTTGACTAACTGCTTGCACGGCTTTTGAAGGCGGCCGACGGTTTGATTGAACCAAATACAGCAAGCGTGACAGTTCGGGCTCGATAACTGCGCGCGCTCGTAACCTGCCATCTGCGACTTCATTGCGCACAGCACCGATGGGCATCACCAAGCCGGCAACGCCATTGAGCGCCAGCTCCTTCATCGCAGTAACCGAGTCAACTTCGAAGATGACCTTCGCCGGTGCGCCAATTTCAGTAGCCTTTTCATCCACCAATAAGCGTAGCAAATGCGGCCGACTGGGGAGCGCGAGTTCCTCTTGCATCACCTCGGTCATGGTAATCGCTTGTTCGCTCTGGCGTGGCGTACCATCGCCGACCTCGATGAAGTACAAGACTTCTTCGACCAACGGCTCACAATCGAGCCCACCGTGATCACGACGCCCGTAGCTCAACGATAAGTCGATCTCATCATCTTCCACCCACTCGATTAGTCGATCGCTCAAGCCACCGGCGATATTCAGCACGACATCCGGGTACTGCGCGCGACTGCGCGCGGCAAGTTCAGCGACCAAAACCGAATTGACCGTCGGCGTCAAACCGATGGCAACGCGTCCGTGGGGAGACTTGGCGAAGTCCAATAGCTCTTGCCGAGCGCGCGCGAACTGGCGCAACAAAACCCGCGCATGTTGTGACAGCAAAAGACCCGCTTCCGTCGCAGTCACACCGCGTGAATGACGCACGAACAACTCGACGCCAAGTTCTTCTTCCAACTTACGAATCTGTAACCCCAATGCCGGTTGCGCAACATAGAGTTGCTCCGCCGCCTTGGTGATGCTCTTTGCTTCCAAAACACCCATAAAATAGCGCAGCTGTTTAATATCCAAAGACAATTCTCCCAATGCTTTCCAAGCTCGGCCACGCAGTGGCCATAGGGGGATTATATTGCAGTTATAAGCGTTCGCGTGAACTTCCAGACAAATTAGTACTTGCGACGCGCAGTTTGAGTCTTTTTTACCACCCGTAAGATCCTAAGCGATCTGACGCAAATGCCGACATTTCAGCCGCTTGCGATGCCTAAGATGTGCAAGAATAGGCTTTGCTCGCCATTCAGTTTTTTCTCTATGCAAGCCAAACCGCAGCGCTTAATCATTGGAATTAGTGGCGCCTCCGGCGTCATATACGGCATTCGGGCGCTGGAATTGCTGCGCTCAACTGACGTAGAGACGCATTTGGTCATGTCCAAAGCTGCCGAACTGACAATGGCTTATGAAACTGACTATAGCTCCGCCCAAGTTCGCGCTCTGGCTGATGCGACTTACACAGTCAGCGACATCGGCGCGGCAATTTCCTCTGGCTCGTTTCGAACAGAAGGCATGCTCATTGCGCCTTGCTCGGTGCGAACGATGTCGGAAATTGCGAGCGGAGTCACTACAACTTTGTTGAGCCGAGCGGCTGACGTAGTACTAAAAGAAAGGCGGCGCCTAGTGCTGATGGTACGCGAGACACCGCTGCACACGGGCCACCTACGCACGCTACTGCAGCTTTCCGAAATTGGTGCCGTGGTCATGCCGCCGGTGCCAGCGTTTTACACACGCCCAGACAGCTTGGAGGCGATGGTGCGCCAAAGTGTCGGACGCGCGCTGGACCTATTCGATCTTGCGGTTGAGGGTGTCGTGCGCTGGGGCGAAGACATCGCTACATCACCCAAAGACCGAAAATGACCCCGTCAAACGCCCGCAGTCTAGCCGTTACGACAATGCAAAAAGCTGGAATTATCTTGCTTGTTCTGGTGTTCGTGGGATGTTCGCAAATCGACGCGCCGCCGGTCACTTCCGCGCAAACACAAACGGCTAGCGATGGCGCCACCGGGCTTATCGCACCAACAAGCGCAAATGAACAGCGCTGGCGCATCGATCCACGCACCAGCATGGCGCTCATTTACACCTATAAAGGTGGCAAGCTTGCGCGCTTTGGCCACAATCACGTGATCGCCGCACACGCTCTAACCGGGACCGTGATACTGACTGAGACCGTTAGCGGCTCACGTTTCGCATTGACCATCCCGGTTAGCGAACTTTCAGTTGATGAGGCGCCACTGCGGCGGCGCGCGAGTGCTGCGTTCGACTCGGAGCCGTCGCCTGAGGATATCGCTGCGACCCGCACAAATATGCTGGGCGAGCGCGGTCTGCACGCAAGCGCTTTTCCGCTGGTAACCATTACTGGCAGCGTCATCAGCGTAGATGGCGAAAGCGCACAACTCGAAGTACTAATGCAAATACATGGGCAACAACGCCGACTTCAGATACCGGCGAGATACTCACGCAGCGGGCGCGATTTGCGCATAGTTGGCGACTTTACAATGCAGCAATCCGATTTCGGCATTACCCCGTTCAGCGTAATGCTGGGCGCGCTGACCGTTCTAGACGAAGTCAAATTAGAATTCGACTTGCGCGCCATGCCGAACGAAACATAGCCCCTGGATTGCTCTAAGCGACGCCACTAGAGCTGTGCCTGTGGCCCTAACGAATCATTGGCCAAAGCGCTGCGCGCCATGGTCCAAGTAATCCAGCTCTGCTTGAGTACTATCGCGACCAAGCGCCGCGTTACGATGCGGATAACGCCCGAATTGCGCGACAATTTGCCGATGCCCGCCGAAGCCTTTGATAGATGCATCAATATATGCGTGCCAAGGCGCTGGTGCATCGGCTCGAATCGACTCAAGCAACGCAATTGACTGGTCTTGAGCAGGCATGGATTCCGCATGATGATAAGGGTGGTACAAGAACACCCGGGCGGGCACTGACAGCTCGCGATCCAAACCTGCGGCGACGGCTGATTCAGCGATGAGCAATGCCTTGGCGTCACCGGCGAACGCAGTAGCGCTGCCACGGTATAGGGTGCGAGTGAATTGATCGAGTAAAATGACTAAGGCCAATGCACCAATTGGCCTTGCGCACCAGTCGTCTAGCGCGCCAGCCAAAGCGGCCTCTACGTCAGCCGCAAACTGCTCTATAATTTCCGCGTCCACCGTATCCCCACCGTTATACCAGCGCTGTTTTTGCGCGAATGCCGCCTCAGCACTATCGCCACTGTCAGCTAACCAATAATCAACAATCACCGCTGCGTCCGACATCTACTCTCCCCTTGCACCACGCCTAACAAGCAAAACTACCGATATTTATCACATTCGCTTGGCTTGAGTCCCATTGCCCAAGCGCACACCACACACGCACGCCTAAATCACAGCATTTTTAATACCAAGCCGAGGCCCCACATCTATTGAGAGGATGGGAGGCTACAATCTAAGCATAATGCGCAACGCCCCCGGCCGGGAGTACAGCTCGCCTGTGGCGTAGCCGGTTCCATAGTATTCGAAATTCAACGAGTGTAGCCGCTATGAGCGAAGCCAAACCTGCGCAATATCCAAAGCCCGACCAAGACAAACTCGAGGCCGCGATAGATCTGGATGCGCCGGAGAACTACGTCAACCGAGACCTCTCTCTGCTCGCCTTCAATCGCCGCGTATTAGAGCAAGCCAAAGATGCTCGCAACCCACTGCTCGAGCGCGTGCTTTTTCTGTGCATATGTTCAAGCAACTTAGACGAGTATTTCGAAGTGCGCGTATCTGGCGTGCAAAAACGCGCCACCTACGGATCCACGCGACCAGACGCGGATGGTCTTTCGCCACACCAACTATTAGCCGAGATTAGCCGGACTGCACACGCACTAGTTGCGGAACAGTACGAGCTACTGAATAACGAATTGCTGCCCGCGCTTGAATCAGTGGGTGTGCGCTTCCTGCGTCGCGAGCAGTGGACCCGCGATCAAGAACAATGGGTTAAACGCTACTTTGACGAACAAATTCTGGAGTTGTTGTCGCCGATGGGATTGGACCCGGCGCACCCGTTCCCAATGGTATTGAACAAGAACCTGAATTTTATCGTCACTTTATCTGGCAAAGATGCATTCGGCCGCGCAATCGATCGCGCAATCGTGCAAGTTCCGCGCTCGTTGCCACGCCTCATTCCCTTGCCTGGATCGAGCACCGATTCCGCCCACGGCACTGACATAATATTTCTTTCCAGTGTCATCCATGCACATGTTGCCGACCTGTTCCCAGGCATGGAGATAACCGGTTGCTATCAGTTCCGGGTAACGCGCGATGCGGACTTACTGGTTGACAACGAGGAAGTTGAAGATCTGTTGCGCGCGCTCGAAGGCGAGCTGCCTGAGCGGCGATTTGGCGAGGAGGTGCGCATCGAAGTAGACGCGACGATGCCAGACGATCTGTGTCTATTCTTGCAAACTAAATTCGATCTCACTGAAGATGATGTATACCGCGTGAATGGCCCGGTCAATCTTGGCCGGATGCAGGCTATTTATAAAATAGTCGACCATCCAGAGCTCAAACATAAACCATTCACGCCGGGCATATCTGCCCGCTTGAGCCGTAGCAGCGACATTTTCACAACCATCGCCAACGGAGATTTACTGTTACACCATCCTTACGAGAGCTTTTCTCCAGTCATTGAGTTGCTACGCCAAGCGGCTAACGACAAGGACGTGCTCGCCATCAAACAAACGCTGTACCGCACAGGACCTGAGTCAGCGATTGTGGATGCGCTGGTTGATGCCGCGCGGGGCGGCAAAGAAGTCACGGTGATTATCGAACTACGCGCGCGTTTTGATGAAGAAGCTAATATCGAACTCGCCAACCGCCTGCATGCGGCCGGCGCGCACGTTGCTTACGGCGTGGTTGGCTACAAAACTCATTGCAAGATGTTATTAGTGGTGCGTCGCGAAGGCGGGAAACTACGACGTTATGTGCATCTGGGTACCGGCAACTATCACGCAGCCACTGCGCGGCTCTATACCGACTACGGCCTAATGACTTGCAACCCCGAGATTACGCAAGACGCGCACAAGCTATTCCATCAGCTCACCGGACTAGGCAAAATGAGCAAGCTGAAGAAGCTGCTGCAATCGCCGTTCACCCTACATAAAACACTATTGCAGCTCATCGCCGCAGAAGCTACCAACGCACGCGCAGGAAAACCGGCCCGAATAATCGCCAAAATGAATGCCTTAACCGAGCAAGACGTAATTAAGGCTCTCTACGCGGCCTCGGGCGCCGGGGTAAAGGTGGATTTGGTCATCCGGGGAGCTTGCTGCTTGCGCCCGGGTATCGCTGGAGTTTCAGACAACATCCGCGTCTGTTCGATTGTCGGTCGCTTTTTGGAGCACACGCGCATCTTCTACTTCGAGAACAACGACCAGCCGCAAGTTTACTGCGCAAGCGCTGACTGGATGGATCGCAACTTGCACCATCGCGTTGAAACTTGCTTTCCGATCCTAGACAAGCGACTGCGCCGACGGGTTATCGAAGAAGGGCTGTTGCTGCATCTAAAAGACAATACAAACTCGTGGGAAATGCACTCGGACGGTCATTTCGAGCGCGCGAGCAACGGCGCTAAAGACCCTGTGTGCGCCCAATCGGAACTACTCAGTACACTCACATAAGTGCCCTATAGAATAGTCCCAGAGCGCCAGCGAGGCGCTAACGAAAATCAAGCACGAAACCTGCAGCCTGCACGAACTGTGCTTCCTGATCCAAATCCGCGCGCGTTAATGGATGCTCATCAAGCCAGTTTTGCGGAAATTCCAGGGTAAGCGCCTTAGTCTCTTCATCACCATGCGCGACTGGCATCGGTGAGTCGGTACGACTGCGGTGTAACACCACCGCAACACGTAGCAATATAGCCAGACGTGTGAGCCGCTCGCGCATTTTGACATCGAAAGTCTCTAATGCGCTGATTGCAAATTTTCGACGATGTAAGCGCACCAGCGCGCCCATCATACTTTGCTCGCGCTGCGAGAAACCGGCCAAATCGCCATGCGTCAAAATATAGGCACCGTGCTTGTGATATTGACTGTGTGCAACAAACACACCGACTTCATGCAACCGTGCCGCCCACGCCAGCAAATTTCCGTACACATCGCTACGCAAGCGCCATTGCCGCGCTAACTGCGCACGCAAATTGAGTGCCGTTCGCTCTACTCGACTCGCTTGTTCTAAGTCCACGTGGAAGTGGCGAATAAGCTCGTCAATCGTATCGTCGCGCATATCCGCATGGGCAAGCCGCCCTTGCAGATCGTAGAGCAAACCTTCACGTAAGGCCCCATCGGACGAATGCATTCGTCGGATCTCGAGCGCATCGAACGCGGCAGACAAAATCGCCACACCGCCGGCAAAAACCGGGGCGCGCTGCGACTGCAATCCTGCCAAGTCGGTGAGTTTCTCCACATGCCCGCGTTCTATCAGCTCATTGCGCAAACGCTGCAGGCTCGAGCGCGAGATCCCGTCGTCGCTCCAGCCATTCGTGCGCACCACATCGCGCACTGCCAAAATAGTGCCCGAGGCGCCTATTACATGGCCCCAGCCGACTCGCTTGTATGGCGTTTGAATGACTTCTAGCTCTTGCGCCGCAAGCAGCTCGGCTCGGCGCATGCGCTCGGCGGTGATAGCGCCATCGGCAAAACAACGACGGCTCATTTCGACGCAGCCCATGTACAAACTTTCCATCATGACCGGCGTAAAGCGTCTACCGATGATGAACTCAGTGCTGCCGCCGCCGATGTCTACAACCAAACGCTGCTCGGCAATATCAGCTGAATTATGCGATACACCGAGATAGATCAAGCGCGCCTCTTCGCGTCCAGCGATAACCTCAATCGGATGCCCTAGAGCCGACTCAGCGTCAAGCATGAACTCCGCAGAGTTATGTGCGCGACGTAAGGTATTAGTTCCGACGGCTCGCACGCTGCCAGGAGGAAAGTCGCGCAACCGCTGGCCAAATCGGCGCAAGGTCGCCAAAGCGCGTTGCATCACGTCGGTGGTCATTTGGTTGTCGTCAGTTAGACCTGCCGCTAACTGAACCATTGACTTCATCCGATCAACAACTCGGATCCGCCCACCACTGGCTTTTGCAATGACCATGTGAAAGCTATTTGAACCTAGGTCAATCGCTGCTACGAATTCAGGTTCGGAGTCGCTCATCGGATATCCATAGTTGCCAATGCGGTCACGGTTCTGTAGATCTTGGGCGCTATGATATTACCTTGGCAATGGAATATGCGTAACTGCGGATGGGTGCGCACGCGGGCGGGCTCCTTCAAGCGATCAGCCCAAGCCTAATGGTGGCAGCTTCGCGCCCAGAGTACGGCGCATATTTACGCTTCCACGACCGATCTCATTGGGCGACTGCACTCTAAGAAACGGACCCTAGCGCCGCCAATCGCTGCTAGCCGGAGAGAAAGTTGAACACCCGCACCTTAATGCTGATGCGTCACGGCAAGTCCGACTGGACGACCGATACGCCGTGGGATTTTGATCGACCGCTTAAAGCTCGCGGTGAAAATGCATGCCAGCTGATGGCGCAATGGCTAGCTGTACACGGCCCCAAACCCGATAGGGTGGTGACCTCTACGGCGACACGAGCGCTCGAAACAACTTCAGCATTACGCAAAGATCTGCAACTCATTAGCGCTCAAATTCATGAAGATCAACGCATCTACGATGCTTGCGTGGAAACATTGTTACAAGTCATTAAAACGCATGGCGCTGAGTCCAAGACACTGCTGTTAGTTGGTCATAACCCGGGATTCGAGAATCTCCTCATGTTCTTGAGCAATGCGCCACTACCACCGAGCAACAATGGCAAACTGATGCCCACAGCTGCACTAGCTACATTGACCCACTATGGCGCTTGGGATGAACTTACCTTTGGCTGCTGCAGCGACGCTACGGTCGTGCGCCCGCGCGATTTACTCGCGCGCACCTGAGCTAAGTACAAACACTGGCCTAGGTATTACGTATTGTCTGCGCGAAGCGCAAGCAGACCCCTAACGACCGTTTAGATACAAGCAACTAGCTCAGACCAAAGTGCGGCGAAGGCTCTGCTAGCAGCGCTGCTGCGCGCAAATTCGGCTACTGGAGCGCGTCGAAGTCCCATTAGCTCGACTTGGCTCGCGTAGGGAATAGAGTTCAACATCGGTGGATATGCAAGTTCGCTGGGGTTTGCCACGATCTCCCGATGTAAACGTCTACGCGCATCCACCATAGAAAAGAAAGGCAACATACGAGGGCGTTCAGTGACGCCAAAATGATCGCGCAACAGTTGCAAAGTGCGAATCGAAAGCGTACTTGGGATAGTTGGAATAAGAACCGCATCACTTGCAGCTAGAACGCATTCACTCATCGTCGATAAGCCCGGCGCGCAATCAAATATCAATATGTCGTAGAACGAGTCGAAAGACTTGAGTAATCGTCTGAAACGCTTGTCGGGCGCCTTGGTGTGCGCAAGTGCAGCATCAGCCTTACGAAACGAAAATCGTGCTGGCAACAAATCAAGATTGGGATAATCTGAGGCCTTGATAAAAGCGTTTAGGTCAAGATTACCGGCGAGTAATTTACGCGCTCCACCACGATCAGAGCGTAAGCGAAAATAGAAAGTACTGGCCGCTTGTGGATCGAGATCCCAAAGCAACACTCGCTGCCCGGCCAGCGCAGCGGCATGCGCAAGGTTGACGGCACCTGCCGTCTTACCGACGCCGCCTTTCATGCTGTAGAGCGCAATTACTTTCAAAGATTCCGCACCATTTTCACAGCTGCCGAGGTCTGCTCATGAACTTGGCCAAGGTTTCATTCCCGGCCACTTTTCGTAGAAATCTTCGGCCTCATTTGGACGCCTGAATGCGCGCGTAGAAAACCGCGTATTGCGCGGATTATCAAAATCAGCCCACGGGCCCGCGAAACTCTCACGTTGCGCCATCTGACGCTGGTGCAATTGTTCAATCAATCGCCCCATCGCCAACAGCGTGGGAATTTCTGGAGCCCGACGTTGAAACATTTTGTGTGCGAACAAGCGCATACCATCTTGCTGCACTTCTAAATCTTGGAACTCACCCAAATGATTTTGTAATCGCCGCAGTGCACGCACTAAACGACGTATTTTCTTTGCCGGATACAAACTCGAAAACGCTTCAAATAAGTAGCGCAGCTGTTTACATTCAAGCCGCAATTTGTGTAGTTCCTGCGCTGGTGTGTGCGCCGAGATAGCCCGCCCCTGCTTGAGTACCTTTTTGAGTCGCTTCCATATAACTCGATTGGCTACTGCGAGCGCGGTTTCTTCAAACTCATCAGGCGCAGGCGCCACTGCTTGCCCAATAGACTCGGTATCGCTTTGAGCCAACACCGCCTGCCACCAGTGCATAAACTCGGCAAAGCGTGGCGAATTCAAATCCGCACGCAGCGCGCGCTGCGCACGGCCTCGAGCCAAACGCAGATGTTCCCGTAACGGCTCCAGAGCGCCAGCGTCGGGCGCGGGCAGCGCGCCCGCGTACACATCCAACTTGAGCAGGTATACGTCCAGATCCCGCAAAGTCCCCGTTTGCTCGGAAAGCCATTTGAGCTCGCCAACAGCCCGAGTACGTAGATGCGGTTCAATTTGCCCACGCAGACACGACAACCACGCCCGCGAGCGTCGTACCGCCACGCGTAAATCGTGCAAGAACTCTGAGTCAATGCCGACCTTAGTGCCAGCGACATTGGTATCAATTTGCGCGTGCATCGTGCGCAGCATGACCTTTAGGGCCGCGTTCACTGGCATGCTTGGATCCAGCTCCAGTGCAAGCTTTGTTGAATGCCCTGCAACGGCGAAGCCACAAGCACTCGCCAACACTTCTAATTCGTCACTGACCTCTTGAGCTTGTGGCCACGAACTCAAAACCGCATCAATAAAGCGTTGGTTAAACTCATCGAAACCACGTAAGGCAAAGATGCGAATCTCAGTTGGCGCGGGCGACAAGGTGTCTGTGCCGCTGGTAACTGCACCGACCTTCACTTCAAGGCGCACTACGGTCTTATCGAGGTCATCCAGAATTCCATATTCGCTTTGCACAAGCTGGCGCACAAGCGTCGGCCCCAATGCACGAACACCGATTTTGCGGCGCAAATCCGCTTGCTGAACCGGCAGCTCGTGTGCCCAAACGGGCGCACGTGAAATTGGGTAACGCTCGGTGGCTGTGTTGATCAACAGATGGCGCGTGCGGCGCTCTTGCTCAACCACTAAGCGCGCAGCCGCACGGTAAACCCGCCCGTCGAAGGTATCTAGATACTCCAGGGTCAGCTCGCGCACTTGTGTAAGCGACGCGCCAAGATCGCAATCCAATGCGAGTTTGACGATGTCGGGTTCAGTGCCGGGTGGCAGAACCAATATGCGACAAGCTGCCAAGATGTTCCCCCCGATTGAGCAACGACGATATCGGTGCATAAGCGTGATGCATGCAACTTAGCATGCCGGCGTGTCGGCAAACATGGCCAAGATGTAGCGCAGACTCAAGCGCCGCAACGCAGGTATGATCACTAGCGATACCACACACCCGGAGGCGCAGGTCATGATCACTGCCAGCATTCACGATATTTTCTCGGGCCACATCAACCCGGGAGCCCAGGTGCAGGTTCGCGGTTGGGTGCGCACGCGTCGCGACTCGAAAGCCGGGTTTTCATTCCTACAAGTCAGCGATGGTTCCTGTTTCGACGCCATTCAATGCGTCATCCCAGGTGAGCTCGAGAACTATGCGCAAGAAGTCCAGCGCTTAACCGCTGGCTGTGCGGTTGTGGTGTCCGGTGTGCTAGCTGAGTCACAGGGCAAGGGGCAGAGCGTTGAAGTTCAGGCAGATACCGTTGAGGTGGTCGGCTGGGTCGAAGATCCAGACACCTACCCGGTCGCAGCAAAACGGCACACATTCGAGTTTCTGCGCGAAGTTGCGCATTTACGCCCTCGCACCAACACTTTTGGCGCGATCGCGCGCATCCGCAACTGCATCTCTCAAGCGATCCATCGCTACTACCATGAGAATGGCTTCGTGTGGGTCAATACGCCGCTTATCACCGCCAGCGATGCCGAAGGCGCAGGCGAGATGTTTCGCGTCAGCACCTTAGAACTCGCCAATTTGCCAATGCTCAACGGCAACATTGACTTCGACAAAGACTTCTTCGCTGGGGAGAGCTTTTTGACCGTCTCCGGGCAACTGAATGTTGAGTGCTTTTGCATGGCCTTGTCGAAGGTTTACACCTTCGGCCCCACGTTTCGAGCGGAAAATAGCAATACCAGCCGGCATCTCGCAGAGTTCTGGATGATCGAGCCAGAAATTGCCTTCGCCGATCTATCTGACCTTGCGCAGTTGGCAGAAGATTTTTTGCGCTATGTGGTGCGCGCGGTGTTGAACGAGCGCGCCGATGACATGCAGTTTTTTGCCGACCGCATCGACAAAAGCGCGATCACCCGACTCGAGCAGCTGGTTGGCGCCACATTTGAGCGTATGGACTACGGTGAGGCCGTGCAGATCCTCCAGAACTGCAGCAAACGCTTCGAATACCCGGTTGAATGGGGCACGGATTTGCAATCTGAACACGAGCGCTATTTGACCGAAGAGCATGTCGGACGGCCTGTCATCGTGATGAATTATCCAAAGGACATCAAAGCATTCTATATGCGTGCGAACGATGATGGCCGCACTGTTGCAGCGATGGACGTGCTCGCGCCGGGGGTAGGCGAAATCATCGGCGGCTCGCAGCGTGAAGAGCGCCTTGATGCCTTAGACGCTCGCCTGGTCGGCAATGCAGCCAAAGACGAACTGTGGTGGTACCGGGACTTGCGTCGTTACGGCACAGTGCCACATTCTGGATTCGGGCTCGGACTAGAACGACTCATCAGCTACGTGACCGGCATGAGTAACATTCGCGACGTGATCCCATTCCCACGCACACCGCGCAACGCGCCGTTCTAGCGGTCGAATATCGCCTTACTTCGCGTCATCCGACATGAAATAGCCGCGCTCGGCATAGGGAAAATCCCACAGCTCAAAATTGCCCGGCGGATAAGCATCGTGACGGTTCATGTAGTAGGCTCGAATCTCGGCGATAAGACCGTCTCTGAATACATACCACTCGGCGCCGCGAATGAGTTCGCGCGCCGCGCCTGCAGCCGGTGTGAACTCGAGGCTCCACTCAATAACGCATTGGCTACCTTCAACAATACCGTGATCAACGGCGAATCGATCTTCGAAACGCCGTGACACTTTGACCCAGAAATTGGCCAGCGCATCGCCGCCGCGAATAACCGGCGCATGGGTGAAATAGTGCACAACATCATCAGTGAAGGTCGATCGAATGGTGTCAAAGTCGGCACGACTGCAGCCATCGTAGTAATGACGGATGGTCTGCAAATACGGGTGTTCCATGGCTGCCACGAGCTTAGCTCCAGGGTCTGAAGGGTATGCGCATTATGCCCATGTAGGATCGCTTTGCTAGGTCATCCCAGAAGCCCTTGCATGTGCGCACACAAGCAGCAAAATAGCGGCACCAGTTTCCTTGAGGCTAGATCCAATGCATGTAGATGAAGCACTCGCTTCGCGTCGCTCCGTTCGAGCATTTACCGATGAGCCGGTCAAACAGGCGACGGTCGAACACATTCTCGAGATTGCGAGCCGCGCACCCAGTGGTACTAACTGCCAACCTTGGAAGATTTACGTCGCCGCTGGCGCAGTCAAACAAGCAATCAGCGACGACGTCCTCGCTTTGCGCACATCTGGCCGGGAGCAGCCGCGCTCCGAGTATGTGTATTCACCTAAGAACATTGGCGAGCCGTATCTGACCCGACGCAGAACCGTCGGCTGGGACCTGTACGGATTGCTGGACATCAAAAAAGGCGACCGAGAGCGCACATTCGCCCAGCACAATCGAAACTTCACCTTCTTTGACGCGCCGGTCGGATTGTTCTTCTTCGTGGAACGGCACATGGAGCGCGGTGCCTGGTTAGACCTAGGCATGTTATTACAGGGCGTCATGAGCGCCGCGCGTGGGCAGAGCTTACATACCTGTCCACAGGTCGCGTGGAGCAATTACCATGCGATTGTGCGCCAACACCTAGGTGTGCCGAACACCGAGTTATTAGTCTGTGGCATGTCGCTTGGCGTGGAAGACACGCACGCCGTGGAAAACAGCTTGCGCACCGCGCGCGAGCCGGTCGCGAACTTTGCCCAGTTCGCGGGGTTTTAGCGCCAGCTCTTACCCGCACTGCGTGCGCCCGACACCGGGCCGCGCTACACGCCCTACCTTCTAAACACTAATGGCGAGCCGCGCGCCTTGCTCGATCGCGCGCAGTGCGTCGAGTTCTGCCGCATTGTCAGCACCGCCGATGACATGCGGGTCAATTCCGCGTGCGCGCAGCGCTTCGATCAATTCAACGCGCGATTCTTGTCCGGCACAAATAACAACTTGGTCCGCATTGAGCGTGCGTGCTTCGCCCTCGACTCGAATGTGTAAGCCATCGTCATCAATGCGCTCATACACTACGCCACCAATTTGCTGAACGCCGCGTTTTGCCAACGCCGCCTTCAGCGCCCAGCCAGTGGTCATAGCCAAGCCCCGGCCGAACCGCGATGTAGATCTTTGCAGCATCCACACGGTCCGATCTTGTGCATCCTTGTGAGTCGCGGGCGCGGGGTTAGCGACCAATCCGCCAGCTGACTGCATCGACTGATCTACCGCCCATTCGGCCAGAAACGCATCAGCATCTTGCTCGAGCGAGCCATGCGCTGCAGATAAAAACTCAGCGACATCGAAGCCAATACCACCGGCACCAATAACTGCGACCCGCTGACCCGGCGCTTTCTCGCCACTCAACAACTGCGGATAAGTAACCACTATCTCGTGGTCCATTCCATCGATCGCAGGAATTCGCGGTGTCACGCCGCTCGCCAGCACCACCTCGTCGAATCCATCAAGTTGCTCAGCCGCGACAGCGTGGTTGAGCCGCACATCGACGCCAAGTCGCTCAAGTCGGGTGCGGAAGTAGCGCAAGGTCTCGAAAAAATCCTCTTTCCCAGGTACCCGGGCAGCAAAATTCAACTGCCCACCCAACACCTCTTGCTGCTCGAACAGAGTTACCCGGTGACCGCGTTCCGCAGCCGTAACTGCCGTCGACAAGCCCGCAGCGCCTGAACCAACCACGGCAATTGAACGCGGCACCGCAGCGGGCTCACTGAGCATCTCTAACTCCCGACCAGCAAACGGGTTAACTAAACAGCTGACTGTGCGCTCGGCAAAAATATAATCAAGGCATGCTTGGTTGCACGCGATGCAGGTGTTGATCTCATCAGCGGCGCCACGCTCGGCTTTCGCCACAAACTCTGGGTCCGCAAGAAATGGTCGTGCTAGTGAGACCAGATTCGCTTGACCAGCAGCGATCATCGACTCAGCCAACTCTGGCGTATTGATGCGATTAGTCGCGGCCACCGGGATCGCCACCGCAGCGGTTAATTTACTGGTTGCGTAGCGCCAGGCACCGCGTGGAACCATATGCGCAATAGTCGGCACGCGTGCCTCGTGCCAGCCAATGCCGGTGGAAAGCATGTCTGCGCCGGCGGTCTCAATTGCGCGTGCAAGCGCGATGGTCTCGGCGCCAGTGAGCCCGCCTTCAACTAGATCAACAGCGGAAATGCGGTAAATGATTGCGAACTCAGGCCCCAGCTCCGCGCGAATGCTCTGCACCACCGCGACCGGTAACGCGATACGGCGGGCAAAATCGCCACCGTAGCGCCCATCCCGGTGATTGGTGCGCGTACAGGTAAACTGCGTCAACAAGTAACCTTCAGATCCCATCACCTCAACGCCGTCGTAACCGCTGGCTTGGGCCAGCTTCGCGGCCGCCACAAAGTCTTCAATAGCAGCATCAACTTCCGCGTCAGAAAGCGTACGAATCTCGCGCCGATTAATCGGCGAAGGTTCTGGGCCTGCACCAACCGGTTCAGGCACCTTGGCGTAACGGCCTGCATGCAATAACTGCATACAAATATAGGCGCCGTGCGCATGCACCGCAGCGGTGACCACGCGATGCTCGTCGAGGTCGGCATGCGCATCCATGATCTCAGTCATCTCATCGATTCGTCCCTCAGCGCTCGGCGCGTAGCCGCCAGTGACCACCAGACTCGCGCCGCCACGCGCGCGTGCCGCGTAGAACGCTGCCTGACGCTCAGCGGTGCGGTCCAGAAGCTCGAAACGCGAGTGCATCGAACCCATGACGACACGATTCTTGAGCACCAGTGGCCCAACCCGCAATGGGGTAAACAAATTTGGATAGGCTTGCACGCTGTCGCTCCGCTTAGACCCGATACAATGGCCGGGGAAATTACCACGGTCCGACGACCCTGCGCATCCAAACATTCAATCTCTAACTCAGTCAGGTCCTACATTTGAGCGAAATTCTGTTCCATCATTACCCGCAGTCGCCAGTATCGGAAAAAGTCCGCGCGGTGTTCGGCATCAAACAATTGTGCTGGCGCTCTGTAGAGGTCCCACGGATTCCGCCAAAACCAGACTTAATGCCGCTCACCGGTGGCTACCGCCGGACACCAGTGATGCAAATTGGCGCTGACATCTATTGCGATTCACTTTGCATCATCCGCGAGATCGAACGGCGCCATCCATCTCCAACGCTGTATCCGGGCGGCTCAAACGGCATAGCCTGGGGCTTGAGCCGTTGGACTGACGGCGAGTTGTTGACTTTGTGTGTCGGCCTGGTGCTTGGCTCGGCGATAGAAGACCTGCCCGCAGATTTCGCCGCTGACCGCGGTCGCCTGTACTTCGGCCCGGATTTCGATTTGCACGCCCACGGGCGCGACCGGCCGCACAAACTGGCGCAACTGCGCACCCACCTCAGTTGGGTAGAGGAAGGTCTCAACCAGCAGCGCCAGTTCATGCTCGGCGATAGCCCAGCATTACCCGACGCTCTGATCTATTACACCGTGTGGTTCTTGCGCGGGCGTTATGCTGGCGGCGCAGAATTACTGAATGAGTTTCCGGCGCTACTTGCGTGGGAACAGCGCATGTTAGCCTTAGGCCACGGCGAGTCGTCCGATCTGACCAGCGCGCAAGCGCTTGAGATCGCACGCGCCGCCAAGCCGCAAACGCCGGTAACTATGGATGCCAACGACCCACAGCGATTCGCCGCTGGTGCTAACGTGCAAGTACAACCCGACGGAAACGGTGGCGACCCGATGGTGACCGGCAAACTGCGCGCCTTAACTCGGGACATCATCTCCATCGATCGCGTCGATCCGAGCGTTGGTGACATCACCGTTCACTTTCCTCGCGCCGGCTACCGGATTGAGAGCGCGTAACATGCCCCAAACAACACAATCACAAGTACCGCGCGTTGGCTTTGTCAGTCTAGGCTGCCCTAAAGCGCTGGTTGATTCGGAACGGATATTGAGCCAGTTGCGCGTCGAAGGCTATGCCATCGTTGGTGGTTATGCAGACGCGGACTTGGTAGTGGTCAATACCTGCGGCTTTATCGATGCAGCCGTAGAAGAATCGCTAGATGCAATTGGTGAAGCCCTAAACGAGAACGGCAAGGTCATTGTGACCGGTTGCCTAGGTGCGAAGCCCGGTGTAGTCGAGGCAGCCCACCCGCAGGTTTTGGCGGTCACAGGTCCACAGCGCTACGAAGAAGTGTTAGACGCAGTCCACACTTACCTACCGCCCAGACGCGATCCATTTACGGATTTATTACCACCCGGCGGCCTAAAGCTCACGCCACGCCACTACGCGTACCTAAAAATTGCTGAAGGCTGCAATCACAAATGCCGCTTTTGCATTATTCCAAGCATGCGCGGATTGCTCGCCAGCCGCCCCGTCGGTGACGTACTACGCGAAGCAGAAGCGCTGGTCAGCGCGGGCGTGCGAGAACTGCTCGTCATCTCGCAAGACACCAGCGCCTACGGTTCAGACATCAAATTCAAACCTGACCTATGGCGTGGCGGGCTGGTGCGCTCGCACGTACAAGATTTGGCTCGCGCGCTCGGACAGTTAGGCGTTTGGGTGCGCATGCATTACGTGTATCCATATCCGCACGTCGACAAATTGGTCGAACTGATGGCCGAAGGCACGATTCTGCCGTACCTGGATGTGCCATTTCAGCACGGCAGTGCGGACGTGCTGGAAGCCATGCGCAGGCCAGCACATGCGGAAAACACCTTAGCGCGGGTAAGCAAATGGCGTGAGATATGTCCAGACTTGGCATTGCGCAGCACCTTCATGGTCGGTTTTCCCGGCGAAACTGAGCGTGACTTCGAAATATTGCTCGATTTTCTAACCGAGGCACAGATAGACCGTGCCGGCTGCTTCGAATATTCCGCCGTCGATGGGGCCAGCGCCAATGATCTGCCCGACGCGGTTCCAGACACCGTCAAAGCCGAACGATTAGAGCGTTTCATGGCACATCAAAGCGCCATCAGCACCGCGCGCCTCGCCACCAAGGTCGGCTTGTCCATGCCCGTGATTGTCGACGAAATTGACGACGAGTTGGGTGCAATTGGCCGCACTGAAGCAAATGCACCGGAAGTCGACGGACAAGTGATTATCACCGACGGTCACTTACTGACGCCCGGAGAAATCGTCGAGGCGACCATTGATGATGCCGACGAGCATGATCTGTACGCTCACGTCAGTCTGGACGATGACTGGGACTGAAGCAGGTTTTACTCCTGCGGGAGATCGCGTGGCGTAATCGCCCGGGGGCAATCGCTTTAGACTTTGCCGCCGGTAGCGCGCAACTGGTCAGTGAGATGTAGATCGCAGGCGAGCAACTCGACCTGCCACGGTGGCCCCTCAATCTGAGTCAGGCAGGTATTTGCGAAGCCGGCGGAATCGTAGTCGACATGGTCAGCCAGAGTCAGAACGTGCTGCGCAAGTGAGCGCAACACCAGGCCATGAGTGACAACGGCCAAGTCACCTTCCGCTTGGGCTGCGTGGATCAGTATTTCACCCCAAGCGCGGGCAGCGCGTTCATGGAACACATCCCAAGACTCACCGCCCGGAGGCGCGTAGCCAGGTTCGAATGGGTCCACCCCGAGGTCCGCAAAAGCCTTACCGCGCAAATCTCCGAAATGCCGCTCGCGCAAAGATTCCACCACCGACAATGACGCCCCATTGAGCCGATGAATTGCCTCAGCGGTTGCATAGGCGCGTTGATAATCGCTAGTAAGGATAGCGCCTAAGGGTGCGGTGGACAGCCGCTCGCCAATCGCCGTCGCTTGCGCCTGGCCACGCTCGGATAAGGGCGTATCAGGAAATTGGATCACACGGGTCGCGTTAAGCGGAGTCTCGCCGTGGCGAATCAAATAAATAGACATCAGTTCAGGCTCCAGCAGTCATAGTTGCGACGCGCATTATGCACTGCTGAGATTACACTTCACTTGACGGCGAGCCTGCTCGCCCCGATTCTTCACCCGTTATGTTGAAATTGACCGCTATGGCGGTCGGGAGTCTGGTGTATCAATGCGTGGATTTGCGCGCGTAAGCGCGGCGGTACCGGCGGCACGTGTCGCTGACTTTGAAGCCAATAGCTTCAATATTTTGGCCTTGTGGCGCGAGGCCGATGCACAAGGAAGCGCCGTCGTGGTCTATCCGGAGCTGTGTATCTGCGGTTATTCGACGCGCGACCTATTGCATGATTCACATCTGCTAGAAGCATCGCTAAACGCTCTAGCGACTCTAGTAGAAGCGAGCACCGAGCTTGCCTGCGTCGCCATTGTTGGCATGCCTTTGCGCGTTGGCGGTGGACTCTACAACGTCGCTGTCGCCATTCAAGCTGGACGCGTACTGGCAGTGACGCCGAAAGCCTACTTACCCAACTACCGGGAGTTTGAAGAGACACGCTGGTTTCGCCCAGGCTTGGAAGTCGCCAACAACGCGACCGTGCAACTGTTAGGCAATGAAGTGCCATTTGGCATGGACTTGTTGTTACATGCGGACAATCAGTCGGATTTTGTCATCGGCATGGAAATCTGCGAAGACTACTGGGTACCGGTGCCACCAAGCACCTTTCAGGCCATGGCTGGTGCTACCGTTATATGCAACCTGTCTGCGTCAAATTTCATCGTTGGCAAAGCGGAACTGCGCCGGCTACTGGCCAATTCTCAGTCAGACCGATGCAAATGTGCATATGTATACGTAGCCGCCGGGCCTGGCGAATCATCGACAGATGTAACCTTCGATGCCGATGCTGCGATCTCCGAGAACGGCCGCGTGTTAGCGGAATCAACCCGCTTTAAACGCGACAACCAACTGATCACCGTAGACATAGACCTTGAGTCCTTGGTGCGCGATCGCATGACCGCGAACAGTTTTGGCGACTGCGCGCGCGCGCATCGCCGAGAGTTTCGCAGCGTCGCCTTTGCCGCCGTCGCGCGCGGACAAGATTTGCGCCGTGAGGTATCAGCGCATCCGTTCCTGCCTGCCAACCCGGCCACCTTGGCGACCCGCGCATGGGAAATCTTTGAGATCCAAACCAACGCGCTAGCCACCCGGCTTGCCGCCACCGGTATGCAACGCTTGGTACTGGGTGTTTCGGGTGGACTCGACTCTACCCAGGCCGCGCTCGTAGCAGCAGCCAGCCTCGACAACCTCGGTTTGCCGCGCGAGAACTTACTGTGCGTCACGATGCCAGGACTCGGCACAACCGCCGCGACGCGCACTAACGCGGAGCTTCTAGCTGAATCTCTAGGCGCACAATTCATGGAGATAGGCATCTCCGAAGGCTCCAGAGTAATTTTGAGTGCGGTCAATCATCCGGCTGCGGCTGGCGCGGATGATGTTGCGGCCTTACTCGCTAGCCTGCGCGCAAACCCAGGCCTCGGTGATGTCGCGCTGGAAAATGTGCAGGCACGCTTACGTACGCTTGTGCTGATGACATTAGCCAACTGGCAAGGCGGGCTGGTAGTGGGTACCGGCGACTTGTCAGAAAAAGCGCTCGGCTGGAGTACCTATGCCGGCGATCACATCGCAATGTATGACGTCAACGCTGGCGTGCCAAAAACGCTGATCCAATTTGTCGTGCGATGGGTTGCCAATGAGCGGGTTGAGACCTGGACACAAGGCAATCGGCAGGTATTGCGTGAAACACTATTCGCGATATTAGACACGCCGATCTCACCGGAGCTATTGCCGCCTGATCCGGATGGGGAGATCGCGCAACTTACCGAGTCCACTATCGGTCCATACGAATTGCATGATTTCTACCTGTACCATCTCGTGCGTCACGGCGCGCGTCCGGAACGGATTCTCGATTTGGCCCAAGTTGCGTTCGGCCATCGCTACACACTGAATGCACACCAAAAATGGCTAAGTCTGTTTTTAAGGCGCTTCTTCAACAATCAATTCAAACGCTCATGTACCGCGGATGGCCCCAAAGTGGGTATGGTTGCACTTTCGCCGCGCGGTGACTGGCGCATGCCATCTGATGCGCAGGTGCGCAGTTGGCTAGAAGCGGTAGCAAACTACACGCACTAGCCGAAGCCAATGCGCGATGTAACGCAAAACAATACAAAAGGACATTCAGCATGAGCGTTGCTCTCGAACAAGCACGAATGATAATCACCGGCGCGCGCAGCGAAGCGCAGCAACACAAGATGATGCCGCTAACGGTCGCCGTGCTCGACAGCGGCGGCCATATGGTGGCGCTAGAACGCGAGGATGGCAGCGGCATCATGCGGGTGGAAATTGCGTTCGGCAAAGCCTACGGCTCGCTCGGCATGGGCCAACCCAGCCGCGTACTGCGTGACCGACTCAGCAATCGCCAACACTTTATCGCGGGACTGGCAGCAGCGTCCGAGGGACGCTTCATACCAGTGCCCGGTGGCGTATTGATCATGCAAGGTCAGCGGATTATTGGTGCCGTTGGCATCAGTGGCGACACCTCCGAAAAAGACGAGCACTGCGCGATTGCTGGCATCCAAGCAGCTGGCCTGGAAGCGAACCCGGCTGAGCCAGACCCGAAGTGGCAAGGCTCGAGCTTGTAAGCGCCAGGGAGGACTAAGTGGACGGGCGCAAGGCCTGGGGCACTGCGTAATCTGCCAGCTCAGGTGTACTCGAGTTTGAACGCTGATTTTGCCCCCGGCGGTACCGCACTTATTGGCGTGGCCACAGTGACTCCGTCAACGCCAAGGGCAACTTCGCGCATTGCGTCGGTTATGAGGATTTCTGTTGGACCCGCGGTGTCTTCACCCAACTTGCTCGCAGCATTGACCTGAGCGCCAAATACATCCGCGTCACCAATACGTAAAACATCGCCGAAGCCAAGCCCAACACACAAAAGTACCTTCTCCTCGGCGGCGCGCTCGTGGTTGTAGCTAAGTAGACGTCGCTGCATGTGTACCGACGCGGTAACGGCTTTGGCAGGGTTGCGAAAAATCACCAAGTAGCTATCGCCTTCAACCTTCAGCAGTATCCCGTCATGTAGTTCAATGATGGGTAACAAAAGTTGCTCTGCGCTATACAACACCTGCAACCAGTGCACGATGCCGAACTCAGCCACGTTGCGAGAAAAACCCGACAAGTCTGTAAACATCACCGCCCAGCGCTCTCCGAACAAATCCCAGATGCGCTGGTCGATAGCAGTTCTATCGGCTCCGGGTATTGCACGCGCTTGCATCAATCGGGCCAAGCGCTCTTCTGATGCCCCGGCCTGCAACGCTCTTTTGAACTCCATCGCGGACTCCTAACCCTAGTATTAACGGCTTAACGATATTGCCATTGTGCCTCAGCCTCACGCCGCTGGTTCGAACAATGTGGGCAAAATTGGCGAGCTCGCCGACACAAAGCGTGTATAGCATTTTCCGTTGACAGTACGTGCGTAACTTCTGTAATGTGCGCCGCATGTCGCGAATTATCGTAGTAACGCTAGTAGTAGTACTGATCGGGCGCCCTGGGGTGGCCGGCACGGGCTGACGCGTTACATAGCGAACAAGCAAACCGAGCCCGCCACCTTCCAAGGTGGCGGGCTTTTTTTTGGCCTCAATTTTTTGCGCCAAAACAGACAAAAAACAACGTTTAAGGAATTCACCATGAGTCACCCAGTGGCCGAGACCGCAACTGCAACACTTCCATCTCCGGCACGCATAACTGGCGCCGAAGCGGTAGCAGTAACGCTGGCGGAACTGGGTGTAAAAACAATTTTTGGTTACCCTGGCGGTGCCATCATGCCAATTTACGATGCCTTATATGGTCACAGTGAATTGCGCCATATATTGGTCAGGCACGAACAAGCTGCCGTGCATGCGGCCGAAGGCTTAGCACGCACCACCGGCATGCCGGCGGTATGTATGGCCACATCCGGCCCCGGCGCAACCAACTTCATCACCGGACTTGCTGATGCGCTGATGGATTCCACGCCAGTGGTGTGCATTACTGGCCAAGTAGCATCGACGCTATTGGGCGGCGACGCGTTCCAAGAGGCAGATGTCGTGGGCATGACGCTGTCATGCACAAAGTGGAACTGTCAGGTTGCTGATCCTGCCGATATTCCTCTCGCCATCCGCACCGCTTTTAGGGCTGCAACTGAAGGGCGGCCAGGGCCGGTGTTAGTGGATATCACCAAGGACGCACAGGTCGGGACCTTGCTGGCGCCTTCACCAGTTGTCGACGATCACACCGCAGCCGATAGCGCGGCGCTTGCGCATCACTATCGCACTTGGGAATACGCGGCGCGTTACCGTGATCTCAGTGGCGTCCAAGCTGGTGCCGATCTGATCAACGCAAGCCAACGCCCGCTGCTGTTGGTCGGGCAAGGCGTACAGATTGCAGGAGCTGGACACGCGCTTATCCGATTTGCTGAGACTGCACAGATTCCAATGGCCTCGACCCTGCTCGGGCTTTCCACTATCCCGACTGACCATCCGCTGTACGTCGGTTTGCTCGGCATGCACGGCAACTACGCACCGAACATCCTGACTAACGAGGCAGACGTGGTTATCGCAATCGGGATGCGCTTTGACGACCGTGTGACAGGCCGTCTTGATGGCTACTTACCCAATGCGCGAGTCATCCATATCGACATCGACCCGGCAGAAATCGGCAAAAACGTCCCGGCTGATGTCGCGATTGTCGCTGACGCGAAAGAAGCACTGGTAGCGCTGCAGCCGCTCATTCATGAATGTCAGCGAGACGAGTGGCGAGCACGTTTTCGCCCCTACGATGAAGAGGAAATGAACGGCGTCATTCGTCCAGAACTCTTTCCAGCGCAAGGTGCGCTGAAAATGGGCGAAGTCGTTCGTGAACTGTCACAACAAACCGATGGCAATGCCATCATGGTGTCTGACGTGGGTCAACATCAGATGTTCGTGGCGCGTTACTACGAATTTCGCCGTAGCAGCAGCCACGTCAGTTCCGGCGGCCTCGGCACCATGGGCTTTGCATTACCGGCCGCGATAGGTGCAGCAATGGGCAAACCAGACAGACCTGTAGTCGCAGTCATAGGCGATGGTGGCTTTCAGATGACGCTGCAAGAACTTGGCACCGTCATGCAAGAGCAGCTGCCGGTTAAGATCGTTATCCTGAATAACGGCTATCTAGGTATGGTGCGCCAGTGGCAAGAGCTGTTCTTCGAGAAGCGTTATTCACAAGTGCACATGGAAAACCCGGACTTTGTAGCGTTGTGCGCGGCGTTCAAAATCCCTGCCGCGCGCGTGCGCGAACGAGATGAGCTCAGCAACGCAGTCAATACCATGCTCACAGCACCCAGCGCGTACTTGTTGGAGGTGATGGTCGGTGCAGAGGATAACGTCTTCCCGATGATCCCCGCAGGCGCTGCGGTCGACGAAATTCGCTTGCGCTGACAATTTACCGTAGCCAAACGAATAAACCAGTACCAACCACACGAACTAAACATCTGTAGCTAATCGGATATCGGAAGCATGAGCGAGTCACACAACTTCACCATTCAGTCACTGCACGCGCCGACCGTGTTACCACGCGTCGCGTTGCTATTCTCTAAACGCCGTTTACCAATTGATCGCTTAGAAATGTACGCGCTCGATGCAGGCGATCACGCCATGCTTGCGGTCGAAGCACGCTGTGATGGTGCAACGGCGGAGAAAGTCGCACAGCAAATGCGCCGTATCGTCGAAGTGTCTGACGTCCAGGTCAATACCGCAGCCAACATTGACGTAGCGCGACGCGCTTAAGACTCGCACCGTTTACGCCAAGCGCTATGGCGCTGGGCTAGCGGGGTGGTGTAACAGCAAAACCAATTCATTGCGCGCTTCGCCGGTGTCGCTGCGTCGGTAGCTCAACAGATCGCAATAATGCTTAATGAGTGGCCAGCCGAGGCCACCAATCGGCCGGCCTTCGGGCGCGTCATTGCGAGTATCGCGCGGCACATCAGAGCGCGGGTCAAAGGCCTCGCCATTGTCGTCCAGCTTAATTTCTATGCCTGCAGTTAGATGCCGCAATGACAATTCTAGCGCTCGATCACCATGAGCTCGGTCATGTGTAAACGAATTGGTCACCAACTCCTCAACCACCAAAACTAGAATAGCGCAGGTGTGCGAGGAGCAACTACACTCATCGGCAAACGCCTCGCTTAGCGCGACCACACGAGTGACGGCGTCCTGCGTGCCCACTAAGGTGATTTTGGCGCACAAGCGCTCGATTCGTGATGATGCCATCAGCACAGGTTGCCGTGGCTGTGCGCTTTTGTCATCGTCGCGTTGTGAGTTGACTGGAGAAAGCAGATGACGAAACCATTGGTGCTGATATTGGCACGCCTCGGTATGGTCAATGTGGCGGCGCAAAACGTCGGACAAATCAAGAAGCTGGATGGCGATGTACGCTTGAATCGTAACCAAGCCGAGCGGCCACTGGCCGTTGGCGAATGGTTACAACAAGCGGACACGATCATGACTGGCACGACCGGTAGTGTCGGCATCACCTTCATCGACAACTCACGCTTTTCTGCCAGCCCCAACACCACACTCGATTTACAATCGTTTCAACTTTAATCCAACAACCCATGAAGGTGAGTTTCTAGCCAAGCTTCGCAAGGGCACATTGGCAGTAACTTCCGGCCAATTGGCAAAACGTTCCGGGCGCCAGATGCGCATATTCACGCCCGCTTCGGTAATAGTCTCGCCCGGCGCCAGCGTCAGCTCATTCATGGGATAGGGCAAGCCATCCATGACGCACAGCGGCGGGCCACCAGGGCCCGTGACCCTGCGAGGCTCGGAACCACCGACCACCAATGGTGGGTCGTGGCCAGCATTACAAAATTGCAGCAGTCCGTTGCGTATGTCCAAAATCCCAAATAAAGCAGTAATGAACATCATGCCGGGATTGTCACGGGAGATTTCTGCGTTGGCCGAGCGCACCAACTCGTCCAGTGTCGAGTGCGCACGTAAAGCATTGCTTTTACCGAGAGTTTTTCCCAGGGCCATAAATAGCGACGCGGGAATGCCCTTACCGGCAACATCACCGACGACAAAAACAAACGATGCTCGTCGAGCATAAAAAAATCGTAAAAATCGTCGCCGACCTCCTTGGCAGGGCGTAAAGATGCGAACACCCCGACCGCGTCGGGCAAGCACGCAGCCAGCGTTGCGTCGGGCAACATGCCCATCTGAATATCGCGCGCAGCGTCCAACTCACCAGCGAGCCGTACGGTGCTGCACTTACACATCACACATGGCAGCAAGGTCTATACCGCAACACGCGACCAAGAGGGCCTCGTGGACGTTGACATAACCGTTCGCAGGACCAACTAAGCGTCATGAAAATGTGCGAGCTGGTGGCACGCGCCAAGCGCACGGACCCGCCAATAGATTCCGTATGCCGGCAAGAATTTAGTACTGTGCAGGTTCCGGTTCCGGTTCCGGTACTTAAAGGCTGACAACATGTTCATGATCACCAATCGTCACGTCGACTCGAATGCCCCCGGCCTCGAAAAATTCGCCGACAAACCCAACTCCGAAGGTCCCAATGAACTGCGATTAGCGGAAGTTCAACGCAACGCTAGTGGCGAATGGGATGCTGAAATTCTGAATAATGAGTTGAGCCCACAAGAGAAGAAGGCACTGGGCCTACCAAAGTCAAAGCCAGCATTTCGAAGTCAATATGTCGCTGACAAGCTCCTCAAGAGCACTCAATCGGAACGGCGCAATTTGTTGCTCTTCGTGCACGGCTTCAACAACGACGTAAAGGCCGTCCTCGATCGGTCAGAGAAATTGTCAACGCTCTACAATCTAGAAGTTGTGCCGTTTAGCTGGCCAGCAAACGGAGGCGGCATTAAGGGTGTTGCTAGCTACAAAAGCGACAAGCGCGACGCCCGCGCTTCCGCTGGCGCGCTAAGTCGAGTGTTTGAGCTCACGCGCAATTTGCTCGAAAGCATGAATGAAGGTCGCATCAAAGCCTTACACAGAAAAATGGCCAGAAAATTCAAAGATAACGATAACGAAGAAGAACGCCAGATCTGGTTCGCGCGCGAAAACCTCAGAGGTTGTCCCTACACGGTCAACTTAATGTGCCACAGCATGGGAAATTACATATTCAAGCAAGTCTTGAGTTCGAGCGTTTATGAAGGTCGACGATTATTATTTGATAACGTCGTTCTTGCTGCAGCGGATGTCAATAACGCCGACCACGCCATATGGGTTGACCAAATAAATTGCCGTCGAAGAACCTATATCGCGATCAATGAAGACGACTCGGCATTACTCGCATCGCGAATGAAGTTCGGCGATGAACAACTTGCACGCCTCGGTCACTACCCACACAACTTAAATTCCAATCACGCTGTGTATGTAGACTTCACCGAAGCTGCTGAGGTCGATAGCTCTCACGCGTATTTTGAAGATGCGGCTGTTGCCGACGAGAACAGTCAGGCTTATAAATTCTTTCGCGGCGCACTCAACGGTGAACGTGTTGAGCGCGCACTGCGCTACGATGATGCGAACAACCTCTACCGCGTGAGATGAACGCCTAGCGCTTTGAGCTTAACGGTGCTTGCGCATGACGCTATATCGCATTGAGGTTACGCGCTAATCAGCGCCGCAACGAACTTGCGACCATCGCCTTGGCGCGCCCCATTAGCTTGTGCGGCAAGCATCCGCGAATGGGACGTGTTTGACTAATGCGATAAACCAATCTAGCGCGCTCAAGCATAAGGCGAGAAACTTAAGCAGGCGTCAAACCGCATTCAGCTGGAAAGGTAAACTTGATATGCAATTTCATCTCAACGGGTTCCGCCCGGGAGACCCAGACATTGCGGCTCCAGCACAGCCGCACGCCAACATAGAGCCTAGCGCCAGCGTTGCGAGCGAGGTTGATGTTTTGATTATTGGATGCGGCCCTGCCGGACTTACGCTGGCGGCACAGCTGGCTGCCTTCCCGAACATCAAAACACGTATTGTCGAGCGCAAGCCGGGCCCATTGCTCGTCGGCCAAGCAGACGGCGTCGCGTGTCGATCGGTAGAGATGTTCAACGCATTTGGCTTCGCTGAACGCATGCTGAAAGAAGCTTATTGGGTTAATGAAACTACTTTTTGGAAACCTGACGAGTCTGCTCCAAATAGTATTACCCGCAGCGCCCGCATCCAAGATACAGAAGACGGACTGTCCGAGTTTCCACATCTGATTTTGAATCAGGCCCGCGTACATGACTTCTATCTGGAGCTTATGCGTAACTCATCATCTCAGCTAGAGCCGCTCTATTGGCGCCGCTTCCTTAGCCTCGATGTTGCATCAACGCGCACTAACGACCCACGCACTCGCCCTGTCCGGGTCACCTTAGAGCGGCTCGATCCAGGTTACGAAGGCCAACTGGAAACCATCAACGCAAGCTATGTCGTTGGCTGCGACGGCGCGCACAGCCGCGTACGTGAATCCATTGGCCTAACTTTGCACGGAGATTCAGCCAATCAAGCGTGGGGGGTAATGGATGTACTCGCTGTCACTGACTTTCCCGATATCCGCATGAAAACCTTGATCCAATCCGCCAACCAAGGATCCATCGTCATAATTCCCAGGGAAGGTGGGTACATGGTGCGGATTTATGTCGAACTGGAAAAGCTAGCTGCCAACGAGCGGGCTAGCGCTCGTGACATCTCCTCAGATGACCTAATCGCCACAGTGAACCGAATATTTCACCCGTACACACTCGAGGTAAAAGAAATCGTTTGGTGGTCCGTTTACGAAATCGGCCAGCGCTTGTGTGACAAATTCGACGACATACCAACGCAAGTAACAGATACGCTGTGCCCGCGCGTATTCATTGCCGGTGACGCTTGCCATACGCATAGTCCGAAAGCTGGCCAAGGCATGAACGTTTCCATGCGCGACACTTTCAACCTCGGCTGGAAACTCGCTTCGGTTGTGCTCGGTCGCTGCACGCCAGAACTCTTACACAGTTATTCTGCTGAGCGTCATGCGGTCGCAAAAGTGCTAATAGACTTCGATCAAGAATGGTCGAAGATGATCAGCGCGCCACCTAAAACCATACAGCTTGCTTCCAATGAGGGCATCGATCCAGCCGAGTTTCAAGCGTACTTTGTCAGACACGCACGCTACACCGCGGGCACCGCGATCCAGTACCGTGCATCGCTCATCGTTGGCGAACCGCGGCATCAACAATTGGCTACAGGCTTCGACATCGGTACACGTTTCCATTCAGCTCCGGTGATTCGTCTAGCAGACGCAAAACCGATGCAGCTTGGCCATACCGTAAAGGCCGATGGTCGCTGGCGCCTATTTTTGTTTGGCGACGCGCAAGACCCAATTGCAACAAACTCATGTATGCGCGGCCTATGCGATTTTCTCGCCGGTACTGCGGATTCAATAGTGCGCAAGTTCGCCCGTGCAGGTGAAGATATAGACGCTGTTTTCGATATACGAGCCATCTTCCAACAAAGTCACCATGCGCTTCCGATCGAGGCTATGCCATCGTTATTGTTGCCGCGCAAAGGTCGCTACGGACTGCTCGATTACGAAAAGGTGTTTTGCGCAAACCAAAGTCCTGACCATGACATTTTTGCAATGCGAAGTGTGGACCGCGAGCACGGCTGCATAGTTATCGTGCGCCCAGACCAACACGTGGCGCAGGTGTTACCGCTTAATGGTTTTTCTGAACTCTCGGCGTTCTTCGATCGCTTCATGATTGTGGCTTCAGCATGAGTTTTGCGAGTGCACCGGAAGAATATTTAACTCACGCAGTCCATAACTACACGCGCCAATAGCACAGCCCGCTCAGCGGCTGTGTAGACGCGCAGATTTGGCTTTGATTCGCGCAACCTGTGCTTGCGCGTCGATCACGAAGCGCGAATGACGCATACGCCCGACAGTATCTTCAGCATCACGCACAATAGTCTCGAAATCGACGCGGCGCCGATCTATGCCGCTAATTTCTACATCAATACGCACATCACAACCTAATGGCGTGGCGCCGAGATGCTCTATCGTTACGTGAACGCCGACGGAAGTCTCGTTCGCATCAAGGTGCTCATTTAGTAAGCGCCAGCATGCGTATTCGACGTCTGAGACCATAAAGGGCGTGGCATAGACCTGACCGTCCTCGCCGAGGAAATCAATCACCCGGGCCGGGTCTATGCGCACAGTCTCTTGGCGCGTCAAGCCGAGCCGCAAGGTATCTTTCATGATATTTCCTCTTGCAAAAAAAAAGGGCGACCTCAGCCGCCCTTTAAGTACTAGCAAGCCGAATGCGCTAAACGCGCTTAGCGCTTAGTAAATAGCGATGGGGTTGCCCGGAGAACCGGTGCCACCTTTAATTTTTAACGGTGCCCATACGAACAAGAACTCATACACTTTTTCGTTGACGAGTTGCGTCAAGTCCATATTCTCAAGGTTCCAGATGCCGTTGCGGGTCTGCATTTGCAAATGGCATTGGAATGGTCGAGTCGCGTCTTCGCCCGGCACAGCCTCGACTGCCCAGGTGTCGGCGCCAGTTAGCACGATCTTACTGTCGATCATGTGTTTACAAGCTGACATACCGAAGCCTGGTTCACCGGCATTAAAGTTGGCAACACGCTTAAGCTTTTCGCCTGCATCAAAGCTGTCCCACTTTTTCGGATGCCAGATGTTGCCGTGGCCGGTGTACAAGAACACACAGTCACCTTCACCCAGCGGCGCGATGCCCTGGCGTTTAATCATGCCTTCGATATCTTTGTCGGTGATATTGCCTGGGTCATTCGCGTCGCCGCCTTTCGGTACAGGCAGTGACGCCATGCCTCGATATGCGGCCGCATCAAGTAGTACCCCACGACACACGTACCCTTTTTGCGCAACGTGTTCAACGCCGAGTCGACCAACACCATAGGAGTTGATGCCAGCATCACTCAGCAACGCACCGTTGTAGAACATATCCCCCTTCGAGGTGATCACACCGATGTGTCCAGGGCCATCAAACTGGGTGCCAACCTGACCAATTTCAGTCGTCACCATCTCGTCGTTGTAGATGAGCTTGTGAGCGCCAAATGGGCCACCGGTTGGTAGACCAGGAATGGTTAAATTGAAACCACGGGAGCCAAAAAATGGCGCGTCTGACTGATAGACCTTACCCAGCGTCGCGGTGCGGCCGGTTTTGATCAGACCCGCGTGCTTTAGCACCAGAGCTGGCGTTAAACGATTAACCGCGCCGATTTTGTCGTCAGCACCCCATTCGCTCGGCGCCCATTTCTCGGTCAGCGGCGCATCATTGACCTCCGCAGCGAATACGTTTCCGCCAAGTCCTAAGGCTGCGGCGCAGATTAGACTTACGGTTTTTTTCTTAAAGTGCATGAGGTTCCTCCTCGTATGTGACATACCAAGCGTATGTCTTGAACTAATTTCGACGGTTTCGTTGCGACTTACACGCCAAACTTAGCGCGCGTACGCTCAATTCGAGTGGTCGATTGTTTAAGCTCTGATGGATAGAACCCTACTGCTATTCGTGCGTGTGAGCCAGTGTTTTGCGCGATAGCAAATCCTCCGCGCTTTTTAGCTTAGTGCTCGGACTCGGGCTATCAGCACGACTCAAATGTCTGAAGGTGCGCCTCAATACGTGCTCGAGTACTGTGCGTCGGCGCACTAGAAGTTCGGGTGAGCGTGTCGAAGAACACATTTACGCAGGTAGCCGTGGCCAGACATGTTTCGTCGCGAAAGATCGCGTAGTGCGTGGTGACCGATTTATTACCCATCTTGTTGATGCATGCGCCCACTCGCACCACGCCCGGGAAACGCGTTTCCTTTAAATAGTCAACAGATATGTTGGCTAACACAAAGTCGATACGCCCAGTGTCAACAAACTGCTCCAAAAAAGGCACTCGTGAGGCCTCGAAATACTCAATGTAGGCTGCGTTGTTGACATGGCCCATACGGTCTTCATCGCCAAAGCGCAGCGTCACCTCGGTCCAATGATGGTAGCGGTCAGGATTGGTCATCTGTGCGCGACTGGCAGCAGCAGGTTCGGGCGTCATAGCTGGCAACACTCGGAATTTGTCTAAGTTGGCGCAGGCTAAAGGAGAATGCCGTGTCACTTCAACACGCGCAGCGCCAGCGAATAGCCGGCGGGTGCGCTATTCGACCTGCACCATCACCGAGTTTGAACGCGCCGTAGTCGCACCCGAGCGCAGCTGGAAAATGTGCCGCCCAGTCGCTAAGGGCCAGCGCACGCTAGCACCGGAGCGTGTTGTCTTGAACGGCAAGCCATCTACGTACCAAACCAGCGGCGCCGAACTGCCCGATGCAACTGCTCGCAAGGCAAGCGTCTGTAAGTGTGCTGGTACGTCTGGCAACAACAGCACACGCAGGCCGTTGCGCGGTGCGGAGATGGCAAGCCTTATCGGTGTTTGTGAGTCAGGGCCCGCGCCTGCGTCGCCCGGCGCGGGGAGAGTTGCGGCGCGCGCACCGCTGCTAGCAATCATCGGCAATAGGCCACGTTGCGCAGCCGCCCAAGCGTGAAAACGCGGCGGGATCTCTGGAAAGTCTCGAACCTTGATGAAATCGCTTGGCGTCGCAGCGGTGGCGCGCTGCTCGGTACGAGTATCCACGGCTAAGCGGCGAAATCGCGCTGGGCGTGGCTTATTTGCCAGCCATTCTAGAGCTTCACGGGCACAGCCGGGGCCCGCTGCAGTGCCGGTATAAGCACACAATGTGCTTAGCGTATGCCCGGGCGGCGATTTGAATTCGAGCGCTTGATCGCGAAGCTCACGAGCACCCGCGACCTGCAACAGCACATCGCGAGCCAACCACGCAGCCGTATCGGCGCCACCGAGGCGCAGCATCGGCGCAGCATCAGCTCGCCCCACCCACACGCCAACTAAGTAGCGCGGTGTCCAAGCAAAAGTCCACGCATCTCGGTAACCCTGCGAGGTGCCGGTCTTAAGCGCTACCGGCATCGGATATTGGGTCGCACCCATACGTTTGAACGTGGGCAGACGGGCTTGCGGATCACTTAAGAATTGGGTCACAAGGCGCGCACTGCGCACGCTTAACGCGCGCACGGAGCGGCGCTTCTGAGCATCCGGAAACAGGCGCAGCTGTCGCCACATGCCATCACTCGCTAGCGCCGCATAGGCGGACATCATGCGCTCTAAGGTCGCCGGCATCGCACCCAGCGCCATGCCCAAGCCATAGTGCTGCGCGCCACCGTCGCCGGCATGTATGCCGAGTGGTTGCAGTGCCCAATAGGTTTGCTCAACACCGAGATCATTTAATATTCGAGTGGCAGGCAGATTGCGCGAATTCGCCAAGGCTTGGCGCGGCAGCATAGGTCCGAGGAAGCGCCGGTCCGCGTTGGCGATACCAGCGTTGCCAGGCAAATCATCAACGATGCTGTCTGGCGCGATGTGACCACGCTCTAGCGCCAGCGCATAGATAAAGGGCTTAAGGGTGCTGCCGGGAGAACGCTGTACTTTGGCGTAGTTAATCGAACCGGAATAAGTGGCATCGTCGTAAGCAGCTGAACCGACCAGCGCCAGAAGCGAAGCATCGTGTAAATCAACCACCATCACCGCCGCATTGCCAGCCCCAGCTTCCCGCCACGTTTCCAAACGGGCGCCAGTCAGATCATGAACACGGCCTTGCAGGTCCAGATCTAGGGTGGTTCGTATCGGCTTCGCCGCGCGTACCGAATCGCCAAGCGCCTGCGCGTAGCGCGGCAACGCCATGACCGCATGCATTGCCGCATAGGGGCGTTGCGCACGCGCTTGCACGCGCAATTCGCGCAATTGCCCATGCGCCAGTTCAAGCTCGTTGGCGGCCAGCAAACCTGAGCTCGCTAAGGCGTTCAGAATACGCGCAGCGCGAACCCGTGCGCGCTCCCGGCCGCTGGCACGCAGTGGATTGCTGAACCCGGGAGCTTGTGGAATAGCGGTAAGAAACGCAATCTCGGCCCAGCTCAAGTCGCGTACTGGTTTAGCTAAGTAGATGCGCGCAGCATACGCAATACCGTGGATTCGGTTGGCGTACGGGACCAAACGCAAGTACTGAGCAAGCAGCGCCTCGCGGCCATGACGCGCAGTCATCACGAGCGCAACTGCCATTTCCAAAATCTTGCGCGCGTAGCTGCGGGAGCGATCACCAAACTCGCGGCTGAGTTGCATGCGCGCAACTTGCATCGCAATAGTCGAGGCGCCCGAGACACGCCGCTGACTAAAGGTATTCTGGTAAAGCGCGCGCGCCACCGCGAGAACGTCGACCCCAGGGTGATAGCGAAAGCGGCGGTCTTCCAGTGCCAGCGTTGCCGCCACTACCCGCTGCGGCAGCTGCGCCAGTGGCCAAAAGCCAAAACCGGCAGCATGCCTTGGCGACTCGAACTGCGCGATAAATCGGCCATTGCGATCTTCGAACAACTGACTTGCCGGCGGTGCTTCGAGGTCAGAATAAACGCAAGCGATCGCGGCCATCGATAGCCCCGCCACAACCAGTGTGGCGAGCGCTATGCGAAGCCAAGGGCGCGCACTCACGGCGTCGATTTAACTGCCGTGACGACAACACGCGCACCACGTGAATTACCGACAATCGCTGCGTCATACATTGCCTCAGCATATGCGCCAGGCTGTACAAAACTACCCGGAGTCACAGCACGCACGCGATAGCGCAGCACGTGGCGCCCCGCTGGTAACTCGTTGAAGTACCACCGCACCTCATCATCGCGCCTATCTTGATAGCTCGGTGATAGCGAATCGGGCCGTGACACGCTTGCCTGCGCCGGAGCGTTCGCCAAGGCCGGGTTGAGTAATTCGAAACCAGCGCCAAGCGGCGCGACCACCACAACGTGAAAGCGCAGCTGTGGGTTCACGACCTCGATGCGCTCTTCGACGATAGCGCCGATCGCAACTTCGACTTGCGCACCGGGTACAGCCAACTCGACTCGCTCTAAGGGACCCGCCACCGACGGCACCCGCAGCCAATCACGGTTGACCACAAATCCTTGTGTGTGCGCTGGCGTCAGCGCGCCTGAGGCGAGCGGCACATAGCGGGACTCAACTCGAGCGACCAAGGGCGCGTTGGCACGCAGGGTGAACGCGCCTGCGTCATGCACGTCTTGGCGAATCAGCGCGCGGTCAATTGGCCACCTAGATTCGCTTGCGGCGCTCGTCATTAGAACTTCTGTCACAGCCGGCGCCCCGGTCTGGCGAGATTGATCTGCACCTGCGAATACGTCCGCGAGTGCCATCATTGCCGCAGCGTTGGCGTTGGTGTCTCCCCAACCATTACTAGCACCCAAGCCAAGCAAGGCATCCAACAGTAAATCTGTTCGCGCTTGTTCTGTTTTGAGCACCAGCGCGGTACGCATTACTTCCGAAATTGTGCGCGTCTCACTTGGCAATATAAGTGCACTGCTACCCGCGTGTTCAGACAGACCCAAGTAGCGCGCCTTGCCATCTTGCATGCGTTGCTGGATACCGGCCCACATTGCCGTTTCGAGCGCCTCTACGGCAGGCTGCGCGCCTTGAGAGGTGCGCGCTAAGGTGCGCAAAACTTGTGCAACGCTCTCTAATGGCAAAAACGCCGCGCGGCGTGCCAATTCCGCAGCATAGGCAGCATCGGCTAGCCCAGCATCAGCAAGTGCGGCCAATGCCCAGGCTCGCTCGACGAATGCGGCATCACTTACGAAGCCGGGGAAGTCTGAGCGCAGTGCACGACGCAAACTACGAACCAAGCGCGTCTCAAGTCCCGCTGGCACATCTTGACCCGCAGCACGCGCCGCCACCGCCAGTTGTAAGGACCAAGCCGTCAAGCTGACAAAGCCACCAGAGCCCGGCCAAAACGCCACCAGTTCGCGACTATCGAATGCGGTACTGATCCAATTAAAGGTCTCAGCCAACTCTACGGCGAGCTGCGCATCGCCCACGGCATTACCCTGCGCATCCGCTTGTACTAATCCAGCTTTGTCGCTAAATCGGCGTAGCGCCAAGGCTGCTTGCGCTTGGCTTATACGCTGCTCGGTACAACCGTAGGGATATTCTTTTAAGTAAGTGGCGGCACCAGTCATGTGCAAGAGTGCTAACTGCGCACTCATCACTACCCGGCGTTTTAAAGTCGCGCCTCGCGCTGGCATCGCTAGCGCCGGAAATTCGATGCTGACTCCGGCTGGCAATTCAACTGTGCGCCGCTCAGTGCGCGCGCGTTGATCCGGGCGCACCGGTAGCGTTACCGCAAACGCATCCGTCGCTTTGTCCGCGTTACGCTCAAGCGCGACGGTGACTCCGACCTCACCACTCGCGTTGGCTGGCACCGTCACATCGAATCCGTAGCGCGCACCGGCACGGCTGAGTTCGATCGATTGTGTGTCCGGCGTAGTTAGCGATAAACCATCAACCCGCAGCGCCAGGCGGGCGCTACCTTCGGGGCCATCAACAACACGCGCCACCGCACCTGCACTAAAGCTATCACCGGGACGCACAAAGCGCGGCAATGTGGGCTGCACTACCAAAGGCACGCGCACCGCCAGCTGACCGGTCGCGAATCCGAACCGCGCGGCACCACTAATCGCCTTGGCGCGAACTTTGAAAACCGTCAAATTATCCGGTAACTCGATCTCTACGCTAGCCACACCAGAGCTGCCAACGGCGATGCTCGGGGCGTAGTAGGCCACCGGCACAAAGCGTTTTCGCGGTGTGACGTTATCGAGCAGGTCACCCGGTTCCGAGTCGCCTGATCCACCGCCCGGATACTCCACATACGGCAGAAAACCGAACAGCGAGTTACGCGTGTCGTGCATACGCACACGCGACTGGCGCGCTTGTACAAAATCGCGCAAAGGATCTAGCCGCCGCTCCTTGCCGAGCGCCAACACGGCTTGATCGACCAACCATAAGGTCACTTCGCCAGCGAGCGGCTTGCCGTGCTCGTCGGCGAGCTTGACGTCGAGCGTGACACGTTCGCCAGGTCGGGCGCGCGGCGGGTGCTCAACCTTAACCTCAACTTGATTTGTGCGCGTCGATACAGCCAACGATACGGTGCTCGCAAGCGTGGTCGGCTTACCTAAATCTAGCCCCGCGCGTGGCACGCTGGAGCCGGTGCGCCCACGTATCAACAAGAAATGCACCGGCAAGCGCGGTACATGTTCAGCGCTTACCGGCACATCGACGGTCGCCGCGCCATTGTTGATGTCGATCCAGGAATAGCGATTACCCTGCGGCGCCTCAACCACCATCAGAGCGTGGGCGCGCTGATACGGGCTTTGCACAATCACTTGCGCAACATCGCCGGGCGCATACTCAGTGGCATCGGTGGCAACGTTGAACACGCGTGCTGGCGGGCGCGACCAAGTCAAGGCTTCGCCACCGCTAACGTAGAAGTCCGTGCGCAATGTTTGCACGCGGCCAAGTCGGTCGCGGGCTTCGAGTTCGAGCAGGTAAACCCCTGCGCGCGGCACATCAAAGCGCGCCAACAAAGGTTCTGCAGCACTTATAAGCGAGCGCTCACTGACCATCTTATCTACATGTTCAGTGACATATTTAGCGACTCCGGAACTGCGATCACCAGCGCGCAGATGCGCGTGCCACTCGCGCCGCAGCAAGCGCGCCACGACTACTTGGTCAGCTAACAACTTGCCCTGCGGCCCGACCACGGCAATGTGCGTATCAACGCTCGCGCCATCGCGCACTACAGCTGGCACCTTCAAGCCGAGCGCAAACGCAGGCAAGCCCAGCACCTGGCGTGTTGCGGTAACCACGCGACCGTCATTGCCGGTGACGCTGGCTTCGATAACGTAGCGACGCGCATTCGCGCTCGCCTCCAGCGCTGGGTTGACCTTAAGTTCAGCCGCGCCGGTGGCATCTGTGGTCATGCTTTGCTCGGTCACCGACTCACTTTGCAAGCTTGTCTGGCCACTAAATTGGCCACGCGAATTGAACTTGAAGCCGGTTAGCACGCGGGGTTTCCAGGTGTAGGGGAACTGGGTAACGCGCCACTGCAGTGGCCGCTTCGCAACCCGTCCACCGGCGTAATAGCGCGCACTCATCGATACCGCGAATGGCACATCTAGGGAAACACGGTCAGGGCCATGAATGGACACTTCCAGTTCCGGCAGCTTGTAGTCTTCTTTCTGGAACTGGAAACCGCCGCAACTACCCCAGTTCGGGAACTCAAATTCAGCCCAATATTCACCCGTCGGCAGCTTCTCCTCGGCAAACTGATGATAAAAGCTACCGCTATCAGTTAGCTCCAATGGATAACGCCATTCGCGCTCACCAGGACCACGCACGAGCAAGGTGCCAGCGCCACTAACGATGCTGAAAAGGCCATTCACGCGCTCGCGTAACCAGCCTTTGAGATGCACCGGCTCATCGGGTCGATACACCGGTCGCTCGCTGAAAATGTGGCAATGCCGGCCGGGCCGCTCGACCAGATCCTTAGCTGGTGAGCGCGTCCACTGCAGCCATGTGTCGAAGTCTTCGCTCCAACGTTGATCTTGATAGCGCTCGGGTGCATTCGCTGGATCCAGCACCAGCGTATCGCTGCCCGCAGTTACGACAATGCGTAGGATCCGTCCGCCCGCAAGCCCGTCGTGCGCTGACCAGCGCCACTGCCCAAGCACATTGGTGGTGCCACCAAGTAAAGTCGTCCAACCAAGGCCATCGCGCCATCCCTCAACCGCAATCGATGCATTCGACACCGGCTCGCCGGTGCGCAACGAAGTAACCAGGAAGCGCACTTGGTCCGAGGTTTCGATGGTCGACAGCGCAAGGTCTGTCACCTGCACACGCATCCACGCGCGTTGCGAGTTGCCGCTGGCACGGCGCAGCCCCAACAGGTAGGTACCCGGTGCCTTGACCAAGCCGAACTCCGCCAACGGCGCGTCGAGATCTAAGCCAAAGTTGGCGCCTGCGCCACCGCGCAATGGTGAAGCGATGATGGCGGAGTATTCCGGGCTACCCAGGCTCTTAATTCGCACCGCCAGCTCTGCCGCGGTTGCATTGCGATTCGGCTCGCGGAACTCGGTCGGGGCCTCACCCGGACCTAAGGGACGCTCGAGATCATCAACTACGATCGGCTGTTTAGGAAACGGCCACAAGCCGCGGTCGGTAGCTTCAATTTTGTGAATACGCAGGTCCAATTGCGTATCACTGCGTCCACTCAGCGGCACATGTTTGGCGCCGAAGCGCTCAACTGTGCCAGCCGATTTTGCCCAGCGTAAGAATGCAGCTTTTGCTGGAAAGCGGACATGCACGGCACTGGCCGGCAGTGCTCGCAAAATACGATCATCTCGATCCACCAGTGCACCGGCGGCCAACTCCACACGGTAAGTGGCATTGGCGTCGAAGTCCGCATCTACAAACAGGACGCGGTCTTTTACCCGAAACTGCAAAGCACCAGGCGATGGCGTTACGCGTACCAATTTACGCGCCTCATCGAGATCAAGCGCACCGAGTGGCGCCGAAAACCCAACCGCCACATGACGGCCTTCGCCGGAGCATGTCAGCGGCGTGGCAGAGGTATAAATCGAGCCACCCTTGGCCACCGGAAATCGCTCTTTTGCACATCCGAATGAAATCGGCCGAAACTGCTCACGAGTCGTGTAATGCGCGCGCCATACGGGCGCACCAGGGCCGCGTCCCAAGGCTAAACGCAGCTCTACCTCACGCCCACCAGCAACGGCATCGGGCAATACCACGATTGCTCGCACCGGCGCAGCGGCAGACGGACCCGGTACTATTTTCAAGTCCAGCTCAGGCGCTTGTATCAATGACTCAGCGAAGCGCGCCCTGGTCTTCGCGATGCCGCTTGCTGGCGGAGCGAGCGACGCGTGCGCATCGCGCACCACTACACTCAATTGTGTGCGCAGCGCCGCAGCCTCAAACGGTGTCGCGAAATCCAATACGAACTGACGTAATCCGGCAACTTCACGGGCACCCGCAGCTGGCTGCGTTGCTATCGGCGAGTCCAGCATGGTGCGCAGTTCAGCGTCAAGCCCACGGCCTTTGAAGCGAACCCGCGCCAGCGCCGGCCACGGCTCCGCTGGGCGGAACTGCAAAGTTTGTGCATCGATCCACTGAAATGCGCCTGGATGCCGAGGCCACTGCTCAAACAACTCTCCGGGCGTCTTCAGTGGCCCAGGCTCACTCGGACCCACCGCCGCATCAAAGAAGAAAGTGACGGCGTCCCAAGGCCTGAGCAAACTGCTAGGGACAACTTTGGTCGCAGCAAAAGACGACGGCGCGAACTGCAGTCCCAGCACTAACATTAAGGCCCACAACAAGCTGACGTAGCTGCGTTGAATAAGTGCGTTGCGTGGCTCACCAAGCGCAGTGCGCTCATCCGGATTATCTAGGCGTTTCATCGTTGCGCACCCTGTGCAGCAAAACGGGCAAGAAATTGTTTTACGATCTGCGCTGGCGGACCAAGCGGTGGCTTGGTACCAACTAAGCCGACCTGGACTTGTTGCGGAAGGTCGGCCAAGTTGCTGACCAACACGTGATAGCGTCCAGCGGCTAAGTCATGCGTTTGCACAATGCCGCTGCCAACCGCTCTGCCAGAAGCGTCAAGTACGCGCATGGCTAACTTCTCACGCCCACCTCTAGCGCCGACGCCGATCTGTCCTGCAGAGATCATCTGAAATTCGTACAGCGCGCTTTGACCGATCGCAAGGGATTGCATCGCCGACAGTCCTTCATGCAGTTCAGTTGGCGCCGCGCTTAACAATGCTGCGGTGATTGGGATAGGACTCGCGAGTAATGGCCAAACCTGCAAAGACGCTGGCCCAATGCCACGATAAAAATGCGTATCGCCGGCCTCCAGCAGGCGCATTTGCGCAGTCTCCAGCCCACCCAAGCGCACCAGTATTGGCGCGCTTGCACGAAGCGTCAGTAGCGCTGCCGTGCGCGCACGCTCTAGCGCCAGCGCAGTACCGGACGCGGCCACCACAAAATGATGCCCATGCGCCGGCGTATCTGTGAGCCCGGCAACTGCGTTGCTTGGCGCTGACGCCAAACTCACATCAGTCCATGCAAGCACAAGCCCACGTGCATGGCGCACCTCGCGACCAGCAACTATCGTCACAGGCGCACTGGTATTAGCACTGAGCGCGTGCAGGCGAGCGCTGGCTGCGCCGGGCTTTGCGTCGACCAGAGGTCGCCAATGACCCAGCACATCTGCGCGCAAGGTGCTAAATGGCGCGCTATCGAGTATTGCTGGCGCAACAGTCTCCGCCACAAGGTGCACGCTCGCGGCAAGCTGCGATGTGTTGAACAGCAATACATACTGCGCGCGCGTATCCACTACCCAACGGCCGCTGTTTGTCCCGCCGATGGTGTCACCATCGACCATGGCAAGCGCTGCGGCCGGTAGATCGAAGCGCAAGCGCTTAACGCCAGCTGGGTAGCGAAGCGCAATCGCCGCGCCTGGCGCCAAGCCGTAGTAGCCGCTCGGGCTGAGCGCCATATCGGTGGCACTAAACGGCACGAACTCAAGCTGCAAGGCGTGTTCATTAACCGTGGCGCCCAATAACTGCAATTCGCGTGGTGCGGCACGAAAAGCCACCTGCATGGAGGTCTGCGTGTAGCTCGGGAATATGCCTGCGTTGGCGACGGTTACAGCGGCGTCCGGAACAGCCGATGCCGAGGCACCCAAACTGGATGTCCGGACTATGCCCATACGACCTTCAGGCAGGCGAATGGTCACCCCTGTTTGCGCTGAAATCCGCGTCGTGCCGGTTGCGGCACTCGACAAATCAACCACCCTCGCGGCGACATCCGAGTCCGCCATGAGCGTGGCGTTCACATCAGCGCTGTCATCGACTACGGCAAATTGTACTGTGGTGGTCGCAGCCGCCGCCTCCACCGGCTCTACATGCAGCATATAGCGCGCGGCTGTGTCGAAACGCCGTTCTATTGAAAAATTCCAATTGCTGCCTTGGTCGTCACCATGCGCGACAATTCGGCCATCTGCCGAGCGCAGGGTCGCGCGCACGTCCACATCCCCGCGTGTACTCAGGCGCACCGTTTGCGCGCCCGGGATCGAAACAGGAATGCGCGTCGGTAGTGCCACCTTACGGCTCCCCCCGGGTAGTAATTCTGCGGTGGCGACGCGCAGTGAATACGGCACCCGGTTCGCGTTGCGTGCGTGACGCACAGCAAGTCCGTAGGCGCCAGCGTGAAGCATGCCAACCCAATCTTCGGGCGCATGCATGGCGGCGATAGCCGCACCAGTGCTATCACGGAGTTCGGCGGCCATATCGGCGCTGAGTGTTATCCGAACCTCGCCACTCGCAGTTAATTTAAACACGTAGTCATCAGCAGCATCACTGAGCCACAAGTGATTTGCTGGCGTACCTAACGCCAAGTTGTGAGGCCCATGGCCACGCAAGATCGGCGCTGACGGCATCAGATCAAAGTCAACCACCACTGGAGCAGCGGTGGTATCTGGATAGACCCACAGGACATGGCGACCCTTGCGCAAATCCAACATCAGCTCACCTGCACTACCTGGAGCAATGAGCGGCCACCCGCGCGGGTCAGTGAGCGCCACCTGATGGCGCATCGCACGATTCATCGCGCGGATGCGGTAACGCCCGGCCTGCGCGATATCCAGAGCGACGCAATACGCTTCAACGTGCGCGCCTGCACCGGCTTCCGGCGCAAATACGCTGGCTGCATCAAGTACCCCGCCGTCAGTGACAGGCACTACGTCCAACTGCACCCGGGTCGCGCCAGCACTACGTCCGACAGTTTCGATTTGCGCTCTGTACTGGCCCTTACGAAGATAGCGCAACAGCTTGAAGTTACGACCGCGCCCATTTGCCGAGACAGCAGCCAAGTTCGGAATAAGGCGCGCATGTAAACGCGCAGCGGTCGCCAGCAAGCCCGAGCTAGCGAGGTGATAGAGACCGTCCTCGGCAATATCCAGATGTAATTGCTGCGGCTCATTTGACTTGAGATCAAGCCAAACAGATGCGCCGACTGGCACAGACGGGACCAGCGACTGTGCTGCAGAGACGTTCACTGCTTGCGATTCAGAAGGAGTAAATTTTAGCGCTATTTGTCGCGGCGCGAGCGCGCGGCTAGCAACGCTGAGCAGATGTGTACCTGCGGCCAAGTCGAGTACCTGGGTGTCAACGGCCGCTAATTGTCCAGCCACGCGCAATTGAAAATCGTTACTGTCAGCAGCATTTTCCAAGCGCACCTGACCCGAGCTTGAAAGCACTATCGGCACGCTGACGGTGTGCCCAGGGTCAAGCACTATCGGCAGCGGTGTGCGTAATCGGCTTGGCAAGCCGCGCACCGCCAAACCGACATGCTCAGCGGCATCGGCAATTCCAATCACCGCTTCATGACCTGGCTTCACGGTCACTATTTCTACTGTGCCAGTGCTCGACATCAGTTCGCCTTGGCTTCGATCTGAGGCTTCGAGGCTCGCGATTGCCAGCCGGTGGATACCAGCCTCCTCAGGTTTAATGCGAAGTCGGTAATAGCCTTTGGCCAGGTCCATAGTGGCATTGGCATCAGGCTCGCGCTCGCTCCACTTGCCTTTTGCTGGACGACCATAGGGCCGCACCACGTGGCGCGCGGCTGCACCGCTACCGGAAATTTCGTAGCGCCCTGAATCCACTACCCGAAAAAATATCTCAACGGTCCTGGATAAGTTGAATTGGCGTTCGAGTACGGAATTGCGGCGCAGTTCGATCGCTGCCGACTGGCTCAAATCGTGGCGCTTGCGCGCGCGCGGGCCACTGAAAATTAGCGCCGTGATCGGTGCATGATCGCGTGCAGGCCCAAGTGGTACAGGTTGAATTCGGTACACACCGGGTTTAGTGATGACATGACGTTTAGTCAACGCCGCAAGTTGCAATGTATACGCAGCACCGCTTGCCCGCGTCACCGAAACAAGGTCGAACTCGGTCCCAAGCGCGCCGCTAACATCGCCACCTCGCCCAAGAATCAACTGCGCGATCGGCTCACGCTGGCGTTTTTCTATGCGCGCAACCTGGCCGCTGTCGGCAAATGGCCAAGCTGGCGTGTAAGGCGCAACGCGCAGCTGAGATGGCTGCGCCAATGGCAATTCAAGCCGTACTAAGTTGGTGCCGCGCGGAACCAGGAATCGGTCAACACCAAATGGACCGGCAATATGCCTGCCCCGGTGCACAGCGCCCAGCCGCGCAAATTCACGCCGCACGTACAAAGGACTCAGATCCCGCCCGCTACTCCATTGCAGTGGATTGCCGCCAAAGGCGCGCAGTTGGTAACGACCAGGCTCCAATTGCACCGCCATCTCGATTACGTTAAGCGGTTCACCAACACTGGGACTGCGCTGCACTAAAAGCTGGCGCGCGCTCATCAACCATGTACCGTCTCTAAACACGCCCGCATCAACAAGCGCGCGCCCAGCAACCTCAAATGCCAGCGTTTTCGGGGTATCAACTACAAACCAAAAACTGCGCGCTTCGCCGTCGCGAAGCCTTGAAGATAGGATCTTCGACGAGCGCGGTAACTGTGTCTCAGCCACGTTGCGCTCAACCGCCAACTGCGCCTTAAGGCTTACACCCGTCGGCCCTTGGCCGGCAGCGGCGCCCGCCGCAACGCCAGTATCGACGTCGATCAGGTATTCGCCAACATCGAGCAAGGTATCGATGCGGCCATCACGCTCGCCAGCAACACCAGACCACTCACCTGGTCCGGTAAGGCGTGACCGTAGCCGAATTTGTGCGCCAACCTGGCTGCGCGCTTGGACTTGATAGAAACCCGGTTGATTGACTTTTAGGCGCGCCACTTGCTGGCCGGCGAGCGCGACTTGGGCAGGCACAATTTGTGCTGGTTCACTCGCGCCATAGCTGACCTGAAACACTGCGTTACACCACAACACAGCCAGCATCACTGCAATACGCTTAATCCAAGCATGCGCTAGTAGTGGTCGAGTGAGCGTAACTGAGTGTGCTATCGAAAACATAAACATCCCCAAGGCGCGCCGAAAGCTGCGCAGATGACCCAAGCGCTAGTGTGGCGGCAAATTCTGGCAATGACATTGCTGCATCATGCAAATAACGCGGCAACAAACCGATAGGGGTTTCTCAGTTTGACGAATGAACGCTGAAATGAAGGGATGCGCAAATTAGTTAGTGCGGCGAACGCGCGCACCAGAGCCGCTAAGCGCGGATGCGCCTAGCCTGCCAAGCTCGCAGACACTCAGGATAACGATCAACCCGATCGTTAAGCCGCGTCCAGTATCGCTACCCGGTCGAACTCGCTAGTAACGCGGCACTGACGAGTCAACTTCGTTTGACCAAGCCTCAATACCGCCAGTCAAATTGTGTACATCGGCGAAGCCGAGCCCACGAAAATGTTCACCTGCCTGGGCGCTACGAACCCCCGAATGGCAGTAGAAAACCAGCCGTGTGTCTTTAGGCAATGCTTCGAGCCGCGCCATTTCGTCTTGATCAAGCAGCGTCGAGCCTTCGATGTTTGCGCGTTGCCGTTCATCCATGGTCCGCACATCGATTAGCTCAAGAGCGTTGCCAGCATCCAGCATCGCTTTGACTTCTGCGGCGCTCGTGTCGCGGACCACAGGTGGCATATTCGGGTTGCTGATGGAAAGACTCGTACCGCCAAAGTTCTCAACTGCATCGAGCTGCAAACCGCGAGCACGAGAAGCTGATTCGAGATCCATCAGCACCGTAATGCCGTTCGCTTCGCTACGAATTTCGTGACCCTGAGCCGGCCCGAGGCGGAAGTCGTGGGCCCAATTTGCGTCAATGCTCAAATGCACGAAGCTGCCAGAATTGCCTTCCAAGGCGGCGCCAATAATCTCGGCTGCACTGTCCGAAATTGAGATCTCCGGCGGCGTACGGTCGGGCTCTTCGAGGCCAAACAACTGATGCAAATCACCACGATTGAACATCTCTGTGATGAGATCACAACCGCCATGAAACTCACCGTCCACGTACAGTTGCGGAATGGTTGGCCATTGCGAGTAGGATTTGATGCCGTCTCTAATTTCGGGATCGGCGAGCACGTCAAAAGTGTTGTAGTCGTCGCCGACAAGTCCGTTCAAGATACCGATCGAACGCGCCGAGAATCCACATTGCGGTTGCTCTGGTGTACCTTTCATAAACAATACGACGCGACTAGATGCGACAATATCTTCGATTCGAGTCCGAGTCTCGGGGGCCAAGCTCATCACGGGTCTCCTACGGCTAGTGCCGACAAATGTAAGGCGATATCGGCGCTAAAGTGGGTGCAGTCGTAGCCGAAATCAATCCCCCCAATGGCGCCGCCTTGCTCAAATACAGGCGCGAGGCCGCCTACACCATCACTTTATCTGGGAAGAAAGAATGCGTCTGCAAGACAAAATTGCCTATATCAGCGGCGGTGGCTCCGGCATCGGTGCCGCTTGTGCTGAGTTATTTGCCAGCGAAGGTGCACGCGTCGCGCTTGCGGATTTGCACCACGACAAGGCCAAGACGGTTGCAGATCGCTTAGCCGGCCAGCATTTCGCCGGCGCCGTCGACGTCACCAGCGAAGATTCTCTACGAACGAGCTTGGATGCGGCCGAGGCCGCTCTGGGGCCACTGGATATTCTGGTTAACTGCGCTGGTATTACTTTGCGTAACGTACCCGCTGGTACCAATTGGGTTGAGAGCTGGCAGATGGTTATGGATGTCAATGTCAAAGGCACCATGCTGGCGTCAACTTTGTTTTGCGAGCGCGCAATCGCAGCCAAACGCCCCGGCGCAATCGTCACGCTCAGTTCCATCTTTGGTCAGGTGGGTCGCCCTTCGGTGCTAAACACGCCCGGCGATCCGTATCCACATTCGAAGGGCGCAGTAATTCAAATAACCCGTGATATGGCGATAGGCACTGCCGCGAACGGCATTCGGGTGAACTGCTTGTGTCCCGGATTTATTCGGACACCACTAACAGCCGCCTTGAGCGCGCAGCCTGAGCTTGAAGCGCAGCTCGTCGACCGTCATCCAATGGGACGATTGGGCGAAGCTCACGAAGTCGCTCGCTGCGCGTTGTTTTTAGTCAGCGACGACGCCTCTTTCGTTACCGGTGCCGTATTGGCAGTCGATGGGGGATATCTGGCGGCATGAGCACGACTACGGCAAAAGCTGGCTCGATCCGAGCGGCAGTTGATGTTGGCGGTACCTTTACCGACGTACAAATTCTCAACATGGAAACGGACACCACGTGGGCGCTTAAGACTCCCACCACGCCGGACAATCCGGGACGTGGAATTGTGACCGGTCTGGCCGCGGCGGCGGCGCGGTTTGATTTTGAGCTGAGTGACATCGGCACACTAATGCATGGCACCACCATCGCAACCAACGCGGTGCTAGAGCAAAAGCTCGCTGACGGTGCCTTAATTACGACCGCCGGTTTTGAAGACGTGCTGGAAATTGGTCGCCATGTGCGCCGCGACATTTACTCGTCAATTGCTGAAACCCGCACGCTGTTGATCCCGCGCGCAAAACGCTTTGGCGTGATCGAGCGCACCGCAGCCAATGGCAGCATTGAAACAGCGCTGGACGAGACAAGCGTCGCGCGCGTAATTGCCGCCGTGCGCGCCAGCGGTGTCAGCACCGTCGCCGTGTGTTTATTACACGCCTACGCTAACCCGGCACACGAACAAGCATTAATTGCGCGCCTACAAACAGAACTCCCAGACCTCTCGGTATGCGCGAGTCACGTCGTTAGCCCCGAATTGCGCGAATTTGAACGCACTTCGACAACCGTGCTAAACGCATTGTTGATGCCCGTCATCGGCGCCTATTTGGCGCAACTCGAACAACGCCTGAGTGCAGCTGGGATCAATGCGCCGCTGTATCTGTTCCAGTCGAATGGCGGCGTTTTGCCACCGCTTAAGGCCGCCCAACTGCCGGTTCGCTTGCTATTGTCGGGGCCAGCCGGGGGCGCACTTGCGGTTCGCACATTAGGTAACCTGGGCGCCGAAGCCAATCTTGTCGGCATCGACATGGGTGGCACAAGTTTCGATGTATGCGTAGTCGAAAGTGGCACCACCCGCGAGATCACGCAAGGCGAGGTAGCCAATTGTCCAGTGCGCGTGCCAATGACGGAGATTCGCACGATCAGCGCAGGCGGTGGCTCCATCGCATGCGTCGACAGCGCCGGCCGAGCGCTGGTAGGCCCACATAGCGCCGGCGCAATACCTGGCCCGGCAGCCTACGGCCATGGCGGCCAGCACGCCACCGTGACGGATGCCAATGTAGTGCTCGGGCGACTGTCTCCGGCACAATTCTTAGACGGTGAGATGCCTCTCGATGTAGATGCCGCGACGCAGGTAGTCAATACAACAGTTGCCGAGCCGCTAAACATTTCGCCGGAGGATGCGGCAGCTGGAGTATTGCGCGTTGCAGTGGCGCAAATGGCCGCCGCGATTCGACTGAGTTTGTTCGAAAAGGGTTTAGACCCGCGCGACTTCGCGTTGATGTCATTTGGCGGCGCAGCCGGCTTACACGCTGCAGAGGTCGCTGAAGAACTTGGCGCCTCGCGCGTACTGTACCCAGCAGACTCGGCCACATTAAGCGCATGGGGCATGCTGCATGCGGATATCACCCACGACTTGGCGGCAACACGCTTGTTGAGTGTTACCGCCAAGACCGCAGCAACAATCAACGAGCTAGTCGCGCCATTGGTCGAGATGGCGACAGCAAGTTTGCACGACGAAGGCCTCGCCGACGACGACATACATTTGAGCCTCGCGGCGGACATGCGTTATCGCGGGCAAGCTTATGAGATCCCCGTCCCCTGGGACGCACTCTCGGTTAGCCCAGAGGTGGTCGAATCTGCATGCGCGCGCTTTCATGCAATGCACGAGGCGAGCTTCGCACACAGCGACTCGAACGCGACGCCAGAGCTATTGACCGTGCGAGTACGTGGTGTCGGGCGTCTGACACAGCCCGGTAAGCTCAGTAATCATCCCGCGCAAAGCGCTAGCGTTGTATCACCACGGCGTGTTTATCACGCTGGCGCGTGGCAACAATTGCCAGTCTACACGCGCGCGCACCTCGCGGACGTTTTTGCATCCGAAGCGTTCCATGGACCCTTAGTCGTTGAAGACCGCCATACAACCATAGTTGTGCCTGATGGCTGGGCTATTTCCGCTGCTGACGCCGGATGTTTGATGGCGCAACGCATCAGGGCTGATGGCCCCACCACTGCCGCAAGTGCCGAGGATCAAAGCGCATGACTCAAACCGACAGCACGCAAATTGATGCGATCGAAACCGAGGTAATTCGCGGTGCGCTGGTGGCGGCGGCGGAAGAAATGAGCGTGACTATTTGGCGTACTAGTCGCTCATCTGTAGTGCGTGAGATTCTGGATTACTCCACCTGCGTGTTCGACGCGAACGGATTTAGCGTCGCACAAGCCGCGCGGATGCCGGTTCATCTAAACTCAATGGCTTCGTGCTTGCGCGACCTGGTTGAGAAACACGTGCCACTGGAAGAATGGGCTGATGGCGATGTCATCATGACCAACGATCCATACAGCGGCGGCCAGCATCTGCCTGATGTGCAAACTTTCACGCCAGTGTTTTGCAACGGCGTACGTGTGGCCATTGCAGGCATTTTGGTCCATCACCTAGATGTCGGCGGCGGCGCGCCGGGCAGTTACGACGCTGGCGCCACTGAAATTTTCCAAGAAGGGATCTGCTTCCCGCCAGTGCGGGTGGTGCGCGCTGGCGTGGTCAACGAAGACCTGATCAAGGTGTTCTTGCGCAATAGTCGCGAGCCGGACAACGTGGGTGGAGATTTCGCATCACAACTGGCTGCGCTTAAAGTTGGCGTGCGCTCGCTACAGCGTTTAGGCGAGCGTTACGGCGCAGCTCGTGTGCGTGGCGCTTGTGATCGTATTCAAGCGCAAAGTGAACAAGCCATGCACGCCGCGATCCGCCAAGTGCCCGATGGCGAATACTCGTTTGAGGATTTTGTCGACGATGATGGGCATGGCAATGGTCCCATCGGCATCCGCGCACGGCTGATCATTGCTGGCCCAGATCTCACCGTCGACCTCACCGGCTGTGATCCACAGGCAGCAGGTCCGATTAACTGCACCTTAAACATGGCGTCGTCAGCAGTCATTTGTGGCGTGCTGATGTCAATTGGCCAGGACATACCCGCCAATGCTGGCTGCTACCGACCTATCCACATCATTGCACCAGCCGGTACGGTGGTAAACGCCACCCGCCCTGCGCCTGTCGCAAACCGCATGGCAGTTGGTCACCGAGTGGTCAATACAGTAATGGGTTGTTTTGCCCGGGCGCTGCCACACGCAGTGCCAGCATCCTATTACGGCGTGAGTTATGCGTACGCGATACAAGCGGACTGTGACGACGGTACCAAGCCGGTGTACTTCGACTTGGAATGCGGTGGTTGGGGCGCACACCCGCAGGCAGATGGCGCAAATGCTTTCTCGTGCGGATTTCACAATGTCGCCAATTCCCCCGTGGAAATGATTGAGCAAGACTACCCAATCACCTTTGTGCGCTACGCCTTGGCACCCGACTCTGGCGGCGACGGCCGCACCCGTGGTGGCCTTGGCCTGATACGCGAGTTTCGCCTCGATGCACCTACAGGCCGCTTCGCCGCTAATCTAGATCGCTTTGTGATACCGCCGTATGGGCTGGAGGGAGGTAGCGCGGGCGCGCCTGGAGAATTATCAGTGCAGCGTGCAGACGGCACGGTTGAATCATTAGCCAGCAAAGTGCGCGGCCTCGGCCTCGCCCAAGGCGACAGCGTGCGACTGCAAACTGCCGGCGGCGGTGGGCATGGTCAGGCCGTACAGCGCGACCCAGCCGCACGCGAAGCCGACCGCTTGGCAGGCTATACAACGAGCTGAGATTAAATCGCGACAGAATTCGAGCGTTGCTAGTAGCTCCGTGGACTCAGCCCAGCGCCAATTGCAGCGCATCGCATCGCGTCTAAAAAAGCGCTCGGTAAACGGCTAGCCAACTATGCGCATCAGCAAGTGCCGGCTGGTGCAGACGGCAAAAATGCTGACGGCCAGACACGCGCCGTCTTACTAGACCGGCTCGCTCTAGCACCTGAACATGCTTAGAAACTGCAGCCAGCGACATCGCGAACGGCACGCAGAGCTCACTGATGGTGCACTCATGCCCGTGCGCCAAGCGCGCAATGATGGCTCGGCGCGTGGGATCGGCCAGTGCCTGAAAAACCCGATCAAGGTGTATAGATTTCTCAACCATCTGGTTGAGTATATCGACACGACCAGAGGCGGTCGATCATAGCCAAGATTGGGCTATTGGTTCGATCGACGTCTCTGGGGGAATTTCCGTACTAAACTGCAGCGCACCCTGAAAACGCTGCGCGTGCCGGCATACGGATGCCGAAACGCTTATGCCTTAGCGGTCGCCATATTGGCGCTCAAGTTGCTCGCGCCGCTCTTGTGCCTCGATCGTCAAGGTCGCAATGGGCCGTGCTTCCAAACGGTCAAGACCGATCGGCTCATCCGTTTCATCACAGAATCCGTACGACTCATCATCGATGCGTTTCAGCCCCTGATCGATTTTGCTTAGGAGTTTGCGATAGCGGTCACGTGTACGCAGTTCGAATGTGATCTCCGCTTCGCGACTTGCTCGCTCGGCCTCATCACTTACATCGCGCGCCGAATCCCGCATTTGATTAATTGTTTGCTGAGACTCATCCAAAAGTGACTGACGCCAGTCGAGTAGCTTCTGCCGGAAGTATTCCAGCTGCTTCTCGTTCATGTACGTCTCGCTTTTCTTGGGTTTATAGCCTTTAGCGAGCTTTACTTCGCCCATTCTTCACCTTACCTATAGAGAGGGCTAGAGATCACGAACAACTTCGACAGTGACCGAATGTTATTCGCCCTGAACCAAACCGCAAGATATAACATATATCCTTTTACAGAACATAGAGTCACGCACAAATCTATCGCAAAGTACGGTACACAAGTGCGTGCACACACCTTTGAGGCCTCTCATGGCAAGCATCTGCGTATTTTGCGGCTCAAGTCCGGGTACCAACCCAGCGTTCCTGGACGCAGCTCAACAAATTGGTCAAGCCCTTGCACGACAAGAAATTGAGCTGGTCTATGGCGGCGGCGGTCGCGGCATGATGGGTGCGGTCGCCGACAGCACCCTCGCGGCCGGTGGGCGGGCTCTAGGCGTGATCCCTGAAGGCTTGTTCAAGCGCGAAGGCCTTCACACCAAGCTGACACGTCTCGAGATCGTCAACAGCATGCACGAACGCAAGGCGCTAATGGCGGCTAGCGCAGATGCGTTTCTGGCATTGCCCGGAGGCATTGGCACACTAGAGGAATTATTCGAAATTTGGACTTGGACCCAAATCGGCATCCACGCTAAACCATGCGGGATCCTAAATACCGCCGGATACTACGATCCACTATTGACCTTCCTCGACTCCATGGTGGCCAATGGCTTTGTAGCGCAAGCGCATCGCGACGTAGTGTTGGTTGACGACGATCCGACGCGGCTAGTTGAGCGCGTGTTAGCGCATCACCCGCAGGTCCACGAACGCTGGCTGACCGCTGAACAAACCTGATATATGCGGGCGGAACAAAGCGCCTCGACGGAGACCTAAAGCATGAGACGGAAAGAATTCGATGTGGCCTGGGCACAATCTGATGGCACTGCCAAAGCCGGTTTGCTTCGATGCAGAGCCTGGCCGTTACTTGCTGCATTAGCTCTCGCTAGCTTGCCAACGCGTGAAGCTAGCGCGGTATCGACGCACGCTGATGGCGTCGACATCGATTCAACACAATCGAGCGTAGACTTCACCAGCGGCGTGCGCGAGTACACGGGGAAGGTACGGGTCGCGCATTTAAATCTGCGCCTTCGCTCTGACAAACTCACCGAAATCCGCCGCAATGGCAAGCTAGTGAAAGTGATTGCGCACGGCTCGCCGGTACAATTCGAACAGCTCGCGCCCTACACCGCCGAAATTCGCTATGCAAGGGCTTCCAGGGCCGAGTATTCGCCGCAGAATGGCACGCTAAAGCTGTGGAATTACACGGTTTGGGACGTTTCCAATAACCGCACGCGCGGCAAGCGCGGCTTATACCGATTTCCGCCTAGGCTATAGCTAGCGCACATGCCGCCAAGTGAGCGGCAGCTGCTGGTCGACGTCGATTCGCGTGCTAAACGCTGTTGCTCGGTTTATTTGAAACGCTTGCCGACGGTCAGATTAACTTCAGCTGCCCATACGGACGCGGCGACCTTCTTGCCGCCATCGGCGCGCACGCGCTTGACCCGAATTTGACCCTCAGACGTCGCAACGCAAATGCCTGCTTCGCTAATCTCAGTTACCTCGCCGGGCTGCACACTGTTGGCAACATTGACCTTCTCGGAGTCAAATATCGTAACGTTAGTGCCGTCGTAAGTGGTCCAAGCCCCCGGCGCCGGATTTGCGCCACGGATGAGATTCCAAGTCGTTTGCGTTGGCAAATGCCAGTTAATACGCACAAGGTGGCCACGACACCAACCTTCGTAGGTGGCTAAAGAGTGATCCTGGTCGACCTTTGGCGCTGTGCCCGCCTTGACCATGTCCACGCTTTCCAAGATAGCGGCAACACCCATCGGGAACAGTTGATCGAAGTAGAGACTGCCAAGCGTGTCGTCGTCGCTGATCGCCACTTTTTTCTGCAGCAAGATAGGCCCTTCATCGAGCCCGTTGTCTGGCCAGAAAATCGACAAACCAGTCTCGCTGCGGCCCCAGATGATTGGCCAATTAATCGAGCTACCACCACGGTGCAATGGCAGCAACGACGGGTGATACTGAATGCTGCCGTGGGTTGGCGCGTTCAGTACATCTTCGGGCACAAACAGGGTCACATACGCCATCACGCACAAGTCGGCATTGTGGCCAGCAAATTCTGCTTGGGTTTCGCCGTTGCGATAGGATTTGGGCTGAAATACTGGGATCCCGCGCTCTAGTGCACATGCCTTGATAGGGTCGTGCGGACGCCCTTCTTTATCCGGTTCGCAATACACGGCAATAACTTCGTCGCCGCGATCTAACAGTGCTTCCAGCACGCTCTGACCAAATGCCTGCTGTCCATGAACGATGATGCGCACGTCGGGATCCTCCAATCTCATTTTCTGTCTGGTATACGGTATACCAGATTGAGTCCAACAGCATCAATCGCGTCAGACTTCGGGTCACACGCCTTGCCATTACCTTGATGTAACGAAGCTTAGAAATGCTTGATTTTCGCCACTCCAGTAGTGCCAATAAGCAGCCGCAGCGCGCCATGTACCTGGGGTGCCTGCACACGCACTTTGCGCGAAGCGCCTCATATGATCTGTATCAGGTGATCGTATCAGGTGCCGCGCGCCCACAGATGTGCCGTAAATTGGTCAGCTGTTCTAACGCGTTAACCAGTGGCGCAAGCGCATCTTGAACGTCCAAATGCTGATGCTCAGGTCGCGCCTCGAAGCGCTCCAGATAGACCCGCAGCGTGGCCCCAACAGTTCCGGTCCCTGACAACCTCAGAACAATTCGAGAGCCATCGGCGAACACAATGCGTAAACCTTGCTGCTGCGAGCGCGAGCCGTCGACTGGGTCGACATAACTAAAATCGTCAGCCTTAACAACTTGCAATCCGTTCACTTCTGTACCGCTCAAAGTCGAACTTTTGGCCCTCAAACCATCAACGACCGTGTTCGCAAGTGCACTATCAACGGCTTCGTAGTCATGGCGCGAATAGTAATTCCGCCCGAACTCGCGCCAGTGTGCATGCAGCACATCAACAAGCGCCTCGCGCTTAACTGCCAGTATGTTTAACCACAGCAACACGGCCCACAAACCATCTTTCTCGCGCACGTGATCGGAGCCGGTTCCAGCACTCTCTTCGCCACAAATAGTGGCAAGACCCGCATCAAGCAAATTGCCAAAAAATTTCCACCCAGTTGGAGTCTCAAATGCCGGCACACCCAACTTGGCCGCCACTCTGTCCGCCGCCTGGCTGGTGGGCATTGAGCGCGCTATACCGCGCAGCCCGTCGGAGTAAGCTGGCACCAAATGAGCATTCGCAGCCAGCACAGCCAAGGAGTCAGAAGGGGTGACGTAAATGCCACGCCCCACAATCATGTTGCGGTCGCCATCGCCATCGGACGCAGCGCCAAAATCCGGCGCTTGCGCGCCGAACATTTCCGCCATCAGTGCATGTGCATGAATTGGGTTTGGGTCGGGATGTCCACCGCCAAAGTCGGCAAGCGGTGTCGCATTTACCACCGATCCGCTTGGCGCTCCCAACTCCTGTTCTATGATCATCCGGGCGTAAGGCCCAGTGATTGCGTGCATGGCGTCAAATCGCACCGTAAAGCCAGACGCGAACAATGCGCGAATGGCATCAAAGTCGAACAGTGAACGCATCAGTGCGGCATAGTCGGCGACCGGGTCGATGATTTCGATCTGCGTAGCACCAAGCTCAAAGCTAGCGACCGAGTCCAGATTGATGTCGTCGGCGCGCGCGATCTGATACTCAGTTATCGACGTGCTGCGCGAGTAAATCACATCCGTTATCGACTCAGGCGCCGGTCCGCCGGCTGCGATGTTGTATTTGATGCCAAAATCTTCATCGATGCCGCCAGGATTGTGGCTCGCTGACAAGATCAAACCGCCATCAGCACGATTTTTCCGGATAAGCGCAGACGCGGCAGGGGTCGACAACAAGCCGCCTGCACCAATCAGCAGCCGCCGGGCGCCACCGCCTGCGGCCATTTTGGCAATGACTTGAATCGCTTGCGCGTTATGATAGCGACCGTCACCGCCCACCACCAAAGTCTTACCGTCGACCCCGCCAATCGCATCGAACACTGACTGCACAAAATTCTCTAGGTAGTGTGGCTGCATAAAAACCTTGGTTTTTTTACGCAAGCCGGAGGTACCTGGCTTTTGATCATCGAACGCTTGAGTCGGAACCGACACGATCTGCATAAGCAAGATCTCCTGGGATCGTATGGACGTAGTGATGGCTCTTAAAGCGACCTTTTATGCATCAACCAGATTAAGCGTGCGAGTGCGTTCTATTGGGCCACATGCGCAAAAGTTCTAACGTCTTTTGCGGCCAACATATCGCTAGTCTCAGCATTGAAGGATTGGAAATGCGCAGATGCCAGATGTACCTGAAATGCATCCGCATCGGTGTATAGCTCGTAGAGGAATACCTTGTTTACCCGCGCGCTGTCGGTACAAACATCGAACTGATGACAACCGTCTTCATGCGCGAGCGAAGCCCGCGCATTCGCAAGCATCAGCGGCATAAACCGGTCAAATTGATCGTTTTTGATGGTAAAAGTGACAACAACTGCAAACATGCTCAAGTCTCCGTAACTGGCAGATGCTGGGATCGCACAAACGCTACCAGGGCCCGCAGCGGCGCTAGGCGATATGGTCTATTTTTCTGGCGCTACCGTGGGTTTGTAGTAGCCAACTAAATCGCCTTGTTGGGTAACACCTAAGCCATTTAGCGTGCGATTCGCGTAACAAAAATAACCACAGCATTGATTCACTTCGAGAATCTCGGCGTCACTTGCACCAGCCGCGCGCGCGTCGCTGACATAATCTTCGTCCATGTCACCAGGATGCAAGGTTAACTGCCGTGTGTAGCACAACAGCGCGAGTTCTTTGCCGTCAAACGCGAGTTCGGGCTGATCTGCCGCGAGCGCTGCGTGGATCGCGTCGCTGCGCGCGCCATCGTCAAGCAAGGCCGCAGCATTGTGCCAATGATTCGATAAACTATATGCGCAGTTATTCAACATACTCGTATATGACGCGACGACTTCCAGGAAGGCTTTGGAAAGCGTGTTGCCCTCGTTGTGCAGCACGCTCATATACAAGGTCCAATGCCCAAGCATCGTATGCGGGCGCAAACTGTGAACCCGCATGACGTTGTCAACGGTACCGGCAGGGGTGCGCACTTGGCTGAGCGCAGCCTCAAGCTGGGGTGACGCGTCAGCGTCTTGAATCATGTCAATCCAGGCACTCATGGTTGCATCTCCTGCGCTGGTCAAGCGCATCTGTATAGGGGCTCTATTTCCACTCAAGCGTGCTGTTAAGACCCGCGTGAGTAGGCGGACAATTAGTGTTCCATCAGCTTGCGCCAGGTTTCCAGATCAGGAACGCGCAAATAGAAGTTATCTTGTTTGACCTCAGCCATGGACGCATTCGGAGCACCACCATAGTTGTGGCCTGGATACAGCACTGTTTCGTCCGGAAGCTCTGCTAGGCGGCACAAACTCGCGTGCATGTCATCAATGTTCGACCCAGGCAAGTCAACCCGGCCACAGCCTTGCACAAACAAAGTGTCACCAGACACCAGCGTATCTTTGATGCGAAAACACTGAGACCCGGGTGTATGCCCAGGGGTGTGCAAGAACTCAATTTCGATATCACCAATCTTGAGCCGGTCGCCGGAATCCACCTTGACTAAATCGGTGTCGCCAAGCCCAGTGATCTTCTTTAGACCATCAGCCTCATGTTTATTGACATGGACCTTCATGCCTTGCTGCTCAAGCAATTGCGCGACCCCGGGAATGTGGTGTCCGCGCATATCGCCACCGCAGTGGTCCGGGTGGTAGTGAGTGATGAGCGCGGCAACCGGCGTGTAGCCCGCACCTTGCACATGCTCAAGCAATCCATCGATGTCCCACGCGGGATCAATAAGTGCCACTTCACGGCTGACACTAGATCCAACTACATAGACAAAGTTTTTCATCGGTCCAATTTCGATCTGCTGGATCACCAGCTCTGGCTCGACACTCATGCACGGCTCCACATCGCCATAATTATTTCAAGCGAATGCTACGCGTTCACATTCGGCGCGACCAGCATCACCGCGACCCGCAGTGCGCTTGAGCGGGTCTGCGCGAGCAGCCAGCGGACTCGCATGATGAACACTGGCACGCATAACATAGCTGCTAGTCGCGTGTAATAATCAGGCACTCATGCACGCATGAAGGAACAAAAATGAGCGAGTTTCAGTACGAGTCTGGACGGCTGAATCTGCCGTTTGTGGGTCACTGTACCTTCGGTAAAGCGCCTCCTTGCGCGGACTGGAACGCGATCGACGCGGACATCGCGGTGCTCGGTGTGCCAAATGACATGGGCACTCAGTATCGCCCAGGCGCGCGCTTTGGACCGCGCGGCATTCGTGAAGCATCCACATTGTTTTCATTTGGGCACGGTGGCGCTTACGACTTCGAAGATGACCTAACGTACATGCCAGCCGAAAAGGTCACGATGGTCGATATTGGCGACGCGGATATCGTGCACACCGATATGCTCAAGAGCCATGCCAACACTGAATTCGCAGTGCGCAAAATCCTAGACGCTGGCGCCATGCCGGTTATTCTCGGCGGCGACCACTCGATCCACGCTCCGGCGATGGCCGCTTACAGTGGCCGAGGTCCAATACACATTGTGCAAATCGATGCACATCTGGACTTTGTCGATGAGCGTCACGGCGTGCGCTTTGGTCACGGCAATCCAATGCGACGCTCCTCGGAACAAGCGCACGTAACCGGGCTTACCCAGCTCGGCATCCGCAACGTGTCATCGTCCAATCGCCGCGACTATGACGATGCGCGGGCAGCGGGTTCAACCATCCTATCGGTGCGTGACGTGCGCAGACTTGGCACCCAAGCGGTGCTGGATCTCATCCCCACCGACCTTGATTACTACATCAGTATTGATATTGACGGTTTCGATCCATCCATCGCACCTGGCACCGGCACGCCTAGTCACGGCGGCTTTCTGTACTACGAAGTGCTACAACTAATGCAGGGTCTTACCGCCCGCAACCGCACAGTAGGCATTGATCTGGTTGAAGTAGCCCCTGCATATGACCCTGCTGGCGTCACCACCATTCTTGCCGCGCAATTGTTAATGAACATGTTGGGATTCATTTTTCACGTACGCCTGGAGAACAACTAATGCCGAGCATCGTACATGCACACGGTGAGCTGCACTTCGACATTACCGATGAACGCTTACCTTGGCACCAAAATGGTGCCGACATCGTATTTCATCATGGCGTTGGCGCCTGCGCAGATGTTTGGCGCGGCTGGACGCCGGCATTAGTCGAACGATATCGACTGGTGCGTATGGATATGCGCGGGCACGGAAGATCCACCATCCCGCCGGCGTTCACCTGGACCCTGGACACAATGGTCAGCGATCTGCATGCGGTAGTTGGCGCTAGCACAGATGGACCAATACATCTCGTCGGGGAGTCCGTTGGCGGCACTGTCGCGCTCGCATACGCCATAAAGTATCCCCACAATGTGCGCACTTTAACCATCTGCAACGGCGCGCATTTTGGTGGCAAGTTGCAAAACCTCGAAGATTGGGCCGAGAAGATGGGCAAACAGGGCATGAGCGGCTGGTCAGCGCACATGATGAAACACCGCTTTCACTCAGGTGCAATCTCGAAGAGTGCTTGGCAGTGGTATGAAACACAGCAAACCAGCGCCAATGCACAGGCGATACTAGATGCAGTGTCAGTGCTGGTAGGCGCAGACCTGAGTGCCAAGCTGAACGTGGTCACGATGCCGGTACAACTGATGCATCCAGACGGTAGCCCGTTCATTCCGATCCCGGTAATGGCCGATCTGCAAGACAAACTCGCGAACGCGCGCTTGCAAATTTTTGCACACAGCAAGCACGGCCTGCCGTTTTCACATGCGTCACTGTGCGCCGCTACCTTGGCGAAATTCTTAGCTGAAGTCGGCTAGACCGCAAGCCGTCAACAGAGCGCACAGACATCGGTTTTTGTGCGCACACCGGCATTGCAGGGGTACAGCGCACCTACAAGGGTGGGCTCTGGGCGTAACCGCTGAAACCGATGCAGCCACGTAACAACGCCAGCGCGTCGGTCGGTGCAGCATCGCCGGCCCAGGCTACAAATTGATCCGGACGCACCAGCACCAGCTTGGCGCCATAGAGTTCTCGCCCATCAGCACGGGTGTCTTGTAAAACCTTTAGCGGCAAATCGAGCGCGCGTGCTGCGCGCACGAGTTTTTCCACATCACACGCATCTGCATCCAAAGCAAGGAGGGAAAAGTCCGCGCTTAAGGCGCTAAAGACCTTGCGCCCGTCAGACCAGGACTGCGGCGCAAGATGATGCCCGGCGCGGGCCCGGAACTCATGCGTGCCGCGCGCGCTTGGCGAGCCTTCCTCGGCCCCTTCGACCAGCGGCGAGCCGACGTAATTTGGTACAAAGCCAAGCACATCAGCATCGCCACCTTTGCTGCGCTCATGCCAGGCCGCTTCAAATTCAGCTTGATTTCGAAGCGGGTCGTAGGCGCGCACAAAGGCCCGGTCGTCCTCGATCATTCGACCGATAAAATCGCGTCCCGTTGACACGAACACCGGCTGACGTTCCGCGCTGTAGCTATCCAGCAATCCTGGACCGGCCCAGCCGGCGTATTGGCCAGCTAACTTCCAGGCCAAATTACGCGCATCTTCAAATCCTGTGTTGATGCCAAATCCACCATAGGGCGGATGACTGTGCGCAGCATCACCAGCGACAAAAAAAACACCATCACGGTAATTGTTGACGCTCGCGATACGCAGGTCCCAAAAGCCCAGATGCTGAATTTCATGATCGAATTCTTGCCCTACCGCAGCACACAGCAGCGCAGAAAAATCGAAATTTTCAGCGTTTGTTCCAAACGGTACCGGCGCGTGGAAAAACCAATGCTCACCTAAATCTACGCGGCCAAAGAATTGCCAGTAGCCGTCCATTTCAGTATTGATAATGTTGAAATAAGACTTTCCGGGATAGCGCTCAAGCAACTCATGTAAAGCGCGCGAGCGAAACACTACCAGCACCATCAAGCGGTTGTGGTCTTCACGCGTCTCAGCCATCGCTGCATGCTGGCGAACGCTCGATTGAGCACCATCGCAACCGATTACATAGCGCGCCGCCAGGGTGCGCTCGTCAGTGCCGCGGTGCGTGCGTATGTGTACCTTTGCGCCCGTATCGCTAGCCTCAAACGCATCAGCAGACCAGCCATAGTAAGTGCTTATCGCATCAAATTCGGCAGCCCGTTCGCGCAATATCCGCTCCGTTTCGTATTGCGGTAGCCGATCATTTTCTTGCGCATAGTAAGCACCAACACGACCGCGTTTGAACCAGTCGTGGGTGTAAGGGCCGAGCAAGGTGCCGTACGCGGTCAAGCCTGCAATGCCAAACGATTTCGGAATCAGCCGGGCAGCATCTACGGCGCTCGCAACACCCCAAGCGTGCAAATGTTCGATTGTGCGCTGCGTCAGGTTTTGACCTTTAGGCAATGGTCGAGGCAAGGCATAGCGCTCCACGACGATACTCGGGACTTGGCGCTGCGCCAGATCGATGGCAAGACCGAGGCCCACAGGGCCTGCGCCAACGATGACTACTGGCAATTGCTCAGTTGCCATCGGCCATACCTACAAGATCTAGCGCGCTAATTTTTGGCCTACGCAGAAGAGGTTGGGCCGCGATCTGATAGCTCGATCTCATAGCTCAATGGTCATGCCCAGCAGCAAGAAGCTCCAAGACTTGCCGTGACCATCGAGATTCAGTGATTCGTTGACGCCGCCTTCCAAAGCTTGGTCCATCACAAAATTGAGGCCGTGTAAGGCCGGCAAGTCATAGCGCACCACCGGCCCGTGAACCAAATCCCGCAGTGTTTCGGCGACGCGTTCGGCACTGAGTTGCTGTGCCACTATGTCGTAGTGCTTAGCATCGTAGACAAACACCGAGACGTTGGATCGATTGCCTTTATCGCCTGCACGCGCATGCGCAAGCTCACGCAGCGCAACGCTGCCGGTGTGCATTGTTGCTGGTGCACTCATCCGCCAAAGACCTCAAAACTTGTTGGTACCGCGCCGCGATCAACAAACGCCGAATAAGTCATCACTGACGGCGTCATTGCGCCCCGATAACCGCCGCCGCCCGCCGGGCCACAGCACAGCAATGACTCGACTTCCCATAACAACAATTCGGCTTCTTCGCGCGAACTCGCACGCATTGCGCAGTGCACACGTATGTCTTGCGAATCCGTACGGTAAGTTTTAGCCGTCGCATGCAGACTTGATACGCCAATCAAATCAATGCGCACCGGCGCGTTGGTGCCGTGCACTGAAGTCATGCGTTCGCGCACGATATCTGCAGCAAGTTTTGCGCGTGCTTGTGCGCCCGGGCCCGCATACGAGACTCCACCTTCAGCAAGAAAGCCGCCATCGAAAGCAACCGTCACTTTGAGTTGCTCTGGTCGCGCGCAGCCATCCGCGCCGCTAATAGCGACACGGTCGGTGCCGTCGCTCGACAAGCTTACGCGGGTGAAGTCAGCGGTGACATCCGGCGTTAAGTAGCGGCTTGGCTCATGCACCTCGTACAACAACTGCTCCTTCACGGTACGCTCATCGACCACGCCACCCGAGCGCGCGAGCTTGGTGATCACCGCGTCACCCTGCGCACTTATCTCCGCTAACGGGAAACCAACGTGGGCGAGGTCTTGTACGTCCTTGTATCCCGGGTCAGCAAAGTAGCCCCCGGTTATCTGCGCCGCACACTCGAGTAAGTGACCAACGACAGTGCCACGACTCAGACGCGTCCAGTCATCGCCAGCCCAACCATAGTGCTTACGCATTGGCGCAAGAAAAAGCGACGGATCGGCAACCCGCCCGGTGATGACAATGTCTGCATCAGTATCAAGAGCGCCCAGCAAGGCGTCAGCACCTAGATATGCGTTGGCGCCTAGAAAAGTGCGCCCGGTATCCGCCACGCTCATGCCTTCAAGCAATTGCGTATTCGGCTGAATCAGAGCCGTGACATCATCACCGAACACGGCTGCCACTTTGCAATCATGCCAGCCAATTTTGCGCGCTACCGCGACCGCCACTTCTGCCGCAGCGCGCGGGTTCGCCACCCCCATGTTGGTGACGATTCGCGTGCCATTGGCTCGGCAGTGCGGCAGCACAGCTTCGAGACGCCGCGCTAACAGCGGATTATATCCGCGGGTCGAATCTTGCGCGCGGTCACGGTGGCCAAAAGCGAGCGTGCGCTCACCGATACATTCGAACACCAAGTAATTGAGTTGGCCGTGCGCGGCCAAGTCAACTGCTGGGTCGAGTCGGTCTGAAGAGAAGCCCGCGCCAGTGCCGATCCGAAGGCTCATTGCTCAGCGTCCTTGGTAGCTTGGCTTTCGCTTGTTGAGGAACGAATCCATGCCATGCTGTGCATCACGGGTGCCCATCATGTCCGCGATCCAGCGCGATTCACGCTCCATCTGCGCCTCGAGATCGGTGGTAAAAGATTCCGTTAACATCGACTTAACCGCGCCATAGGCGAGCGTCGGCCCTGCCGCCAAGGTTTCGGCTAACTGCACTGCCTCAGCATGCAATTTGTCAGCATCGTGAACTTGCGAGACTAAGCCCCAGTCAAGCGCTGTGTCTGCTGTCAGCACCCGGTTGGTGATCATCAGTTCTTGCGCGCGGCGCAATCCAACTAGACGCGGCAGGAAATAGCTTGAACTGCCATCCGGCGACAACGCAGCCGCGGTATATGCCATCGTGAATTTGGCTGAACGTGCTGCCAATACCAGATCACCGCTGATCGCCAAGCTAAATCCAGCACCCGCGGCGGTGCCATTCACCGCAATCACAACTGGCGCATTCATACGCGCAAAACGCGATATTGCGCCGTGCAAATACACGGTCATTTCTTTGACCAGATGACGGATACGATCGCCTGCCGCAGCAAAGGACTTCAAATCGCCGCCAGCGCTGAACATCTTGCCATTACCAGTAATTAGCACCGCACGAATGTCTGGATTCTCGTCACACTCGATGCTCGCATGCATCAGATCTAACGACATTTGAACGTCCATAGAATTTGCACTCTCAGGACGGTTCAAGGTGATGTGTGCGACGCCGTTGTGCACGGCAAAATCGAGTGTCTTAAAATCCATACCAAGCGATCTCCAAATGGCCAATATTTTGGCTACAGGTTAGCGTAGATACGAGCGTCATGGCATCCTGTGTGTATGACTCACGACGCACAATCTCATTTCCTGGCCAACGCCCACGATCACGACGCGTGTGTGCAAGACGCACTGGCGGATGCTGAGCGTGTATGCCGTGATCTAGGCGCGAACTTCACCGCATTACGCAAACGAGTTCTGGAGATTGTTTGGTCAGGCCACCGACCAATGGGTGCCTACGACATACTCGCTGCACTGAGCAGCGAAGGTCGCCGCGCCGCGCCGCCGACGGTCTATCGGGCGTTGGAGTTTTTGTTAGAGCAAGGGCTCGTGCATCGGCTGGCCTCGCTAAACGCGTACGCGGGGTGTTCTAGCCCGGGGCACGGCGGTCACGGCCAATTCTTGATTTGCCGACCATGCGGAGTCGCAGTGGAAATTAATGCCGAACCGATCAGTCGGGCGATCGAACAGGCTGCGCGCCAGCACGGTTTCCAAGCTGACGCTCACACTGTCGAAATTGCGGGCGTGTGCCCCAATTGCTTACGCGCAACGACGACCGATGGCTAGCTAAAAGGCCGACGTTGCCTCTGGATCAACGCTGCCGCCACTCATATCAGACATGGCGCGCGCTGGAGCTATCGCGATAGGAGCGCGGCTGCGCTGCACTCTATGTTTTGCACTGACAGCGCCGTAATAAAGCATTGCTCCGACTAAGGTCAGCAACGACATCGCGATTATCATACCGGTAAGAAACACCGAACTGACCACGAAGATGCCAATGAGTGTGGTAATACCACAACCGATTGCCAGCACTTCGAATGGCCGAAAGAGGGGTACCTTTGCAACCGGAATAACGACTTGCTCGAGGGCTGGCATCGCTTGCTCCGTGTACGTGCTCATCACTGTGCCTATGATCCTGTGGCGTCCAACACCCGCCTGACTTGAATTGTGTTGGAATGCAAGGACTGTGGTTTGTGATGAATGTCGCGTTCCCGTCAGCGTTTGCGTCGAGTCCATCACAAAACCAATACGTGGTAGTCAACTCATGTTAAAAGTTTTGCATTTTTCAGATGGTTCATTTAATTGAGAGCCGCGCGGCTGTACCTCCCTACCGCTATTGCCCAAGGCGCTGAGCTCGATGTTGACGGCGATGCGCTGCATTACATTGCGCGAGTGTTGCGTGCACGAAACGGTGACGCGCTGACGCTGTTTAATGGCACTGGCGGTGAATATAGTGCCCGCGTCATGGCGATTAGCAAGCGCGCTGCGCGCGTACAGGTACTAGATTTCGACCCAGTTAATCGCGCCTCAGCGCTGCAAGTCGTGTTGGCACTCGGCGTATCCAAGGGTGAGCGCATGGATCTGGCGATCCAAAAGTGCACCGAACTGGGTGTGAACGCGATCCAACCATTGCTAACGACCCGAAGCGTAGTCAATTTTCGCGATGCACAGCGCACCGACAAACGCGTAGAGCATTGGCGTCAGGTCACTTACTCGGCGTGCGAACAGTGCGAACGCAACATAGTGCCAATCGTTAATACCCCAACAAGCTTGGCGCAATGGTTATCGAACTGGCGTGCAGCACCCACCGATATTGGTCTGCTGCTTGGGCGCGAAGCAGCTGCCCCGTTATCAGCGTTGCCAGCACCACTTGGGCGCGTCGCACTACTTATCGGACCCGAAGGTGGCCTTGATGAGATGGAGCAAGGCAGCGCACTAGCCGCAGGCTTCCACGGACTCAGTTTGGGGCCACGCACTTTACGCACGGAGACTGCTGCGATAGCGGCAGTCACGGCGGTGCAGCTTCAATGGGGCGACTTGAATGGGGCGACTTGAATGGGCGCGTGCCAGATAGTACGCACCACAACGCAACACACGCGCTTCGCTCAAACGTGCAGCGCGAGGTTCAAAGGCTGTGCAGCTGCTCTTCTAGGTGTTCAAAACTAGCAATGAGACCACGTCCGACTTCCAGGTCAACTGCCCCTTGTATCCAGCCGGACTGTTCCGTCGTGGCGTTTGTCTCAAGGTTGCGCTCACTCGCTAACACCACCGTAGGCAAACGTTGAATAACCACTCCGTAGAATGTCGGCGCCAAATCATCACGTAAGGTGCGCATAACTGCGACCCGGTTACGCACACCCCCCGGCGCTGCCTCGCCACCGAGCGCAGACTCGATCGACTGTAATGGAATATCTATGCCGCGCCAGCTCATATAGCCCACCATCCACGGCGGCGCGGTTTGAATTTCGCGTGGTGGCGACAAGCCTACGATTTCTGCAACACCACTACTGGGTACCAGTAAACCGTTCTCAAACAACGGTAGAAACATACACCGCACGGATGCATCGTCAGACTCTGACACAACGAGTCTCCGCCAGCAGGGCGTTGATGTTATCGAGCAGCTCACCTTGGCCGATGCGGCACCCTCGCCACGCAATTCCCGCACCAACTCCGGCTGTGCCGCGCACGCCTCGCCAACCAGCTCGACTACCGGCGGACTTGGCTGCACTAAGCCGTCAACGACACGATTCAACATGTTTTCGACAGCCCAACTAAATTCGCCGATTTTTTGTGCGCCCACCAAGCGTCCACTACCTTTGAGGGTATGAAAAGAGCGGCGCACGATCGTCATTGCATCGTGATCACTGGTCTGGCGCGCCCAGCGCGGGTAGACCTCGGCTAGTTGTTCAAGAACTTCATCAACCTCTTCGAGAAATACCTCGTTGATTTCTGGATCCAGGTCATCCGGAAATCATGTGCTGGCCTCACTGTGTGCATCAGCATCTTGGTTTTCCGCAGCCGCGTCCGCGAGTGATTCGGCTGCATGAGCGATGACGGTGTCGTCACCCGCGGCGGCCAGTGCTCGTCCATGCGTATCCGACTCCGCTTCATCTTGCGCCATTCGCGCCAACAACGATTGCGCGTAGGCCAGCGTCTCAAGCACCGAATCCGGCAATGGCGGCGGCGCGAACTCCGCGTCAGCACCAAACTCGCCGCTCTCATCGCTTATATCGCCGACGTCGAAATCCACGCTAGAAGCGCCGCCTACGGGCAACCGGGCGCCGTCACTACCGCCCAATGCCGCAACCGCTATGGCATCGTCATCCAAGCCCCAAACCGGCGTTGGTGCTGACGCAAACTCATCGTCTGCATCACTGTCAGAGAGTTCAATTCCGAATATGCCGCCTGCATCAGAGTCCTGGTCAGCGGCGCCGGAAACATCGAATATGGTAATTTCATCAGCGTCCAAGGCCATGCCGTCGTGCAGCGGGAAATCCACTTCGCCGCCAGTCGCCGTATCTTGGGCTACTTCGTCAACGACGAAATCAACGGTTGAGGTATCGCCTGAATGCAGTATTTCGTCGCTTGCGTCGAGCTGCCCTTTAAGCGCCTCAATCTCACTACCAACCGATAGGAGCTGCGTGTCTACGACTGGCGTGCGATCTGCGCCACCAACAACGACGTCGGGTAGCGCACGAATGCGATCTTGCGCGCCCGCTAATCGTTCTTCGGCGTCAGAGCGAGCGTTGGCAACAGATTCGAGGTAGTACTCTATCGACTCAACGCCATCGGCAAGCATCTCAAGCGTGCCAGCATTAGGAATCGCCTGATTGTTCAATAACACCCTATCTACGAACCGCAACCAGCGCTCCATGAGCTCCGCTGCCTGCTTCAGATAGAGCATCCGCATGCCGCCGATGACCTGCTCAACCCGGCGCGGCACGTCGTCCAGGCGATGACCTTGCGTCGGATCTTCCAAGAATGTAGCGATCGCATCCTTCACTACCGCTAAGTCGGTCTTGATTTCGCCAATGACGCTGGTCACGAGCTGCAGGTATTCGATACCGGTTAAGTTAGAATCAGACGGGTCGAGGGCTTCATCCGGGCCCACTTCTTTGGCCGCACAGTCAAAGCCTTGCTCAGACAGCGTGTCCATAGTCGCATCTACACCAAGCATGACCCCAGCAATGTCCAGCAACTGGTCATTGGTTGGTATCGAGCCCGCTTCGGTGAGTTCTTCTACAACATCGCGCTGCTCTAGTATCGACCGGCGCGCAATACCTAGCCCCAACAGCCCGAGCGTATCTGCAATCTCTCGCAACATCGCAGACAGTGGCACCAGCTCTTCGATGGTTTTCGAGTCTTTGTGGCTATACGTGTCGAGTGCGTGTTTTATGCGCGCTAAGCTGTCTTTAACAGCTACAGAAACCGAGCTGAAGGTGTCGAGGTTCGGACCGAACAGTTGCCCGCTGTCGCCGTTTTCGGCGCTTCCCGACAATAGTTCATCGAGCTTGAAGGTAGCGCGCACAGCATCAATGCGCCGCGTTCTGGTTGACGACTGAGCCACGTAGTAAAGTAAATTCTTAAGCAGGTCTTCTGGCGGCTCTTGCGCACAACCGGATGTACCCGCTTGCGCGAGTTGTTTTAATTGCCGGTCAACGCGTCCCAGCAGCAACTTCAGCGACACACTATGATCAAGGCCGCCTGTTCGCAGCGCCTGCACCAGCGCGCGCACAATCCACCAAAGCCGTGAAGCTGGACTGGATCCGATCGCCTTCTCAACGTGCAAAACCACTGCATCGAGCATCTGAAACGCGCCGACCAGATCATCACCGCGATACCAGCCAACTAAACCACGTTGAAAATACGGTCGCAGCTTGCGCATATGCGACACGAACTCAGCGCCTTCAAGTGCAACTGCGCGCTCTGATACTGGCAGTTGAACGCTCAAATCGGGCGCGAACAGTGCATTTTCCGACAACAAAGGCATGCCACGCACTGAGCGAAAATCGTTCAGCAAAGGCATCAAGACAACAGCGTTGTCACGGTTGCCGCGGGCAATAAAATCCAGGTATTCGGGAACCTGAATGACACCTTGCATCAACACTTCGCAAGCATCATCGCGCCGATTAATCGCGCCAGCCATCAAGCCATCGATCACGCCTTCCATTTCATCGAATAGCAGCGAGCAACCGTAGACCTCAAGCATTTCGAGGACGCCACGCACGCCGTGTAAGGTGTCTGCGAAAACACGCAAAGACTCACCTTCACTGGGATCGTCAGCAAACGACTCGAGCGCTATGCACGCTTGCCGGAGGCTGTCTTCGATATCGGCTTGGACCCATTGCAGGCTTGCGCGATCCATTACTCAGTTCTCCACAGCTCAGCCGCCCTGCGCCAGTTGATGAGGCATTTCACCCGGTCCAGCTACAACCGTGTCGGCCTCATCAACCTCGAACACGGCCGTCATGCCGAGCGCGAGGCGGGCGTCATCTGGCAGCCGGAAGCCTGCAACCGAAGTCCCTAAGTCAGCCGCAAGCTGCGCCAACCGGCCAATGGAGGTGGCTGTCTCTTGCGAGCCGGAACTGGTCGCCTGAGTGATTCTGGAAATCTCATTCATCGAATTGTTGGCGGCATCAGCCTGTGTGGTCTGACCTGCTGAGGAGTCTGAGATTGACTCCGTCAGCCCGGCAAGCTCGCCAGAGACCACCTCAATGCGCACCAATGCCTGACCAGCCATTTCGGCCAGCTCAGCACCCTGCACCACACCCGCAGTTGACGGTTCCATCGAGTGCACTGCTTCATTGGTATCTGATTGGAACGCCTTGACCAAGGCCTCGATCTGTTTAGTGGCTTGGCTGGCGCGCTCAGCCAAGCGCTGCACTTCGTCGGCAACAACTGCAAAGCCACGACCTCGCTCGCCGGCCATCGAGGCCTGAATAGCCGCGTTAAGCGCCAAAATATTAGTCTGGTCAGCAATATCATCGATCAGGCCAACGATCTCACCGATCTCTTGCGAACTCTCACCGAGGCGCTTGATTCGTTTCGACGTCTCTTGGATGGTTTCACGAATGTTGTCCATGCCATCAATCGTCGCGCGCACTGCCTGATTGCCTTCATTCGCAAACTGCACCGATTGACCGGCCACCTCGCGCAAGCGCTGCACATTTATCGACACCGTACGTGCGGATTCAGCAAGCTGCTCAATAGACTGCGCAGCTTGCTCAACTTGACTCGCTTGCTGCAGCGAGGCTTGCGACAAACGCTCGGAGGTGTCGCGTGACAAACGCGCTTCTCCAGCTACCTCGACCGAGACGCGGTTGATGTTCATCACGGTCTCGAGCAGCGCATCAATGGCGTAGTTGATGGCATCTGCGATGGCGCCGGTTACATCCTCAGTGACGGTCGCATTAGTGGTCAAATCGCCATCCGCAAGATTTCTGATCTCATCTAACAAACGCAGAATCGCTTCCTGATTCTGCCGGTTAATCGCGCGCGCTTGCTGTTCCAACATTTTCGCTTCAGCGGCGGGGTCACGAGTATAACCAGATGTTTGTGGGGTTGACGACATTACCTGTTGAGCGAGCAACAGCACTAACAGCAGCGACACACCAGCGAGGATGAGTCCCAGGCGATTGGAAATTTGACGCTGACCCACCGCTTGCTCGAACTGTTCACGCAGTGCGCGCGATTGATTCGACACTTGGTCGGCGCGAGGCAATATTTCAGCGCCCGCTTGTTGCGCACGACGCGTGCGCAAGCCGAACCTGTCGATCTCCTGAATAAGTGTGGTAGTGCCGGCATAGGCCTTGGCCAGCGCCTTCAGGGCTGCCACCGCACCAGGGGCTGTAACAGCCTCGATACTGCGCTCGCCAGCGCCGTTGCTAAAATCCTCGATCAGCTGGCCTAAACGCTCTGCGTCGCGGCGGAATCGTTCAGCGGCAGCGTTGGCATCCTTACCCGCGGCTAAGCTGCGATAAGAGCTATCGGATAAGCGTTCGATTAACACCGCCAACTGGCCCGACGCTAGCACTTGGCTATTGGCTGCGAAGCTATCGGCAAGTTTCGACGTGAATGTTTGCGCAGCAGTAGCCAATTTCGACTTAACTCGCTGAACTCATCAGCACTCGCTAACGCGGACACGACGGCAGGACGTTCGGCCAACATCAGGTCTACGTCCGCACGCACTGGTACCCAGGCCTGCGCTACTAGATCAAGCGCTTGCGACAAACCCGTGTGCGCCGGTAACGGCCTTACTGGCACCAACGGGTCGCCGACGGCAGGACTCGCGAGTGTGGCATCAAATTGGTCGGCGGACTTTTCGAGCTCGCGGAAAGCGCGCTCGCTGCCCTGCATTGCTTCGGTGGTTTCCTTAGAAACGCTTTGAGAAAAGCGCTGCTGTGCGTCCAGCACCGCAAAAATGCGCGCGTCAGCATTGGCTTCGTTCGCAGCATAGGCGAACACCCCTATAGTTGCCGCAACGACGAGCAACAACAAAGTCGGGATCACTAAACGCCCGAACTTGGCCTTCGCTTTCGCCGGCCCTGCATCAGCCGCCGCTGGTGACGGCGTCGCCCCTGGGTCATCGTCGCTTTTCAGAAACGGGATTTTCATTGCCACGAATTCCTCATAATCTGATTATGCGGCCGCGTTCAAAAAGGCCGGAGCCGATAACACGCGGGCGATGTCCAACACCGTCCAAGGCTCGCCGCTGGTGACAATCCTGCTACTGACGTAGGGACGCATCGCGTCAATTGTGTCGCCTAGATCAGTGCTGCGTTCGTCTTCCGAGAACTGTCGCGCACCAAACACTTCATCGACCAGTAATCCGACACTCAAATCACCGCTTTCCACAAATAGCGCTCTAGCGCCGCGCTCAATCCTTAAAAATAACGGAAAGTCGATGATCGTGACTAAGCGGCCGCGCACATTAGCAAGCTCACGAACCCACGTCTTTGAACCCGGTACGCGTGACACCAAGGGGTCAGTCAGCACCTCGCGAACCTGAACCATGCTCGCCGCGAGTTGGGTATCGCCAATTCGAAATGCGATCGCGCGCCAAATAACACCTGCATCGATTTGGCCACCAGGGAGACTACGCGCCGCGGTTTTGAAGGCCTCATCATAGCGCCGCAGCTGCGTCACTGGGTGCACGCTCATCGACGCCTTTCGCTATGCGCGCTAGCTGCCGGGCTGCGCCGCGCTTGCAGCGCTACGCTTAACCAGCCCAGATCATGGCGCCAACCTAGCATGAGCACGATCACCCAAATGCCTCTCGATGGCTCCAAGCAGTTCGTCGCGGGTGAACGGTTTGGTCAGATACTGATCGGACCCAACGATGCGGCCACGCGCTCTATCAAATAAACCATCTTTACTCGAAAGCATGATCACTGGTGTCTTGCGAAAAAACTCATTGCGCTTAATTAACGCGCAGGTCTGATAGCCGTCTAAACGCGGCATCATGATATCTACAAAAATGACATCGGGCTTGTGATCAACGATACGCGACAGCGATTCGAAGCCATCCGTCGCGGTGATAACTTCGTACCCAGCTTTAGTCAACAATGTCTCAGCCGCGCGGCGAATTGTCTTGCTATCATCGATCACCATGATCTTGACTGCGCGTTCGCCTTGCCCCGCACTTTTTGTCGTCGCGTCTTCACGCATCGACGATCCAGCACTCATCATTTTGACCTCGGCGGTCATTTGACTGAATTTGCTGCCTGTTATCTGGGCATTCACATATTGCATCCGGTTGTAGTTCGCTTGATACAGTGCCCAGCGTGGTGGTTCTCCTCAAGGACTTCGCCCCGGCTCGCGCTGCAACTGCAAGATCCCGCGCAATAGTTCCTGAAAATCTGAACATAGCACATGCAAGCCGAATTCCCAGCCCGCAAGAACTTGCAGGTATACGCACTAGCGGCCGGCGTGCATGCGCCTGACTGGAGCATTCGCCGTAAACGCTGGGGTCTTGTGCCGAGTGTGGGAA
>Ga0055584_100000069_pt1 | contig 88269 bp, 88 predicted proteins | sample OSDHelmetaG_FD_58716 | JGI IMG/M metagenome (GOLD analysis project Ga0055584, IMG submission 58716) | Pelagic marine sediment microbial communities from the LTER site Helgoland, North Sea, for post-phytoplankton bloom and carbon turnover... | ecosystem: Environmental > Aquatic > Marine >... | reverse complement strand
CAGGCGACATTGTCGCTGAATTAAAGTATCCGTTAAACTGGGGGAGGTTCAGAGGGATTATTTATAAATCCCTCCGTCCCCTTTTATTTCAATAGTTGATAGCTGTCCTATGCGTTTCTTCATCGGGCTTCGTAGACCACCAAATACACGCAAGCAGTAATACCTGAATCACCAACCTCAGCGTTAGCGCAAACTCAGAAACGTCTGGGAACAACTCTGGGTTCATCGACATATAGATGTTCGCCGGTGAAACCGCCAAGGTCAGAGCGAACAATCCAATCCCTGCCATACGTCTGCTGCGCTGCCACAGCAATCCCAGCGCTCCTAAAATCTCAAACACGCCGCTTATCGCCACGATAGCTTCATGGTAGGGCACATAGGGCGGCATGATCGCAAGGAAAAACTCGGGCGAGGTGAAATGGGCAATGCCGCCACCCATGAACCAAATGAAGACGAATGCCATGCCCGCTATTTTTAGTTTGTTCATCTCTCAGTTCTCTTCAAACAATGAGGGTAATCACCGGCCACGAAATAGGTCCGCCACCCGATCAGTCTCCGCCGTGGCATCCCGTCGCCGCGCTCCACGCAGCATATTCGCCATGCCGTAGTTGCCTTCGTGGCAGGCATATTCATACAGCTGCGCATCCACGTGGGTCATGGGCACGACGGCGCTGAGCGTGTCGGTAAAGGTAGAGGGGTCGTCGAGGGTGAACTCGTAGTTAAGCGTCTGCTGTCCCACACGCGTGAAGCGCTCGATGAGTACTTTGTTCTCGGATGTACCGAAGCCGTCGAAGCTTTGGGTGAGACCGTTGAAATTGCGAGTGACGACGACGAGTGTGTCCTCTTCCCAGTGACCTCGCGAGTCGCCAGACCACAGGCCGATGTCATCGCTTAGTGGCGAGCGCGCGACGAGTGGCACGATTCTGGCGTCGTGAATCATCTCCGTCAGTATCACCACATGATCCTTGTTCTGAATGATCTGCAGATTGTTGTTGTACACACTGGGGGACAACGGCGGGCCCGAATTGAAGCCAACTAGGCAGCGTTCCGACAGACCCCTATCTTCTGGGCCGTCGCGGCCGATGCCGCCGATTACGAAGCGCACCGGTCGCGTTCCTGCAAGCTCGATCTCGCCGCCGGGTTTGTTCTGTACGCCCTCGGCCAGCGGCGGGATGCGACCGTTCTGTGGATCGACGATGAGCGAGGTGCGCACGTTGCCGTCGCCGCGGACATTCTCCATCCAGATGGTGTCGTTGTAGAACGCCTCCACGCCGGATGTCGAACGTGTGGGAGTGTCTGCGGTGCCAATGCGAAAGCGTTGTTGTTTAGCCGCTTCGATCTCATCCGCGGTGAGGTATTGTCGGTCGCCGAATTCTTCGGGGCGTTGCATAGGCACATTGGAGGAGAAGTTCCACACGCCTTCCAAGTCGGGCAGGCCCCATTCGGTGCGCGGCACTTGGTAGTCATCCGCGGCCAAGCCAAGCACGGGGAACTGCAGCGCAACGCATAGTAGCAGTATTAGTGAATGGCAACGCCTCATGACTAGTCTTGCTCGCTTGGGAATTTAATTTGGGACCTCGCTGCATCCACCTGCATCATCAACGCAGCTTATATCGCGAACTGGATGCCCCTCGATAAGCTGAGCCACCCAGTCGACGAAGCGCGTATTCTCCACCTCATAGCTGTAGAAGATATCGCTGCGCAGTATGGTGTGAACGGGCCCGCCGGCGGTGTAGCTGAAGAACTCCTCAAGCGCGCCTTCGATCTCCTGATAGCTGCTGAGGATTCTAAGCGGCAGGCTGAAGCTGCCCGGTGGATCGCCTATGACGTAGGTGAAATTCTTCTGTACCTCGTCTTCGATTGCATTGTATTGAGCCAGACGCAGGTTGGGGCTGTGCTTGCCGCTGGCGATGTAGAAGTCTTCGAAGGTCAGGGTGTCGTTCGTCTCGCCCGCATACTCTGCCCAGTCTGGCAAGATCGATGCCGTGTCCCAGGCCTTGTGTGTGACGGGCAGACGGGAAGTTCGGTAGCCGCCGGCGGCATCGGCAAGCAAGACGACCGGTGCGGATGGATAGTGTTCGGCAATGAGGCCGGAATAGAATGAAGCGCCGATTGCGCCGGCGCTGCTACCGGCAACGACGATGTTGTCCAGCGCCGTGAAATTTTGATAGATCCAGTTCAGCGATGTCATGCTGTTCTCATAGCCATTGTGGTGTGCGGTATAGCGCACCTCCTCGCCCGCCGCATTCTGATACCTATAGTTTCGCTCTCCGCCTCCAATATGCACATCGCCGGTACAGTAGGGGATAAACACCATGTCGTAGTCCGCAAACGGATTCTCGGGGTTCTCGGTATCGAATATGCCTTCCGCCAGGCGCGGGTTATTGGCGTCCATGTCGGCGAAGGGCGAGTGAATATTCGGCTCGCTGCTAAGATCGCAGGCTTGGCCAAACCAGCAGGCGCCGCCGCCATTGAAGTAGATGAGCAGATTATTGCTGGCATTGGAGGGCTTCGCATAGAACTGGAAGGGCGTGCCCGTCGAGCACAGGCCATCGGTCTCCAGTGTATTCCAGCCGGCATCGAGGTTGTCCGCGGCGGGTAGGCTAGTCTGGGCGCTTGCGGCTAAAGGTAGAATTAGAAAAAGTGCGAGAACTAGAGCTTTCATGATGAATCTCCTTAGAGTCCTCGGATTCTAACGCTCGCTGCAAGCCCTGTCGAATTAGACTTTAGCTCAATCGTAGGATGAGCTTTAACGCCTTGTTATACCGACTGCACGCTGTTCGGAAAGCAGCCCGAAACGGTTCCGCCGAAGGGCGTAGCTCTGCAGTGATTGAACGATCCATCGGCATACATGGGGTAGCGATCGGATGGGCAGTAGTGGGTGACCAAACTCTTTCGCGTGAGGCTCTGCTTCGTTCTGGGTGAGCCACCGTGATACAAGCCGGCATTCCAGAACAGCACATCGCCTTTCTTGGGAAGGAATCTTTCCAGCTTCGCGCCAGCGTCGCCCGCTTTCTTTACAAGCGCGTTGCTGTATTTTGCTAGGTCACCTTCTGCCCAGGGAGTGTGGTCGCCAAACTGGTGATCTGGCAGGCGCTGACTGCCAGGGTAGTATTCGAGCTCTCCAGAGCCCTCTGAGATATCTTCCAGAGCGATCCACGATGCGACAAACTCTCGTGGCGAAGACACTTTAACGAACGCCACATCACAATGGATAGGCTGCTGAGAGCCGTACTCGAATGCCAGGGATTGGAAGGCATTGGGGTGCAGTTCGAAAACCAGATTCAGAAAGCGTAGCAAGACGGGGGCGAATATGGCTTCCCTTACTGCTTCGGATAACATATGCATATCCAGCAGTTTGGCTTCGGCCTCTTTCATGTGTTGGCGCTGCGCCACATGGAAGAACTTCTCTCCCTTCTTCCAGTAACAGATCCGGCTCGGTTCATATTGGGTGTCGATTACTTTGTCGATGTCGCGCTGCACAGCGTCGATCATTGCATGGGGGATGGCATCCTTGAGTACTACATAGCCATTCTCGATCCAGAAGCTCAGGTCCGCGAACTCCTTGTCTGATATCCATTCGAGGGTATGCTTCCCGGCAAGAATTCCGCGACTATTGCGAAGATCGGTCCAGAAGCCACCAAAGGGAGTATGAAATTCAGCCTTCTCGGGAGGGTAGTTGCTCATCCTTATTTCCAAAAGCGTAGAAAGTTTGCAAATTATACGGACGCCTTGTTGGAGCACAACTACTATATAGAATTAATCGAAACTTGTAATGTGACTGTAATCACATGGGTAAGTCAGACGTTCTCGCCGGATACATAGAAGCAAAGTAGACACCTTAAGCGGCGATCTAATGCGTGTCGCTATCGGTGATAGGAATGCCCTGGGGCGCAAAGACTAATTCAGGCTTGAGCGATCTTGAGGCCAATGATGCCCGCAAGGATAAGAGCGAAGCTAACAAGCCTAAGCGCATCGGCAGGCTCATCAAAGAGCAGGATACCGAGCACAGCGGTACCAATTGCGCCTATACCAACCCATACCGCATAGGCGGTGCCAACCGGCAGCGTTCTGAGTGCCAAGCCTAAAAGTAGGAAGCTCGCCAGAAGAGCGATCAGCGTGCCGACTGTTGGCCACAGCCTGGTGAAGCCGTCCGTGTATTTGAGACCGATCGCCCAAGCGATCTCGAGTATTCCTGCGCTTATCAGGATGAGCCAATTCATAGTCACCTCTCAGATTTTGGGGTCGTCCCCTATCTATGTTGAGAGGTGAGGCCGTCCCCACTTCAGTGTCCCAAGTTGTAGCATGCGATTGTAGCAAAGTGGGCTGAAGAAATTGATACCGAAAGTAGGGTCTCGAGTTGCTCGGCTAAATCATGGATGCATTCTCAATCGCATCTTCATAGTTCAGCGCGAGTGCGCCGAGGGTCGGGCCGAGTTGCTGTAGCTGTTGGTGCTGGCGCGAGAACCAGCACAGCGCCTCTCGTTAAGCGTCGACAGGTCGAAAAGAGAGATCTGTCCCGCCATTTTCATCGTATGTGGCAGCTTAGCTCAGTAATTTGGTCGAAATCTACGCAGTCGCACCACGAAAGTAGCGATATGTGGGATAATCGCCAGCTGATACCTGAATAGCACGAACCCGTTACTGCCCGATTGGAGGAAGGCAGTCGGTTCAGAGCAAGATTTCCATTGCGGAGAAGGGGCCGCACTGACAATGAAGCAAGATACCAAGCTGGATTTTCTCTATCGCTTAGGAGATGAGACGCGATACCTTTCCGAACCCGAAGACATAATGGAAGTAGTGGCTACATTGCTAGGCCGTTATCTTTCAGTTTCCCGCTGCGCCTACGCCGATGTGGAGGACGATGGCAATAGATTCACCATCCATCGCGACTACACAGACAATTGTCAGAGTACTGCGGGCAACTATGCACTGAAAGATTTCGGTAATGAAGCAGTCAAATTGATGGGAGCCGGCGAGACTCTCATTATTAGCGATGTCGACTCGCAATTAAAGCCAGAAGATGGCGGCGATACCTTTAGGGCTATTGGCATTCAAGCGATCATTTGCTGCTCTCTGGTGAAGGACGGCCAGTTGGTGGCCATGATGGCGGTGCACCAGATCGAATCCAGGCAATGGACTGACGATGAAGTCGCATTGATCCGAGAGGTGGTCGAACGTTGCTGGTCTACGATAGAACGGGCGCGAGCTCAGAAAATGGCGCTTCGCACCGAAGAGCGGCTTAAGAGTTTTTTCGAATTTGCGCCAGATGCTCTCGTGTTGATAGATAGTGATGGCTTCATTCAGTTGGTGAACGAGCGATTCTCAAAAATGTTTGAGATTGCCATCCAGGACGCAATAGGGAAACGCGCCGTCGATTTACTGCCACCAGCAGTCATTGAAAGCCTAGCAGGCACCGATTCACTACAGGCGAATAACTCAAGCGATGTAGATCAATCGATTACTCAGATCGAGATAGATAACTCTATCGGAGAGAAACTCTATGTAGAAATAAGCAGGACTCCGGTGCGAACGGACGACAGCGTTTTTCAGGGACTATCAATTCGCGATGTGAGCGAGAGAGTTCGGCTTGAGACCGAACTGAAACAAGCCCAGAAGGTGGAGACGCTGGGGATGTTGGCAGGTGGCATCGCTCATGACTTTAACAACCTGCTCACCGTAATTATAGGTACAGCAGAGCTCCCGCTAAAGAAGAACCCGAGCGACTTTGAGTATCGTAAAGAGTTGGAAACGATTCGGGATGCTGGATCGAAAGCGGCAGAACTGACGCAGCAGTTACTGGCATTTAGCCGACAACAAGTACTGCAGCCGACGGTTATTGATCTGAACGATGCCCTGCGTGAAACTCAGGATATTATTACGCGATTGATTGGAGAGAATATCGCCGTCCGATTCGAATTGAAGGAGAAAATGGGGGGCGTAAATCTGGATCAGTCACAGATCGGGCAGGTGCTGATGAATCTCGCGGCGAATGCCAGAGATGTCATGGAGGATGGTGGCACTCTAACCATCGCCACCGATATTGTTAGTACACTGCCTGATGATCTCGCTGCGGATGCACACGGCGATTGCGACTATGTTCAGCTCACGGTATCCGATACTGGAAGCGGAATGACCGAAGCGCAGTTGGCTCAGATATTCGACCCTTTCTATACAACCAAGCGAAGTGGCAAGGGCACGGGCTTGGGTCTGTCTACGGTCTACGGAATTGTTCTCCAGAGTAACGGGCATATTGCTGTAAGAAGTAAAGTTGGTGAAGGTACGCGCTTCGAAATGTATTTTCCCAGGGTTGCAGCTCCTATGGATAGCGAGCTTGACGCAATTAAAAGACCAGCTGAGCGTGCCAATGAAAAGATTCTGATCGTAGAAGATGAGCCGGCGCTGCGAGAAGTGCTCGGTGCACTACTAGGCGAATTCGGCTATAGAGTTGAGTCTGCTGCAAACGGAGCCGAGGCGTTAGAGTTGTTTAAAAGCAAGTCAGATTACTTCGACCTGGTAATCACCGATGTGATAATGCCCAATATGAGTGGTCCGGAGTTCATTAATGCCGTGAAAGAGATAAGACCAGATATCAAGGTAATATATAGCTCGGGCTATACGGCAGATTCCATAGGGCGTCACGGTGTGCTCGATGAAGACCAGAACTTTCTGGGCAAACCTTATCAGTTTGAGTTTTTGGAGGACGTCGTCCGAGGTGTGCTCGACAAGAATCCCTAGCGGTATTTCAGGCAGGGTTAGTAGGGGCGGGCCTAGGTGCGTTGCTAATTTGTCGATTTACCAGTTTCCTGGATCCAGCTTATAGTACTCTTTCAATAGCTTGTACAATTCCTCATGATGGGCCGCCATCTCCCGCGGTCGCTCGAAGAAAGTCTCGGTTGCCACGGCGAAGAATTCCGCCGGATCGGTGGCGCCGTAGTGATCCAGCAGGCTCTCCTTGCCATAGATGGCGTCGTTCTGCAGGTCTTCGAATTCCTCAGTAAAGACATGGGCCCAGCTCTTATAGGCGCCGCGGGTGCTGAGCACCGGCGCACCGTTGGTGGAGCCGGATTCGTGGTCTAGTTGGTGCGCGAACTCGTGCAGCACCACGTTCTGCCCATCGCGCAGATTCATGACACCTTTCTCTACGTTATCCCAGGCCAACACGACCTTTCCTTGCTCCCAGGATTCACCCAGCATGGCGATGTGGTCGGTAGACACCAGCCCTAATTCGTCGGCGACCTCGCGAGTCGCGGTGAAGGTGGAGGGGTAGACGAGGATGGAATCGAGATCGGGGTAGGGCATGCGATTCTGGTTTATTAATAGGAGGCAAGCCTGTGCGGCGACCGTCACACGGATATCGTCATCGATCTGTTGACCGGCGCAGCCGTAAAAACGCTTGTCTGCCAGAAACACCTTGATAAGCAGCATTAATTGCTCTTGCTCGGCCGCGGGCATGCGGGAGACGAAGGGAAGCCGTTTCGCCAGCGTCTGCCGCCAGGACTCAGGAAAGGGAACTCGTTGAATGCGCGAGAAACGAATACGGGGCCAGAAGATGACACGGAATACTACTGCCGCGAGGATCAGCGCGAGGAATGAGAGGGAGACTAGGGCTTGAGTGGTCACAATTCATGTTACCAAGTTAGATAAATGGGGTCAGAGTAAAAATACAGTAGTTTTCGCCGCTGCTGCTCGGAGTATGGGTATTTACTGGGCTTTGTGGTGAGATTGCTTGCCAGAGTACTGTATTTTTACTCTGACCCCATTTATTTTTGGTCGGCCTCCTGGCGGCGGGCTCCGGCCAGGACGCCGACGATGGAATAGTTGCCCTCGTGACAGGCGGATTCGTAGATACGCTGGCCTGCTTCCATGCGTGATAGCAGGATCTCGCCGGTGAAGGGCCGCGCCAGCGTTATGGGGTCGTTGTAGGTGAAGCGGTACAGCAGTTCGTCTTCGGCGACGAGGGTGTAAACCTCGGTTATCTCAAGCTCGCTAGAGCTGAGAATTCGGCGGTGGGATTGCTCTTCTCTGAATCCTGTCGTGTGCACTATCAGACTGTCGCCTTCCCAGCGGCCCGTTGACCTGCCCATCCACTGCGGCCAGCTAATGCTGCGCTCGGTTTTGCCCAGTGGCACGGCTCTGAGGCCGGTGTTGTACTCCGCGTTCAATAGCACATAGTCTTGGGTCTGCAAGATCTGCAGTGTCTTGCTGTCCTCCGGTGGAATCTGCACGACGACGGGGAGCTGGCCGGGGAAATTCAGGCAGCGCTCCGCGGCGGTTCTCGACTCGGGGCCATCGAAGATGCCGAAGCCCTCTGCCAGGCGTTTGCCGTGGACATCGGTGGCGCCGGGGAGGTAGTCGATGCGACCATTGGGCGGATCGATGAGAATCGAGGTGCGATACTCACTGTTGATATAGGCTTGCTCGGTATACAGCTCGGGGTGGAAGTTGGCATCGGCTACGTTCGTGATGATCTCGCCGGCGGGAGGGGCGGAGCGGGCTGGGTCGATAGCCTGAATCCGGTTGCGCTGACGGGCTTCGGTCTCTGCGATCAGGGCTAGCGCCTCGGCTTCGGTATAGGCTTGCTTCTCGCCCAGCTCGACGGGTCGCTCGAATACGACGTTCTTGTTGTTGATCCAGTAACCCTGCAGGTCGGGGTGGCCTGCCGCGGTTCTGGGTACTGTCCATTCCTGTGCTGCTACTTCGATGCTACCAAGCCCTGCGCACAGCAGCGCAGCAACGGGCAATACTCGTACTACAAACATGTCTAATCCCAGTATTCGTTTCTATCTAGTCCGGCAGTGCGAACACCCACAGCGTCGCACCGGCAACCGGCAGCGTGATGTCGGCGGCGCTCTTCATCGTTCGTGTGTGTATGCCACCGCCATTGGTCGCCACCGCCACGTACTGCCTGCCGTCGACGCGGTAGGTAACCGGATAGGAGTTCAGTGCGTTATCCAGCCGTCTCTGCCACAGGACCTCTCCGGTGTCCTGATCCAGCGCCTTGAACCACCTGTCGACCGAGCCTATGAACAGCAGGCCCGAATCGGTTGTTAGGTTGGCACTGGCCTGCGGGCCTGTCTGCCGCTGCTCCCACACCAGCTCCTGCGTCTCGAGATTCACCGCTTTAATGATACCCCAGCTTCCGTCTGTGCTGTCGTCGGGATATTTTTGCCAGCGCTCGCCGCTGTCGTCATCCAGACAGGTGTCGGATATTGGTATGTAGAGCATCTTGCTTTGGGGGTTGTAGGCCGTGGACTGCATATTCCGCGCGCCTAGCCAGTCGGGGCAGATGCCGGGCATGGAGTACTGACTGATCACCTGATCCAGTTCCGGTATCGCCGCCGGATTAACAGTCTTGCGCCCGGTTCTGGAGTCGATCTCGGTGACGACGTTCTGCATGTCCAGATCGAAGGAGAACAGATACTCGCCGGTGGCGGCGTCCAGCGCCTCGAAGATGGCGAGTTTGCCGCCGGTGACCACCGCCTTGCGGCTGACGCCATCGATGGTGAGATCCATGATCTGGCGCTCGAAGGCCCAGTCATGATCGAGTTGGTCATTCGCGATGTGCTGGTAGTGCCAGACCAGCTCGCCGCTGTCGGCATCCAGCGCTACCGTGCTGTTGGTGTAGAGCGCATCCCGCGTCATAGTCGGATCGGGATGGGGGCTGCGCAGGGGATTGGTGTCGTAGGTTGGGGCGGGGCCGAAGTAGACGAGGTTTAGGTCTGCATCGAAGCTGCCGGGAATCCAGATCGAACCACCATTGCGCTCCTCCAGCGGCAGTCCGTTCCAGGAATTGCCGCCGGGCTCATCGGGGCGTGCGATGGTGTAGAAGCGCCAAACCTCCTCGCCAGTATCCATGTCGAGAGCGAAGATGAAGTCGCCACCCTCCACGGCGACGCGCCCGGTAAGCCCGATGATAGCCTTGCCATTGGCGATTACCGGTGCGCTGCGGAACAGGAAGCTGTCTTCGCCGCCGCCATCGACCTTGTGGTCCCAGGCTATCTTGCCGGTCTTGGCATCGAGAGCGATGACATGGATGTCGGACGTGGCGATTACGATCTTGTCTTCATAGATCGCTGCGCCTTTCTTCATGCCCGGTGCCTTGCCATCTTCCAGCTCGCGCTGGAAACTCCATAATAATTCACCTGTGGCGGCGTCCATCGCCTGCAGCACATCGCCATAGCTATAGGCGAACAGCACGCCGTCGTGCACGATCGGCGTCATCATGTTCTCGCCGGCGGGCAGCGCCCAGCTCCAGGCGAGCTGCAGGTCTTCGATATTGCTCCTGTCGATCTGCGTGAGGGGGCTGTGGCCGAAGGCGTCGCGCGTGCGACGCCAGTTGAGCCAGTCGTCGGCAGGCGGGTCTAGTAGCATGGCGTCGGTTACCGGCGTCAGGCTATCCAGCCGGCTGCTCGCCAGTAGCGGGCCGTCTGTGTTGTACAGCAGTGGCGCCGGCTCATCGTTTCCCGCGAGCTGCGCTCCAGGTATCAGCAGTTCGCTGAGTGCTGTCAGTTCTGCAGTCAGGGCCGTATTGCCTGCTGGCAGTCCATTTTCCGCGAGCACATAGGCCATGATTGCTGCATAGCTCGCGCTAGGGAGGCTGCCCTCGGCACCCGGCGGCATGCGCTGGATATTCGTCGCGAGTTGGTCGGCAGGGCGGTCGCCCCAGCGCCCTACGAATACCTCGCCGCTGAGGCCCGGGACGAGGCCGAAGCCCTCGAGGTTTTCGCCATGGCAGGAGGCACACTGAGTATCGTAGTGCGCCTTACCCGAGCTCGCCTGGGCTTGGGTAAAACTAACAGCGGCTATTTCATCGGCGGCGAGCAGGCTTGTTGAAATAGTAAGCGAGGCAAGCAGGGTACAAAGTGGGGCGGAGGAATATCGCGCGGTTCTATCGGTCATTGGTGCTGCTCCCTGAAAGTCGTTCTCGTTAGTCGCCGAGATTAGGCCTGCGCGGTTGGTTCACTCTGCTTGCCGAAGGCGTAGCCTAGTGCACCGGCGATGATGGTGGAGGCTTCTCCACTCAGCCCGCCATTAAGGGCGAGGATGCCGGTGAGTGGCAGGCCAACGCCAATTACAGTGTAGCGGATGAACTGCCAGCCTATGCCCCGAATATTGCCGTCCTTATCCGGCTTGTTGCGGTTGTAGAGGCCGCCGAGAATTACAGCAAGTATGGAGAAGGCAAGTATAAGAGAGATCCAGGCAGCCATAGCTCAGCTCTTTGTTATTGTTTGATTGACTGGGGTGGCCGCCGAGGCTAGCGAAGTTGTTCCCGCAGGTAGCTACCAGTTAGGGACTGGCTCGAACTGGGCGTGTCTAGAGTACCTATGCGGCCCTGGATCTGGTCTCTCAGGGTTGCACAGTTGCGGCGACGGATATGGCTGCCGATGCGAACTTCTTCTCGGCACTGTACCTGATCGCCGTAAGCGGCGGTGCTGTTATAGCTCATGAGTTCCGCGGTACTCATATCTCGAAACTGCGGCTTTGGGGAGGCGCAGGACGCCAGCAACAAGACTAGGGGCAGTGTAATAGTCAGCTTTTTCATAATCTCGCCTCGCGATATTTAGTAAAGAGACAGACTTTCCAGTATTGAGGCTGCTAAGGTTGGAGTCAAGGCAAAGCGGGTAGTTTGGGCTGTGAATTGGAGGCCGCCGTGGGAATTATGCAGCTACCAGTGCATCGAACTCGCCGCTGGCCGTGCTGGCCAACAACTCCTGATAGCCGCCGATGGATTTCTCGCCGACGAAGATCTGCGGCACGGTGCGCTGCCCGGATTTCTGCATGATCTCCAGCATGAGTTCCTGATCGCCCTCCATGTTGATCTCGTCGAATTCGTAGTCTCTGCTCTCGAGTAGATGCTTCGCGGCAGAACAGTAAGCGCAGTAGCGAGAGGTATAGATAGTGATAGCAGCCATAGTGTGAGTTTACCGGAAATATTCTGATTAAGCCGTTGCTGATGTTGAGTCAGACGGGAATTAAAAAAGGGACGCACAATGTGCGTCCCTTCTCGATACTACTTCCAGAATCGATGGGCCTACGCCACGAAGACGTAGGCTTTAACATCAATCCTTAGAAGTCGACTCTGAAGCGAGCGTAGTAGAACGCTCCCTCGATGCCCCATGGAGTGGAACCTGTGAAAGCGTTACCAGATCCGATAGTACCGTCGAGGTTGTCGATATCGGTTGCACCGTCTTCATCGAATGCATTGTTCGCACCGAGGATGAAGGTGTAGTTACCGTTCCAAGTGTAGGCGGCTTCGAGGTCAACTACGTTCTCGCCGTCATAGCAGTTGTCGCGGTATAGTCCGAAAGTACAATCGATGTTCACGTTTGTGCCATCGGGTCCACGCACAGTCGGGTCATCACTCCAGTCACCTACGATCCAGTCGTCATAAGTTCTAAGACGCGCCAGGAAGCGGAAGTCACCGATGAAGTGGTTGTACGTGAATACGCCACGGTTTTCCGGGTTGAAGTTCTCAAGATCAACAACGCGGTTACGGCTAACTTCCGAACCGGCGTTATCAACTTCAGTTTCAGTCCAGTTCCATGCTGCAACGAAGGTACCGTTACCCATGTCACCCCAGTCCAGATCCCAAGTACCAACAAGGTCGATACCAGTAGTCGTGGTTTCGAAGTCGTTAGTGTAGAAGGACACTGAGCTCAGGTCGGCAGCGCCAGGAACACCTAGCTCCTGCAGACACAGCGCGAGGTTACCCGCTGGGTTAGCGATGGCGCCAGGGCAATTCTGACCGGCTGGTACAGGCTGGCCTGCGATATCGATAGTACCCGTTTGTGAGATACGGTCTTCCAAGTCGATGCTGAAGTAATCCAAGCTAATGTTGATGTCTGGAGTTACGTCCCATACAACACCTGCTGAGAAGTTACTTGCATCCTCTGCAGTCAATGGCTCCGCACCTAGGAACTGAGCAATTGGGTTGCTTGGAGGAATCTGGCCACGTTGCTGCAACTCACCGTCAACGGTAATCGTTGAAAGCTTGGTTACGTTTTCCTGACCAGGAGTCGGAGCGCGGAAGCCTGTGTTGTAAGACGCACGAAGAGTCAATGTGTCTGTTACACGGTAGCGACCGGCAATCTTGTAGTTGCTAGTGTCGCCAAAGCTCTCGAAGTCCTCATAACGCAGTGCAGCAGATGCCGTAAACGCGTCAGTTACGTCCGCTTCAAGCTCGGTGTAGACCGCGTAGTTTGAGCGACCCCAGAGACCGGCTTGTGGTGGGCTGAAACCGGCGAAACCGTGAGCACCGATGCTCAGGTTAGGCAGTGGCGTTACGCCATCGGCGTAAGTGTTGGAGCCGTCGACATTCTGGAACGCGAACTGACCAGCTTGCCAAGACGCTTCTTCACCGATGATGGTTTCGAAACGCTCGTCACGCCACTCACCACCGAATGCAATGCTCAGGTCGGACGCGAGTCCGCTCATTGGCACTGTGTAGACGAAGTCAGCGTTGAAGTTGGTTTCAGATTGCACGTTCGAACCGATTTCGAAATCACGCTGAAGCGCGCCGTTCACGAAACCGTTAGGTCCGTTCGATGGGTTCCAAGTGTTGTTGAGGAAGAAGTCCACCTTGTTACGACCATAGCTTGCACTGAAGTCGTAAGTGAAGTTGGAGTTAAACTCGCCTCGGATACCAGCGATGATGCTCGCATCTTGCAATGCGCCACCGAAGGCAGGTGTATAACCACCAGGTACGACTTGGTTCATAACCCAGCAGTTTCCAGGCAGTGCAGCGAGAGCTGCTTCGTCAGCAGCAACCGCTGCTGGATCTAGCAGCACGCCGCTGCCACCGGAGCCTGGGCTTGTTAGCGCAGGACAGTTCGAAGTTACGCCAGTCTGGCCCGCTGCGATATTGGTATCGACAACAGCGCGAACGCCATCGTTAGTGTAGGTGCCGGCACGGTTGTTCGGGTTACGGTAGAAGAAACCACCTTCGGTTTCACGCTTGCCGTAGTTACCGAACGCATAGACTTCCTGCGTGTCTGAAAGCTGGATACCGGAATTGAAGAATACGTTCCAGTTATCTTTGTATTCAGGACCACCCCAGATCTGTGCGTAAGGCTGGGCGATGCTGGAACGCTGCGCGGCGTTGCCGCTTGCGATCAGTGTTGCCGCATCGGTACGTTGGATAGAGCGGCTTGTTGCGTCCTGCTCACTCCAGCTACCTGTGATGTTGACGAAGCCGTCATCACCGAGAGGTAGGCCGATGTTGCCATGTATTGAACTAGTTCGCCGTCGCCTTCGCCAAATTCGCCAGTACGCGCCTCGAGAGAGATGCCATCCGGGTCGTCTTTCAGTACGAAGTTGATAACGCCAGCGATCGCGTCAGAACCGTATTGTGCAGCGGCACCGTCGCGAAGGATTTCAGTTCGCTGGAATGCCAGAGCAGGAATGGCTGAGATGTCAGCTCCCTGTGAACCGGCTGATAGAGAACCACCAAGCTCGGCGATTACGCCTGAACGGTGGCGGCGCTTGCCGTTAACCAGCACGAGAATATTATCTGGTGGCAGTCCGCGTAAGTTGGCTGGACGTACCAGTGTGGCAGCATCCGAGATGGAGTTACGGCTAACGTTGAAAGACGGTACAGACGTCTTCAGCATTTCGTTTAGATCCGCGAAACCCATATTATTAAATTCATCACCACTAATAACGTCAACTGGAACCGACGTATCTGATGCGCTGCGCTGTGGACGCCGCGAACCGATGGTAATGATCTCTTCAACCACATCATCCGCTTGTTGCGCAAACACCATAGGCGTGTAGGCCGCAGGCGCAAGCATGGCAAGCGCGATGGCCGTAGGGAGAACCCTCTTAGCCATAATAGGTCGTCTTGTCATTTACTTTCCCCTTATAGAAGTAAAGTTATTATGCCCATGGAGCGGGCTTTAAATGAACTTAGCGGTTATGCTTGCACCCGTTGGAAACGGTCAGAAAATCACCCCACGGAGGGTACATGCGTTTAACTGCATAGCCGAAGAATATGTTTGTGGTGGGTAAAAGTCCAATAAACTCGCTACCTTAGACCTCCCATCGACCTCCTAAAGTTATACCTTGCACCGAAAAGTGGCAATTTTGAGACAAATGCGCGAAAAAGGCGCTAAAAGTTCGCTTCTTCCAATAACTCGCAGTATCTGGCAGCTAATTGACGAATTTTGCACGCTTTTCACATTTTCAGGGTGGCAGCGTTGTAAAGAGGAGTTTTCTTGCGGGAATACGGGAATATTTTCCTTCGGTTGCGGCCAGTGAACCTATTGACCTGTACAAGCCCTATCACTTAGCATGGGACCCACTACCTAGGTAGACAATCTGACCCTCGCTCCAGCCGGAGTGGGGGTTTTTTGTTTGGGAAATCACAATTCGAGGAACTCAGCATGGCCGATGACTCTAGCAAGGAAAATCCGCTATTCACCAAGCCGCTTGTCTATCAATTGCCCTTCGACGGGGAGCTACGAGAGGGTATCCAGTATGGCAGCGAGGCACAGGTTCTGGATATCTTCATGCCGCCGCAGAGCGATGGCCCGCCTCCGGTAGTGGTGCTGCTAACCGGCTACCCCGACCCTGGCTTCGAGGCCTTGGCGGGAAGAAAGCAGATGCAGATTCAGGCCTACCGCGACTGGGCCCAACTCCTGGCGGCCAGCGGCATGGCAGCGGTGCTGTATAGCAACATCGATCCGGTGGCAGATGCCAGGGCGGTGGTGGACTATCTGCGCGCGGAGGCGGCGGCGCTCGCTATCGATGCAGGGCGTATCGCGATCTGGGCCTGCTCGGGCAATGTCCCGAACGCCATTCATCTCGCTTACCGTGATCCGTCACTGCGCTGCGCGGCGTTGCTGTATGGCTTCATGCTGGATACGGCTGAATCCGACGCCATCGAGCAGAGCGCCAAGACCTTCCATTTCGCCAACCCCAACGCGGGCATGACGCATTTCCCGGAGAACACGCCGATGCTGGTGATCAGCGCGGGAAAGGATGAATTCGCCGGGCTGAACGAATCGATCGACGCCTTCGAGGCGGAGGCGATCGCTCGTAATAGTCCCGTGAGTGTCATTCGCTATCTGGAGGGCGTGCACGCCTTCGATATAGTGGATGATTCGCGGCGGTCTATCGAGATGATCAAGCTCTGCGTCGGCTTTCTGCGGCTGCGACTGAATGTCTATTGAGTCGGGGTGCGATGGGCCTGGTAGCGAAACTAAGTCATGTACCTGCTGGCGTTTATTTGCTTAAATACCGAGCAGTTTCCTGAGGCACTTGCTGGCTCCTGAAAGTTCCAGATTCCAAGAAGTAGAACTTATAAGTAGAAGAACTCGAAATAGGAAAATAACGCCATGCAGTTCCGCCGCGCCGCCCAGTCGCTATTCGCCTCCTCCATCCGTTATCTAGTACTTCCCCTGACCCTGCTGCCCGCCTTCGCACTGGCGCAGGCTGGCCTGCTGGAGACAGACGTCGCGCTGCTTAAGGAGGTCATGCCCGCGGCGGCCAGTTTCTCCGAGAAGGCGGGAGAGCCCCCGGTCTACAAGGCCTATGCAGAAGCCGAGTCCGGTGCCGAGCCGGAACTGATTGGTTACCTGTTCGAGACCCCAGACTATCCCCCGGAAGAGATCGGTTATAGTGCGCCGATCGAGGTGTTGGTCGGGATGGATCTCGAGGGCACACTCTCCGGCATCAAGGTGCTCTACTACCGAGAATCCTATAAGAGCATTCGCGGCGACTTCATCAATACCGAGCGCTTCCCGAATCAGTTCGAGGGCATGTCGGTGTCCGATGGCTTCCGCGTCGGTCGCGACCTGGACGGCGTCTCGCGCGCGACCATTACCAGTTGGGCGACTTCGCGCGGCATACGCAATGCGGCGCGGCAAGTTGCCCAGAACTACCTGACCGATTCCGAGTTTGTCGCCAATGCGAACAGCGGCGAGACCGCGCTCAATATCTTGGCCGAGCAGTCTTGGGATGAGATGAAAGAGTCTGGGCTGGTGAAAGACTTCCCCATCGTATTGGAGGATCAGACCCAGCTAAACCTTACGCTCGCGTTCATGGGCAATGAATCACTGGGCGAGCTATTGGTGGGTGCCGATGACTATTCGCGCGCAGACCGCGAGGCGAGTAACAGGGTGCGTGATGGCAGCATGCTGCTGGTTGGCATCGATGGCAATGCCTCGACGCCATTTCGCCAGGAACGCCTGGCGGTAAAGCAGGGCGACGAGCTTTTTAATATCGAGCGGCGACGATTTGTCTACGTAGGAAGCGCCGACTACGGCAAGATCGCCGACAAGGTGCGCTTTGCCGGCGCCATGGTGCTGTCAGACGAGATCGATCTGGCGCAGCCATTTACCGTGTTCTATGACACCGGCAAGCAGGTCGAGTCCATCGACGAGTTGGCCCAGGTAGACTACCAGGTGCCCCCCGTTCCCTATGCGCTAGCGACCGGCGGCCCGTTACCGCAAGAGTATCTGCCGCGTCGCGCGAATCCCTTCCCGGAATTTGACGACTACGAGGAAGAGGGCGTGTTCGAGACGCTGATCAATAGCGCGCCATGGTATGAGGTGGCGGCACTTCTGGTATTGTTCGCGCTGGTTATGACGGCATTCCTGCGTAAGAGCTCGCCCATTCGCTGGTTCACGCTGGCCTATACTCTCGGCTATCTAGGCTTCTACAACGGTACCTTCCTGTCCGTATCCCATATAACGAACGGCTTGAAGCTGGGCCCGTCTCTGTTCCTGAACGACCTGCCGCTGCTGTTGATCGTGCTATTCACTTTGATAACGACGCTGTTCTGGGGGCGGGTCTTCTGTTCCTCTCTGTGCCCCTTCGGCGCGCTACAGGACTTCATCACACGCATCGTGCCGAAGAAGTGGCAGCGTGAGCTGCCGCAGGCTATCCACGACAAGGCGCTCTATATCAAATATGGTATTCTCGCTCTGCTAGTTGTCACCGCCGTAACCGTGAGCGACCTGAGTCTGTTTCAATACTTCGAGCCCTTCGGCACTGTGTTCTATTTCAGTCGTTCTATGGTCTTGTGGGGCATACTGGCGGCCTTCCTGCTGGCCTCGGTCTTCATCCGCCGCTTCTACTGTCGCTACGCCTGCCCGCTGGGTGCGGCGCTTGGTGTCACCTCCTTCCTGTCCCCGTTCCGTATCAAGCGGGTACAGCAGTGCGATGTCTGTAAGGTGTGCGAGCAGGCCTGCCCAACCGGTGCGATACGCGGCCCGGCAATAGACTTCAAGGAATGTGTGCGCTGCGATGTCTGCGAGAGCAAGCTGATCACCAAGGCTGGGGTCTGCAAACACTCGGTCGAGGATGTGATGTCGCGACACAAGACCTGGACACCGGTTACCGTGACTTAGTGCAAGTCGCAAACCCAGTCATAAAACCCAGCCATAAAAAAGGGCCTGCAGAATTAGATTCTACAGGCCCTTTTAGTTTAACCAGATTAATCGCTGTCTTCGGTCAACCAGCTCAGGTCGTCCTGGCTCTGATCCAGTAGGTCGGCCCTTTCGCGACGGGTCTGCTCTTCCATCTGCGCGCGCTCGAGCACATCACTAGGGATGTCTCCGCCTACGACAATGCCGCGCTTGGTGGTGGGCGCGTAGTAGATGCGCGCATTGGCCATCTCGTCGGTAGTCTCGGGGCCGTATTCGACGGCGGCAGTGGGATCCGGGTTCCAGCGATTCTGCGTGGAATTATCGAACCACCAACTCATGTGCATGACCGAGCCAGCCGGTATGAACTTGGGCTCCTTGTACTCGTACAGGAACTGCCAGTTGAAGTCATAATCCGGCACCCAGAGCAACGTCTCGCGCTCGCCATCGGGATACTCCACCTCATAGCGCATCGCCTTGCCACGGTAGTGCATATGGGGCCCCATGGAGAGGAGATAGATGTCTTCTTCGATCTCGTGGGTGTTGTTCACCTCATAGTTCGGATCGCCCGGGGGAATGGTCCAGCCGCTATGTGGCAAGAGATTGGTCTCGACTACGTGATCGATCACGCTGCCATCGTCATAGAACACGAAGCCGGCGCGTGTCATATCGGTTACCGCCGTACCCTCGCCGGGGTCCTTGTGGTAGTGCATGTTTACTGTAATGAAGGGGTCTTCCGGCATCAGCACGCCCCAGCCCTTGGGATAGGTGAAGGGGCCGCGACCGGGCACGCCAACGCCCATGTGGCTTGAGACGATGTGATGTACCCAGGGACCGCCAGGATCGAGCTCGGCCTTGGAAACCCATTTGGGCTCGATGTGGGCGCCTTCGGGCACCGGCATCTGCACCGTGGGCTGCCAGTCCATAATGCTGTCTTCAACGTAGACCGGGCGATCGAACTGTACGACCAGATCGGGGTCGCCGATCCACCAGCCCGACTCGGGCAACACGGTACCGCCAGCCTCGGCCACCAGGCCAGAGTTGTCGGCGGCATCGGCCGGATTACCTTCCAGTGCGCCGCCGTCTACCCAGGCGATTAGAGTGTTTAGTTCCTTGTCATCGATATAGCGCTCGTCTTTGAACTCGCCGCGATGGCTTTCGTGGGCGCCCCATGGCGGCATATAGCCGGTGATCAGCGCATTCTTGATCATCGGGGCCCAGAGCTTGGCCTGCTCGTAATCCAGAAGAGACATCGGGGCGGTAATGCCGCCGACCTTCGGGCCCTCCGGTTGATGGCAGGCCACGCAGTTCTTCTGAAACAGCGGCAGGGCATCGGCATAGAACGTGGGTGCAGCATCTTGCGCCAGTGCCGTACCGGAAAGCAGTAGCGGGGCCAGTGCCGCGGCGGCGAGCGTCTTGCGATAGGGGGCGTGAGTCTTTGCAGTCATGGGGCAGCTCTTCTTATAGATTGAGTCACACGAGCGTAATCCCAAATACGGGCAATGTCTATTAAATAGGGGCTTAAATGACGTTTGGCGGAGTTAATTGGAAATCGGATAAACCGATCATCACAATCGAAATAACTCGTTTTACCTGTGAATAGCGGCTCGCTATGATAGCCCCATTGTCGAGCACAGCCCGTCTCACTCGCAGTGGGTTAAGACCGCGCGCTGTGTTCGCAATCTCCATAGGCACTTCCTATAGTGCCCTTTATGCGGTGGTTGGATTCGCTTGATTGCTTCTCGAACGAGGGCTTTAGGCGGACGCCACCGTTTTTTTTGCCTGCGAGTCTTGCCTCTTTTTCACCTCTATCTCGCTTCTATCTGGCCCTGCTCGACCAGGGATCGTCCATGGCGGCGAAGAACTCGCGGTGGCCAGACAATATGCGCAGAGTCTCGTCGGGTTCGGGATTCGTGGTCCAGTCGTTGCGCTTGAAGGTGCCGCCGAGCAGGATGCCGTCCGTGCGGGGGAACATATACAACCCGCCATTGCCCAGCGTCATGTAGTCGATATTCTCCTGCGGCAACAGGAAGGTGAGCTGGCCCTTGATCGGCATGAGCTCGGTATCGGGGAAGATATTGCGCGAGCCCAAACCCGTGCAGTTTATCAGCACCGGTTCGGATAGACTCAGCGCATCGGCCTGACCATGGAACTCGCGAATAACGATCTTGCCGCCCGCTGTGTAGAAGTCCTCCAGCATCGCTGGCAGATAGATCGCCGGCTCGATCAGCATGGAATCGAAGTGGCGCACATAGGGTGCGTCGAAGGGATGCTGATCTGGTGTCATGTCGATCAGCTGCGGGTACATATCAGCGTAACGGTCGTTGAAGTTGTCCGGATCGACAGGTAGCTGGGCTATCGAGTAATTGCTGATCCAGCGCACGCCGTAGCGCGGCCCCGCCAGATTCTGGAAGTAGCGGTAGGCGTGGCGCATCGCAGATTCGAACTGCGCCTCGAACTGCGGTGTGAGTTTGTCTTCGTCGTAGACGGAGGTTGGCGACCATTGGCCGCCGGCAATATTCGATGTGGTATTCGGCGGCAGGTCGCGGGTATAGATGGTGACATCCCAGCCGCGGTCCTGTAGCAGCCGCGCCGATGCCAGGCCGACCGCGCCCGCACCCAATACGGCGCAGCGCCGGTGGCTACTCTGCTGCGCCAGTTCCATCGCCAGATGGGAGGTGCCCCAGGACAGGGTAATGCCACCGCCGCCGTGGCCGTAGTTATGAATGACAGTCTTGTCGCCGAAGTTCTCTGTCTCCAGACGAAAGCCGGTGGGGCGGAAGGGGCGCGAGCCCGCTATGCTTCGAATCACTCTGTCCGTCGACACCTGCACGCGTCGCAGTGGCAGGCCGGAGGGCGTGAAATTGCGCGCCGAGACATTGGCGCGACTGCTGCAAGCGGAAGCCAGGGGTGCCAGGGCCAAGGCTTGCAATAGAGCACGTCTGCTGGTCATAAGTTGTCCTGCTTATTGTAATTGTTGCGTCTGAGCATAACGCAGCACCGACGAGAAGTTAATCGGCCTGTGGCAGCAGCCAGTTGGAACACAGGGGTCGAAGTGTCGTGGCCAGAATGAAAAAGCCACGCGGCTGTAAACCGCGTGGCTTTTTGTTTTCACTTGTTGCCAGCCTTAAGAGTTAGTCGTGACTCTTCGGGTGTGCGTACAGCCATTCCACGACTTGCTCGGCGAAAGAGTCGGAGAATGCGGGTACGTGGGAGCCGGCGGCTATGGTCCAAAGCTCGCTTGAACCACCGGGCTTGCAACCCTGGTTATAGACCAACACCGAAGTCTCGTGACCCGCGAGGTTTGAAACCAGATCGCGCAGCTCACGTTCGCCGCCTTCGCTACAGTTACTATAGGATGCCCATTGCTCGACAGTAGCCATCGCGCTGGGGTAGGCGTTGCCTTGAATGTCGGCACCCTCATAGGCGATAGTGCCGTCGTCGGTGCCGTGGATCTGCAGTACGTGAACCGGACTTGCAGGGGCGGACCGCTCATCGATATGGCTGGCGCCAGCCAGACTGGCGATCGCGGCGATGGTCTCGGAATGATCGTAGGCGGCACGATAAGACATGAAGCCACCGTTAGAATGACCCACCAGGTAGACGCGATTCGGATCTACGTTGTAGTCCGCCTTTGCGGCGTTGATGATATTTAATATATACGCAGAATCATTCACCTCGGAGCCGAAGAAGTTGCAGCAGGCCGGCGAGGCATTCCAGAAGCGATTCTGATCGCCGCCTGACTCTCGGTCACCGTCGGGCGCGACGAGCAGGAAGCCGTAGTCGTCGGCGATGCCGCTAAAGCCCATATAGGCATCTTGTCCGGCACCGCTTGAGGTATAGCCGTGCAGTAACACGATCAGCGGTGCCGGCGTATCGGACTCGTAGCCGGCCGGTACCGTAACCGGCAACTCGCCGCGACCCAGATCGATAGATTGTGCGCTCAGCGCGGCCGAGAACAGGACCAGCAGCGCGGTAGCGAGAAGGCGTTGTAGTTTTAACATCGTGTGTTTCCTTTTTTAGTTTTACTAGTGTTGTGTTGGGTTTGATTCGATCAGGGGGTCAGGATTATTTTGCCCGTCGTCTTGCGACCCTCGAGGGCGTCGTGTGCCGCTTTCGTGTCGGCGAGCGGATAGAAATGCTCAAGCCGCAGTTTAAGCTTGTTGTCTGCGATCCAATTAAATACATCGCCGCTACGCCATTCAAGGCTTTCTCGATCAGCGGTGTAGTCAAACAGGGTGGGGCGAGTGAGAAACAGCGAGCCTTTGGGGCCAAGAGTCGCCGGATTGAATTCCGTTACCGGGCCGCTGGCATTGCCGTAGAGCACCATATAGCCAAATCGCTGCAGGCAGTCGACGCTCTTCTCGAAGGTGCTCTTGCCCACCGAGTCATACACGACATTCACGCCTTGGCCGTCGGTTATCCGTTTAACTTCGGTTTCGAAGTCGCTCTGGCTGTACAGTATGACCTCGTCGGCTCCCGCGGCGCGAGCGAGTTCGGCCTTCTCCTCGGTGGAAACGGTGCCGATGACGTAGGCGCCGGCATTCTTTGCCATCTGAATCAGGATCAGGCCGACGCCGCCAGCCGCGGCGTGAATCAGGCAGCTGTCGTCTTTCTTAATCGGGTAGGTGGATTGCGAGAGGTAGTGTGCCGTGCAGCCCTGCAGCATGGCCGCCGCGCCCTCGTTGAAGGACACACCATCGGGCAGGGCGACGACCTTGTCTTCGTGCACGGCGGCGTATTCGGCATAGGCGCCGAGCACATTGGTGTAGGCGACTCGATCGCCGACTTTGAAGCGACTCACGTCGCCGCCGATCTCCGCTACCGTGCCGCTGGCCTCGAGCCCCAGCGTCGCGGGCAGGGGAATCTGATAGAGGCCGGAGCGCTGATAGGTGTCGATGTAGTTGATGCCAGCAGCCTCGACCTTGACCAGCAGTTCAGACGGCCCCGCCTGCGGCTGCTCGATGTCCTCGTACTGCAGTGCCTCCGAACCCCCGTGTGCCTGTATTCTAACCGCCTTCATTAGTGCTCTCCCCCTGCGAAAAAGAGCCTTTATCGCAGAAATCGCCGGTGCTGACAAATCCGCTGCTGCGAGATGCCTGCCGCGGCGACTGGACGGGTAGGGTATGCAGGTTTATTCTGTGTGCAGGGACCTATTCCAATACTAAAAAATCGGAGTCTCAGCATGTCGTTTCTCTCCGCTAGTCGCTCGCCTCTAGGCGCAGTCTTTGTGCTCTCATTACTCATATTGGCGCTGCCGGCAACGGCGCAGCAGGCTCAGATCGAATTGAGCGAGGCCTTGGTTGACGCGAGCAACGGCTTCGTTGATTCGCTAGATGCCGATCAACGCGAGAAGGCCCGCTTCGCATTCGATGACGAGGAGCGGCTGAACTGGCATTTCATTCCGCGCCCGCGTCAGGGCATCCCGCTAAAAGAATTGAATGCTGAGCAGTTGGGTGCCGCGCGCGAGCTACTTATGACATTGCTTAGCGCGGGTGGCTTCGAGAAGGCGGAGAACGTGCGCGACCTTGAGAACGTGTTGGCCGTCCTCGAGTCGAATGGTCCGTTCGTGCGTGACCCCGACCTCTACTACCTCACCGTATTCGGCACGCCCGCGATGCAAGGCGCCTGGGCCGTGCGCTACGAGGGGCACCATCTCGCGTTTAACTGGACCTTCGTCGAGGGCTACGGCATTGCGAGCACGCCGCAATTTTTCGGCAGCAATCCGGCCGAGGTGCGCAGCGGGGAGAAGCAGGGCACCCGCGTGCTTTCGGCGGAAGAAGATGCGGCCAGGCTATTGGTTAAATCGCTGAGCGCCGAACAACGCCGCCTTGCCGTGCTGCCCGGCGAGGCGCCGCGAGATATCTTTACCTCGGCGCAGAAGGAGGTCACGCCGCTGGATGATCTGGGTATTCGTTACGATCAGTTGAGCCCACAGCAGCAGGGCATGTTGTTCGCGATCATCAACGAGGTCGCCTCGGTGCAGGCCGAGGCTGTGACGAATGCGCGCCTGCAGTCGATCGCGGATGCAGGTATGGATGCGGTGAGGTTTGCCTGGATGGGTGGGCTGGAGCGGGGCGACGCACACTACTATCGAGTTCAGGGCGACAGCTTTCTGATCGAGTACGACAACACGCAGAACGATGCGAACCATATACATCTTGTTTGGCGTGACTTCGATGGCGATTTCGGCAGGGACCTTATCCGCCTGCATTACGATGCCGTGGCCGCGGAGACCGGTCCCGGACATAGACACTGAGTTGCTGGAAAATACTAATTATAAGGAACAGTCATGACTAAGCTTATTTCCTCGCTATTGGTCGCGCTCGTTTTCGCTGCGTCTGCTGCGGCGCAGGACGCCTTCATTGCCCCGCCCTCGATCACCGAGCCGATACTGCTGCCCACGTTCGAGGTGGGGCAGGTCAAGGTGGTGCCCATCGCGACTGGTCTGGCGAATCCCTGGGCGATGGCGTTTCGCGATAACGGCGACATTCTGGTCACCGAGCGCTATACGGGGAAACTGCGATTGATACGCGACGGTAAACTCGTCGAGCGCGAGATACCCGGTGTGCCCGAGGTCTACTCCGCAGTTTTTCGCGCTGGCCTGATGGCGCTTGCCCTACACCCCGAAGACGATCGGATCGTGTATATGACTCATACCAAGGCGATCATGCACGAGGGTGAGCCGAATCAGGCCGTGAGTCTGGTGCGCGGCAGGCTGGTGGAAGACCGACTGGAGAATGTGGAAGAGATTTTCGTCGCCAAGGGTGTGGACAGCGGCATCGCCGCCGCCGCGCTGATGTTCGCGCCCGACGGCAAATTGATGATGACGGTGGGTGGCTCCTATGTGTTCCTCGGCACCGGCGACTACGCGCAAGACCCCAGCGTGCACTTCGGCAAGCTGCTGCGTCTGAACGACGACGGTACGGCGCCGCCAGATAATCCCTTCGTAGAGTCCGGGGAGTACCTGCCCGAGGTCTACTCGGTAGGGCATCGCAACCAGCTCGGTATGACGCTGCACCCGACTACAGGTCAATTGTGGGCGAGCGAGAATGGTCCGCAGGGTGGCGATGAGGCGAATATCATCGAGCCGGGCAAGAACTACGGTTGGCCACTGGCCTCCTACAGTCGCAACTATCGCGGCCACTGGGTATCCGAGACCCCCTGGTTGGAAAATTTCGAGAGCCCCACGGTAATGTGGTGGCCATCCATCGCGCCCTCCGCGCTGACTTTCTATACCGGCGAACATTTCCCCACCTGGCAGGGTAATCTGTTCGTCGGCGCGATGATGGAAGGGCGCATACCTGGCACGGGCCATGTGCAGCGCATCGTGTTTAATAGTCGTGGCGAGGAGATACGCCGCGAGAGCCTGCTGACTGAATTGAAGCACCGCGTAAGAGATGTCCAGCAGGGCCCAGACGGCTTTCTCTATGTGTTAACGGATGAGGAAGACGGCGCACTGCTGCGCATCGAGCCGGCAGATTAGCAAATACAGTTTTGAGGGAAATTGCTGAGCCCCTGTCGGCACAGACATCGAGCCCGTAACAGAGTAGAATGACTAAAATTTTAAGGGAGTAGTTCGCATGATCGATATCAAGATCGAAAAGCCCGAAGATGGCAAAGGCGCTAAAGACGAGTCTGAGATGAGCGCGGAAGAATTGGAGCAGAAGGCGAAGCTCGATGACACTGTAGGTCGGCTATTGCGGCAGAACGCGCCATTCGACCCCAGTCAGCTGAAGAAAGACGACGATACGACTCACTAGCTAGACTGCATCTGTTGCGGTCCTAGCCGCATCAATTTTACCTAATCCCTCGTTTACTTATTACTGCCCCCGATAGAGGGCACGAGCACGGGCGTGCTCGTTACATAGTCATGGTAGGCAGGGTCGTCGCCCCAACGCTCCATGGCACTCTTCTCCAGCAGATTGACCCCACTCACCTTGGTCAGCAGCAGCGTGACGAAGATCGGCGAGATTAGCGTGACGTACTGCCACCCCACGAGTGTGGGCAGGGCTATTACAGCGATACCTACCCAGAGCGTGATCTCACCAAAGTAATTGGGGTGGCGTGATAGCGACCAGAGACCTTCGCGAATAAACCTCTCCTTGTTCTCTGGCTTCGATCGAAACTCTGACTTCTGCCGGTCCGCGATGACTTCTATCGTGAAACCAACTAACCATAACAGCAGCCCAATATAGAAATAGCTGTCCAACGCGATCTGGTCGGCCGAAGTGATCGCAGAGAGCGCCGCGGCCATGGTGATAAAGACCCAGGCGCCACCGAGGGTCCAGGTGAATAGATAGCGGAAGAACTTCTTCTTGATCTTGTCGAAGCGGCGATCCTTGCCATCTTTGCGGACACGGCGAAACAGGTAACTCCCGAGGCGGACTGCCCAAACTGCAACGAGCAGGCAAACGATCAGGCTGCGCGTCCCCATGCCCGGATACAGGAGATAGGCGATTAACACCGTGCAGACGTAGGAGATGGAGCCAGTCAGGTCGAAGTAGTGCTCCGTCTGATAGATATAAGCGGGGATGAACAAGAGCCAGTGCAATAGAAATCCAACGCCCGCGCAGATAAGAAACAAGGGTGTGCCGGCTACTGATTCGCTGCCCTGACTCCCCGCGAGAGCGACTCCCGTACTAATCATGAGTATGACGAGAATGCCGACAATTGGCTTGATCATGGTTTCGCTCCCGGTGTTATTTTTGTCTATCGCTACGACCTAGCTCTACTCTACGCACAGATCGGCGGGACGGATTGCTTCAATGGCATGAGCGCCGTTACATCCAATAGCGCGCTAGTCGTTGATGTCGGAACTCATCTTCCTTCGCTTCTTCGGCATGTCTACGAACTCAGGCTCGCGTTTCTCGCCCGCCGCAGTCATCGCCTCAATGATCTCAGTGTTTTGCAGCATGCTGGCGTTCCAGATTCCGATGTAGTCGAGACTGTCCGCCGTGCTGTGATCGCGAGAGTAGTTGATGATTCTCTTGCTGCCATAGATCGCCAGTGGTGCTTTGCTGGCGATCTGTTCTGCGATCTTCATGACCTCGGCTAGCAGCGTCTTCTGATCCGGGTAGACCGCGTTGACGAAGCCCAGCGACTTCGCCTCTTCGGCCGACATGCGGCGTCCGGTATAGGCAAGCTCCTTTACCACGCCTTCGGGCAGCAGCTTCGTGATGCGCGGGAAAGTGCCGACGTCCGCCGTCATGCCAATATTGATCTCGAATATCGTAAGAAAGCTGTCGGCCGTCATGTAGCGCATATCGCAGGCGGTGATGAGGTCGACGCCGCCGCCGATGACGCCACCCTGGATCGCAGCTAACACCGGAACCCGACACTCTTCCAGGCAGGTGAAGGTCTGTTGCAGGTAGTTGATGGTGTCGTAGAGCTTCGCGCCGTGTACGCGCTGCTGTAACTCCTGTGCGGCGGGGTCGTCGGAGTGCTCGTCGCTCTTGTCGAATACCGAGGTATCGATGCCCGAGGTGAAATGGGGGCCGGTAGAAGAGAGCACGATGACGCGCGCCTCGGCGTTGGCATCCAGCTCGCGAACGATAGCCGGCAGTTCATCCCAGAACTCCGGGATCATGCTGTTTCGCTTCTCTGGACGGTTGAGCACGATATGCGCAATCTTGTTCTTAATAGACAGGTCGAAACACTTGTAGCTCACGGATGGACTCCAGTCATTCTTCTAGCGGCAGTGGAAATTGATGGTATCAGTACCGGCGCGAATATTCTGCACGGGCGCGCCAAACGAGGCCGCACCCGCGTTCGCCATGCGTCTGCGCCGGTCTTCCATATAGGCGCGGAAGCGGGGTAGTGACCGCGCATCCAGTATGGCCTCGATATCGAATAGCACCACAGAGTAGTAGTTCGCGATGAAGTTCTTGGTTAGCTGCTCTCGTGCGCGATAGGCGTCGAGTGCCTCGCTGATTCTCTGCTCGCCCGCGAGCGCAGACGCGCCCCAAGTCTCACACATCGCGCGCACGTTCTGCATCTCGCTGCCGTTAATGAAGCCCCGCGCGTTGGAGAGGATGATGAATACTTCCTCTAGCTGTTCGTCCGACAGGCCGAGGCGCGACTTTGTATTCGCCGATTCCTCGCTTATCTCGCGCAATAGTCTGTTGAATACGGCTCTGTCGATCTCCTGCTCAGCGAGCGTCTCCGTCAGCACTGTGACATCGCGGGGCTTAACGGCGTCTCGATTGTAATTTTCGCCCGTGTAGTCCAGCAGCACTGTGTCCTGAGCGGTACTACTGCTGGACAGCAATAATGCAGAGAGCAGATAGATGCAGCTCGGGAAGTAGGCTTTGTTTGCGCTTCGCATCAATTCGCAGGGCAGAGCTGTGAGCGTCAGGGTCAACGGAAGCTTTGATAGGTGCATAGCTGGAATCATCTTTGGAATTGATCTCGAGAATCGAGCTAGATTACTTTCTTTTGAGGGGACTCGCTAGGTTTGAGGCAGGATTAGAGCTGCAGGGCAGTTGACCCGCCGCGAGGATGAGTCGAAGATGCAGGGACTGAGGTGAATAAAAGGAGAGTCGATATGGGTGAATTGACTGCGGGTATAAACTGGCTGGCCGTGGGGATCAGTACCTTTCTAAGTTTCGGATTGGGTGCGCTCTGGTTTTCCCCGATGATGTTTGGCGTGAAATGGGCCGAAGGTGTGGGCATAGCAATTGGGGCGGAGGCTAAGCAGCCGGTGGCGGCGCTGGTCTTGCAATTGACTGGTACCTTTCTTTTCGCCTGGCTGGTGGCAATCGCCGCGGCCAGCGATGCCTTGCTGCTCGCCACGCTGATCGCACTGACTATCGCCGTGTTGCTCAGTGCCTCTGGCTTCTTCGATGGCAACAGCCGTTACGCCGCCATCGCCGAGGGCGTATTCCCTCTGGCGATGTTTGTCATCATGCTGATCTGCCACGCCGTGTTGTAGCAGGCCTTCGGCAACTAGGTAGGAGGAGGGCCGCCGCCTGGTGGTCCGCCCATTGAGTCGAATGTTATTTCGCGATCATCGACTACTCGCTGCTAGTCAGCTAGCGCGCCGTAAAGATCGTATTCGTCGGCGTCTTCGATTCTTACCTGAATAAAATCGCCGGCCTGAACTCTCTCATCCGGGGCGAGGTATACATTGCCATCTATCTCCGGAGCATCGGCGGCAGACCTTGCTACCACGCCCTGTTCATCAGCACTGTCGACCAGAACCTCGACGACTTTACCTACCTTGGCGCACAATTTCTCTGCGCTGATCTCTTGCTGCGTCGCCATGAACCGTTCCCAACGCTCTTGCTTCAACTCCTCGGGCACGTGATCGGCCAGTTCGTTCGCGCTGGCGCCCTCTACCGGCGAATACTGAAAGCAGCCGACTCTGTCCAGTTGCGCGCACTGTAAGAAACTCAGCAGTTCTTCGAAGTCGGCATCGGTCTCGCCGGGGAATCCGACGATGAAGGTGCTGCGCAGCGTGATGTCGGGACACTGAGCGCGCCAGTTCTGAATGCGGTCCAGCGTCTTCTCCGTTGCAGCGGGTCGCTTCATCGCCTTCAACACGCTCAGGCTCGCGTGTTGGAAGGGGATGTCCAGGTAGGGCAGAATCTTGCCCTCGGTCATCAGTGGGATGATCTTGTCGACATGGGGATAGGGATAGACATAGTGCAGTCGAACCCAGATGCCGAGCTGTGCGAGTGCCTCACACAGACCCTGCATGCTGGCCTTGACCGGCTGGCCCTGCCAGAAGCCAGTCTGGTACTTCGTATCTACGCCATAGGCGCTGGTATCCTGCGAGATCGCGAGCAGTTCTCTTACACCTGCATTCGCAAGGCGCTCGGCCTCGTCCAGAACGTCGCCTACGGGTCGGCTGACCAGATCGCCGCGCATAGAGGGAATGATGCAGAAGCTACAGCGATGATTGCAGCCCTCGGAAATCTTGAGATAGGCATAGTGTCTGGGCGTTAGCTTCACGCCGTGGGCGGGTACCAGATCGATAAAGGGATCATGAGGCTTGTTCTGTGGCAGAAAATTGTGAACCTGATTGACGACCTGCTCATAGGCGGCGGGACCGGTTACGCCCAAGACCTTCGGATGCGCGTTCGTGATGACTTCCTTCTGCGCTCCCATGCAGCCAGTAACCAGGACCTTGCCGTTCTCGGCCAGAGCCTCGCCGATGGCGTCCAGCGACTCCTGCTTCGCGCTGTCGATAAAGCCGCAGGTATTGACTACCACCAGATCCGCATCGTCATAGCTTGGCACGATGTCATAGCCATCGGACTTGAGTTGCGTAAGTATGCGCTCGGAATCGACCAGGGCTTTTGGGCAGCCGAGGGAGACGAAGCCGACTTTATTACTGCTTGGCATGGTAGTGGGGCTCGCTGGAGATTGGGGGCGAGATTATAGCCAATTCGGCTCGGAATTGGCACGCGGGAAACGACTAGCCCTGCGCGGCCAGTCGTTCTCGCTCCTGCTCCACCAAGACGCGGCGCAGGATCTTGCCCGAGGCCGCCTTGGGTATCTCGCCGACGATCTCTAGAAGGCGAATCTTCTTGTGCGGGGCGACCCGTTCGGCTACCCAGGCCATGATCTCATCTGGGCTGAGTTCTCCCTTCAGCACGACATAGGCCTTGGGTACCTCGCCTGCCTCCTCGTTAGGGCTCGGGATGACGGCGGCGTCGGCGATCGCCTCGTGGCTGACTAGCAGCGCTTCCAGCTCGGCAGGCGCGACCTGATAGCCCTTGTATTTTATGAGTTCTTTCACGCGATCGACGATGTAGAAGAAGCCATCGTCGTCGACGTAGCCGATGTCACCGGAGTGGAACCAACCGTCGGCATCGATGGTGCTCGCGGTTGCGTCTGCATTGTTCAGGTAGCCGGCCATGACATGGGGGCCATAGATCAATACCTCGCCGCGCTCGTTCGGGCCGAGCTCGGCACCGGTCTCGGTGTCGATAATCTTAGAGAGGGTATTCGGTAGTACGGGGCCAACGGCACCGGGCTTGTCTGCAGCCTCCGCCGCCGGGCTTATGTGTGAGGCACCGGACACTTCGGTGAGGCCATAGCCTTGATAGATCTGGCAGCCGAGCCGTTTGGCGCAGGCCTGTTCTAACTCTTCTCCCAGGGGTGCGGCGCCGCTACTGATGAGTCTTACGCTAGAGATGTCATAGCTATCCACTACCGGGTGTTTCGCGAGTGCGAGCACAATAGGCGGTACCAGATTGAGGCAGCTTATCTTGTAGTCCTGCACGACCTGCAGGAATTGCTCGAGATCGAATCGTGGCATGGTGACCAGAGTAACGCCTCTGTATATTGCCAGGTTCTGTATCAGCACCATGCCGTAGATATGAAAGAAGGGCAGTACGCCGGCCATGATGTCGTCATCATTTACTGGGTTGGGATGGCAGGAGAGCACCATATTGGCAATGAGATTCTCGTGGGTGAGCATCACACCCTTGGACAGGCCCGTCGTGCCGCTGGAATAAGGGAGTGCCACCAGGTCGGTCTTCGGATCGATGGAGACCACTGGCGCTGCACCGTCGTTCTGCAACAGCTCGGCAAAGGGGAGCACGCCATCGATACCAGCGGCATCACCCAGGACGAAGACCTGTTCGATACCAGCCTCTGCCGCGGCAGGCTGCGCGCGGTCCAGAAAATCGGGGATGGTTAACAGGAAGCGCGCGCCGGAGTCATTGAACTGATGGATGAGGTCGGCGCTGGAATAGAGTGAGTTTACTGTCGTATTGACGCCACCGGCGGCGGCAACGCCGAGGAAGGCCACCGCATACTCGGGCACATTGGGCATGAAGGTCGCGAACACGTCACCTTTTTTGAACCCGCGCTGAGCTAGGCCGGCCGCGAAGTGGTTCACCTGGCGCGAAAGATCGTTGAAGCTGAGGGTCCTGCCGCTTGGTCCGTCGATGAGTGCGGGTTTGTTACCCATTTCGGTGGCGCGTGCCAGCACAACGGCGCTAAGGTCTGTGTTTGGAATTTCCAGGTCGGCGTGCTTGCTCTTGAATATCACTATCGAACTCCTCTTCTTCTTGTTATGCAGCGGTGACGATTGCCTACTCTAAGCTAGGGGGGGAAAAAGCTCAATCGGACCGGCTTCGCTACAGCTCGTTGAAGGCGTCGTGATAGCGCACGGTGCCACTGTGATCATTCAGATAGCCTGCTTGCAACTCCAGGAGCATGAAGGCTTCGACGGGCACATCGTATTGGGACTTGATACCGAAGCTCGCCGAGGGGGTAAAGCCGAACTTGGGATAGTAGTTTGGATGACCGAGCACCACTAGTGCGCCGACTCCGATCTCGCGGCAGCATTCAAGGCCTCCCTCGACCAGTGCTGCACCGACGCCGCGACGCTGCTGCTCAGGTAGCACGGCCATCGGCGCCAGACCCATCAGCTGTAGGGAAGGGGCCGCATCCAGCGTAACCGGCGAGAACAGTATGTGTCCGATGACAGCGCCGTCCTGCTCGGCGACGAGCGAGACTAGCGGCCTCGCCCTGGAGTGAAGAGCTTTGACGAGTCTGCTCTCGCCATCTCCTTCGAAGGCGGCCAGATGTAAACTCTGTACCGCCTCGAAGTCTGCTGCTATTTCGTCTCTAATCCGCATCAATCTCTACCACGGCAAAATGATGGCTGGTGATATCGAATCGCTCTCTGAGATAGAAGCGATGCGCAGCCGTGCGCGTCACGCCCGAATCGAGGTGCAGCTGTTTGCATCCCTGCTTGCGGGCATAGTCTTTTAACCAGTCTACTAGAAACTTGCCTGCGCCTGTGGAGCGGTGCGCCTCATTGCTGACGAGGTCGTCGACGTAGATATGTTTGCTCCATGCCAGCTTGTGGCCCATCACGAAGCCTGCGACGCAGAGTACTTCGTCGCCGTCTTCGACATAGGCCAGGCGATAGCCGTCTTTTTGTTGCAATCGAATCTGCTCGAATAGTGATTCATTGTCGTATTGCGGCCTGAGCTGCAATAGCACCGGGCAGATCTGTTGCAGTTGCTCGTCACTCTCGGCGATTTTTACTTGCATGGGGTCCCTGGCTTAGTCGTGCTCGACTTGTGCTCCGATTATTTTTCGCGTCTTGTCGCGTAGGCCCATCCTGTCGCGATAGAGATCGATAAAGATCATCAGTGCGGTGAGCAGGGCGGCGAACGAAATAAAATAGATGGACCCTTCGATGCCGAGGGAAGGCAGGCCGAAGCGAGCCGCACCCCACAGTGCGACAAAAACCAGTGGCAGAATGTAGCCATCTAGTCGCGCGAGTCGCAGCACATAGAACCAGAACGCGAAGAACACTATCCAAGATCCCAGCCAAAGCATGTTATGAATACAGCTCGCGTTGGCAGACTAGCAGGTCGGTAGGGCCCACATCGATGCTAGCCTGACTGAGCAGGGTGGTAATCTGTCCGCGGTGGTGGGTTTGGTGGTTGAACAGGTGTTGCACCAGCAGGCCGAGTTCATCTTCGAAGGGCGTTCCTTGAATGGTCTTATAGGCAAGTTTCTCGCCGAGCTGCTGCTGTGTGATTTCGTCGCAGAACCCGATGATATCGGCATCGAGGGCCCGCCTCGCCTGAGCGAAGGATTTCAGGTCGGTATAGAGATGTGCATCGAGAGAGGCGGGTCCTGCCATCGCGCTAACCTGATCTAAGTTTCCAAATTTTTGTGTGCCCTCGGCGAAGCGTTTCAGCCAGAGAATATCGCCCACCATTAGATGATTCAGCGTACCCAGAATAGAGCCGAAAAACGCGCCCCGATCTGTGACCAACTCTTCCGCGCTAAGATTTTCGCAGGCGCTCAGAATTTTCTCGTTCATCCAGCGGTTGTACTGGGCGAGTAACTGAAAATTTTGCTTCTGCATAGTGCACTGTCTCCGGGTGCGGGAACTAGGCGCCAGGGATTAGACCGCTCTGCGCAATGCCATCGAAAATAAACTGAACCGCCAGCGCCGAGAGCAGCACGCCGAATATACGGGTGACGACGTGCATGCCCGTCACGCCGAAGTATTGTTGAATCTTGGAGGCGAGCAGCAGCATGATGAAGGTCAGCAGGATAATGGCCAAGAGGGAGGCGATAACCGTTGCCTGCAGTATCAGATTGCCTTCGCTGTTGGCCATTAGCAGGATAACGGCACCCATTGCGCCCGGACCCGCGATCAGCGGAGTGGCGAGTGGGAAAGTAGCGATGTCGCGCTTGCCACGCGCCTCCAGTTCCTCCTCTTCGGTTGTGGATGTGCTGCCAGAGCTGCGTGCGAAGACCATGTCGATGCCGATGAGCAATAGCAGAATGCCACCGCCGGTGCGTAGAGCTGCCAGCGAGATGCCGAGCCCGATCAGCAGGTACTCGCCGACCAGCGCGAATAGCACGAGGATGCCGGTTGCGATGAGAGTGCCGCGAACCGCCATGCTGCGGCGACGTTTCGGAGTCTCCGTCGCAGTCAGGCCCGCATACACGGCTGCGACATCGAGGGGGCCGATGGTCGCGAAGAAGGTCGCCATGGCGACGGTTGCCGTTTCTATTATAAGTGGATCCATAATCTCGAGTGCCGCTCAGCGTGCGGAGCCATATGAGGAAGTTGCGATTCTAACGCGACAGGGATTTTAAAACAGCCTGCTCGGCGTGAATCGCGGTGGTGTCGTACAAGGGGGTCCCTGTGTGTGTCTGCTGCACTAATAGTGCGATCTCCGTGCAGCCCAGAATTACCGCCTCAGCGCCTGCGGCCGTGAGCCTATCGATTATCTGCAGATAGCGCTCTCTGGAGTTGTCCTCGATACGGCCGAGGCAGAGTTCCTTGTAGATTACCTCGTGCACCGCGAGCCGCTCTGGCTGATCCGGGACGATGACTTCGATCCCGTAGAGTTCCATAAGGCGGCTCTTATAGAAGTCTTGCTCCATGGTGAAGCGGGTGCCGAGCAATCCGACTTTCTTAACGCCATCCGCGCGCAGGCGCTCTGCCGTTGCATCGGCGATGTGCAGAATAGGTATAGCGATCGTCGCCGCTATCTGCGGTGCGACCTTGTGCATGGTGTTGGTACAGATGAGCAGGAAGTCGGCGCCGCCTCGCTCTATGGCCTGCGCGGCTTCGGAAAGAATTACCGCGGTGCCATCCCAGTCGTCCGCGTGCTGTAGTTTTTCAATCTCCTCGAAGTCGACGCTCACCAGACATATTTTTGCCGAGTGCAGACCGCCCAGTTGCTTCTTAATGCCTTCATTGAGTGCGCGGTAGTAGGTAGCTGTCGATTCCCAACTCATGCCGCCGAGTAGGCCGATTGTCTTCTGTGTGTCACTCATGCAATTGCCCGCCAGTATTAGTTGCGCAGAGATTTTACAGGGTTTTCACTCGCCGAATCGATTAGACTATTATTCATTCCTAGGCGAGGTTTGTTATGACAGGCATTAAGCTTATTAAATTCAATCATTTAGCCGTGAATCTGTGCCTGTTTATTCTGTTGCTAGCTGCCCCAATGAGTGAGCGCGTGGAGGCGCAGAGTGCGGCTGTGCCGGATTCCTTTGTGGAGCTTAGTGAACTGATACCCGATGTGCACATCGAGCTGCGTTACTTCGGTGAGAATAACTTTGTGGGTGGCCGCGTTGATGGCTACCGAGCGGATAAGTTATACGTCTCGCGCGAGGCGGCGACTGCGCTCATTCAGGTGCAAGCCGAGGTCGCTGCATTTGGCTTAAGCCTGAAGGTATTCGACGCTTACAGGCCGCAGCCCGCGGTGGATCACTTCGTACGCTGGGCAGAGGATCTGGACGACACTAAGATGAAACAGCAATTCTATCCCGATGTAGCCAAGGATATTCTTTTCGACGAAGGCTATATCTCCGCGCGCTCCGGCCACTCACGTGGTAGCAGCATCGACCTGACTCTGGTCGACGCGGCCAGTGGCGAGGAGTTAGACATGGGCACGCCCTGGGATTTCTTCGACCCGTCTTCCTGGCCCAGCTACCAAGGTATTTCGGCGCAGGCCCGCGCGAATCGCAACTTGCTCGCCGCGGTGATGACGAAACACGGCTTCAATGCGATACGCACCGAGTGGTGGCATTTCAATCTGGCGAACGAGCCTTATCCCGACACCTACTTCAGCTTCCCCATCGAATAGAGTGACTGCCAGCTATGAGTAAGATACGAAACCGCGCCCAAGCCCATTTCCCCACGGTGTTGCTGACCTTGATCAGTATTATTCAGGCGCTGGCACTGGAGTTAATGTGGTCCAAGATAGTCGATAGCGAATGGCTGTGGGTGTTCGACCTGCAGGCGTTGATCGGTTGGGGCATGATCCTGGCCGTGTTGTTAGGCATTCTGCAAATTTGGGTGATGTATTCCACCATGGTGATGGGCTTCATCTGGCAGCCTTACCTGCGAGACTCGATTATCCCCTTCTTCATCGGCATTCAGGAGTTTATGTTGGTCACCCTGATTGGCGAGGAGTTCAATGTGTTGTGGCTGTACGTGCTGGGCTCGATCTTCATCTCCGGTAACTGGGTATCCCACAGCAGCTTCCGCCGCGCGCGGCAAGACCCGGAGAACGATGATTTCTTCGGCACGAGAAAGCCCGCTACGCTAAGAGATTTCTGGCCGGCGATAGCGATTGTTAGTGGTCTAGTGTTGTTCGGCATCGCCATCGAGGTGACTCAGAATCAGACCTGGCTGCCGCTACTGGCCCTGCTGTTCGCCAACGCTGTGTTGGTGGGTCAGACCTTCAACTTCCGCCGCCTGTGGCGATCTATTATGGGATTGAATGAGGTGCCTGTCATTGATGGGGAGGGTGAAGAGTAGGGCAGCTGCTCTGAACTACGGCTGAGCTAGAAGGCTATTCTCGCGTCTCGCATTAGTCAGCACACCTATAAATTTAAAGAGATGTGTATTTACTGCAGCAATTTCATAAACTCGTCTATGTCGACTCTGTAGAAACCACCACCGTTACCATCGACTCCCTCAACAACCGAGCCGCGTATTCGAACTGAAGATTCGCCACAGCCCCAAAGCGGTTGCTGCTGCTCACTATTACTCAGGGAGAAGAGGTGTTCGCTACCAATGGGGTAGGCGTTAGAACTGATATATCGGAAACACGACATTCCGGTATCGCCTTGCAATTCGACGCGGCTATGCTGAAGAGTTCCTTTGACAACTGCGGATACCGCGATTGTTACTGTTTCGAAGTATCTTTCATTGGTTCGCAGTAGTGCTCCGTAGGATAATACCGTGCCTCGCACTACAACCGGATAGGAGGCCGAGTATTCTTGGAATTTCCCGCCGTACATGCACGTGCATGCCATCGCGTAACTTGATGACAATACAAGCGTGACAAGGCAGCCGATGCGTAGATTCTTCTTTCGAGTCTTCATGGCTGAACTGGCCCTCTCATTAAACTACTCGTTACAGGCCCTGCTTATAGTCGGCGAGCCTGCCCCGTATAGCAATTGGCCTCTATTCTCGAAAGCGGTATTCCCAATAGCGTGTAACTGCTGGCGTACACCAGAGCACCGTCAGAATGCGTCACTACGACTCCTTTAGTAAAGGCTCTCTCAATAGGGTTGTCAAACATCAAATATGCCCAAGTTTGGCCGCAGGAAATCTCTGTAGCGGAGAGTGCTTCCGAATTGGGCCGTTCAATTGGAATCATAAATAGAATCGCGATAGCGAAAGGTGTCAAAACAAGTGCTGCTATCAATACGGTTTTCAATGCTTTCTCCTGGGCGCTAAACTCCCCCTTAACGAAGAAATTCGTTTCTTAATTGCCGCAATGTAACTCCATCGAGTCGACGCCTTGTGATCTTCGCACGACGCTTGTAAAGAACGAATGCGAGATCTTACTGCTGTAATCGATTAGCTGTGAACGAATATACGAATCCAGGGACGCCCAAGTGTCCGCTGACAGATTCGACTCAAGCTCACTGAGCAATTCTTCGACTCTGGACTTTCTAAAATCTGCATAGCCAGCGTCAATTTCTCTTTCATACGCCAGCAGTGCTGCGTCGATTCGGTCTGCGCCCGCAAATGATGTATTGTTCCAGACACTGCACATAAGGGCGATTCGATCATCGCCGCCCCTATTAGGTGACTCCAGCCAGTTGGAAACTAGCTGATGAATACTATCAATTTCTGTTAGTGGTAGGTTCATCTGGGCTTGGACCCATTCAGGTCGTCGCTCATAAAAATTCTTGATCCTAACCAAGATTGCGCTGATTCGATCAGAGTCAGTGGCTCTATCGAATTCGGAGTCTAAATATTGATTGAGTTCTGCTCGGATTTCCTCGATTGATAGCTGTTCGATCTCGGTGAATTGGCCATGGGAGGACTTGACTATCGAAGTCACTAGCAAGAGTCCGATTGCATATTTCGAACCTAACACTCCCTATGCTCCCTTCCCAGTTGATACGAAGGTCTGGAAACCGCCATAGGCCATGCGTCCTGCATCGAAGCCTGTATCGAGCGAAGCCATCAGCTCCCCGACTCTGGGATCGACCGCTACTCTTGCATTGGCTTGGTTCCGCTTCTCAAGCGATTCGAAAACCACCCAGCCAAATAAGACTACCTCATCTTCAGTGGCGTCGATGACATCGACGAATGAGCGTGTGCCTTCCAGGTGCAGATCATCGCCGACGCTTTCCCAATAGGCTAGGGCGCCATGCTCCTTCCAAATATCCGCGACTGCTGGCACCAATCGCTTGTAGTCATCGAGCTTGCTACGGGGAATGGGGTGAACGAAACCATCAATATAATTCGACATAGTTACTTGTACCCCTGTAGGACATGCAGAAAATCTTGCTTGTAGAATTTTACGTTAATAGCTCGCGAAGTTTAAGGATACATGATGTTGGTCGAATCCATACCAATATTCGTTTGAAGTGCCAGATCACCTGCTGCAATAACCCTGCTGATAGTCAATAAAAAGGCTGCAATTGCAGCCTTAAAGGGGGTGTAACGGGTTGTTCGGTCGTTTGGGGGAAATCAGAAGGAGTAATTGATAGATGCGGAAACGACGTGCTTCTCATAGGTATAGATCTGAAAATTGTCGTCCACATCACCGTATTCGTACTCAAGGCCCATACGCCAATTGTCGCTAGGTCTATAATTGATATCTGCGCTCCATCTGCTTTTTGTGTTCTCCCTCTTTGCAGTTTTGACCTGGCCATCAACATCGCGCAATCGATTCAGATCGTCAAATTCACTATCAACGTATTCGTATTGAACTCCCGAACTGAAGCGATCGTTTATCTGCCAGTCCAGCTTGGTGCGAACTCTATTTCGAGTGGGTGAGTAGCTAGCGAACGCGCCATTGCGTGATAGATCGGCGCGATCGTTAGTTTCTCGTCGCAACCTGATGGAGGCTCTCACATCGCTGAAACTCTTGGTCCACGTCAAATCAACACGTTGCTGGTCGCCGTCGATCTGGGAGAATTTATCCGAGGCGTTATAGTCAGTGTGCGTGAGGCCGAGATCGATCGTGCCTACGCCGAATCGTTTCCATACACTGGCTCTTAGCTGCAATTGGTCCGCAATTTTCTCAGAGTTGAGGTCGGTGCGTAGCACTGTGGTTCCCAACTCGGTCTGAAGGCCCAATATTGGTTGTTCCCACGTGACCCCAAGCCCAACGACCTGGGAGTCTAGATGATCGAATTCTGCCAAGCTCTTGGAGAACCCGAGCGCATGGATACGAACGCCGTCGAAACGCTGACCGACAGCATAGGCATGGCCATACAGTAGTAGCTGTGTGTAGTTATCTTCACCTCGATCTGACTTCTCCAAAAGCTCATCGGCTAGACTCGATGCGTTGGAATCAGCCCCAGCACTAATTTCGATCAAGCCCGCGAACCGATCGGCCGAACGCGTAACTACTTCCATGCCGGCAACCGACTGGTCTTCCTGGTCAAGCTCAGCCAACTTTCGATTGGCTAGCTCTCGCACCTTGTCGTGCTCTTGTTGTGTTGCGGAAAGCTTAAAATACTCGCGCGCATCGTCCATATCTCCTTGGGCTTCGTTGACCAGGCCGAGATTATAGTTAACCAGTACTCGCCAATTTGGCTGCGATACCAGTGACAGGAAACGCTCCTCGGCCTCGCTCCACTGGCCGAGACGGAATAGGCTTACGGCTATGTTGTATTGAATAGACTCGCTACTGTCCCCGGATTGCTCTACAGCCTGAAACAGTTGCAGTGCTTGTGCGTAGTTACCAGCTTCAAAGGCCTGAAGGCCTTGTTGAAGCTGGGAATCATCCTGTGCAATGGCGCCATAGCTTGCCAATGCTACTGCAAGACAGATCGCGCGCTTACTCCTTGAAATCATTAGTCTCTCCATGAGTTGTTCGCTAGATGCCAGGCAGACCATCAGTGACGTCTTCGATCAGATCTTCAGTTGGATCTGGTTGAATAACATCTTCCAATTCATCGCTGACACTTTCAGGCTCGATCTCATCAATGAGGTCTAGATTGTCTTCGCCCAGGCTATCGACGAGATTGCTGACATCGGATAAGTCGCCTGAGTCATCCGTAATATCGCTTACTGAGTCATTTAAAGTGTCTGCAACATCATCGACTGTGTCCGCAGCGTTTCCTGCTGCATCTTCTGTAGTGTCTGCAACAGTCCCCGATACATCGCCAACCGTATCGGTCACCCCATCTACTACGTCACCAGCCGTGTCTATAACGTCACCAGCCGTGTCTATAACGTCACCAGCCGTGTCGATTACGTCATCGGCGGGGTCATCAAACACGTCCACAATATCATCGACTGGCAAGCCTACCGTGTCATCAATGCTATCCAACGGATTGTCTAAAGGTAGAGTGTCATCGAGAATGTCGGTAATAGTTTCGGGCAGTACATTTATGACACCATCACTATCGTTATCTGCATCAACTGTGCCGTCGATGCTGATAGTTTCGCGCACTACATCTGCGCCTCTATCTTCGATCTCGCTTGATATTTCAACGGTATCATCGGCCGCAGTATTTACGGGATCCGTATCGGATAGTTCGGGCGAATTCTGTAGGGCATCAAAAAATTCGGGTGGGGGAAGTTCAATGCGATTAATCAACCCTGCTGGCACTTCGCCTTCTCGGATTACCTGCATGGTTAGATCCAGCTCTTGAGCCGATTGTGCATGAGCTAGGCCACTCAGCGACGCCATCGTGGCTGCGAATGGTACTAACAATAATTCTTGAGTCCGTTTCATGATTACCCCCTGGTGAAAAAATGTATGGCCCTGTGATTGACAGGGCCATACGCACCAGCCTTTAGTGTTTACAAGTTGGTTAGGCTGGTTACTTCAAGCACGCTTTCAACAGTGCCTTCGATGCTGCCCGAGGCGTCAGTTTCAACATCCTCGCTGGCTGCTTCAGCTTCAGATGCCAGCTCAGAGCTTGCATCCAGAGCAACAGAAACCGAGCTTTCGACAGAGCTAGAAGCCGCGGCCATCGCGTCTTCCTGCATTTCGACGGCATCAGCCTGTTCTTCTACAACCGATTCGCCAGCTACCTCGGCGATAACATCTGCTGAGGCGTCGAAGCTTGATTCCACTTCTACTGACTCCTCAACGGATCCAGCTATGCCCAGCAGGCTGCCTAGTGTCGTGTCCACAACAGCTGTAAGACCCGCTTCTGCGTCTGCGCTGGCTTCTGCAGCAGCCTCGGTGGCTTGCTCTTCGGTTTCCGCGGCTATAGAGTCTTCCGCGTCCACACTAAGGCCAGCAATCAGGCCGGTAGCGGCGTCCAGGCTTACAGAGATTCCATCATCTGTGCTGACGACGCCTTCGTTCTCAGAATCACCACTCAGTAGGGCGGCGATATCCAGGCTGTTAGCAGTAGTTGTCGTGGACTCTGTGGCGGCCTCTGCAGTACTGTCCGCATTTGCTTGCGCATCCGCGGCAACCTCGGTTGTCGCTTCCGCCATCGCCTCAGTATTGGATTGCAGAGCATCTACGATAGCGGCATTGTCCACTCGCAGATTGGCATTCGCTTGGGCATTCACCTGTGCCTGCGCCGCGGCGCTGGTTTCGGAGCCTGCAGAAGTCGATTGCGCCAGAGTGTGACCGCCGTACATCGCTGTAAATGCGATTAGTAGCGAGCCGACGAGGCGTTTCTGTTTGAAATTTAAAAGATTGTGTTTAGTGTGTTTCATCGTGTGTTTCCTCCATAAAACGGGATAAATTCCCAAGTCCTTAGATCACGAACAACGCGGCACGTTGTTGTGAAAGTTGCGCGACAGTAAACTGCAACTCTTTAGAAGCACCGTTTGACTGAACTTCAACCGAGATGCTGCCACTGCCGGTTCCCTGGAGTTGTACCGGTAAGGTCAACTGGTTATTGCCAGAGGCAATTGCGGTGGACCAGCTAAGTACCTGGTTTTCCGCGTAACCAGCGAGTGAGACATTGTCTTCCATGCGCAATGTAATCACCGCTTCCGGAAAATCAATCTGGCTGACCAGCAACATACTAATTTCGTTCACGATTTCAGGAACTAACTGAACGACCTGGTTGCTGGGGTCAATTTGACTTGCCTCTCTTACCGGCCAGATGGAATTCAGCGCCACACCTGTGGCTAGTACCAAGCAGGCGGCAATGCCGACGGCCTGTAACGTGCCAACTCCTTCCCTGGAGTGACTGCGTTCCCTCTGTAACCATGCCTGTTGCAAAGCGCGATCCGTGAATCCAACCGAGGCCGGCGGAATTGTGCTCTGCGACAGGAGTTTCGCGAACTCGATATCCTCGGCGAAAGCAGCACATGAAGAGCAATCCTTCACATGTCCCTGCACGGATGCAGGTAGAGCCGTTCCCTGGCCCTTGCTGTCTTCGATGAGTTTTCTACTTGCTTCGCAATTCATGGTTTTTTACTCCTGTACCTCTGACACGACGATATCCCTTAAAAGGTTCCATCCTTGAGAAATATTTTTAGTTTTTCTCTGCTGCGATGCAATCGACTCTTAACCGTTCCGACGCTGACGCCCAGTATTTCTGCGGTCTCCAGGGCTGTGTAGCCCTCGGCGTCATGCAGTAAGATAACATCCCGTTGTTCCGGGCTAAGCTCGGCCAGAGCCAAGTTAAGGCTGTTTTCTAAGCTATGCTGTGTGGCAGGGTCGACGGATTGGCTGGGCTCAATGCTTGTTTCGATACCACTAAGTTCATCGATTGGGGAATCTTCAGAAAGAACTGAATGCAGGATTTCAGGCCTACGTGCCTGCTGTCGCTTCTCGTCTATGAAGCGGTGATAAACTGCCTTGATGAGCCACGGACGCAGGTTTTCAACGGCGGCTATTTCTTCAACCCTGCTTGCTAGTTTTATCAGGACTGCCTGCACTACATCTTCGGCGTCTTGCTGGTTGCCAGCCCAGCGATAGGCCATGCGGTACATAAGTTCTACGTGGGGTCGTAGTAACTCGGTAAATCTATCCTTGTCTTTTGTGCCGCGAAACAAGCGGACTATTGTGCTCACTTTCCCCTCAATGGCGTAATGGCTGCCTAAAAATTAGAAAGCTATATTACGCAATGCGCGCACAGTCATGTTGTTGAATCGATCACACTACAATGACTCAATAGCATGTATTGGGAAGAAATCATTTGAAAGGGTAAAATTAGCTACACAAGGAGGTCAAAGTTGTCAGCTGGGATTCGTTTGTACTAACGGATGAGCGCCAAAGTTCTACTCTAAGCAGCTGCCCGTCATATTCGCTAACCAGCGAGTGATTAAGTCTATTCCCTCGTCGTGAATCAGCGACCTGCCCAGCTCCGGCATCATCTCATCCGGTTTTTCCGAGCGCATGCGGTAGAGCATGATGGATTGTTCCGAGCTGCCGGGGACGATACTGTAGAGTAGGCTGCCTGCAGCACCGCTAGCGGCGGCTGCGCTGTGCATGTTTACGATACAAGCTCGTTAGTAGTTCTCAAAACTTGCTTTCGCTGCGTGGACAAACTCTTTCGCTGCTGACAAATGATTCTGTGATGCTGAAATCGTGTCATATTCCGTATCTCGCTGAATTAGCGGCAGTTCTAAATTCTTTGATTGCGATGAAGCGAGCCTGGCAGGGCTATCGCTCTCCATCGGGGTAAGGTAGCGCGGTGCGATAGATCGCGGTAGCGGCTTAGTACTGTTGCCAAGTCATGGGCCGCGTATGCTCACCCCGTCAGAAGCGGCAAAACGCAGTACCTGCGGGGCGGTTCGCCCTAGTCTCTCGCAGCCAATTACTCTATAGTGGACAGCAACAGCACATCAAAATAAGATACCGTAGCGACTTAGCTACGTACTAATTAGGTACATAAGGGAGCAACTATGAAAACAATTAAAAAACGCTATACGGAGATTCTCACCTCAGTCTGCGCAGCCGCCGTGTTAGGTGTGGTGGTTTTGGGTACGCAGAACGGATTGGTTTTCGCCCAGTCCAGTAACTTTCAGGGCGGTGCGCCGCAGGTTACGCAGGGGCCGGATGATGCGGCCTATATACGAATTTTATTTCCAGCGGGGGTTCGTTCTTCCTGGCACAGCCATACCTGGGGTCAGCTCTTGATGATCGAGGAAGGTATCGGCCTGCACCAGATTCGCGGCCGTGCGATCGAGGAGTTTCATCCTGAGGAGCCATTCTGGACGCCGGCCGGTGTCGAGCATTGGCACGGCGCACATCCCGAAGTGGATGCGCTGCAGCTGACTATCTACGAAGGCTCGGTCAATTGGTTGGACGCTACCACAGATGAGCAATATAACGGCGTGCGTACGCGCCCGATGTCTCGCTCGTCGAATTAAGCCTCGCTCAGCAATTGGCTTGGAGGGTTCAGCGGCTATAGCGCTGAGCCCTTAGTCGAGCTTGGTTTCCTTTCTTCAATAATTCGCATCTCACATCGGCAGCTTACGCCGTTTCCGAGTTTCACTGCCTACAGCTTTGCACTAGCAGGGCTATTTCGCTAGCAGCTACCTGGCATCTCTGCGATCCAGCGACTGATTAGCTCGATTCCCTCGGCGTGAATTAACGACCTTCCCAGCTCCGGCATCATCTCGTCCGGCTCTTCTGAACGCATGCGGTACAGCAGTATCGATTGCTCCGGCTCGCCGGGCACGATGCCGTAGCGCAGATTGCCGGTGCCACCGCCGGCGGCAACCGGGGGCTTGCAGACGCCGCGGCTTATCGCCGCACTCGCCGAGGTATCCAGATTCAGGCCCGAGGTGTCGGCCGCTCCCTGGGGATTGTGGCAGTGACTGCACTGCATGTTGAGATAGGCGAGGGCGCGGTCTTCCAGCGCAGCGTCATCGTCCTGCCAGGATGCAGTTCGAGGAAAATCAAGCTCGTCAATCCAGCCGCGCGCCAGCATCTGATCGGTAGCGTTGCTGCCCGTGGTGTTCAGTTGGCTGTAGATAGCGCCTAGTGGATGCATATCGCCATTGGGGTGAACTGTAGTGTGGCAAGCAGCGCACTGATTCTCGTTCGGTACGAAGTAGGTAAAGGCGGTTGCCTCGCGGCTGCTGCTATCACTTAATACGACAGCCTTGCTGGCACCGGCTACACGCAGGAAGGCCTCGGTCTGCTCGTCATTCCAGACATAGGGAAAGGCGTCCCAGCCTTCGCTCTTTCTTACTAGCAGTCGTGTCTCGATTAATTGGTTCTGGCGTAGATCTATTTTTCCAAGGTTTGCATCGCTAGTCTTCAGCAGACCCCCGTTGTTGGCGCGTGGGTAGTAGAAGGTCTTGCTTAGTATCGTGCCTACTGAGTAGATGAGTTCGTCGTTCACGAGATCGGCCTTCGCGCCCTGGGGCAGCCAAAGCGTACGCAGTTTGTGGGCGTAGTCGGTGAACAGGGGATTGTTAGGCCTGAACACTACGGTAGACCCGTGCGGCGTGAGTGCACCGGGCGTTATCTCGAACAGGTTCCATTCCGAGAGCCGCAGCGGCCTCTCGCTCTCATGCAAGACCGGGCTTGAATCCGAGCAGGCGGCGAATAGTGTCAGGAGAGCGCTCACAAAGGCTGAGCGCAGGATGCCGGATATCATTGACTTGGGAGACTCATCGTTATCTCGGCAAGGAGCGGCATCGTGCAGTCGTGAACACGGGCATCGAAGGAGGGCTGGGCGAAGCCATTGCTGGCATCGAGGCTAGCGAAGCTGGTGTCGGCGGCCTCTTTGAAGCATAGCGCTTGCTCGGCAGTCTTGCCGCTGGCTAGCATGCCGTCCCAAACAATGTCGGGAATGGCTTGCCCGGTTGCGGATTGCAGCAGAGCCAGTGGCTCCGAGTCGGGTGTCTCGCCGCCGCCCTCGTACTGGTTGTTATGGATATAGATCGCCTCGGGGAAGGGATCGTAGTTGGGGTCGGTGATGGGAATCTCATTGATCAGATAGCTCACGATGAGGACGTTAGCAGTGCCATTGTCGGTGAAGTTGTTCTCGAACACCTCGATGCTATCGTTCGCCATGATCATCAGGCCTGTGCCGGCGGGCACGCTGGCGACGATGTTGCCCTCGGGTGCGAAGTTGGCCGTGTTATTGTCGATGATATCGTTGCTATAGACTCGCGTGTTGCGCCCGCCCTGCACGGGCAGATTCGGCAGGTCGAAGACGAGAATGCCGCCGGTGTTGTTGGTGGCGACGTTGTCATATACGTCGGCGAAGGTAGAGTTCTCGATCTCGATGCCGGCGACGTTGTATTCGGCGCGGGAGTTTCTAACGATGATCTGCGAGGACTGGCCGACATAGATGCCAGCGTCGGAGGCGCCGATTGCTACCGCGCCGTCGATCAGCACATTATAAGACTGCACGGGATAGATACCGTAGGCGCCGTTGCTACTCAGCGCGCCGCCGGTCCATTCGGTGCGGACATTCAGTACCTGCACGTTGTTGCTCTCGTTGATCTTCAGCGCATCGCCTATGGTGTCTTCGATGGCGAGGTCGCGAATGATGAAGTCGTCGGCGCTAACCAGCAGGCCCTCGGCACCCTGTGCCTGGTTCTTAAAGCTCAGCACCGAGGCGTCGATGCCTTCGCCAGCAATAGTCACTCCCGGTACGTTGAGCGAGAGGCTGCGCGTCATCTCGTGCACGCCGGCGGGAATGGTGATCACATCGCCGGCCTGGGCCCGAATCAATTGTTCCTGCAAGGCTTCTTCGAAGCTGAGCTCAGGCATGGTGGGCTCTTCGCTGCCGCAGCTGAGGAGTACGGCCGAGATGGCCGCAACAGGAAGTACTCGTAGAATAGAAATTGTCATAGTGGTTCCCTATCCCTGCTGCGACGGCTTTAGACGTTGAGCGGGCCATCGGATCGCCGCTCGCTGTCGGAGTATATGATTGTTCATCGCAGGGAGTAAACCGGCACCGAGCGTGGCCGTACATGCCCTGCCATCGGGTGAGAATCGAGTGGCGCTGCGCCCGCATGATGCAGAATGCAGCTAGCACGCGATAGGCTGGATGGTGCACCGCGTCGGATGGTGTTATTCTGGCTCGCACTTCAGATCTCGTCGCCAATCTTGCAGCACGATGGGTAGCCTGGATTTTTGCAGGACCGTCTCTTTGCACAAAGCCAATTGGCGGTAAAGCGAAAGGCGAGAAGGCAAGTTACGAGAGCTCCAATGCCGAGAAAGCTGCGCGAGACTTAGCAGCTCGAGAATAAAAAGATCGCAATGACCAAATTGACTAAATCGACACCGCAGCACGACCTCTTGCGCACAGCGCGCAGCGTTCTAGTTTCGTTCGCCACGCTCTGCGCCTTCGCGCTATCCAGCCTCGCTGGGGCACAGCAGAGCAATCCGCTCGCCGGCGACCCGCGCGCGGCAGGCGCTGGCGGGGTTATCTTCCGCGCCCAATGTGCGACTTGTCACGGTGCCGATGCGAAAGGCATTGGCGCTATCGATGCGCCCGACCTGACCCTGATGTGGACGCAGGAGGGTATGACAGAGGAACGGGCGTTCTCGCGTATTCGAGAGGGTGTGCCGGGCAGCATCATGCCGCCCCATGGCTTCCCCGATGCCGAAATATGGATGCTAGTGAGTTATTTGCGTAGTGTCGCAGTCGCAGGCTCGACCGAGCCCTTCACCGGCGACGCACAGAAGGGCGGCGAACTGTTTGCTAACTATTGCAGCGAATGTCATCGCGCCGGGGGTGCCGGTGGTGGTCTCGGGCCGAATCTGGCGGGTATCACCCAGCGGCGAACTCAGGCGGCGCTACGGAGTGCCGTTCGTGAGCCCAGTGCGAATATCGGCAGAGGCTACAAGCCAATTCTGCTAAGCACCGATGAGGCTCAGGATGTGCGGGGTATTATCAAGGGTGAGGATGCCTTCTCGATCCAGATTCTGGATCGAAATCAGCGCCTGCGCGCGTTTGCGAAATCGGCGATTACCGCATCGACGCGGGGTGTCGATTCGCTGATGCCGGTGTTCGCCGACTGGCAGCTCAGCGACGAGCAGTTAGACGACATTCTCAGTTTTCTCAATCAACAGCAGTGAAGTCCAGGAAAGTGATGATATTGATCGATAGTTCCCGAATAGCACGGCGCGGCGCGGTCTTGAGCCAATTGCTGCTAATGTTCAGCTTGCTAACGCCGGCTCTCTCTGCAGTGGCACAGGAATCGGCAGGCCCAGATTACGGAGATATCCTACAGGGATTTGCCGACCCCGAACGCTGGCTCACGTACTCCGGCGATTACAGCGGTAAGCGCCATAGCCCTCTGACACAGATTAATACCGAGAACGTCGCCTCGCTGCGCCCGGTGTGGACTTTTCAAACCGGCACCACGACCCGCGGCCGCGGCTTCGAGACCACGCCGCTGGTGTATGACGGCGTGCTGTATTTCACTGGCTCAAACAACTATGCCTGGGCGGTCGATGCCCGCACCGGGCGCCGCTTCTGGCAGTATCGCCGCAATCTGCCGGACGACCTGACCTACGGTGCCAGCGCACCGGTGAATCGCGGCTTCGGTATGCTGGGCAATCGCTTGTTCATGGTGACGCTGGATGCGCATCTATTGGCCTTCGATCGACGCAATGGCGATATTCTGTGGGATGTGGAACTCGCCGACTACCACATCGGCTATGCCTCCACCGGCGCACCCCTAGTGCTGGATGGCATGGTGATTACCGGTATCTCCGGTGGCGACTACGCGACCCGTGGTTTCATCGATGCATACGATCCAGAGACCGGCGAGCGCCTGTGGCGTTTTAATACCATTCCCGGCCCGGGTGAGCCTGGCAGTGAGACCTGGCCAGATGACCCTGACGTGCTCGCCAAAGGTGGGGGCGGCACCTGGATGAACGGTAGCTTCGATCCAGAGCTAAATCTTATCTACTGGGGCGTCGGCAACCCGAACCCGGACTACTACGGCGCGAGCCGGCCCGGCGACAATTTGTATTCCAATTCACTGGTGGCGCTGGATGCCGACACCGGCGAATTACAGTGGCACTATCAATTCACCCCACATGATCTGCACGACTGGGACTCCAATCACGTGCCGGTACTGGCCGACATCGATTGGCACGGCGAGCCGCGCAAGGTCGTGATGATGGGCAATCGCAATGGTTTCTTCTATGTGCTGGACCGCGTGACGGGCGAACTGCTGCTCGGCAAGCCCTTTACCGCAACCACCTGGGCACGGGAAATCGGCGCCGATGGACGGCCGATTATTCTTAACGATGGCAGTGAGGGCTGTCTGCCCGACCCTTGGGGTGGCACCAACTTCATGCCGCCTTCCTATTATCCAGAGCTCGGGCTGTTCTATCTGACGGCGCGCGAGACCTGCGCCACGATCGTGCCCGAGGAGCCTAGTGGCGTGGTGGGGCAGGCCTCCTTCGGTGGCGTGGTGTTCATTGACCCGGAGCAGGGCTCGGGGGCAATCAGAGCGCTCGACGTGCAGACTGGCGAGTTACGCTGGGAATTTACCTATCCGTCGCCGACCTTCGGCGGTGTGATGACCACCGCTGCAGGCCTCGTTTTTGCTGGCGATCACGAGGGTAACTTCATCGCCTTCGATGCCGTAACCGGCGAGAATCTGTGGCACTACCAGACCGGCTCGCGCATCTGGGGTGCCGGTGCCATGACCTATATGCTGGATGGGCGGCAGTATGTCCTGATCCCATCGGGTACGAATTTAACGGCTTTTGCGCTGCCGGAGCGCGAGAGACATTGAGTCTCTGACGCGCCCAGTTGAGGGGCATCGGTATAGACATTTACCGATAGAAAATTTATGCTCAGGCCTATGTTTCTAAAGGTGGCGCCATTCTGTGCGTGCCATTCGCAGCAGTAGAACTCATCATTCATAAAAACGTGCTCGACCTTCGTTAGGGCACAACTCAGGGGAAACTGACATGACTGCCAGACGCCTTCTCGCACTTTGCACGTCGCTATCCGCATTGCTGCTGTCCAACGGCCTCTTCGCCCAGGCCCACGATGCCAGCGTGGCGAACCACCAACCCCACTATTACGACTCTGCCGATTTTGGCATCGACCCGACCACGGTGACGTTCTCCGATCATATCGCGCCGATTCTGCAGCAGAGCTGTCAGAACTGTCATCGCCCCGGCGGCGGTGGCCCCATGGTGCTGATGACTTACGAGGAGGTTCGACCCTGGGCGCCGGTGATCAAGTATCGCACGGCGATACGCGACCGCATGGGTGCCATGCCGCCATACTTCCTCGAGAAGCACATCGGCATTACACGCATGAAGGATGATTATTCACTCTCCGATCTCGACCTCGCCTTGATTCAGGCCTGGGCCGATAACGGGGCACCCGAGGGCGACCCGGAAAACGCGCCGCCGCTGCTGGAGTTTAGCGACGGCAACGATTGGACGATCGGCGAGCCGGATCTGGTTCTTCGCTCAAAGGATTTCTCTCGACCCGCAGTCGGTCCCGACTGGTGGGGCGATATCGGCTTAGTGCCGACCGGCCTGACCGAAGACCGCTATGTGTCCGCGATTCAGGTGCGTGAGGTAAACGACATCCCTGCCGATGGAGTAACTGGCACGGTGGGTGGTCGCTATATCGTTCACCACATGACCTATCGCAGCGGCCGTCTCAATGAGAACGGCACTGAGGTCGTGGAAGATATCGTTAGCTGGCCAATCCACGAAGTCGGACGCAACGCAGATGTTTTCTCGGAGAAGGCAGGGCGCCTGCTTCCGGCAAACTCGGCGCTGCATCTTGAAGCGACCCACATGCATTCCAACGGGCGAGAGACCTCGGCCTATGTAGAGTTTGGCATTAAGTTCTTCCCCAAGGGCTATGAGCCGCAATACTCCCGTAGAGGCCCGCGCACTGGCAATGGCATCGATATCGACGTGATCCCGAACAAGGCAAACCAGGAGTTTCACAACTATGTGGTGCTACAGGAGCACACCAAGATCATGGCCTTCGAGCCTCACCTGCACGCACCGGGTGTGCGCATGTGTATGGAGGCAATCTGGGGCCACAATCAGTTCACGCTGAACTGTGTGGGCTACGACCACAACTGGGTTAAGCAGTACGTGTACGAGGACGACGCGGCACCGCTTCTTCCAAAAGGTACCATCTTGCACACTATAGGCTTCCTCGATACCACCACTGCCAACCCGAATCTTGCCGACCCGCGTAACTGGGCCGGCGGCGGACGCCGTTCGGTGTCGAATATGTTCATCGACCTCGGCTACTCTGTATCGCTCACCGAGGAGCAGTTCCAAGAAGAGATGGCAGTTCGGCGCGCTAACATGAAGGACCGCAACGACTTTGATGTGGGCTGTCCGCTGTGCTGGGCGCCTGAGGTAGTGGATCAATCCCTGGCGCAAGGAAACGATTAGTTATGAGAGCAGTCGGTAGTAAGTATTCGTTGCTGGGCAGTCTGCTGCTCGTAGTCTCACTTCTAACACAGGTCGCAGAGGCGCAGACGCGCTTCATGCAGCTACGTGGTCAGATCACTTCCCCTGCCTTTGAGGGCTGGTGGCCGAACGACGACGGTAGCTTCAAGTTGTTCTTCGGCTATATGAACAGCAACTGGGAACAGCAGTTCGACATACCCATTAGCCCCGAGAATTATTTCTCACAAGTCGGGCCGGGTGAGCTAGACGATCTTGACGTGGACGACTTCGATTTCGCGAGCGCCGACATGGGTCAGCCGACGCACTTCTACCCACGTCGCAATCCCTTCCTATTCACCATCGATGTGCCGGCGGACTTCGGCGAGAAAGAGCTGGTGTGGACGCTGAAGACACAGGGCCAGATTAATCGCGCCTATGGCACGCTGAAGCCAGACTACCGCATCGATCCTCAGGTGATCTCCACCGAGGTTGGCGGCAATTACGGCAGCCTCAGCGATTCGCTGCGTACCAATATACCACCCGAGCTACGTCTGGAGGGTGAGAGCTACCGCAGCGTGCGAGTGGGTCAAGCCCTAAGCCTCGCGGTGCGGGCCAACGACCCAGACAATCTGCCCGCACGCCGCGAATTCCGGGGCAACCGTGGCATTGATCAGTTGTACCGACCGCCTTCGTCGATAGTCGCCATGAGCGGCCCCGGGCTGCGCTTCTCCTGGACCGTCTACCGTGGTCCAGAGTCGAAGGCGACGTTCACGCCCACGCAGTTCAAGACCTACACCGACACCCGCATGTACGCGAACTCCCCCTGGTCGCCGCCTTTTGAGATTCCCGAGCCGCCGGAAGATGGGCACTGGACCGCTGAGGTCGTCTTCGACGAGCCCGGTGAGTATGTGCTGCGCGGCATCGCCAGCGATGGCTCGCTGTTCACCTACCAGAACGTCAATGTGACGGTGACGCGATAGTTTGGCTAGCGGGCATGCCCAAGCCGAAGAAATGTCTCGTGCTGGTAGGTTTCGCATCTCTCATTTTACTGCCTAGTAACTCAGCGGATAATTCGCTGAGCGCTTCGCTATGCTTATTCTGAATTTCGTCCTTGAAGGAGCGAGTCTACAGTGAACAGTAGCGACGTCGGTCCATTCGACCTGAGCGAGACTCCAATACACCTGGATTTTGACATTCCAGCGGTACCGCTAAGAAACTTCGGCTTCGATGGCCCCTCGTTTGAGGCTTACATAGATGCACACTGCGGGAATGATCCGGGCAGGATAGTCATGATCGAAGCCTCGCCCGCAGATTGGAAGCATTGGGAATGTCATACCTTGGGCGATGAGATCGTTATCGTCTTAGAGGGCAAGGCGAATTTCATTCAAGAGCTCGGAGGTGAGCAGGTCGTGCTGTCAGTGCAGGCAGGAAGCGCGATTATTAATCCGCGGGGAGTCTGGCATACGGCAGACGTGAGTGAGCCGCTGAAAGCGATCTACATAACTCCCGCCAAGGGGACCGAACACCGCGAGCGTTAGCATCGTGAGGGGTTTACGGCGAGCTCGGCGCGCTACATTGGTCTAACCGCTGCTTCAGTCTGCCTAGCTTCTATGTGCAGTATTGGTCATGGAATTCGAATAGCGCGTTAACATTTCCGGGTCGTTGTGAATGTGTTTCTCGATGACTTTAATCAGGTCGTCCTTGGATACGAGCCCGAAGTTAGCGATCAGGTCGGAGCTGAATATTAGCGATATAAATAGGCAGACGAAGAGCATCATATAGAGGAAGGGGAGTTCGACGCCGAGGAAGCGCAGGGCGGCGGCGAATAATAGCCCGAAAATCAGGAATGAGCGCAGCGCCGCCTCCCGGTGAATCTGGCGCTTGGCGCGCATAATGAGTTTGAAGTCTCTCTCGTTCATGGCTCTCTCCCTCTAAAGTAGGGTCGTGCTTGGCATCGCTCTCGGTGAATGACTTTATACCCAATATTAGTAGATTTGGGCAACAAACATTAAGTTTCAGGTGATTAATTGGCGCGACACTGTGCATGCAGCCCAGACCCGAGGTAAGGAGGTGAACTATGAAGATTGCGAAAGGCTACAAGCAGCTCGTAGCAGAGGCGGAGCAACAGGTGCAGAGCATCGACAGTGAATCGCTGCGGGCGAAGTTAGACGAGGGCGATGCCTCTGTGCTGCTCATCGATCTCAGAGATGTGCGCGAAGTAAAGCGCGAGGGGAAGATTCCCGGTTCATTACATATTCCCCGTGGCATGTTGGAGTTTTGGATCGACCCGGACAGCCCCTATTACCGTAGTGAATTCGACAGTGCCGAACAGCTCATTCTATATTGCAACAAGGGTTGGCGTTCAGCACTCGCGGCACAGTCGCTAAAGACCATGGGCGTGGAGCGGGTTACACATCTGGCGGGTGGTATGGAACAGTGGCAGAGTGATGGCGGCGCCGTGAAATCGAATTAAGCGCTGCTACGGGTAGACGCTAGCACAGCACAGTGGCTATGATGTCGCGACCAGTAAGAGCTGCGAGGACGATGGCGATGAAGACAGAAAATACGATGCAAGATACGGCGGCGCTGCTAAGTCGGCGTAGGCTATTGCAGGCTATTCCCCTACTCGGTCTTTGCTCACCCTTGCTTGCGCAGTCAGCGACGCCGATCGCAGTGCGTAAACTACACAGCTATGGCATCCGGGTCTCCGACGTCGAGCGCTCGGTGCGGTTCTATCAGGACCTGTTCGGAGCCGTCATTCAGTCGCGGCAGGGCGACACGGTCTGCCTGCGCATCGGCGATGGCCCCCGATTCTTCTCTATCACGCCTACAATTGGTGGGCAGCAACCTGGATTTAGTCACGTGGGTCTCAGTGTCGAAGATTTCGACCTGGAGTCGGTGCGCGATCAGCTCGACGCCTTCGGCATCTCGCGTCGCGCCCAGCCGGGGGCCAACGCGGCATCACTGGATGTGGCCATGCAATCCTGGACTCGAACCCGCGGTACGGCCGAGGGTGGCTCGGCATCGGGCACCGAGGAACTATTCTTCGCGGATGTCGAGGGGCTAATCTATCAATTAAATGGAATGGATCATTGCGGCGGTGCGGGAGCGCTTGGCTCCGTCTGCGAAAGCGTAGAGTACTCGCCGACGTCAGGCCTGTTTCGCACCATCGACATTAACCATTTCACGAACTTCCTCGCCAATAATATCCGCGCCAATGAGTTTTACACGCGCATCTTCGGGCTGGGTTATCAAGCCTATCAGGGTCCCAATTCGCCCATCGTCGGCATAGGCGACGGCCTGCAGTTCCTGATGTATATCGGGGGTGATCAACAGGGCGCGCCCACTGCGCCGGGGCGAGTGGATCATGTCTGTCTGAACATAGAAGATTTCGATGTCGACGGTATTATCGCGAAGCTGGAGGGCTATGGCTTCACCGCGCGCGAGAGCGCGGCGAACACGCTGCCGCTGATGCACTGGATTAGCATGCGCATGCCGAATCGCGGAGGCGTGGAAGGGGGCACCCCCGAGGTCTATTTCTCAGACCCCGATGGCATTCGTATTCAGGTTCAGGATGCAATGTACTGTGGTGGCGGAGGCTATCTCGGTGACGACTGCAGCGCTGCAGTCTGATGTTTCGCCAAAAGAATTAATAGAGGGAGAAGTATGGAACACAGATATATAGGAAACAGCGGCCTGCGAGTAAGCCCGATCTGCATGGGCACGATGAGCTTCGGGAGTTGGAGCGACAAGAGAGAGTCCTTCAAGATTCTCGAGGAGTCCTATGAGCGCGGCATCAATTTCTTCGACACGGCGGAAGTCTATCCGGTGCCTCCGTCGGCGGAAACGGTAGGAGAAACCGAGCAGATCTTCGGCGAGTGGGTAAAGACCAAGCCGAGAGACTCTCTCATAATCGCCACCAAGGTTGCGGGTGCGGCGTCGGGTTGGTTCGTACCGCCTATCCGCCATGGGCTGACGGCCATCGACAGGTTTCATATCGAGAAGGCGGTGGAAGGCTCATTGCGAAGAATGCATATCGACTATATCGACCTCTATCAGGTGCACTGGCCAGACCCTATTGTGCCTATAGACGAGTCTATGGAGGCGATGGATCGCTTGGTGCAGGCTGGCAAGGTGCGCTATATCGGCACATCGAATGAGAACGCCTATGGTCTAACTAAGGCCAACACCGTGGCAGACTACGAGGGTTTTGCGCGCTTCCAGTCGATTCAGAATAACTTCTCTTTATTGAATCGTCGCTTTCTCGACGAACTGGCCGAGGTCTGCCGAAGAGAGCAGGTTTCATTGCTGCCTTACTCACCGATAGGCGGTGGCGTACTCAGCGGTAAGTACAACCGAGAAGAAATGCCCAAGGGCACTCGCTTCGGAGACTACAGCGATTCAGATCCGCGGCAGCGCGCCATGTCGAGCCGGTTCGTAAACGAAGGTACGCTGGCCTCCACCGCCAAGTACATGGAGATCGCGAAGGAGGCGGGTATGTCGCCGGTGACTCTGGCTACCGCCTGGAGTATGAATTTCGATTTCGTAGCCTCTACCATTATCGGAGCGCGGACGGCGGACCAGCTAACGGAATCGTTGGCGGCTCTGGATGTGACGATTAGTGATGAACTCATGAAGAAGTGCGATGAAGTACACAGCGAAATTCTCTATCCGATGGGTTAGCCTCCTAGGTCTGCTACTCATAGCGAGCGTACAGGCACAGACAGTTCATATTTCTCATTGTATGGCGGGTTGCCCGTTGGATAGCAGCGATATGGCCGTCGACGATAATGAGATCGTCGTAAGACAGCTCTTCGTCGCTTCAATCGATCGCGCGAGGGGGCTCGCAGACTGGCAGGCCTATCGGGTGCTAGCCGATAGCGTGGGCGTCGCCTCGTTGTTGCCGCGCACCTGGTTTGAGGACACGCTGGTGACACCTAGCGCCGGGCTGCCGGAATCGCCCGATGAGCAGCCCGAGTTCGTACAATCTGTGTCAAGCGACGCGGAGGAACGTAGCTACCAACTCAGCGAGATCAAATTGCTGTCGGAGGATCAGGGTCGCCTCGTTCCAATGACCAGCTTTGCCGGGACGCCCTATTGGGAGGAGTTGAATTATCTGAGCAATATGGCGCCGCTGCCGGTTGACCTGCGCGTCGGTAGTTGGTCGCGCCTTGATCAGTCCATCAATGCTTTCGCAGACCGAGTTGGCGAGGTGTATGTACTAAGTGGGCCCATCTTTGCACCCCAGACAGCTGGCGACAACGAGGCGATGAATAGTCCCGAAGCCTACTTCAAGGTCGTCAGCGTGGGTGATGCCGCCAGTGCCTTTATCTTTCGCGGCAACCTGAAACAACACGTCGATTTCTGTGCACAGCGAACTACGTTGGACGCGGTGCAGACTGCGACACTGCTAAGCCTCTATCCGCAGCGCGAGAGAGGTTTTACCGCAACCCTGGATGAACAGTTGGGCTGTGAGCAGTAAATTCCACGGCACGTACAGCACCCTGAGAGAAATCACATGAAATTTGTTATAGACCCACAGCCAGCACCTGCCGTGCCCGTCGTTCAGGATTCGGATGCCGTGGCAGATGAAAAATCCCCACAATTTCCCGTGCACAGAATCTACTGCGTCGGCAGAAATTACAGCGAACACGTAAAAGAGATGGGCGGCGATCCGAAGCAGGAGCCACCGGTATTCTTCAGCAAGCCCGCTAGCGCCTGTGTCACCTTAAACCGAGATGTCGACTACCCGCAGGCGACCAGCGATCTGCATCACGAGGTGGAACTCGTTGTCGCGCTGAGCGCGGGCGGGAAGGGAATCGCTATCGAGGATGCCATGGATTGTGTCTATGGCTATGCCGTGGGCATAGACTTCACCCGCCGCGATCTGCAAGCCGTGGCGAAGAACAAAGGTAGGCCCTGGGATGTTGCCAAAGGGTTCGATCAGTCTGCTCCGATCTCGGCGCTAATGACCGCGAGTAATCTGGAATCACTAATTGGTGCCGAGATCTGTTTGCTAGTGAATGGCGAAGTGAGGCAGCGAGCAAGTCTGGGCGAGATGATCTGGTCGGTGCCGGAGATTATCAGCGAGCTGTCAAAATTCTTCGAACTGAAAGCTGGCGATCTCATCTATACAGGAACCCCTTCGGGCGTGGCGGCAGTTTCCCGCGGCGATCGCCTGCAGGCGTCGATAACTGGACTCGCCACTCTGGATTTCAAGATAGTCTAGGCCACCTCTCATGGGATGCCGCTGCGCATCGAGATTGCTAGTAAGCCCAGAATGCTATAACTTATAAACTCAATTTCCCCTTGAGCTATCTCTATGCGCGTTAACTGGAAGACCTACAACTCCGGAAAATATTTCGATGAGATCATCGAATCACCAGGGGTATCCAGAAAGCCAGCGCGAAGATTAGCAAACTATCTAGCCCGACTCACCCACGAGCAGCTTCTGGAGAAGAAGCGGGCTGCAGACCTCGCCATCAAAACGATGGGTATCTCCTTTACCGTCTACAGCGATGCAGGAAACATCGATCGAGAATGGCCCTATGACATCATTCCGCGCATTATCGCAGAGAAGGAATGGGACCAGACTAGCCTCGGGCTACAGCAACGCCTAAGAGCGCTTAACTGCTTTATAAACGACACCTACAACGATCAGAAGATATTTAAGGACAAGGTCATTCCGAAGGAGCTCGTCCTAAAGTCGGAAAATTTCAGGAAGCAGTGCATGGGAATAAACCCGCGCTTCGGTGTGTGGGCTCATATCTGTGGCACCGATCTGATTAAGGGTGATGATGGACAGTTCTATGTGTTGGAGGACAATCTTCGCGTACCCTCCGGCGTATCGTATATGCTCGAGAACAGGCGCGTAACGAAGCGAGTCTTTCCCGAGCTCTTCGACAAGCATAGTATTCGTCCTATTACCGAATATCCGGCGCAGTTGTTCGATACTCTCGCAGCGATTTCGCCGAGGCAGTCCGACTATCCTGAGGTCGTTGTGCTAACTCCGGGTGTGTACAACTCTGCCTATTTCGAGCATTCCTTCCTCGCGCAGCGCATGGGTGCTGAGCTCGTCGAGGGCGGCGATCTGGTCGTAGAGAAAGACAAGGTCTTCATGCGAACCATCGACGGTCTCTCTCAGGTTGATGTTATCTACCGCAGAATCGATGATATGTTTCTCGATCCCAAGGTGTTTCGCAAAGATTCTGCATTGGGAGTACCTGGTCTGTTCAAGTCATGGGTGAAGGGCAATGTCGCGCTCGCTAATGCACCAGGCGCGGGCGTCGCCGACGACAAGATCATCTACACCTATGTGCCCGCGATGATTAAATACTACCTTGGCGAAGAACCACTGCTGCCAAACGTGCCGAGCTATCTCTGTGTCGACAAGGTGCAGCGTCAGCATGTGTTGGAGAATCTGGACAAGTTGGTAATCAAGCCTGCCAACGAATCAGGGGGCTATGGCATGCTTATCGGTCCACAGGCGAGTAAGAAGGAACTGGCCGAATTCGCGCGTCGCATCAAGGCCGACCCGCGCAACTATATGGCACAGCCCCTGATTTCGCTATCCACCGTGCCGATTCTGGGTGAGCGAGTCGTGGAACCGCGACACGTCGATCTGCGCCCCTTCATACTGCAGGCAGACAAGACCCATGTAACCGCCGGTGGGCTGACCCGCGTAGCGATGGTGAAGGGTTCATTCGTGGTCAATTCATCGCAGGGTGGCGGCAGCAAAGACACCTGGATAGTAGGAGACAAGTAGCGCCATGCTTTCACGAGTAGCCGAACGAATTTATTGGCAGGCACGCTATCTGGAACGCGCGGAGAACACGGCGCGCCTGTTGAATGTATTTTCCACACTGCTTCTGGACCTGCCGCCTGGAACGAAACTGAGCTGGCGTTCTCTGGTGGAGATCACCGGCACCGACAAAATATTCGCCGCCAAATACAAACAGGCGAATGAGCGCAACGTCATGCGCTTCATGTTGCTGGACGAGAACGGCAGCTCGCTACTGAATACGCTGTCGAACACACGAGAGAATGCCCGTACCACGCGTGAGATCATGCCGCTTGAGGCATTCGAACAGATCAATGACCTCTATCACTATACGCGGGACAATGCCGCTGACTGTATCTCCGGCGGATCGCGGCACAAGTTTCTGGAAGAGATCATCTCCAGCTGCCACGAGATCTCTGGCCTCATGGCCGGCAGCATGAGTCGCGGCGCCGCCTATAGCTTCGTGCGACTGGGTAGGTCTCTGGAGCGTGCCGATATGGCGACTCGCATAATCGATGTCGGCTCGGGCAATCTGCTGCCGGAGATTGGTGTTGGCAAGAAACGGCCCGAGGCGAAAGAACCCTATGAGAACACGCTGTGGATGAATATTCTGCGTTCGCTTACCGCCTATCAGATGTACAGGCAGCACGTGAAGCATCGCGTCAATGGCGAAGATGTGGTGCGCTTTCTACTACAGGACGATGACTTCCCACGAGCGGCGACTCACGCACTGACTACCATTACCAAGGTGCTGAAACACCTGCCGAATAACGGCAAGGCGGCGAAGCAGACAGACAAGACACTGCGCTTCATTCAGCGGGGTAATATTGGCGAGTTGCTAGACAGCGGCCTGTTTCAGTACCTTGATGATCTGCAAGTTGAGATTGGCTCTATCCATGGCTGCATCGCCGCAACCTGGTTTCTGCCTTATAAATAGATGAAAAACTTCAAGTGCAAATGCGGGCAGGTGCTTTTCTTCGAGAACACCAAGTGCCTGAGCTGCGGCTATGGCGTAGGCTTCGACCCCTATAGCATGAAGATGCGCAGGGTGGCGGATGACGAGGTCGGTCAGACTATCACTCGAAACTCTACGCTGCATCGCTGCAGAAATTCTATCGACTACGACGTATGCAACTGGCTGGTGAATGACCCTCAAGCAGACTACTGTCTGTCCTGCGAGCTGAATCACACGATCCCGAATCTTCTCGAGGAGAAGCGCCGAGCCTGGTGGAAGAGTCTGGAATATGCCAAGCGCAGGCTCATCTATTCCCTGCTAAGCCTGAACTTGCCTGTGGTGGGTAAGCATGAAGACCCAATGGGCTTGGCGTTTAAGTTCATGGAAGATCAGCGCACTAATCCGGAGGTGTTCGAGGAACACGTCAATACGGGTCACCTGGATGGCATGATCACCATTAACATAGCGGAGGCGGATCGGGTCAAGAGTGAGATTGCGCGGCAGTACACGCGGGAATTATATCGAACGCTATTGGGTCATTTCCGCCACGAAAGCGGCCACTATTACTTCCTGAAACTGATAAATACCGATGAGCGAAAGCAACAGTTTCGGGATCTGTTCGGCGACTATACACAGGACTATGGCACGGCACTGCGGGAATACTACAAGAACAACTTCATAGCGCCGCACGACCCGAATATGATCAGCCACTATGCGCAGTCCCATCCCTGGGAGGACTGGGCCGAGGTCTGGGCGCACTATCTGCACATGATCGATACGCTCGAGACGGCGAATCAGTACCGCGTAAAACAGAGCTCGGCACAGTTCGATAACATCGACAACACCCTGGAGAAATGGGCGGAGTTGACGCTGCTACTGAATTCGCTCAATCGGAGTATGGGGCTGGAGGATGCGTACCCGTTCGTGCTATCCGAGCTATCGCTTAAGAAGCTCCGCTTCGTTCACGGCTTGATCTATCCCAATTAGTCGCCCAAGTTAGCGGCGGCATGCGCAGGAAGGCGTCTTTGAGAAGCTGGTCCCAGGCCTTCTTGAGATCGCGCAGGAACTCGCTGTCCTCTTCGAAGCGGTGGTAGTTGCTTAGAGTTAGCGAGCCGGTGTTGTAGAGCAGCATCTCTATCGGCGGCCCTACGCTAAGATTACTGCGCAGCGTCGAGTCCATGGAGACTAGTGCGCACATGGCGCAGGTATCGAGATCCAGATCCGGTTGCAGGATACGGTCCAGGATCGGTTTGCCGTACTTGCTCTCGCCAATCTGCAGATAGGGCGTGTCCTTCGAGGTGGTGATGTGATTGCCCTCGGGGTAGACGAGGATTATCTCGTGCTTGGAACCGGAGATCTGTCCGCCAATGATAAAGCTGGCTTCGAACTTCTTGCCCTCGGTGGCGCGTTTTTCTTGTTGCACTCTTGAGATGTCGCCGATGTAGTCGGCTGCCTCTTCGAGGCTCTCGATATTCAGCAGATTGACTTCGGCGTTCTTCTTGATATCGGATTTCGCTGTGGCGATGGTGGCCTGCGTGGTAGCGAGGTTGCCAGCACAGAGGATGACGATCTGGCGCTCACCATCGATGCCGAAGCGAAACATTTTGCTGTAAGTAGACACCTGATCGATGCCGGCGTTGGTGAGTGAGTCGGAGCAGAAGACTATGCCCTCATCCACCGATACTGCTACACAATAAGTCATTTTTGAGTCAATTCTAGACAAACAAGCGCTCAATCATACTAACTATGTTGGTGACTGGATAGGAGTTTTTTGGGGAATTTCCGGGCCGACAAATACCACGAAAATCGGGATATTCGGGCCGTGTCGCAGGGCTATTGTGCCGGCCCGAAGGCCGGCAGCAGGTATAGCTTTAGGGCGTGCTAGCTGGACTAGCTGACCTGGTCCAGCATTATATCGAAATCGTCGTAGTCGAACTCGTGATCGATGCGCTTGCTGTCCAGACGTTCTTCGATACGTCGACGCAACTCGGTAATATGAGCTTTGGGAGAGACTGCCTTCACCGGTTCTTCGTCAGATTCTTCTGTCTCATCGTCGGGTAGTATTACAGCAGCATCAAAAAACTCTTTCGAGTCGTCGATCGAATCATCCCATTGGGGTTCTTTCATGGCGATTCTCACTCTGTATTAAACGGTGGTTAAGGAGGTGCCCTTAATAAACTTATCGTTGTTTCAGGCGCGAATCTTCAATAAAAATTGCTAGAAAATCAATTATTTTTTTCAGAGAATTTGAACCGGATAAAACTTATTAATAACAATGAGATAGAGGTATATGGCGGGTTGGATTCACGCGTCTTTTGCGAACAGGGCCAGGGTTTTCTGGCGCAGTTCCTTCTTGGCGATCTTGCCAGCGGCGATACGCGGTAGCTGCTCGTATTGGAAGTAGAATCGTGTGGGGATCTTGAAGGCTGCTATGCGCGAGCTGAGGAAGTCGCTGAGTTGCTCGGCGCTGAGCTCGCTAGCCTCGCTTAACATGACCGAGGCGCAGGGCACCTCGCCTAGGCGCTCGTCGGGTATGCCGTAGACGGAGACCTCGTTCACTTCGGGGTGTTCGCTGATGGCGTATTCTACCTCGGCGCAGCCGATATTCTCCCCGCCGCGGATCACGATGTCCTTGGCGCGATCAAGGATGATAAGGAAGCCCAACTCATCCAGCATGCCGATATCGCCGCTGTGAAACCAACCGTCTTTGATTACCTCACTCGTCGCCTCGGGATTGTTCCAATAGCCCTTCATGATGGTAGGGCCCTTGATACAGATCTCGCCGACCTCACAGGCGTCTAGCGTGTTGCCCGATTCATCCACGATCTTCACGCTGGTCACAGGTGGTGTTGGACGCCCGGTACTATTGGGGCGGCTGGCATAGAACTTACCCGAGATGATGGCGCCGATCGCATTGGTCTCGGTGAGGCCATAGCCGAGACCCGGTATTACGGCCTCGGAAAATTTCTCCATGATCAGGTTCAGGTGCTCCGGTGGCCGTGGAGCGCCGCCACTCTGTACGCCGCGCAGGCTGCTGAGATCGGTGCTGTCGAAGTTGGGCGACTGCATGATTTCCCAGGCCATGGTGGGCACGCCGTGAAACACCGAGATTCTTTCTTCTTCTATCAGGCGCAGTGCGACCTCGGCATCCCATTTGTACATCATCACGAACTTGCGCAGGTAGACGAAACTCGCCAGAAACTGTGCATGACTGCCGGTCACATGAAACAGCGGCACGTTGGCCAATAGCGCGGGCGGGTGCTCCGGGTTCTCCTCTACCAACTCGGGGCGCAGTATCTCGGTGATCTCCTTGACGAACTTCCAGGTATACAGCGCGTTGACGATGTTGCGGTGAGTGGACAATACGCCCTTGGGCATGCCAGTCGAGCCTGAGGTGTACATGATCGATGCGCTGTCTTCGGGCAACACCTCGATCTGCTGCAGCTCCCCCTCTGAGAGGGGCTGTACCGATTGCGCCAGAGCATAGAATTCGGGGAACGCTGACTCGCTGTCTGGCTTGATCATCACAGCCTGGATGTCGAGCTCAGTCAGTATCTCTTTGACCAATTCGAAACGAGCAGGGTCTAGGAAGATTAGCTTGCTGTCGCTGTCGCTCAGGCCAAACTTTAGCTCGGGGCTCTTCCACCAGGAATTCATCGGCACCGCGATAGCCCCGATCAGGGTCGTGGCCATGTAGGCGATACACCATTCTGGTGAGTTGCGCGCGCAGATAGCGACGCGGTCGCCGAGTTCTATCGAGTAGGTCTCGCGTAGCACGCGCCCCATGCGAAGGGCGAGATCCAGAGTCTCGCTAAAAGTGAAGCGTTCCCGCCGATAGACCAGAAAGGTTTGATCGGCGGCATCCAGACCCAGCTTGTAGAGTTCGCCGAGATTGCGGGGTACGTTGGAGAATACATCGAGCTCGAGGCCATCGATCGTTTCGGTCTCGGTTGCCAGTGGCGCGCCAGGGGCCTTGTGTGCGGCGGCGATCGTCTTCAGCTGCGCAAGGTCGTCGCGGATCTGTTGCTCGGATAGCCTGTTCGCCTCGAGTGTCACTCTTTGCGAATCTCCAGCGTGACCTTGCCCATGACCTTGCGCTCGGTAAAGACGTTGAAGGCGTCTACGAAGTTCTCCATAGGGAACGACTCGGTGACGATGGGTTTCAGTTTTCCCTCGTCATACATGGCAAGCAATTCCGCAAAATTTTGCTCGTAGACCTCTGGCTCTTCCTTGCGGAAGCGACCCAGGAAAACGCCAACCATGGACGAGCCTTTCAGCAGCGCCAGATTTGCCTTGTACTCGGGGATGCGACCGCTGGTGAAGCCGACGACGAGCAGTCTGCCGTTCCAATTTATGCAGCGACAGCTCTGATCGAACAGATCGCCACCCACGGGGTCGTAGATCACGTCGGCGCCCCTGCCATCGGTTAAGGCCTTGACCCGCTCCTTCAGTTCTCCGTCGCCGTAGTTGAGAAGGGCGTCGGGCTTCAGTCTATTTACAAACTCCAGCTTCTCGTCGGAGCTGGCGGCGGCGATTACTCTTGCGCCCATCAGCTTGCCTAGCTCCACGGCGGCCAGGCCGACGCCACCGCTGGCGCCCAGCACCAATAGCGTCTCTGACGGCTGCAGGCGTGCACGTTGCTTTAGCGCGTGATAGGAAGTGGTATAGATCATGGCGAAACCCGCCGCGGTCTTAAAATCCATGTTGTCCGGAATCTTTCTGAGTCCATCGGCCTTTACTGCAACCTGCTCGGCCAGGCCGCCTATGCCCGGCGTCGCCATTACTCTATCGCCAACGCTGAAGCCTTCGATAGTAGAACCCACAGATCGAACGATGCCGCCGACTTCGGAGCCGGGCGTGAAGGGCATGGGGGGTTGGAACTGGTACTTGCCTTGTATCTGTAGCCCATCTGGAAAGTTCAGTGAGGCGGAATAGACGTCGACGATCGCCTCGTCATCCGCTGCGACTGGATCGGTGACATCCTCCAGAACGAGATCTTCGGGTGGGCCGTAGGACTTACAGATGATCGCTTTCATGGGATTTCCTCGCGTACAACGAACGCGGATTCAATCATGAATGAGACTGTACATCAAATACTGTGGGCATAGCCTGGAGCAGGCAAAGTGAGCGTGACCGATTGTATTGTTGTGTGCGCGCCAAACTAGTATATTCCCACTAGAGATCTTCCTCAGCAGCAAGCCAATCGATGAACGAAGCCAAGCGACAGGCCTATCTTAGGGTCATGGATATTCAGCCCTATTTTCCAAGGCAGGTCCTGACGGGCGCGAAGCCTTCGCCACACTATGAGTTGCCCGAACCGAGCGCTGTTCGAGCAGATAGCTTGCCGGGGAGTGATGCCGTGCCAGAAGCGGCGAGATCTCAAGCGAAGGTTGAGACGCTCGCCGCGGTCGAGGCGCTTCGCGCAGACAGCAAGCCAACGCGTAAGGCGAGTGTGACGCCTATCAACAAGGCTAGTGAGGTAGGCTCGGAGCCGCAGGGTGAGGCCGAGCAAGAGCAGAGCAGCCTCAGCTTTACGCTTCGCTACTATCGAATCAACGAAAACCTGGCGGTGTTGGATGAGATTCCCCCGCAGGGTGGCGAGGCGCGTGAGAAGGAGTCCTTGCTTCTGATGCAGGCGATACTGCGCGCACTGGGCCAGGAATTCGGCGCTGCCAGGGCCGAGGAGTTTTCCTGGCCGATACAGGCCGGCTATTCGGCGAAGGGCTCACCACAGGTGGAGGCGGCGAAGGCGGTAGCCGGATTCCTGCAGATGAGGCAGGAGACAGACGGCTTTACAAATCTGCTGGTGTTCGCAGGGCAGCTCGAGGATGTGCTACTGCCCGAGAAGAATGAGCCGGGCGCGCGCGACTTCGATAGTGGCAGGGGCTATCGCAGCACGATAACCCATAGTCTGGCATCAATGCTGGCCGTCAGTACCCTGAAGAGAGATGTCTGGCAGCACCTGCAACCGCTCAGAGAACGACTCGCCAGCGCGAGCTAGATAGCTACCATCCCAGACCATTACCTAGCCATGCTCCCCGAATCCCCCTCCAAGTCGGAATTTTTTGCCCGCACTATGCGCAGCAGCGACGTTGAGATTGTCGCGCTGAACGAGGCGGCGGCCTATGAGCACCCCTGGACGAAACGTATCTTCCTAGACTGCCTCAGAGCGGGCTATCAATGTTGGGTGTTGGCGAACAAGCAGCAGATCGTAGCTCACGCTGTCATGTCGGTAGCTATAGGAGAGTGCCACCTACTTACGCTCTGCGTGCATCCGGATCATCAGCGTCGTGGTTTCGGCAGGAAGCTCTTCAAGTTGTTGTTGGACAGGGCTCACAAACTGGATGCTGGGGTCTGCTTCCTCGAGGTGCGGCGTTCGAACGAGAGTGCAATTGAACTCTATCGTTCTATGGGTTTTTTGCAGATCGGCGAGCGCAGGAACTACTATCCTGGTAAGTCGAACCGGGAAGATGCGCTGATTCTTTCCCGCGACCTTCCGATTCCCTGACTAGTTCAGTCGGAGCCACCAAATCGTCGCAGTAGCTTCTTCAGCAGCGAGAACGCAGCGACGAGACACAGGGCGGCTATCATGATGCCACCGACGAGAAGAATACTGCCTAGCAGCATATTGAGTAATTGCTGCGGCGAGAGATCTTGCCAGCTCGCTACCGCCCACAGGCAGGCGAGACCGACGGCGATTCCCGCCAGCACGGCGGAAGTTTTCTTGCGTATCTTTAGAAGTGAGAAAATCAAAACTCGGGCCTGTTGTCTGTATCATTAAAACTGGCGGTGCAGTCTGGGTAGTTGCTGCAGCCCCAGAATACACCATTCTTGCCGCTGCGTTTTACCAGTAGGTGATTGCTGCGCGGACACTTATAGGCTGCCTCCGGCACGCCATCGTGATCGGGCAGCGTCACCTTGCAGCCCTTCGAATAACCACTGCAGAACCAGTAGTCGCCTTTCTCCTTGTTTGCCCTGACCAGTCTTCGTGTGCACAGCGGGCAGCGATAGTGCTCGTCTATGTCTTCCGACGGCTTGCCCTTCACATCGTTGAATGAGGTACGGCAGTCAGGAAATCCTGTGCAGCCCCAGAACGGGCCCATCTTCCCCTCAATGCGGCGAAGTGGCTTCTTGCAGCGCGGGCAATAGTGCTGCCGCGTGCTCTCAATGCTTGTCTTTGTCTCGGCCATGTTGAGGTCTAAGCAGAGGGGAATCGTAGCGCCGGTTGGCTAAGCTGCTGCGTCAATGTTAGCAGATGCCAAATCGCTGTACAGCGATTTGGAGGCAGGGTGTCAGGCTGAGATTATTTCGGCTATGGCCGCAACCAGCGCGGCGTTCTCCGCCTCAGTGCCTATAGAGATGCGCAGCTTGTCCCGAAGTCTATCCTGATCGAAATAGCGTACTAGGATATTGCGTGACTTCAGTTCGCGGTAGAGCTTCGCTGCGCCAATCGAGTCCGGGACCTGACACAGAATGAAATTACTCTGACTTGGCGGGGCGCTTAGCCCGAGTTGCCCAAGCTCAGCGCGCAGACTCTCACGGTGTTGGCGGATACGCGTGCAGTTCTCCCGTGCATAGTCCGCCGACTCCAGCGCGGCGGTTGCGAGCCGCTGTGCGATATAGTCGGTGTTGTAGCTGTCGCGCGTCTTGTACATCATCGGTGCGATCAGCGATGCGGCACCTATGCCGTAGCCGAAGCGCAGACCCGCCAGCGAGTAGGCCTTGCTCAGGGTTCTGAGGATAAGGATATTCTCAAGGCTTTCGATGAGCGACACCGAATCGTAGTTGAGCTCCGGATCGACGAAGTCCACATAGGCCTCGTCGATGAGCACAAGTCCGTCGAAGTTCTCGGCGATGCGGGCCAGGTAGTCGGCTGGGAGCAGTGCGCCCGTCGGCGCATTGGGGTTTACTACGATGAGCAGCTTCGCCTTGCTGCCGCTCAGCTGGTCGAGGAAATTTTCGGGCATACTCCAGTCGTCATTGAGGAGGATCTCCTGCAGCTTGCAGCCCTGTATGTCTGCCAGCACAGGGTAGAGAGAATAGCTTGGCTTGCAGACGGCGATGCTATCGTCCTGCTCGACATAGGTGGTGAGAACGAGCCGCAGTAGTTCATCGCCGCCGTTGGTGGGGACTATCTGCTCGACTTGCACGCCGTGCAACTTGCTTGCGGCCTGGCGAAAACCATCCGCCAACGGCGCGGGATAGCGTTTGAGTGCCGTCACGTCGATAGCGCGCAGTGCCTCGGCAACCTGCGGGCTGGGCGGGTAGGGGTTCTCATTGGTGTTGAGCTTGATGGTGTCTAGCGTGCCGGTCTGTTCCCCGGGCGCGTAGCCTTGCATCTTCTCAATATTCTTACGCTCGTAAGTCATGCCGCTGATTCGTTAACTGGTTGATTGAGTCTGGATAGGTAGCCGCATCGATCCGACAGGCGGCGACAGGAGGCAGAGATTAATGCTTTCGCGCGTGGGAGTCCACCACCGGCGTGTTGGCAAGCGACACCTAGCGGTTCGGCACATAGGTCTGTAGGCGATTCTTCCAGCCTGCCAACCAACGCTCTTCGTTTCGCTCGCTCGGTGCGTTCGCGACGCGTCGCTCTAATACCGAAGCCGCTGCCGCGACGAAATTGTCCAGCGTGCTGTTCTCTTCGTCCATTCCATCCATCGCGATCAGCACCTGCAGCAGTCCCCAACCCTGGCCTCGGTAGCGCTCGCTTTCCGATAGGCCGGTGCCCTTGAAGTGCACATAGTCGATCAGGGCATACATGCCCAGCGGCGTGTCGGCGTTGGCGATCGCGTCGAAGCGCGCCTGCAGCGCGCGGCGCTGAGAGTCATCCTGACTGCGGAAGAGTTCTCCCGTGGATTCCTGCAATCGATTGACGATGAACATGACCTGCACATCGGTAGTGTCTGCGAGGAACTGCCGCAGTTCCTGCATGCGGGTGCTGTTTTGCTCACTCAGGAACTGCTCGCGACTCAGCCAGGGCGAATCCGGATTCTCCAGCACCTCCAGCCAACTCGGTAGGGCGATGCCATATTGATTGTAGTACAGCAGCAAGTCGGGAAAAGTTTCCTCGAAGCGTTCGGTCTGCCCGGCCCGGTACCAGATGAAATGTCCAATGCCCAGAGAGGGAAAGTCTTCGCCGCTATTCCAGCTCGTCAAGCAGTCAAAATCGCGATTGCACTCGTTGGCAAAAACGCGATCTCCCAGCCACTGCATCTGCTGCCGATCCAGGCTCGGCAACTCGCCCAAAGCCAGCGGAATTACTGCGATCTGGAGCAGGAATAACAGCAAAAATCTGTTGAAACTGATTGAAATAGCTGGCATTTTGAGTGGCTGTTACCTTAATAGTGAAAGATATAGCATGATAAGCTTGTATATCGGCCAAAAACCCGCAATTTGCGGGATTCGATAACAATTGTCGTGCCGCCCGGCCACCTGCTGTGAGACTAGTGCCTAGCAGGCAGCCGCAACTGAAGCATAACAAGACTAGTGAGTCGATTTAAAAGTCGTCGAGAACACATGACCGAAACCGCAAGCTCAGACATCGAGATAGAATCTCCCCCAGCGCAGGTGGAGGAACCGCAGGATGAGTTCGTCACGAACCTGTCCAAGATCTATCAACGTCTGAAATACAGCAAGAAGCTTAAGACCGCGATGAAGGAGGTCGAGAAAGACCTGCTCTCCCTGCTGGATGTCAAACTGTTCACGATCTACCAGAGCGTCGATAACGGGAAGGAAATTCTCGCCAGCTTTAAGGGCGGCGACCCCGACGACGATGACTCCATCGAAATTCGAGTTCCCTTCAGTCCCACCTCGTTGGCAGGCTATGTAGCGCTAAGCCAAAGAGCATTAGTTATAAAGAATGTACTGAACAGCGAAGAGCTGATCGATATTCACCCACGCCTGCAGTTCGATAAGCGATTCAGCGAGGCGAAGGGCTGGAATGTGAAGTCCATGATTATCGTGCCCATCAAGGACGAGATCCTGTTGGGAGTCATGCAGCTGATTAACTTCGAGGGCGACAGGGAGTTCACCAAGACCGACCTCAAGCACGCCCTGATGGTTAGTCAGATGCTGGCAAAGCAGTTCCGCTCCTCGCTGCAGAGCACCCAGGGTCCTTATGACTACCTGGTGCAGAAGAGCAAGATATCGGGGGTCGAACTGGCGGAGCTGCAGAACAACGTCTCCCTCTACGGCGGCTCCGTATCTCGTAGCCTGATGGATGAGTTCAATATCGAGGCCGACGACATCGGCAAGTCGCTGGAGCACTATTACCGCGTGCCCTATATGAAGTACGACTCCGAGCACGAACTGCCCGTCGACCTGCTGGAGAATATCGGCGTGAGCTATCTGCGCAGCAATCTCTGGCTGCCGGTGGCGGGTAATAAGGAAGAAGCCGTCATCCTCATCGACGACCCATCCGACTATCAGCGCATCATGGAGATCCAGGGCGTGGTCAACGCCCGGAACTACGTATTCCGCGTCGGCCTGCCTGAACATATTCAGCAGTTCCTGCGTGGGGATGCCGACGCCGATATGGAGGCTGGCTTCGACGATGTATTCGATGCGCTCGGCGGCGAAGGTGGCATCGAGGTCGATACCGACGACAGTGAAGACGAAGACGAAGGCCTCGCGGCAACATCCGGCATCATTCAGCTGGTAAACAGAATTATTACCGAATCGGAACGCTTGGGTGCCTCGGACATACACATTGAGCCGGGCAAAGACGAGGCGCCCGGTGGCGTGCGTATACGCGTCGATGGCATCTGCAGAGAGCTATTGAAAGTACCCAAGGAACACTGTGCGGCTCTGATCGCGCGTATCAAGGTTATCTCCAGGTTGAATATCGCCGAGAAGCGATTGCCGCAAGATGGTAAGTGTAAGTTGAAGGTGCGTGGCAAGCGGCTGGAGCTGCGTGTCGCTACCGTGCCAACCGTTCAGGGCGAGAGTGCGGTGCTGCGTATTCTTGCGGCCGGCAGCGCGATGCCACTAGAAAAGCTAAATCTGAGCCCGCGTAACTTCGAGAAGGTTGTCGATGCCTCCGCGCATCCACACGGCCTATTCCTCGTGGTGGGGCCAACCGGTTCCGGTAAGACGACGACGCTACACGCCGTGCTCGGACACATCAACAAGCCGGACAGAAAGATCTGGACGGCGGAAGACCCGGTGGAGATTACCCAGCCAGGCCTGCAGCAGGTACAGATGCTGCCGAAGATCGATTTTACCTTCGCCACGGCCATGCGCGCCTTCCTCCGTGCCGACCCCGACGTCATTCTGATCGGTGAGATGCGTGACCATGAGACGGCCAGTATCGGTGTCGAGGCGTCGCTGACGGGTCACTTGGTATTATCCACGCTGCACACGAACTCCGCGCCGGAGACGATTACTCGTCTGCTCGATCTTGGGCTGGATCCGGTTAATTTCTCGGATGCGCTCTTAGGGGTATTGGCACAGCGTCTGATGCGAACGCTGTGTGGCAAGTGCAAGCAACCCTACAAGCCCGATAAGAAAGAACTCGATCATCTCATCGATGCCTATGGCCGCGAAGCCTTCGGTGAGTTGGACTACGACCTCGACAACATCGAGTTGCAGGGGCCGGTGGGTTGCGATGACTGCGGCGGCACGGGCTATAAAGGAAGAACGGGCATTCATGAACTGCTAATGGGTACCAACGAGTTGCAGGCGATGATCTACAAGAAGGCCGAGCTCGATGTGATTCGCCAGCAGGCTCTGAAGGATGGCATGCAGACTATGAAGCAGGATGGCATCGAGAAAATATTCATGGGTCTGAGCGACTATCAGCAGCTGCTGCGTGTCGTAGCCGAGTAGAATCGGTCTCGGGGTTCCAAGTATCCCTCTTTAACTCTCTACGAAAAATCCCACAGAATCCCGCTGTATTAATGGGTTTTGGCTGTCCCGATCACCCCCGCAAAGCCCCGTATTACGCAATCTCAGGCAAAATGATGAGTGGCGCACAACTGGCGCATGAACCAGTTCATACTCTGAGCTTTTGCTCACCCGCAGCGAATCTTCTTGTTCTATAGTATTTCCATAGCCCACTTCTTGTGGTCTGTCGTGGAGGTAAATTATGGAACGACATAAGCAGTTAATTCAGCCGCTTGTTTATTGTGCAGTAGTTTTCATTACCTTGGGAATCGCCATTGCCAACGAGGTTCTGGCACGCTTCGGCATGGAGAACAACCTCATCTATGTTTTCTCGATCGCCTTCCTGGTGGCGAGCTTACTACTGAGTAAGAATGCGGTTCTGGTCTTGCTGGTACTGCTTGGCGTATTCGCCATTAATCTTCCGGACGCTACGCTAGTTCAATACCATCTCGATCGGGATGTGTTGCTGGCGATGGTCTGCGCGACCCTGCTGGTGCCATCGATCTACCAGCTCTTCCTGCGCTAGCAGCCAGCCGCTCAGCAGGCCACAAATCAGATTCTGCTCGACACAGGCCGCGCCGCGCTCAGGAACGCGCGTCGGGGGCCTAGGGGGTTTGCGTTGCAGGCGTGGCTCGCATGCTCCTGGTGCAGGGCTTAGGGCCTCAAAAAGGCTTTAAGAACGAACGGTATCGAGCTCGGAAAAACTTCAATAAAAACAGTAATAAAGGAATCAGTAAATTTCGCAAACGGCGTTTGATCCGATAATTTATGCACAAAAATTAAGCCTCTGTCACAAAACGCTAAAAATACGCGGGTTTTATTTTTAATCGTCGATTCCAGAACTCGTAAGTTATTGAATATAATAGAAATAAGTCATTGCATAAATTTTGATCAATTTGTGCCCTGTGGGCGTAATTTCGAGGCTTGAAGCGAATCTCCAAGATTTATGCACTGACTTATCCACAGAATCTGTGGAAAAAATTTTACCGAGCGGATATTCGATTTTCCTAACATCCTCAATGGCTTAAGGGAACTTGTTTGAGACCGACTGAGCACTATGCGCTAAGTGAGGGTCAAAAAACTAGCCGATCGAACGATGTTATAGGCATAGGGATATTGAGATTATGCCGGGCAAGGGAATGTGTTATGTTTGCACTTCCACTAGTTGTACAGCATTAAACAATGATAGAGCTAACCGCTGAGATCCCATTTTTGTGGCGCCTAAGTGCCGAGAGTAGCGAAGGCTACTGTTCTGTAGCTATGGTCGTTCCCTGTCCTCCTGAAACGGAGATCAAAGACCTCACTATCGAAACCAGTGTTCTAAGCCTCTCCTCCGACAGCACGCGCTCGGAAAAAGAGGAGACGCTGGAGTGGAATCAGGAAGACATCAGTCTGTTTCTGAAACTAGTGAACCAGAAGCAGCTTTCAAATAAGCAACTGATCACCGATACCGTACGCATCGACCTAACCGACCCTGCAATCATCGAGATTATTCACATCGTGGCGGCCGCCGGTTTTGGCGTAGCCTTTACCTCCTACGGCTTGCTGAAGGAATCCGATGGGCAGTATCCCTTGCACGGCTGTGAGATCGGCGCGCTAGCTTCGCTCAATACTATTATCGGCTTTAAGCCCTGTATCGTCGTGGACATAGAAGATGACGATGTGGTCTGTGTGCTGCTGGAGGACATCGATGTCTGTGCCACGGATGAGTACGACCGCCTGAGCCGCCACGATCTATTGCTGGCGAAGCGTGGCGACATCTTGCATCCGGAATTCGCCGAGACCAAGGCGAAACCCGAGGACGCGGTACTGCACTAAGCCTGAGTGGCTATGCCTACTGCGCGCGTTGGTTAAAACGCCTGCCCACCAGCGCCGCGGCAATATTCACTTTCTGTATGTCGATGGCGCCGCCGGCGATTCCCCAGCCCCAGGCATCTCTCAGCTTCTGTTCCAATGGGAACTCCTTCGAGTAGCCATAGCCGCCCATCAGTTGCATCGCCTTGCCGGTAACCTCGCGTGCAGTCTCGTTCGCAAAACATTTAGCCACCGAGCTCTCGGCGATTGAGGGAAGGCCGTGCTCGGCATTCACCACGGCGCGGTAGAGTAGCAGGCGCGACGCCTCCAGTTTCATCTTCATCTCGGCGATCTGCAGTTGCACCGCTTGGAAGTCGATCAGCGCCTTGCCGAACTGCTGTCGTTCCTTGGTGTACTCCAGCACATAGTCGAACGCCGACTGGGCGACCGCCAGCGACATCGTCGTATTGCCGCAGCGCTCCAGATCGAAGGCATCCATTAGCTTGCCGAAGCCGCCGGCGGGGACCAGTATATTGTCCGCGGGCACCTGCACATCGTCGAAGTACATGTCGGCACTGGCCACGCCGCGAAAACCCATATGATGGTCGCGCTTACCGAAGCTGAAGCCGGCGCTGCCTTTCTCGACCACCACAGCGGCTATGCCCTTGGCGCCAGGATCCTCGCCCATGCGGCAATACACGACATAGGCCTCGGAGTGACCGGCGCCCGAGCACCAGCGTTTGCTGCCATTGAGTATTACCCGTTCGGAATCCAATACCGCCTGCGTGCTTAAATCGGTCAGAGCCGAACCTGCATTGGGCTCGGACATGGAGACCGCCACGACTATCTCGCCGCTGCAGACCCTAGGCAGGAATTTCTGCTTCAAGGCCTCGCTACCGAAGTGCGCGATAGCCAGCGTGGGACCGAAGCAGGATTCGAAAATAGGGAAGGCGACCGCGATCGATGCCTTGGCGATCTCCTCCAGTACGATGACGGCATCCAGATGGGACATGCCGGCTCCGCCGTATTTCTCGTCGAGGTTCACGCCGAGATAGCCGAGATCGGCATAGCGTTGACGCAGCTCGATACCCGGCGGCTCGTCGCTCTCCTCGATCTGTCGCGCGATGGCGGGTAGCTCCTGCTGAGCGAATTTCCGTACCGACTTCTGCAGGTCTAGCTGTTGCTGGGAGAGGGTGAAATCCATAATGAGATGCCTTCTAATCTATGCGCTGCGCGCGCTTTCAGGGCATTGTAGTGTATGCGGGGGCATACCAGTAGGCCTGGGCTTGCTGCGGTTTCCCTACACTCGCCCCCTGCTGCTATAATCGCGCCCGATTCAGACCATCACCGAATCGACGAATTCTGCAATCTGGCCCTGCGGGTAAGCCCCGGGCCGCAATATGGCAATCACCAGCATGGGTATTCAATCACTGAACGACGAGATAGGGCGCCGGCGCGTCCTGGCTATCATTTCGCACCCCGATGCTGGTAAGACCACGATCACCGAGAAGCTGCTGCTGTTCGGCAATCTGATTCAGGTGGCGGGCTCGGTGAAGAGTAAGCGCTCGGATCGTCACGCGACCTCCGACTGGATGGCGATGGAGCAGCAGCGCGGCATCTCCGTGACCTCGTCTGTAATGCAGTTTCCCTATAACGAGCGCATGGTAAACCTGCTCGATACGCCGGGCCACGAAGACTTCTCGGAAGACACCTATCGCGTACTTACCGCGGTAGACTCGGCGCTGATGATCGTCGATGGCGCGAAGGGTGTCGAGGAGCGCACGATCAAGCTGATGGATGTCTGCCGTCTGCGTGACACCCCGATATTTACCTTCGTAAACAAACTGGACAGAGACACGCGCGATCCCATCGAGATTCTGGACGAGATCGAGACCGTGCTGAATATTCAGTGTGCACCCATCAACTGGCCGCTGGGCATGGGTAAGGAATTCAAGGGCGTCTATAACCTGGTGGAAGACAAGATTCATGTCTATCAACACGGGCAGGGGAATCAGATTCCCGATGAGGTGATCATCGAGGGTCTGGCCAGCCCGGAGACAGACGCGCTGCTGGGAAGTTATGCACAGGATTTTCGCGATGAGATCGAGCTCGTACGCGGGGCGAGTAACGAATTCGATCAGGACGCCTACTTAAAAGGCGAGCTGACCCCTGTCTTCTTCGGCACCGCGCTGGGCAATTTCGGTGTGAAGGAGATGCTGGAGAAATTCGTCCAATGGGCACCCGCGCCGCAGAGCAGGGAGACAGAGTCCCGCGTGGTGGATGCGAAGGAGAAGGACTTTAGCGGCTTCGTCTTCAAGATTCAGGCGAATATGGATCCGAAGCACCGCGACCGCATCGCCTTCATGCGCATCTGCTCCGGTGCCTATAAGAGAGGGATGAAGATGCGCCATACGCGCATCGCGAAGGATGTGAAGGTGGCCGATGCCGTGATGTTCCTCGCCGGTGACCGCGAACAGGCGGAGACGGCGGTGTCGGGAGACATCATCGGCATCCACAACCATGGCACGATCCAGATCGGCGATACCTTTACCACCGGCGAAGAACTCAAGTTTCGTGGCATTCCCCATTTCGCGCCGGAACTGTTCAAGCGCATTCGCCTGCAAGATCCGCTGAAGCTGAAACAGCTGCAGAAGGGGCTGACGCAGCTCTCGGAGGAGGGCTCGACGCAGGTGTTTATGCCGCTGAGAAACAACGATCTAATCGTCGGTGCCGTAGGTGTGCTGCAGTTCGAGGTGGTAGCATTCCGCTTGAAGGATGAATACAAGGTCGATTGCATCTACGAGCCAGTTACGGTGCACGTGGCACGTTGGGTGGATTCCGAGAACAAGGCCAAGCTGGCGGAATTTCGCAAGAAGGCTCACGAGAATCTGGCGATAGATGGCGGCGGCTATCTTACCTACCTCGCGCCGACCCGGGTAAACCTGAGCCTGATGGAAGAGCGCTGGCCGGACATCGAATTTAGAGCGACGAGAGAGCACTAGCGCGGCCAGGCAGACAGCCTATGCAACGAGTAAGCAACCAGTAAGAAAGCCGAACCCCTATGTCCAATAGTTGCCACATGCAGTTTCAGTTAGGCGCCAGCGATGGCAAGGCACGCACCGGTGTCATGCAGTTTCCGCGGGGGGAGGTCGCGACTCCTGCGTTCATGCCCGTCGGCACCTATGGCAGCGTCAAGGGCCTGAACCCGCAGCAGATCCGCGATACCGGCGCCGACATCATCCTCGGCAATACCTTTCACCTGATGCTGCGTCCGGGCACCGAGGTCATCATGCAACACGGCGACCTGCACGACTTCACTGGCTGGCAGCGACCGATGCTGACCGACTCCGGTGGCTTTCAGGTATTTAGCCTCGGCGAGATGCGCAAGATCTCGGAACAGGGGGTTAAGTTTAGATCGCCGGTGGATGGGGCAGAGATATTTCTCGGGCCGGAGAACGCGATAGAGATTCAGCACCAGCTCGGCTCCGACGTCATCATGGTCTTCGATGAGTGCACACCCTATCCGGCGAGCGAACGCCAGGCGAGAGAATCCATGGAGCTTTCGCTACGCTGGGCCAAGCGCTGCGTCGCCGCACACGGCGATAATAAGGCGGCGTTGTTTGGCATCGTGCAGGGCGGTATGTATACCAAGCTCAGAGAGGAATCGCTGGCGGGATTGGAGGCACTGGGCTTCGATGGCTACGCCCTGGGCGGGCTCTCTGTCGGCGAGCCCAAAGATGAGATGCGGGCGGTGGTGGAATTCTGCGCCGAGCGGCTGCCTGCTGCCAGTCCGCGCTACTTGATGGGCGTGGGCACGCCCGCCGATATCGTCCATGCGGTGAGCGAGGGCATCGATATGTTCGACTGCGTGATGCCCACGCGAAATGCCCGTAATGCCCACCTGTTTACCTCTTCCGGCCTGCTCCGGCTGCGTAATAGCCGCTACCGCAACGACACCAATCCGCTGGATGCGAACTGTGCCTGCTATACCTGTCAGAATTTCAGTCGCGCCTATCTGCACCATCTGGACAAATGCCGCGAGATGCTTGGCGCGCAGCTAAATACGATCCACAACCTGCACTACTATCAGACGCTAATGGCGGGTTTGCGCGAGGCTATAGAACAGGGTAGATTGAGCGCCTTTGTCCGCCAGTTTGAGGCCGAGCAGCAGGAATTGTCCTGATTCTGCGGCCGAACTACTTGAAAACAGGCGAATAATCCCAAGTTACTCAGGAAGCGTTTCGCGCAGCGATGAGTGAGATGAATGCGCTAGCCGGGCTAGCGCTGAGTCGATTGCTCCGAGAGCAGAACGAACACAAGAATCAATACACAGCGCTTCGAAGCAGGGTACAATCCCCGTCTTTTTAGCCTAAGCGGCGTAGCCGTCGAGAGAATCTCTATGAATTTAATCTTTCCCGTAGCCTATGCTCAGGAACCCGGGCAGCCGAGCATGACCTATAACCTGATCCTGTTCGGCGGCATGTTCGTGCTGTTCTATCTCATACTCTGGCGCCCGCAGTCCAAGCGAGCCAAGGAACACCGTGAGTTGATCGCCAGCGTATCGAAGGGCGATGAGGTGATGACCTCCGGCGGATTGATGGGCAAGGTCACGAAGGTCAACGACGACTATATTGCCGTCGAAGTTGCCCCGAACGTAGAACTGAAGCTGCAGAAATCTTCTGTCGCTGCCGTCTTGCCAAAAGGAACCATAAATCAGATCTAGTGTTTCCCTCGCCTGCGGCGTTTGCACACAGGCATGGGAACTAGCTGGTAGCCTATTATGTTGAACAGATACCCTGCTTGGAAGAACGGCCTCATCCTCTTGGTGGTTATACTGGGATTTCTTTACTCCCTGCCTAACCTCTATCCCGACGACCCCGCTCTGCAGATTTCGCACGAACTCACCGAGCTGAGCCCGGGCGATATGCCGGCCATCACGTCGGCTCTCGAGGCGGCGGAGATCGAGTTCTTCGACGAAGAGATCGACGGCGAGAGCGTTAGGGTGCGCCTCAGAAATCTCGACGATCAGCTTCGTGCGAAGACGGTGATCGAAGAGGCGCTAGGCGAGACCTATATCGTTGCGCTGAATCTCGCTCCCACGACGCCTGCCTGGCTGCAGGCTATCGGCGCCGGCAAGATGAATCTCGGCCTCGACCTGCAGGGCGGCGTGCACTTCCTGATGGAAGTGGACATGGACGCGGCGCTGTCCCGTCGCATGGAAGACAATCTCAGCAATGTGCGCACCATATTAAGAGAACAAAGAATCCGTAGTCGTGGCCTGAACCTGATCTCGAACACACACCTGGAGGTGCGTTTCGCCAATACCGACGATCGCAGTCAGGCGCGATCGGAGTTGAACGACATCTTTCCCGAATTGCAGTTCCAGAATCGCGAGGCTGACGAGCTGTATATACTCGATATGCGCATGACGCCGGCTACCGCACTGCAGATACAAACGGATACGCTGCAGGCGAATAGAACGACCCTGCTCAATCGTGTCGACACGCTCGGCGTCTCCGAGCCGACTGTACAGCAGCAAGGCTCGGATAGGATCGTAGTCGAGTTGCCCGGCATGCAGGATCCAGCCCAGGCAATCCGTATCCTGCAGCGCATCGCGACTTTGGAGTTTCACCTCGAGGCCGAGGTGGGTGCATCCAGCCTGAGTTACGAGACCTACGAATACGATGGCATCCTGGTCAACGTAGACAATGACGTCATCCTGCAAGGCGACCGCGTTAGCAACGCGGTGTACTCGCTGGACCAGAATAGCCAGCCGCAGGTCCTGCTCAGTCTTGACGCGCAGGGCGGCAACCAGATGAATCGAGCCACTCGAGACAATGTGAATCGGCGCATGGATGTATTGCTGATCGAGACGAAGTCGCGCACGGTAACGAGTGTGAACGAGGCCGGCGAAGAGGTAGAAGAGATCGAGTTTTATGAAGACAAAGAACTCATCATGCACGCTACGATACTGCAGCCGCTAGGCAGGCAGTTCAGCATCACCGGCCTTACGCCGCGCGAGGCGAGCGACCTCGCTCCACTGATTCGCTCCGGCTCACTGGCTGCCCCTATGACGATTGTAGAGCAATCGGTAATAGGCCCGTCTATGGGACAGGAGAATCTCGACCAGGGCTTGCTAGGCGTGCAGATCGCGGCGGGCCTTGTCGTGCTCTTCATGGCCTACTACTACCGCATCTTTGGTCTGGCGGCCAATGCGGCGCTGATCATGAACATTCTGATGATCGTGGCGGTAATGTCCTCGATCATACCGGCGACGCTCACGCTGCCGGGCATCGTGGGAATCGTATTGACGGTGGGCATGGCGGTCGACGCCAACGTGCTGATCTTCACGCGTGTTCGCGAGGAGTTGAGCCTGGGCGCACCGGTGCAGAAGGCAATCGACGCGGGCTATAACCATGCCTTCTCTACTATCGTCGACGCTAACCTGACAACCTTCCTGGTCGCGGCCGTGCTCTATACCATCGGCACCGGGCCGGTGCGCGGATTCGCTATCACCCTGATGATCGGCATTATCACATCGGTGTTCACGGCGATCGTCGGTACCCGCGCGATCATAAACCTTATCTATGGCGGCAAGAAGAATAAGACGCTGTCCATAGGCAGCTACAAGAAAGCTAGCAAAGCGGCCTAGCCAGCGCCGCGACATTGAAGAGTAACTATGCATATTGAAAGACAGATCGATTTTATGGCGGCCCGCAAGTTTGCGGGTTCAATGTCAATATTATTCGTAATCGTATCCATCATATCGCTGGCGGTTAACTCACTGGAGTTTGGCCTGGACTTCACAGCCGGCACATCGGTGCGCCTGAACTATTCTGACGCGGTGGTGGTGGGGGAAGTCAACGACACGCTGCGCGGCAATGGCTATGAAGACGCCGTTGTTGTGACCTTCGGCTCCGACAGAGATATCCGTGTGCTGCTGCCAGTCGACGAGAGCGTCGCGGTGGGCGATCAGGCGGCGCAGGCCGTTGTGGTGGGAGAGTCCATCACCGAGCTGCTGCAGCGTGACAGCGGCAGCGAGATCACGCTGCTCGGTTCCGACTATGTGAGTTCCAAGGTCGGCGGGGAATTGGTCGAGTCCGGTGGCATCGGCATGCTGGTCGCCCTCGCGATCATCATGGTCTATATCTCCATGCGCTTTCAGTTTAAGTTTGCGGTGGGGGCGGTTGTCGCTCTGGCGCACGATATCATCATCACGCTGGGAATATTCTCCCTGTTCCGTATCGAGTTCAATCTGAATACCCTGGCCGCGCTGCTTGCGATTATCGGTTACTCCCTGAACGATACTATCGTAGTGGCAGACCGCATCCGGGAAAACTTCCGGCGCATGCGCGTAGGCACGCCTGTCGAGATGGTTAACGCCTCGCTCAATCAGACGCTATCCAGAACGCTGATCACCTCATTCACCACGCTGCTGGTACTGTTCTCGATTCTCCTCATCGGGGGCGAGTCCACGCAGGGCTTTGCCATCGCACTCATCGTTGGTGTGGTAATTGGAACCTATTCCTCAATCTTCGTGGCCGCTAACGTCATTCTCTATATGAATGTTACCCGTGAAGACCTGATGCTGCCGGTAAAGGAAGGCGCCGAGCTGGACGATATTCCCTAGGGTCTCTGCTTAATTATATGGCGACTCGGACGGAGCCTGGAAGCGCCTTGCCGGGTTATCCCCTTCAAAAAGCACTTGGCGATTAATCGCATAATTGCTATGTTTTAGCCGGTCGAGACCCATTGTCCATCGAGGCTAGTGTAGTTTGAATCCAATAAGTCGAAGTTCAAAAGAAAGTCCAAAACAAAGTCAGCTAATCAGCTATCGCTGGCGCGGCGCTTTCGCAGCCCTATTGCTGCCTTGCCTCTTTCTCATTTCCCTCAAGTCATTCGCGCAAGACCCGGCGCTGTTCCCGCGACCCGCCGAGCTCGAACCGGCGATCAAGTTCTGGGTTCGTGTGTATACCGAGGTGGATACCCAGAGCGGTTTTCTGCACGACTCGCAGCACCTGGACATCATCTATACCGCGCTACCGTTAGGTCGGCGTGGGATCGAGGCGCGTCGCAGCCAGATTCAGGAAGACCTCAGGGTGCTAGGCTCCGGTCAGCGCAATGGGTTGACCCGCACCCAGCGTGAGATTTTGGCGCTATGGCCTGCGGATGTGAGCGATCAGACGCTTAGAACTGCCGCCTCCAATGTGCGTTGGCAGCTCGGTCAGTCGGATAGATTTCTTGGCGGCTTGCAACGTTCGGGTGCCTATCGCGAGCATATTGAAAACGTTATTTCAGAGAAGGGGCTGCCGCGCGAGTTGGGCGTGCTTCCGCATGTGGAATCTTCATTCAATCCCGGGGCCTTCTCTAGCGCCTCGGCGGCCGGTATGTGGCAATTCGGCCGCGCTACGGGTCAGCGTTTCATGCGCATCGATCACATCGTCGACGAGCGTATGGATCCCTATACGGCGACAAATGCTGCCATGAGCCTGCTGGAATACAACTACAGCGTGCTTGGCACATGGCCACTCGCCCTGACTGCCTACAATCACGGGGCAGGAGGTATTGCCAGGGCGGTGCGAGAAACCGAGACCACCGACATAGAGAAGATAATCGCCAACTATAGGGGTCGCGCGTTTGGTTTCGCCTCGCGCAATTTCTATCCGCAGTTCCTGGCGGTCATTGAAGTTGAAAACAATGCCGAGCAATATTTCGGACCTGTTGCGTTTAATACGGCGCCTCGATTCAGAGAGATCGAAACAGATTCCTTCATCGATGCGGAGGTGTTTGCACGCTCGGTTGGTATCAGTCTCGAACAGCTGCGTGCCGACAACCGTGCGCTGCGGCCCGTGGTGTGGGAGGGCAATAAGCGAATCCCTATCGGCTTTAGGGTGAAGGTGAGAGAAGAGGTGGCGCCCGTTGGTGACCTGCTCGCCCTGGTGCCGGCCGACTTCAAGTTTCCAGTACAGACCCCGGACATCGCCTACGTGGTGGAACGGGGCGATAGTCTCTCGGTGATCGCGCGGCGCTTTAATACCTCGGTGGCGCGGCTCGCCTCGTTGAATCAACTGCCTAGCAGGCACCGCATACAGATCGGCCAGCGTCTGCTTCTGCCACAGGACAATATCCCTGCAAGCCAGGTAGCTGTCGCCGCCGTATCGGATGACGGCTCCTATACCGTGCGCCGGGGCGACACCGTTTCGCTCATCGCGGCGCGTTACGGGGTGACCGAGCAGGCTCTGCTCGGCGTTAACGGCATTCAGGACCCGCATCGAATCTACCCAGGCCAGCAGCTCACCATGCCGGGCTATGTCAGTGACGATATTCAGGTTTCTGCCATCGCGGCGAGTTCGGTGCCAGCGCCGCCGGTTGAGGTGCAGTTCGCCGACGAGGTCGAAGAACTGGTCGAGCCGGACATCGTGGCCGTGACGGAGCCGGTCATGGAGGTGCAGGAAGAGCTCGCTATGCGGCTGCCTCCTGCGGCGGTGCTGCCGGACGATCAGCAGTTGGATTCGTCGATTACCGATGAGGAAAGTGAGGCAGAGGCGCTTGACCCAGTATTGGATGTTAGCGAAAGCAACGAGCAGCTCGTAGAAAACCTCGCGGCTGACCCGTCGGACTATACGGTCGCCAGCAATAACACGATCGAGGTGCAGGCATCCGAGACTCTCGGACATTTTGCCGACTGGCTTGGCATCCGCGCCTGGGACGTCAGACGCTTGAACAATATGGCCTTCCGCGACCCGGTGATCGTCGGTAAGCGACTCTCGCTGGACTTCTCGAAGGTAAACGCCGCCGAATTCGAACGCCTCAGGCGCGCGTTTCATTCCAATCTGCAGCAGAACTTCTTCAGCAACTACCGCATTCAGGGTGTAGAGCAGTACGAGATCAAGCGCAATGACAACATCGGCCTGATCGCGCGAAACCGCTATTCCACCCCGATCTGGCTGCTGCGCCAGTACAATCCCGAACTGGACTTCAATCGTATTCAGATTGGCCAGAAGATCGTATTCCCACTATTGGCGCGCGCCGAGTAGTCCTACTTGGACTAGAGCAACCGGGCGAAGAGTTCGGCGTAGCGCGGCTTCAGTGCGCGCGGCGTGAAATGCTGCAACTCCAGCTTTGGCAGGGCGACGCCGCCACTACGCATCTGCTGCCATTGCAGCAGCCTGTCCAGTAGCTCAGCAACTCCTCCCTCCTGACCATCCTGCCCAGTGCACTCATAGAGACAGGCGGGCTGAATGTATTCGGGGTAGACGAGTGCATTCGGCGCCAGAGGCGTGCAGCCCAGGGCGCAGGCCTCCTGCATTGCCAATCCTTGAAAGTCATGGGCGGCGGTGGAGAGCACCACATCGCAGTGTCTTAGCAGGGTTATATACTCGGATCGGTCCTCGATAAAACCAAACTGGCCCGCCTCCATGCCGAGTGCCGCGGCGTGTTGTTGTAGCAGGCTGCCTATTTGCACAAATCCCTCTGGCAAGGAGCGAAACTGCTGTCCCACGACGTGCAGGCGGATCGGCAATCGCCGTGCTGCGATGGTCTCGACGAGTTGCAGCAGGCGGTGCGGCCCCTTGTCATACTCCCAGCGATGATTCCACACCACGTCGAGGATAGTCTTGGTCGCCTCGGCAGCGTCGGGCCTCTCGAACTCCTGCACCGGCACCGGTAGCACCACGCTGGTCTCAAGTTTCGCTAGCAGGGCAGGGCCTAGCTTGTCGGGCAGCCTGTCGAGTAGCTGGGCAGCTCCCTGTAGAAAGGTGGAGCGATTGTAGTCGCTGTTGAAGGCGATCGCGTCCGCGCAGAATGCGGCATACAGCGGTACCAGCTGGGGTTCGATATTGCTCGCGCGCTGTTCGCTACCGGCGGGGTAGACGAATTGGTTCTCGTGGAAATAGACGAGGCTCGGGAGCCTGCTTAGCTGCGGCACGAAGCCACGCAGGCTGGCCAGATCGACCATCGATGTGGCGATTAGCAGGTCGTAGTCTTGCTCCAGGCGTTCTCGCTCGTTTAGCGCCCACTGCAGACTATTGCCGCGTATGCGCCAGTTAAAATTACGCGGGGGCAACTTAAGCTGTGTCCACGCGTGCTCGGGAAACATCTGCTCTAGTCCTTCCCGCCACATCTTGTGACTCATGGCGTCATAGGCAGAGAGCAGCAGAATTCGATAGGTCATGGGCGTGGGTTTGATTCCATTAGGCGGTAGCCGCCAGTTTTGCATATTTTGAGGCAACAGGTTAGCTTGCCTGCGTATCAGTTCTGTGGCCGTTGAGTCACGGCAGTTAGAAGCGAGGGGGAAGTATGAAGATCACACTGCACGGCATGACCTATAGTAACTATTACAATATGGTGAAGGCGGTCATGCTGGAGAAGGGAATCGAGTTTGATGAGGTACATGTACTGCCGAATCAGGAGCCGGATTTTCTGCTTAAGAGTCCGATGGGCAAGGTGCCGCTGATGCAGACCGAGCAGGGATTTCTGTCGGAGACCGGCGTGATGATCGACTACATCGATAGCCTCAATATCGGCGATTCCCTGTATCCAGCAGATCCCTTCGCGCGCGCCAAGGTCAAGGAGTTGATCAGGTATCTGGAACTCTATATCGAGCTGCCAGCACGCAGGCTCTATGGTGATGTGTTCTTCGGCAAGCCGGCGAGTGAAGAGCTCAGAGAGCAGGTGCACCTGCAGCTTCGCAAGGGATTTGCCGCGCTGGCGCGGCTCGCCTCATTCGATCCCTATCTGGCCGGTAAGGCGCTGAGCTATGCTGACTTCTACTACCGTTTCAGCGTGGGCCTCGCGACGATAGTGTGCAAGAAGGCGCTCGATTGGAATGCGCTACATGAGCTGCCGAATATCAAGGCATTGTTGGATCTGATGGGAGAGCGTGAGTCGATTCAGCAGGTGTTAGCCGATCAGGCACGCGATGCCTGATCGGCACTTTCAGCCTAGCGGTGGGGCGTGCGCTCGAGAATGCCGGCGCTGCTGCTCATGTCGAGGATGGTGTCGATGTGTTCCTCGATGTCCTCGACGCTCGCATCTAGCCCGAGATCGACCCCGACATTCTCTCTGACATCGGCCGAGTAGTAGCGTCCACCGGCCGCCTGAATGATGCGGCCATTCGGCGCCTTGTCGGAACACAGGTAGACCACGGCCGGTGTTACTAACTCTGGTGCCAGCTTCTCTTCGCTATCTTCGAAGCCAGGCAGTTCGACCGTCATCCGCGTCGCCGCAATCGGTGCGATCGAATTGGTGAATACATTGTACTTGGCACCTTCGAAGCGCAGCGTATTCATGAAGCCAACGAGACCCAGTTTCGCGGCGCCGTAATTGCTTTGGCCGAAGTTGCCAAAGAGGCCCGAGGTGGACGTCGTCATCACGATGCGCCCGTATTTCTGCTCCACCATAATGGGCCAGACACACTTCGTGGCATTGAGACTGCCGGTGAGGTGAACATCGATGACAGCATGCCAGTTATCCAGTTCCATCTTCGAGAAGGTCTTGTCGCGCAAGATGCCGGCGTTGTTCACCAGCACATCGATACGCCCCCATTTCGCGACGGTCTCGTCTACCATCGCCTGTACCGCGTCGAAATCGGTGACCGAGGCGCCGTTAGCGATCGCCGTGCCGCCGTTGTCGCAGATTTCCTGTGCCACCTGTTCCGCCGCTGAGCCTGAGCCGCCGCTGCCGTCTACCGAGCCGCCGAGATCGTTAACTACCACCTTCGCGCCGCGTCTTCCCAACTCCAGGGCATGCTGTTTCCCCAGTCCGCCGCCGGCACCTGTTACGATGGCAACCTGACCCTCAAAATTGATCTTCATACTGCGTCTCCTGCTGATTTTATTTCGATGGAACCCAACTATTTGTTCAGGCTCCCGCGCGCGAGCTCTGGATTCTATGACGATGAGCTACAAGCTGCAATGCGCGCCTGGGATACGTAGAACGAGGCAGGGGAAATAGCGCCGCGTCATTGCTATGATAGGCTCGCGCAGCAGCGTCAGAAAACTGAACTCGAGAAACGCCATGACAGATACCGAGCCGGTACCCGCAGCGACGGTGGTACTCGTCCGAGAGACTTCGAATAAATCCGACCTCGAGGTGCTGCTGCTGCGGCGCAATTCGAAACTGATCTTTCACGGAGGACACTGGGTGTTTCCCGGTGGCCGCGTCGATGCGGCGGATTTCGATGCCTGCGAGCCGCGCCTGGAGTATCAGGCGGCCCAGCGAGCGGCGGTGCGAGAAACGAAGGAAGAAGCGGGGATAGATATCGATATCGATCTGCTCGTGCACACGGCACACTGGACCACGCCGCCGAAGTTGGCGCGACGATTCTGCACCTGGTTCTTCCTCTGTCCTATCACCGAGCCCGTAGCGGTCGAGGTCGACAACGACGAGATTCTCGAGCACCGCTGGATTACGGCGCGTGAGGCATTGTCAGAGGCTGAGGCCGAGAAGTGGGTGTTACCGCGGCCCACGCTTGTGACCCTGCAGGACATCGAGGCCCATCGCAATCTGGCGGCCCTGATGGAAGATGTGCAGCGACGCGAGATCCGCGTGTTCCCGGTGGGTTCCAGATACTATAGGCCGCAGGAGATGGGCTGCTAGCTTCATCATCCAGCCCCCCTCAACTACCCTTCAATGCTGGCAGAAATCGGCTCAAATTCGGGCATCTGCTGCCCGTATCCTGTCTATCCTCAGATTAGGGCACCTCTTAGCAACTCTATGGTAGCTCTGCGCAGTCTCAAGCGTTCATATGCAAGGCGCGTTTCGCCGCTA
>Ga0055584_100000068_pt1 | contig 88836 bp, 81 predicted proteins | sample OSDHelmetaG_FD_58716 | JGI IMG/M metagenome (GOLD analysis project Ga0055584, IMG submission 58716) | Pelagic marine sediment microbial communities from the LTER site Helgoland, North Sea, for post-phytoplankton bloom and carbon turnover... | ecosystem: Environmental > Aquatic > Marine >... | reverse complement strand
TGTGGTTTTTTTTCCGCCGTGGCAGTAGATTTTGTCGCCATCTATACCTTCTTAATTCCAATAATCCCGGTCGCCACTTTCCCATTTGGCGTCATCGGAACAGTTTTCGTTCACTCTTTAAAACTTAATGCTTCCCTGCGGTTCCACCAACGCGCCTCGTTCGGCTTTCTTCAATGCCTTTCGAGGCCTCCAACTTCTGTTCGGATAACGTATTGAACCGATTGAAGTTTTCAGACGACGTATCGTCTATGAGGCGTTGACTTTCTTCCTTAATTTCGTGTCGCAGGTCAGTATTTTTATAAAGAGCGTAAATTTCTTCCCAGCCTTCAAGGGCTGTTTCAATGTCCGTTTCCGGCTTGGCAAAAAAAGCGTTTACGAAAAACTTGGGCCCCCAGACATAGTCTAGAATCTCTGAATATCCATTCTCACACAGGTGGCGTCTAACGCCCTCAGAGTCAAGGCCCGGCTCCCCGGCCAAGGTCTTTAGAACTTCCTGACGTAGATTGTCAAGGCCGGGGGCAGAAAATGACACGGTTCCAAGGTGTTCTCCGACCTGATCAAACAGCTCCGGATGGCCCAAAAGGGTGGCGATCAAAATCCGTTCTTGCAGGGTATGGGCATCAATTTTAGCGGCCGAAGCGGCCCCCGCACCAATGCTCATTGTCGGGACATGTTTGTCCCCGCCGCGCCCGCCACCGCCACGACTGCCTGCGGCCCAGATGCGATCCTTGAAGTCTTTTGAAAAATGCGCCCGCACGGTTGGATCGGCGATACGCCGGGCATGGTCTTCCAGTGCCTTTTGCACACTTGCACGCTGTTCAGGGGTTTTTGGCAGGCGCCCCCCGGTTTCCAGGCGCCATAATACTTCTGACAGGGGCTCGGCCCGGGTAATGACCTCACGCATGGCTTCAGAGCCTTGGTTGGCAATCAGACTGTCCGGGTCTTCCCCGGCGGGCAACGTGGCAAAACGTAACGCATAGCCGGGCTTTAAAAGAGCCAGGGCCCGCTCGGCAGCACGCCCTTGGGCCCGCGCCCCCGCATTATCACCATCGAAGCACATGACAGGTTCACGCACGACTTTCCACAGCTCGGCAATTTGCTCTTCCGTCAGGGCCGTCCCCAGGGGGGCGACCGCATTGTCAAACCCGGCCTGGCTGAGGGCGATAACATCCATATAACCTTCGGTGACGATGACCGTACCTTGATCGCGCGATGCCTTTGACGCCTGAGCCAGATTGTAAAGCACATGGCCTTTGTGAAAAAGCGCGGTCTCCGGTGAATTTAAATACTTGGCCGCTTTTTTTTCAGCCTCACCGGCCATGATCCGTCCACCAAAGGCGATGACCCGGCCGCGCTTGTCGGTGATGGGAAAGATCACACGGTCGCGAAATCTGTCGTAAGCGTCACGGCCGTCGTCTTCAGGCTGGATCAGCAAGCCAGCCGCGATCATTTGCTCATCGGTGATGTTTTCACGGCGAAGGGCCGCTTTCAACGCCCCGCGTCCGTCCGGGGCAAAGCCCAGGCGGAATTTTCCAAGGGTCGCCTCGTCCAGCCCACGGCCCCGCAGATAATCCAGTGCCGCGCGACCTTCCGGCATGCGCAGCTTCTGCTCGAAGAAGGCACAGGCGGCTTCCATCACATCATATAAGGATTGACGCACCTTGGCGCGCTCGCGCTCCTCGGGGCTATCGACAGGCACTTCCATACCTGCGTCCTGGGCCAGGCGCTCGACAGCTTCAGGAAAGCTCAAACCATCCATATTCATAACAAAGTCGATGGCGCTGCCGTGGGCGCCACAACCAAAGCAGTGATAAAAGCCCTTTTCCTCATTCAGAGTGAAGGACGGCGTCTTTTCCTTATGGAAGGGGCATAGACCGGAATGCTCGTGCCCCTTGCGGGTCAGGCGCACCCGTTTGCCAACCAGATCAGCAAGACCGGTGCGAAGGCGCAACTCATCAAGAAACTGCGGCGTGAAAGCCATGGTTGGGCGGCCTCAGGGTAAAACTAGCTATCTATTTTGATATGGGATGCGAATCGCCTTCCCATGAATGATTTTAAACCGGGCAAGGCTAGCGTCCAATGACCAGAATCAGTGGCTTATCCACCATTTATCCAGAAAGTTATCCACAAGATAATTTTAAGACAGCTTCACTTTGACCTGGGCACTGGCTTTCGAGAAATCCATCTGGCCTGCGAATTTTTCTTTCAAGGCCCCCATGACCTTGCCCATGTCTTTTAAGGAAGTGGCGGAAAGCTCGCTGATGGCTTCTTGAACAGCGGCGCTGACGGCATCGTCGTCCATTTGCTCGGGCAAGAAAGTCTGAATGATTTGAATTTCATCGGCTTCCTGTTCGGCCAGTTCTGCGCGACCACCTTTTTCATACATTTCAACGCTTTCGCGACGTTGCTTAATCATGGATTGCAACATGGAAAGGATTTCGTCTTCATCAATACCGTCACCGTTGCCCTTGGAGCGGGCCGCGATATCGCGATCCTTGAGGGCTGCCATAATCAGACGAACCGTGGCGACGGTATGCTTTTCTTTCGCCTTCATCGCCGTTTTCAAGGCATCATCAATGCGTGCGCGAAGCATGAAAAAACTTTCAGTAATTAATGTAAGGGCAAGACGTTACAGAAATTGGCCGCAAAAGGCAAATATTTGATTCAAATTAAGGCCTTGAAAACAAAGCATCTTTTTTGTTTTAACAGGAGGTCTTGACGTTACAGGGCGTATTGCTTAAACACTCCCAACTTCAACCCGTTAAAGGACAGCCCGCTCCATGTCCGAGGCCGCGACCGCACCTGCCACCCATCACGACGCCCGGCCTCCGGGAGTCAACGCGGCTATTGTTCTTGAAGACGGCCAGGTTTTTTGGGGCCGTGGCGCAGGCATCGAAGGCATTGCCATTGGCGAAGTCTGCTTCAACACATCCCTGACCGGCTATCAGGAAATCCTCACGGATCCTTCCTACGCCGGGCAGATCATCACCTTTACCTTCCCCCATATCGGTAATGTGGGCGTCAACGATGAAGACGTTGAAACCGACACGCCTGCTGTCAGGGGTTGCATCCTGCGCGAGGACATTACAGAGCCCGCCAACTGGCGCGCAGCGGAGCATCTGGATAGCTGGCTGAAAAAACATCAACTGGTTGGCGTTAGCGGCGTCGATACCCGCAGGCTAACCCGCCACATCCGCGATAATGGCGCGCCGCGCGGTGTTTTGATCCACTTACCTGACACAGATGAAGATGTTGAGGTTAAGGCCCTGCAAGCCATGGCCCTGTCCTGGCCCAGCCTTGAAGGCACGGATTTGGCCAAAGACGTCAGTTGCACCCAGACCTACCAATGGGACGAGGCCCAGTGGTCTATTGAGAGCGGCTACGCAAAGCAAAACGACCCCAAGCACCACGTGGTCGCCGTGGATTTCGGGGCGAAAAAGAACATCCTGCGCTGTCTCGCCGCCGCCGGGTGCAAAGTCACCGTGGTTCCAGGCTCAACGACGGCGGAAGAAATCATGGGCCACAAACCTGACGGCGTGTTCCTGTCCAACGGCCCCGGCGATCCGGCAGCGACGGGTGAGTACGCCGTCCCCATGATCAAGAGCATTATCGAGGCAGGCATCCCCACCTTTGGAATTTGCCTGGGCCATCAAATGCTGTCCCTGGCCATGGGCGCAACAACAACAAAGATGCACATGGGCCACCGGGGCGCCAACCACCCGGTCAAAGACCTTGAGACCGGAAGGGTCGAGATCACCAGCCAGAACCACGGCTTCGTGGTCGAGCGCGACTCGTTGCCCGACGGCATCACCGAGACCCATACGTCATTATTCGATGGCACCCTGGAAGGCATCCGCGTCGAGGGAAAACCCGCCTTCAGCGTCCAACACCACCCGGAAGCCTCCCCCGGCCCGCAGGACAGTCATTACCTGTTCGAGCGGTTTGTTGAGATGATGGGGGGTGGGAAATGAATAAAACCCCCATCCTGACCCGTCACTCCCGCGAAGGCGGGAGTCCAGTTTTTCTTTGGACACCCCTGGATTCCCGCCTGCGCGGGAATGACGAGAGACGCGTGTTGAATGACGAGAGACGCGTGTTGAATGACGAGAGACGCGTGTTGAATGACGAAGTACCACCCACCCCCACCCGTCACTCCGGCGAACGCCGGAGTCTAGTACTGGATTCCGGCTTTCGCCGGAATGACGGAAAGAGAGTGGTGAGCTAGCCCATGCCAAAAAGAACAGACATATCCTCCATCATGATCATCGGCGCTGGGCCTATTGTTATTGGCCAGGCCTGTGAGTTTGATTATTCCGGGGCGCAGGCTTGTAAGGCGCTTAAGGAAGAGGGCTACCGGGTTATTCTGGTCAATTCCAACCCGGCCACCATCATGACCGATCCGGCTATGGCCGATGCCACCTATATCGAGCCGATCACGGTTGAGATGCTGGAAAAAATTATCGCCAAGGAAAAGCCCGACGCGGTGCTGCCAACCATGGGCGGGCAGACGGCCCTGAACGCGGCCATGGATCTGGAAGCAGACGGTATTCTTGAGAAATATGGTGTGGAGCTGATCGGCGCCAATTCCAAGGTTATCGCCAAGGCCGAAGACCGCCAGTTGTTCCGTGACGCCATGGAGAAAATCGGCCTGGACTGCCCGCAAAGTCAGGTCGTGAAAAACATGGACGAGGCCCGCGCGGCCATGGAAGAAATCGGCCTGCCCCTGATCATCCGGCCCAGTTTCACCATGGGCGGCATTGGTGGCGGCATTGCCTATAACAAGGCCGAGTTCGAGGAAATTGTCTTCGGCGGACTGGACGCCTCACCGGTCACCGAAGTGCTAATCGAAGAATCAGTGCTGGGCTGGAAAGAATACGAGATGGAAGTGGTTCGCGATAATGCGGACAACGTCATCATCATCTGTTCCATTGAAAACGTCGATCCCATGGGTGTCCATACGGGCGACAGCATCACCGTCGCCCCGGCGCTCACATTAACCGACAAAGAATACCAGATCATGCGCAATGCCTCGATCGCAGTTTTGCGCGAAATTGGCGTTGATACAGGTGGCTCCAACGTGCAGTTCGCCGTCAACCCGGAAGATGGCCGCTTGATTGTTATCGAGATGAACCCGCGGGTATCGCGCTCTTCCGCGCTGGCCTCGAAGGCAACCGGATTCCCCATCGCCAAGGTCGCGGCCAAACTGGCCATTGGCTACACCCTTGATGAGTTGATGAACGACATCACCGGGGTAACCCCGGCCAGTTTCGAGCCGACCATTGATTACGTGGTGACCAAAATCCCACGCTTCACCTTCGAAAAATTCCCCGGCACGGACGCCCTTTTAACCACGGCCATGAAGTCCGTCGGTGAGGCCATGTCCATTGGTCGCACGTTTGCAGAATCCCTGCAAAAGGGCCTGCGCTCCATGGAGACAGACCTGACGGGCTTAAACGAGGTCGAGATCGAAGGGGCCCAAGGCGACAACAAGGACGCGGTCAAAGCGGCGCTAACGGTGCCAAGCCCGGACCGCCTGCTGGTCATCGCCCAGGCGTTTCGCCATGGCCTAAGCGTAGAAGAAGTGCACGCCGCCTCAAAATACGATCCCTGGTTCCTTGAGCAGATCGCCCATATTGTCGCGACAGAGGAACAGGTTCGTAAAGAGGGCCTGCCAAAGGATGCCCCCGCATTGCTAAAGCTGAAAAAGATGGGCTTTTCAGACGAGCGCCTGGCTGAACTTCTGGGGGGTAAGGCGAAGGACATTGCACGAATTCGCAAAACCCTGAATGTGCATCCGGTCTATAAACGGGTCGATACCTGCGCCGCAGAATTCCCGTCCAAAACCCCGTACATGTATTCCACCTATGAAGGGGACGGCGTCAACCCGCCTGAATGCGAAGCCGATCCCAGCACCCGCAAAAAGGTGATTATCCTGGGCGGTGGCCCCAACCGCATTGGCCAGGGCATTGAATTCGACTACTGCTGCGTCCACGCCGCCTATGCCACCAAGGAAGCCGGGCACGAGGCGATCATGGTCAACTGCAACCCGGAAACGGTCTCAACTGATTATGACACCTCAGACCGCCTGTATTTCGAGCCCTTGACGGCGGAAGACGTAATTGAGTTGATCCGGGTTGAGCAGTCCAATGGTGAGCTGCTGGGCGTGATTGTCCAGTTGGGCGGGCAAACTCCCCTGAAGCTGAGCCACGCCCTTGAGGCCGCTGGAATCCCGATCCTGGGCACCAGCCCCGACGCCATTGACCTGGCCGAAGACCGTGAGCGCTTCCAGACCCTGCTGCATGAGCTAAAATTGAAACAACCGGCCAACGGCATTACCCGTTCCATCGAGGAATCCGTCGCCGTTGCCGATGACATTGGTTTCCCGCTGGTTGTCCGGCCGTCCTATGTGCTCGGTGGTCGGGCCATGGAGATCGTCCACGATCACGAATCCCTGCACCGCTACATGACAACGGCGGTGAAAGTCTCCGGCGATAGCCCGGTGCTGCTGGACAGCTACCTGCAGGACGCCATCGAAATTGATGTGGATGCCCTTTCAGATGGTGAGCAAGTCTACGTGGCCGGGATCATGCAACATATCGAGGAAGCTGGCATTCATTCCGGTGACAGTGCCTGCTCCCTGCCACCCTATTCGCTTTCAGATGAGATTATCGAAGAAATCAAGGTGCAGACCACAGCCATGGCCCTTGCCCTGAAGGTGGTTGGCCTGATGAACGTACAGTTTGCCATCAAGGATACGGATATCTACATCCTGGAAGTTAATCCGCGGGCCAGCCGCACTGTCCCCTTTGTCGCCAAGGCGACGGGGATTCCCATCGCCAAGATTGCCGCGCGGGTCATGGCCGGTGAGAAACTGGCGGATTTCAATATCCACGAGATGCCCAAGCTGGCCCATGTGGCGGTAAAAGAAGCGGTGTTCCCATTCCAGCGGTTCCCCGGTGTGGATATTATCCTGGGCCCGGAAATGAAATCCACGGGCGAAGTCATGGGTCTGGATACGGACTTCAGCCGCGCCTTTGCCAAGTCCCAACTAGGCGCGTCCATGCATGTGCCTGGCGAAGGGTGCGTTTTCATATCCGTCAAGCACAAGGACAAGAAAGTCGCCGCCGATCTGGCCGGGCGTCTCGCGACCCTTGGCTTCACCTTGCTCGCCACCGGCGGCACGGCGGATTACCTGATCGAACAGGGCCTGAACGTCGAGCGGGTCAACAAAGTGCTGCAAGGCCGCCCCCACTGTGTCGACGCCATCATTGATGGCCAGGTGCAACTGGTGATCAACACGACAGAAGGCGCTCAGGCCATCGAAGACAGTTATTCGATCCGCCGCTCGGCCTTGATCAACAACATCCCCCACTACACCACCATGACCGGGTCATGTGCGGCTGTTAGCGCCATCGAAGCCTTAAATGACGGCGGACTTGAAGTTGCGCCCTTACAGTCTTATTTTAAAACCTCCTTTTAGCCTTCATTCTTTTCGATTGTTGGCGCGGCCACCGTCCATAAGGTGTCGCGAAATGAATTTTTTGTTTTGGAGAAAGCCTAAACAGCCATGGACAAGCTACCGATGACCAAAGAAGGCGTTGCTGCCCTTGAAAAAGAGCAACGCCACCTGATAGAAGATGAGCGCCCGGCCATTATCAAGGCCATTGCGGTGGCGCGCGAACATGGCGATTTAAAGGAAAATGCCGAGTATCACGCCGCACGCGAACGCCAAAGCTTTGTTGAAGGCCGTCTGGCTGAACTTAAATCCATTATTTCCCTGGCCGAGATCATCGATCCCTCAACCCTTTCCGGTGATGTGGTGCGCTTTGGTGCGACGGTAGAACTTGCTGATGAAGAAACCGACGCCGAGTCGACCTATCAAATTGTTGGCACCCACGAAGCAGATATCAAAAATGGCCGTTTGTCCGTAACCGCGCCCCTGGCCCGCGCCCTGATCGGCAAATCTCTAGGTGACAGTGTTGAGGTTGTCAGCCCCGGTGGGGCCAAATTCTATGAGATCATCAAAGTCGATTATAAATAATCACAAGTTGATACGCGAAGATGATACGCGCGGCCCGGAAATTACCTGCTTCTGGCTCTAGATTTCTTCAAGCGCCTTTAGGGGATCATCCTCGTCCATGCGCTGATTAGTTTCTCCGGCCTGTTTCTTGGCCTGCATTTCCAAATACTTTTGCGCTCTGTATTGCCGATCATGCATGATGCGGTTTAGCAACATATTAATCTTGGTCTTTTTGGCGTTCAGGGATGTTTTCTTGCCGGTGAACAATTCATTGATGGAGGCAAGAAAATCGCGCCGCACATCCGCGTCGCTGTCGCGAGAGAACAAAGCATCAATGACCACATGCATACAGGCCTTTAATTTTTCCGGCGTGTCGGCACGCTCCACATTGGCCGTCAGGCCCGTTTCAGGATGCTGGAACACCTTTTGCCAATCGACAGCACCACTTGGCAGAGTTGGCCATTTTGATGTCACGGTGCTGCCTCTTTTTTTAACCTTCGCCGCCATCAGCAGCGCTGGCGGAAATATCAATAGGTACGCCAGGCAGGTTTTTTGATGTGCGAATGGTTTCCAGGGTCGTCACCTTGATGACGTTTTCAGCAGATGTGAGAGACATGGTCAAAGCGTCACGCTGTTCTTTGTCCCGGGCCACGATCTTAAGCAGAAAATCGCCGCCCCCCCGAATCATGTGACACTCACGAACTTCCGGCCAGACAGAGACCTGATCTTCGAATCCCTGCAAGACGGTTTGCGCCTGTGAGGACAGGCCAACCAGGGCGAAGAACATTTCCTTGAAATCAAGGCGGGCCGGGTCCAGCTCGCCGTGGTAGCCAAGGATATAGCCGTCTTCTTCAAGGGCGCGAACACGGCGCAGACAAGGTGGCGCGGAGATACCGGCATTTTGGGCCAGCTTGACGTTGGTTATGCGACCATCTGCCTGCAAATCATGCAAGATGCGCTGGTCAATCTGGTCAAGCTTGACCTTCTTTGAGTCTTTGTGTTCCAGAACCGCCTCCATTTTGAGTAATTATATTACAATGGACACGGGTAAAGTCAAAGATCGAGCATAAGGGCCCGTTCAGTTATTTAAACTTCTTTCAGGGACTGATAGTCTGGCCGCATTGGAGTCGCAAGCCTCCTCTTGCTAGGTTTTTTAACATTTTTAACATCAGGGAAAACTTTTTCTCATGGCTGATACCCATCACAGTAAGGCTCTTATTTTAGGTTCCGGCCCGGCCGGCTACACCGCCGCAATTTATGCTGCGCGCGCCAGTTTAGAGCCCATACTCGTTCAAGGCCTGCAACCAGGTGGCCAGTTGACCATTACGACGGATGTCGAAAACTATCCGGGCTTTGCCGAGGCCATTCAGGGCCCGGACCTTATGATCGCCATGCAGGCGCAAGCCGAACATGTGGGCACGACAATGTTTGATGACACCATTATCGAAGCGGACTTGAGCATGCGTCCGTTCACCCTGAAAGGTGATTCCGGTACCACATATACCGGCGACACCCTGATTATTTGCACTGGCGCGTCGGCTCGCTGGCTCGGACTTGAGTCCGAAGAAAAATATATGGGCTTTGGTGTTTCTGCCTGTGCCACCTGTGATGGATTTTTCTTCCGTGAAAAAGAAGTTGCCGTTATTGGCGGTGGCAACACGGCCGTCGAGGAGGCCATTTACCTTACCAATCATGCTTCCAAGGTGACTCTGATCCATCGCCGCGATGAGCTTCGCTCGGAAAAAATCCTACAAGACCGTGCCATGGCAAATCCCAAGATCGAGATATTATGGGACAGCGTTCTTGATGAAGTTCTGGGTGACAGTAACCCGCCGGGTGTCAATGGCATCCGCGTAAAGAACGTTAAATCCGGCGACATGTCTGAACTTAAGCTGGACGGCGTCTTTATCGCCATCGGCCACAGCCCCAATACGGAATTGTTCAAGGGGCAAGTTGATATGGATAATGAGAATTACATTTTAACCAAACCGGGCACGACCCAGACCAATATCCCCGGCGTTTATGCCGCAGGCGACGTTCAGGACAAAATATACCGTCAGGCCGTTACAGCCGCCGGAACCGGCTGCATGGCTGCCCTTGAAGTTGAAAAATTTGTGGCTGAACACGGAACCACCGCTGAGGCCGCCGAATAACCGGAGCTATAATGGATTGGGATAAACTTCGCGTTTTTCACGCCGTCGCCGAAGCGGGCAGTTTCACCCATGCGGGAGAGACTCTGCATCTGTCCCAGTCTGCGGTTAGCCGACAAATCAGTGGCCTTGAAGAAAGCCTGAATGTTTCCTTGTTTCATCGCCACGCCCGCGGTCTCATTTTAACGGAGCAAGGCGACCTGCTATTTCGCACCGCAGCCGACGTGTTTCAAAAACTGTCCATTGCCGAGCAGCGCATCGTTGATAATCGGGTTAGTCCTGAAGGGCCTTTGAAGATTACCACCACTGTTGCTTTCGGTTCGGTCTGGCTGACCTCGCGTATGGCCGGGTTCCTTGAGCTTTACCCTCGTATTGATGTTTCCCTTGCCCTGTCCGACGGTGACCTTGACCTGTCCATGCGTGAAGCCGATGTCGCTATTCGCATGACCGTGCCAACACAAGGCGACCTGATTCAGCGTCACCTGTTGAAAATGCCCTATAAGATCTTCGCCTCTCCCGAATACCTTAAGCACCACGGCATCCCCAAGGACCCCGCTGACCTTGATAATCACAAGATTATTGTTTACGGCGAAGGTGCCAATCCCCCCATCAACAACGTCAACTGGTTGCTGGAGGCTGGGTTGCCAAATGGCCAGGCTCGCCGCGCTGCCCTTCGGGTCAACAGCGTCTACAGTATCTTTCGCGCCGTTGAGGGGGGCCTTGGCATCGGTGCGTTCCCCGATTATCTGCAGCGCGAATCAACCGGGCTGGTCGAAGTTCTGCCAGAACTTGACTGCCCGCAAATTGATGCCTATTTCGTCTATCCGGAAGAATTAAGAAACATGAAGCGAATCGCAGTTTTTCGCGATTATCTGATCAAGTGCATCGCTGAAGACGGTCTTAACCAACACGATCACGGCTAATATACGTCTTAAAACAATGCTAAAATACTTTATATCCAATTGTTTTTATTATGATATTTTTTAGCCATGCGTTTCGTGCATGGCCGCTTTGCTAAATTATAGCTGGCAGCTCCATAACAAGACTCTTATATTCAAGGCTAAGATGTTGCGGTGCAGCATTGTAGATCAAGCCGCATTATGTTGCGGATCATCTGATCGATTTGAATTTGTTAGGGCGACTTGTCTGCGCTCAGGCGGCACAGGTTGCACTAAAAGAGCTTAGGGCGCAACGCCCCGAAGAAGGGACCACCCCATGTGGTTCCTTACGTCTCCCCAGACGTGAAACCTCCCTGTTAAACTTGCCGGACCTTTTGGTCCGGCTTTTTTTTGTCTGAATTCGCTGCACGTATTGTGGCGGGCAGAGTCCAAGGGAAAAAATTTCCTAGGATAAGGCGGCGCAGGCTCTCTGAATACGGGTGCAGGCTTCTGTCAGAAGCTCTGTAGAGGTCGCATAGGAAACCCGGAAGTGCGGGGAAAGACCAAATGCTCCGCCGTGCACAGCCGCAACGCCTTCGCTTTCCAGAAAATATGCGACCACATCTTCGTCATTTTCCAGAGTCTTTCCATCGGGAGTCTTCTTACCGATAAGTTCCGCACAAGACGGATAGACATAGAAAGCCCCATCCGGAGTCCTGCAGGAAAGCCCTTTAGCCTGGTTCAACATGGAGACAACCAGATCGCGGCGTTCAACAAAAATTTTGTTGTTCTCGACGATAAAATCATGGGGGCCGTTCAAGGCTGCAAGGGCAGCAGCTTGCGAAATTGACGACGTATGGGTCGTACTTTGCGACTGGATCTTGTTCATGGCCTTGATGATTTCATCTGGACCAGCTGCATAGCCAACACGCCAACCTGTCATGCAATAAACTTTGGACATACCATTCAGAGTCAAGGTGCGACCGATCAGGGCGGGCTCTACCTGGGCCGGAGTAACAAATTCAAACCCATCAAAGACCAAAAATTCGTACATGTCATCAGTCATCACCCACACATGTTCGTGGCGCAGCAACACATCGGTCAACGCCTTCATGTCCTTACGGGTATAGCCCATACCAGTCGGGTTCGACGGCGAGTTCAGGACCAACCATTTTGTTTTTGGTGTGATCGCGGCTTCCAGGTCTTCCGGGGTCAACTTGAAATCTGCTTCCGCCGGGCAGTCGACGATGACCGGTGTGCCTTCCGCGAGCAATGTGATATCCGGATATGACACCCAATACGGTGCCGGGATAATCACTTCATCACCGGGATCAAGGGTCGCCATCAGGGCGTTGTAGATATTCTGCTTGCCGCCGCAACCGACCGAAATTTGATCAATGGTATAGTCCAGATCATTGTCACGCTTTAATTTGTCGACGATGGCTTGGCGTAATTCCGGTGTGCCGGGCACAGCCGTATACTTGGTTTCGCCACGGTCGATGGCCGCCTTGGCGGCTTCCTTGATGTGGTCAGGGGTGTCAAAATCAGGCTCACCGGCGCCTAGGCCAATGACATCACGCCCGGCGGCTTTAAGTTCGCGAGCCTTGGTGGCAACCGCAATGGTCGGACTAGGCTTGATGCGTGAAAGACGCGAGGCAATAAAAGGCATTTTATGGGTCCAGTCAAATTGGCATTTATAAATCCGGCGGCAATCTACGCCCTTGTCCACGCTTAGGCAAGATTGAAGACAATGGCATAGTGATATGGTGGCAATTCAATCACTTCTTTCAGGGCAAATCCAGCCGGGATCACCACAACCTCCACGTCCTTTGGACTCATACGCATTTGCATTTTTGGTCCACGCGGTTGACCCAGTACCACTGTTTCTTCGCGCGCCATAGGGTGCCAATTGATAATAATAAAACTTCCCTCAGGCTTTAAGACCTTGGCGACAACCGACGAAAGGGCCGTTTTATCAGGGGCACCGTGAAAGGTATTGGCGATCAAAAGGACGTCAGCCACCCTATAATCCTTAAATACCCGATTAATTTTATAGGCATCTTCCAGATACCAGTCACAGACGGCTCTGGCCCCCTTATCGCCACCGCGTTGCAGACGCGCTTTGGCCTGTTTCAGCATGTCCGGGTCCATATCAACACCGCTGACTTTGCCGTCAACACCGACAAGGCCAGCCAATGGCACCGTAAAGTGACCATTACCACAACATAGATCAATGACATTCATACCCGGACCAAGGCCGATTTTCGCCAGGACACCGCGCGGATCGGGCCACAGGTCCTGCCACCAGTCATCATCAGGCATGGCGGTGGCTGTGAAAAATGATTCCCTTGCCATGCAGGCAGACTACTGCGTGCATGGGAGGGGCGTAAACCTTGAAAAAAGGGGAATTAAGGAAGACGCCGAAAGGGGCTTTGGGGAAAGGGGGCGGGAATAGAGCCCCTTTCGAAGACTTCAAGATTGATCGAAACCAATTCGGTTGTCTAACGTCTGTCCTTACAATGATCATCGTATACCATAGTAGTTTAGTCAAGTACTTTTTGCGACTATTTCTCAACAACTTTTAACGCAAGCCGCCCTACTTCAGACTCGCTTCCGCAAGCCCCGGCGCTTATAACCTCAGGTATGAGCAGCACCCTTTCTTTGCCCGACTTTATCTTTGAAAAACGCCCCGTCATTGAAGGGGGCGAACCCTTCCGCATTGACTCTGATTTCACCCCATCCGGTGACCAGCCCCAGGCAATTTCAGAATTAATCAAGGGGTTCAAGGATGCGGAACGCGATCAAGTTTTGCTAGGTGTCACAGGATCAGGCAAGACCTTCACCGTTGCCCACACAATTCAGGCCCTGCAACGCCCGGCCCTGATCATGGCCCACAACAAGACCCTGGCGGCCCAGCTTTATGGTGAGATGAAATCCTTCTTCCCAGACAACGCCGTCGAATATTTTGTTTCATTCTATGACTATTATCAGCCAGAAGCCTACGTCGCGCGCACGGACACCTATATCGAAAAAGATTCATCCATCAACGAGCAAATAGACCGCATGCGCCATTCAGCAACCCGCGCCCTGCTGGAACGCTCTGACGTCATCATCGTTGCTTCTGTTTCGTGCATATACGGCATTGGCGCTGTTGAAACCTACGCCGACATGACCGAAAAACTTATCGCCGGCACCCAGGTCGAGCGCAATGAAATTATGAAGCGTTTTGTCGAGTTGCAATACAATCGAAACGATGCTGATTTTTCCCGTGGTTCATTCCGGGTCCGGGGTGACACGGTTGAAATTTTCCCTTCCCATTACGAAGACAGAGCCTGGCGCTTATCCTTCTTTGGCGATGAGCTTGAGGCGATCTGGGAAATTGACCCCCTGACAGGCGAAAAAATCAAGGCGTTGGAAGAAGTTGTTGTCTATCCCTCCAGTCACTACGTCACCCCGCGCCCGACGCTGATGCAGGCCCTGCCCAAAATCAAGGCTGAGATGAAATCTCGTGTAGAACAATTGACCGCCGAGGGACGATTGATCGAAGCACAACGTATCCACGAGCGCACCACTTTCGATTTGGAAATGCTGGAGACCACAGGCTATTGCAGCGGCATCGAAAATTACTCGCGCTATCTTACCGGCCGCAAGCCTGGTGACCCGCCCCCAACCCTGTTCGAATATCTACCTGAAAACGCCTTGCTTTTCGTTGATGAAAGCCATGTATCCGTGTCCCAGATTGGCGGCATGTACAAGGGCGATCGCAACCGCAAGGCAAACCTGGCCGAGTACGGGTTTCGCCTGCCAAGCTGTCTCGACAACCGGCCCTTGAAGTTCGAGGAATGGGAGGCCATGCGGCCGCAGACGCTTTTCGTATCCGCCACACCGGGTCCTTGGGAGCTGGAGCGCACAGGCGGTGTTTTCGTCGAACAACTGGTGCGCCCAACAGGCCTTATTGACCCCCTGTGCACAGTCAGGCCCGTGGAAACCCAGGTCGATGACCTTTTAAAAGAAGCCAAAGAATGTGCGGCGCGATCTGAACGTGTGCTGGTCACCACCTTGACCAAACGCATGGCCGAAGACCTTACAGAATACCTGCATGATCATGGCATTCGGGTGCGCTACATGCATTCAGACATCGATACCCTTGAACGCATTGAGATCATCCGCGATCTTCGCCTGGGTGCCTTTGATGTTCTGGTTGGCATTAACCTGCTGCGTGAGGGGCTTGATATACCGGAATGCGCCCTGGTCGCCATTCTTGATGCGGACAAGGAAGGTTTTCTTCGCTCCAAAACATCCCTTGTTCAGACCATTGGACGCGCTGCGCGTCATATCGAGGGGCGGGTTCTATTATACGCAGACAAAATGACGGAATCCCTGGAATACGCCATTGGTGAGACCAGCCGTCGGCGCGAAAAACAACAAGCTTACAATGCCGCCAATGGCATTACGCCTGAAAGCGTGCGCTCCAACATTACAGACGTCCTGGGCAGTGTTTATGAAGAAGATTACGTGACCGTCGATACGGGCGTTTCCGGTGACAAGCATCTTGTCGGCCACAACCTGAGAAGCCATCTTGCCGCCCTGGAAGAACGCATGAAGAGTGCAGCGGCCGACCTTGAATTTGAAGAAGCCGCCCGCCTGCGTGACGAAGTACGTCGCCTTGAAGCCAGTGAACTTGGCCTGAACAAAGCCGGGGTTTCCTTGAAAGCCGCCGCACAAGGTGGCTGGGACCCCAGGTCCAAAGCCAAGGCTAAGAAAAAACGCCGTCAGTAATCTTTGTTGTGGCCATCGTTACAGCCTGCCAATCCGAAAGTTTAAAAAACCCCTGAACAATTGGATCAGGGGTTTTTTAAATTAATCGTATTATTTGACAAGAGAACTAGCCATCGCTGGCAGCAACCTGTGCTTCGGCGGCAACCAACTCAGGTGTATCCAGGCCATCAACATGCTCTTTATCGCCATCCTGTGCGGCGCGGGCTTGTTGCAGGCGTTCTTCAGCGGCTGATTTATCTATATCTGCCACCATCAAGGCTTCTTCCGCCAAAACCGTGCAGCGCTCGGCGGATACTTCGGCAATGCCACCTTCGACAAAAATCTGGGTGCTCACCTTATCGCCATCATAGACGTCGATCGTTCCGGCGCGAACCTGGGATAACATGGGGGCATGGCCCGGCATGATGCCAAAATCACCCTCACTACCCGGAACCACAACCATGTCAGCATTTTTGCTAAACAGAAGTTTTGCCGGGGTGACAATTTCCAGTTCGATTTTACCTTGTTCTTCCGCCATCTGGCTTGTCCTAGCTCGACTTTATTGCTGTTAAGCTGCTTCTTCGGCCATCTTCTTGGCTTTTTCAACAACGGCTTCAATGGTCGAAACCATGTAGAAGGCTGCTTCAGGCAGGTGATCATATTCACCATCAACAATACCCTTGAAGCCTTTGACCGTGTCTTCCAGATTGACGAACACACCCGGCGTACCGGTAAACACTTCGGCAACATGGAACGGCTGACTAAGGAAACGCTGGATCTTACGAGCGCGGGCCACCGTCAATTTATCTTCTTCGGAAAGTTCATCCATACCAAGAATGGCAATGATGTCCTGCAGGGATTTATAAGCCTGCAAAACGCGCTGAACTTCACGTGCGGTGTTGTAGTGCTCGTCACCAATGACACGCGGTTCAAGAACACGCGATGTGGAATCAAGCGGATCAACAGCCGGATAGATGCCAAGTTCGGCGATCTGACGGTTAAGCACTGTCGTCGCATCAAGGTGGGCAAAGGATGTTGCCGGCGCAGGGTCAGTCAAATCATCGGCAGGCACGTAAATAGCTTGCACCGAGGTAATCGAACCCTTGGTCGTCGAGGTGATGCGTTCCTGCAAGGTACCCATGTCAGTAGCCAGTGTTGGCTGATAGCCCACAGCAGACGGGATACGACCCAGCAGGGCGGACACTTCGGAACCAGCCTGGGTAAAGCGGAAGATGTTATCCATGAAGAACAGCACGTCCTGGCCTTCTTCATCACGGAAGTATTCAGCCATGGAAAGACCGGAAAGGCCAACACGAGCACGGGCTCCCGGAGGCTCATTCATCTGACCGTAAACAAGTGCGGCCTTGGAGCCATCACCTTCAAGGTCAATAACACCGGATTCAATCATTTCGTAGTAAAGATCGTTACCTTCACGGGTACGTTCACCAATACCGGCAAACACCGAATAACCGCCGTGGCCTTTTGCAATGTTGTTAATCAGTTCCATAATAAGAACCGTCTTGCCAACACCGGCACCACCGAACAGGCCAATCTTGCCGCCCTTGGCGTACGGGGCCAGAAGGTCAACAACCTTAATACCAGTAACGAGAATTTCCGTTTCCGTAGATTGCTCGACAAATTCAGGCGCAGGCCTGTGAATGGGGAATTTTGCCTTGGCTTCAACCGGGCCACGTTCATCGACCGGTTCACCAATAACATTAAGGATACGGCCCAGAACTTCAGGACCAACGGGAACCGAGATAGGCTCGCCCAGGTCAGTCACTTCCTGACCGCGAACCAGGCCATCGGTTGTATCCATGGCAATGGTACGGACAGTTGATTCACCCAGATGCTGCGCCACTTCCAGGACCAGACGGGTACCGTCGTTATCCAATTCAAGGGCGTTCAGAATTTCTGGCAGATCTCCTTCAAAGCGCACGTCGACGACAGCGCCTGTGATCTGGGTAACTTTACCAACGTTTTTCTTGCTCATTGTCTCAGGCTCCTAAAATGCCTTCGTGTATATTTTTCGTTCAAACAACTACCTGATGCGGCCCTACAGAGCCTCAGCACCAGAGATAATTTCAATTAATTCACTCGTAATAACGGCCTGACGGGTTCGGTTGTAGGTCATGGTCAGGTCATCAAGCATATCGCCAGCGTTTCTTGTGGCGTTATCCATGGCGCTCATTCTGGCACCGTGTTCGGACGCATTGCTTTCCAGCAAGGCCTTATACAGTTGTACAGACAGATTGCGCGGCAACAAATCGTCAAGTATTTCTTCTTCCGAAGGTTCCATCAGATACATGGCGTTCTGGGTTTTATCAGCAGCCTTGGTATCGTCTGCGTCATCGCCTTCAGCTTCAGGAACCGGGAATGGAATAACTTGTTGAACAGTCACTTCCTGACTGATCACTGAAACAAACTTGTTATAGATGATCGTGCAGACATCAAATTCTTCCGCCTCGAAGCGCTCAACCAGATTTGACGCAATATCGCGGGTCGAAGAATAATCAACACCGGTTTTGGTCAGCCCTTCAAGGGTATCAATAATCTGGTCCGAGAATTCTCTGTTCAGGGCATCACGACCCTTGCGGCCAAGACACAACAGGTTAACTTTTTTACCCTCGGCCTGAAGATCAAGCACCTTGCGCCTTGCACTACGAATGATCGAGCCGTTGAAACCACCACACAAACCGCGGTCTGCCGTAATTGCGACAACCAGATGGGTTTCATCTGCGCCATTTCCGGCAAGCAATTTCGGGGCACCATCCATTGATGACAGGCTGGACGTTAACTCACCCAACATGCGTTCCATACGTTCAGCGTAAGGACGACCTTCTTCCGCTGCTGCCTGGGCACGACGAAGCTTGGATGCCGCCACCATTTTCATGGCAGAGGTAATCTTCTGCGTCGATTTAACGCTGGTAATCCGGAGTCTCAGGTCCTTGAGATTAGCCATTTAACGCTCAGTCCATTTCCCTACAAAGATGCTTTTAAGCAAATGCCTTGGTGAATTTATCAAGGAATGCTGTGAGTTTGTCCTTATTCTCATCCGTCAAATCCTTGGTCTCGCGGATTGAGGCAAGAATATCAGAGCCATTGGCGCGGATATCATCCAACATGGAGGCTTCATAACGGACAACATCTGTCACGTCGATGCCATCCAAGAAGCCATTCACACCGGCGAAGATAGAAATAACCTGCTCTTCAACCGGGCAAGGCTGAAACTGGCCCTGCTTGAGAATTTCTGTTAGGCGCGCCCCACGGGCCAGCAAATGCTGGGTCGAGGCATCCAGATCGGAAGCAAACTGTGCGAACGCCGCCATTTCACGATACTGGGCCAGCTCCAGCTTGATCGAACCGGCAACCTTTTTCATAGCCTTGATCTGGGCTGCAGAACCAACACGAGACACCGAGATACCGACGTTAACAGCCGGGCGAATGCCTTGATAGAATAGTTCCGTTTCCAGGAAGATCTGACCATCGGTGATGGAAATCACGTTGGTCGGGATATAGGCCGAAACGTCGGACGCCTGGGTTTCAATAACCGGCAAAGCCGTCAACGAGCCCAAACCACTGGCTTCGCCCAATTTACAGGAGCGCTCCAAAAGACGTGAATGCAAATAGAAAACGTCGCCAGGGAAAGCTTCACGTCCCGGCGGGCGACGAAGCAGCAAGGACATCTGGCGATAAGCAACAGCCTGTTTCGACAGATCGTCATAACTGATCACGGCGTGCATGCCGTTATCGCGGAAATATTCACCCATGGTGCAACCGGTATAAGGTGCCAGGAATTGCAGCGGGGCCGGCTCGGAAGCCGTCGCGGCAACCACGATGGAATATTCCATAGCGCCATATTCTTCCAGGACTTTGACAACCTGGGCAACGGTTGAGCGCTTTTGGCCAACAGCCACATACACGCAGAACAATTTCTCACTATCATCCTTGGCTGCATCATTGACCGTTTTCTGGTTGATGATGGTATCCATGACGATGGCGGTTTTACCCGTCTGACGGTCACCAATGACCAGTTCGCGCTGACCACGACCAACAGGGATCAAGGTATCAATAGACTTCAAGCCCGTCTGCATGGGTTCGTGCACTGATTTACGCGGGATAATGCCCGGTGCCTTAACTTCAACACGCTTGCGCTCGGCGCCTTCGATCGGGCCTTTGCCATCGATCGGGTTACCAAGGCCGTCAACAACACGACCCAAAAGGCCTTTGCCGACAGGAACATCAACGATGGTACCGGTTCGTTTAACCGTGTCGCCTTCCTTAATGCTACGGTCTTCGCCAAAGATAACGATACCGACATTGTCGTTTTCAAGGTTAAGCGCCATCCCTTTGATGCCGCCTGGGAATTCAACCATTTCACCGGCCTGAACATTGTCCAGTCCGTAAACACGGGCAATACCGTCACCGACGGAAAGCACTTGTCCGACTTCGGCGACTTCCGCCTCGGTTCCAAAATTGCTGATTTGATCCTTGAGAATTGCGGATATTTCCGCGGCCCGGATTTCCATTATCCAATCCCTATCATGGCTAGCCGCAATTGTTGCAGCTTGGTGCGAAGTGATGAGTCGATCATGCGAGAGCCGACTTTGACGACGAGGCCGCCAAGTAACTCAGGATCGACGGAGGCGTCTATAGTAACCTTGGAACCAATTGCTTCTTTAAGCGAATTACCAAGGGCAGTTAATTGTTTTTCTGAAAGTTTTGTCGCAGCAATGACCTCTGCGGTCGCCTCGCCACGATGTTGCGATAAAATTACCTTAAAGGCGGCAATGATTGCCGGCAAAACAAAAAGGCGACGGTTATCGACGACAACAGCAATAAAGTTACTGGTCAAAGCGTTGAATTTGGCTTTTTTGACAATGCTCGACAAGGCCTTGTCCTGCTCATCTCGTGAAATGACAGGCGAGTTAAGAAGCCTGCGCAAGTCCTCGCTTTCGCCAATCATGGCATTAAGCGAATCAAGATCGCTGGTCACAGCATCAAGCTGTTTATCGGCATTGGCCAAGTCGAAAAGGGCGGAGGCATAACGACCTGCCAGCCCGCTGGCACCTGAAATATCGGATGACAAGTGGGAAGTCCTTGAGTCCAAACAGAAAAATCACAATAAAGAGGCGTCCAAGTCCATAACAGGGGCTGAAACGCCTCTCGAATTGCCTGTTTTCTAACATACTCATCTAAGGCATGCAAGACGACTCATTGTCCCTTTTAAATCATTAAAAAATGGCGGAAATTCAAGTAACACAGCTACATTGAATATTAGCATGCTGTAGAGTCATGCGAGAAAATCATGGTTATAGGGTCCGCTTAAGAATGATTTTTCCGACTTTTAATGGAATCCCCATGGAATCCGGCTCACAAGAAACTATAAGGATCTATATCCACCTGGATGCGTACCCGCCTTGAAACAGGAGCAATGGCCAACCAGTCAGTAAGCAGGTGTTGCAAATCAACCTGTTTCGGTGCGCGCACCAGAAAACGCCGACGATGACGTCCACGAACCATGGCAAGCGGGGCCGGGGCCGGGCCCAAGATCAGAACATTGTCAAAGTGGGGGGCTTTACGAGCCAACAAGCTCGCCACCCGCTCGACGTCAGGCTCGTCTGGTCCCGACACAATCAAGGCCGCCAGCCGCGAGAATGGCGGCATCTCGGATTCTTCCCTCGCCCTGGTTTCTGTTTCAATAAATTTTTCCCGGTCCCCTGACAGCAAAGCCTGCATCACCGGATGTTCTGGCATATATGTTTGCAAGGCAACCCGGCCCGGACGCTCAGCCCGACCGGCTCGACCAGCGACCTGATACAAAAGCTGATAGGTCCGCTCCGCCGCACGCAAATCGCCGCCGCTCAGGCCTAAATCCGCATCGACCACGCCGACCAATGTCAATAAGGGGAAATGATATCCTTTGGCGACAATCTGGGTGCCGATGATCAAGTCAACCTCATGGTTCTCTATTCGTTGTACCAGTTCGCCTGCTGCGGCTGGACCACTAATGGAATCGCTGGCGGCAATCTCTGTTCGAACACCCGGAAACAGTTCAGCGACTTCTTCAGCCAGACGTTCGACCCCGGGACCACAAGCGGCCAGAGTTTCTTTTTCACAGGATGGGCAGCTTTCGGGCATAGCTGTGGAATAACCACAGTGGTGACACTGCATGCGCCCCGCCCCGCGGCGATTCATTCGTCCCGCGCCCCTTCGGTGCGACACCAGCCAGGCCGTACAGTTAGGACACTGAAAGCGATGCCCGCAAGTTCGGCACAAGGTTAGTGGCGCATAGCCGCGACGGTTCAGGAACAACATGGCCTGTTCTCCCGCCGCCAGAGTCTGTTTTACCTGATCGACCAACCCCGGTGACAGCCAGCGCCCACCGGACAAGCCCTCATCGCGCATATTTATCAATGAGACATCGGGCAAGTTGGCGCCGCCATGGCGCTCGGGCAGGTGCACCAATCGATAGCGCCCACCATTAGCATTGGCGACAGTTTCGAGGGACGGTGTCGCCGACGCCAGGACGATGGGGATATCTCCCAGATGGGCGCGCACCACGGCCATGTCGCGGGCGTTGTAGATAACCCCCTCTTCCTGTTTGAATGCCCCTTCATGTTCCTCATCGACGACAATCAGGGCCAGATCCTTAAAAGGTAAGAACAAGGCCGAACGGGCACCAACGACCACATCCACCTGTCCTCCGGCAACGGCGCGCCAGGTATCGCGACGCCGGGCCGGGCTCAGGTCCGAATGCCACTCGGCAGGGGATGCCCCAAATCTGCGCGCGAAGCGTTCCAACCATTGGGCGCTCAAGGCAATTTCCGGCAACAGGACCAGCACCTGGCGGCCTTGCTTCAGGGCTTCGCCAACAGCCTCAAAATAAACTTCCGTCTTGCCCGAACCGGGCACACCGTCCAGCAAGGAAGCCGCAAAACCTCCCTTGGCAACATCTCCGGCCAAGATAGCCCCGGCCTGGGTCTGCACGTCAGATAGCTCAAGCCCTGGATGATTGCCGTCCGGTCTCGCCATCTTTATGGCTGGCGTAACCGCATGAGACAACAGCCCCCCCGCCTTGAGCAGACCGCTAACCACCGACGTGCCCACTGCGGCCTCGCGGGCCAAATCGGCCGCTACTCGCGGGGGCTCTCCATTTTCCAGAACATCAATAACGCGCTGGCGGGCAGGGGTCATTTTAAAATTTGGGGGGGTCGGATTCAGGCCATAAACCATATGCGGTTTTGGCTCCTCCAGTGCCGCGGGGACACTCATTGCCATTTTAAGAACAGCCCCCGGCGACGACACCGTATAAGCGGCGACCCAATCGACAAAGGCTCTGGAAACGTCACTCATGGGCGGCGCTGATAAGCGCTCCAGCACATCCTTTATTTTGCTTTCGTCCACATTATCCGAGCCAGCCCCCCAAACAACGCCGTTAACCTGTCTGCGTCCCAGGGGCACACGGACAAAGTCTCCATCAGACAAAACCACCTGTTCGGGAATCCGGTAGTCGTAGGCAGCAGGCAATGGCAACGCCAATAGCACAGCGACGCGATCGCCGGGACGATGAGAGGGTTTGGCAGGAGAGTCGACCATGGAGTACACTCTATGCGAATCTGCAACAGGGATTCTAGGCTAGAGACCTAATAAATCAGGAACATATGAAAATGACTGAATTAAATAAAGACGCCGCCAGCGAAAGTACCGATGAACTGAGCGACGAACAGGTCAGTGATTTTCTTGCCAACCATCCAAATTTTCTCGAAGAGAACCCAGATATTCTGCAATCCATGATGGTCCCGTCCCGCTGGAGCGGCGATGGCGTCGCCGATATGCAGAAATTCATGCTTGAATCCTTGCGCGGCGAAATTGACAACCTGCGCGACTGCGCACAGGACGTCATTGAAACCAGCCGCACCAATATGTCGATTCAGACTCGCACCCACACGGCTGTCCTTGCCTTACTGTCCGCATCCAACGTCGACCAGTTAATCAGTGTCATCAGTGAAGACTTTCCGTTGCTGCTGGATATTGATGTGGCCATCATCGGTTTCGAACCTGCCAATTCTCCTGATACTGCCCTACAGAACGACGTCGTTACCGGCTACCTTCCCGGCGATGTGGATCGGCTTATCGGACCCGATCAAGATGTCATATTGATGCAAAACGTCAATGACGACGGTAGCCTTTTTGGTGAGGGTGCGGGACTGGTTCATTCAGCGGCACTTGCCCGCTTGCGGCCCGGACGGCGCACCCCCATGGGCCTGCTCGCCCTGGGAGCCAGAGGCAGCGCCTTTTATCCGGGACAGGGCACCGAACTAATAGGTTTTCTTGCCCGGGTGCTGGAACGGTGTATTGACCGATGCCTAGCGGCCACAGACTGATTGCATTTCACGGCGAACCGGCAGTCCTCAAAGCAATCGAGGACTGGAGGAACTGGTTGCAACACGAGAAACGCTGCTCAATTCATACACTGGATGGTTACGGGCGGGATTTATCGGTCTTTCTTGCTTTCCTGGCCGAACATCTAGGCTTCCACCCTGGCCTGAACGACCTTGGCAAACTTAAAACTTCTGACTTTCGAAGCTATCTGGCCAAACGCACCAGCGATGGACTGTCCAGAACATCCATGGCCCGTGCCTTGTCCACTGTCCGTAATTTCTTCAAATTTCTGGAACGTGCCGGACTGGTCCACAACGCCGCCATCGGTGGCATTCGAACTCCGAAAATTCCGAAGTCAATTCCCAAGGCCTTGTCCGAAGAAGAAGCCCTTGACGCGCTGGCCACCATTGACGGGGTCGCGATTGAGCCCTGGATCGGCAAACGTGATGTTGCCCTGATGACGCTGCTTTATGGGGCTGGGCTCAGGCTCGGGGAAGCCTTGGGGTTAAATTATTCAGATGTGCACAACATAAAGCCCGGTGGGGCGTTAATGATTATGGGCAAGGGCGGCAAACAAAGAGTCGTGCCCATGCTCGATGTGATCGCCGAAGCCATGGACGACTATCTTCAGGCTTGCCCTTACCCCCAAAACGAAGATGACCCCTTGTTCGTGGGAGCACGCGGCAAGCGCCTGAACCCCGGCGTCTTTCAAAAGCAGATGCGTCGTTTACGGATTTACCTTGGGCTTCCTGAAACGGCCACACCCCATGCCATGCGCCACAGCTTTGCAACTCACCTTTTAAGTGGCGGCGGCGATCTGCGCACCATTCAGGAACTGCTGGGCCATGCCTCCCTGTCGACCACACAACGCTATACAGATGTAGACGCGGGGCGTTTGAACGCCGTCTACCAAGGCACCCATCCACGTGCCAAAAGAAGCCATTAGGCACGCGTCCAAAGATTAAGGCATTAATATTAAAGGGATTATTCTTTAATCCACTGCCAAGCGGCGTCTCGCTCGCTTATGTCATAGAAACGCACTTCACTGCCCATAAGCAGATTAGCCGCCTTGGCGGCCAGGCGTTCCCAGGTCGCATCCCCGACCATGGCCATTTTCTCGAAATGGTGCCAATGGGTCATACCAAAGGTGAAATCATCCCAGGCGGCAAACAAATCCCAGCCAACAAAACCTTCCATATCGACCAGCAGTTTGATCTTGCCGAATTCGTCGATCCGCTCCTCAATCTTGGGCAAAAACTCTTTGTAGTCAGAATCGTGCAAGCGGCCAGTGGCATGAATCCCTATGACCTTGCCGTCGCTATCGGGTAGAAGCTCAAACATTGAGTCTCACTCCCATTCTAACTCCCCGCGAGGGCCTATCAGGTGGCCCGGACGGGCTTAAAAGTTTATCTAGCTTATGACTTACATATGGAGCGCGCGACCATCAAGGGCAAGGGCGGCCTCCTTGACGGCCTCCGACAAGCTTGGATGGGCGTGGCAGGTGCGGGCAATATCTTCTGCCGATCCACCAAATTCCATAACCGAAACAGCTTCGGCGATCAGATCACCTGCTGCCGGGCCAACAATATGAACGCCCAGAACCTTATCGGTTTTGGCGTCTGCGAGAATTTTAACAAAACCCTCACTATCCGCATTGGATCGCGCACGGGAATTGGCGCTAAACGGGAATTTACCCGCTTTATAGTCAATGCCCGCTTCTTTCAGGGCTTCTTCCGTCTTGCCCAGAGAAGCCACTTCCGGCCAAGTGTATACGACTCCCGGAATGATATCGTAATTAACGTGACCCGATTGTCCGGCTAGATGTTCAGCCACTGCGACGCCTTCTTCTTCGGCCTTGTGGGCCAACATGGCCCCGCCAATAACATCACCAATGGCGTAGATACCAGGAACATTGGTCTGCCAGTTGTGATCGACCGTGATGAAGCCGCGCTTGTCCATGGCGACACCGGCCTTGTCCAGACCCAGACCATCGCTATAGGGACGCCGCCCGATGGCGACCAGGACCACATCCGCTTTAATGGTTTCCGCCGCACCGCCGTCACGGGGTTCAACGCTTAGGCTGACCCCTGCTTTCGATGCCTTGGCCGAGGCGACTTTCGCCTTCAACTTGAATTTCATGCCCTGCTTTTTCAGGGTCCGGGTCATTTGCTTGACCACTTCGCCGTCCATGCCTGGTAGAATATCGTCGAGGAATTCAACCACAGTCACTTCAGCCCCCAGCCTACGCCAGACAGACCCCAGCTCCAGGCCGATGACTCCACCACCAACGACGATCAAGGATTTTGGAACCTTGCCAAGGGCCAGGGCGCCGGTCGAACTTACGATCTGTTTCTCATCAATTTTGACGCCCGCTAACGGGGCCACATCAGAGCCTGTGGCGATGATGATATTCTTTGTTTTAAGAACCTGTTTTTTACCTTTGGCCGGGGTCACTTCAACTGTATCAGCGGCGGTAATCTTCCCGGCACCGAGGATGTAATCAATCTTGTTTTTCTTGAACAGGAATTCGATGCCCTTGGTCAGATCGTCAACGACCTTGTCCTTACGGCCCATCATTGTTTTCAGATCAAGCGAGACCTTGCCGGTCTTAACACCATGCGAGGCGAACTCTTCACCAGCGGCCTCATAGTGATGGGACGATTGCAACAATGCTTTCGATGGAATGCAACCCACATTCAAACAAGTGCCGCCAAGAGAGCCACGTTTTTCCACGCAGGCTACTTTCAGGCCAAGCTGGGCGGCCCTGATGGCCCCCACATATCCGCCCGGTCCACCGCCAACAACAATCACGTCATAAGGATCGCTCATGATTTTTTCCCTCGAGGTTTTTTATGTGTCCAGCATGATGCGCTGCGGATCTTCGATGCAGTCTTTGACACGAACCAGGAACTGCACAGCCTCGCGACCATCAACGATACGATGATCATATGACAAGGCCAGATACATCATGGGCCGCGCAGCGATTGAGCCATCAGGCATAACCATGGGACGTTGCTGAATTTTGTGCATGCCAAGAATACCGGATTGCGGCGGGTTGATAATCGGCGTTGACAGTAAAGAGCCAAAGATGCCGCCGTTGGTAACGGTGAACGAGCCACCCTGCATTTCTTCCATGGTCAGCTTGCCGTCACGAGCCCGACGGCCAAAATCGCCGATCTGGGTTTCGATTTCAGCAAAACTGGATACTTCCGCATCACGCAGTACGGGCACCACGAGCCCCATAGGAGAGCCCACGGCAACACCAATATCATAGTAGTTTTTGTAGATAATTTCATCGCCGCTGATTTCCGCATTAACGCCGGGGAACTCACGCAAGGCAACGACACAGGCTTTCACGAAGATCGACATGAAACCGACCTTGACGCCGTGCTTCTTCTCAAAGATTTCCTTGTACTTGCCGCGCATGGCCATCACTTCGGTCATGTCCACTTCGTTGAACGTGGTCAACATGGCGGCCGTGTTCTGGGCTTCTTTCAGGCGCGAGGCAACCATCTTGCGAAGACGGGTCATTTTAACCTTTTCCTCGCGCGGGCCAGCAGGCCGGGTTGGATAGCTCGCCGCCGCCGCTGGGGCGCTCGCCGCAGCAGGAGCCGCAGCCGGGGCCGGAGCAGCAGCCCCGCCCTCCATAAAGGCCAACACATCACCCTTAACCAGTCGACCGTCTTTACCCGTTGCCGGGATTGCCGACGCATCCAGATTGTTTTCTTCGACCAGTTTACGAACCGCCGGGGACAATGTCACCTCGGTGGCAGCAGCTGGTGCCGGAGCAGGCGCAGCAGCCGGGGCTGGTTCTGGAGCCGGGGCTGGTTCTGGAGCAGCCGCGGGCGCGGGCTTGGCCGCAGGCGCGCCAGCACCTTCTTCCAAAGTCCCCAACAAAGCACCAACCTCAACTTCGGCACCTTCCTCAGCGGTGATACCGCTCAATGTTCCGGCTACCGGTGCATTGACCTCCAGCGTCACCTTGTCCGTCTCAAGTTCAACCAATGGCTCGTCAAGGGCAACAGCGTCACCTACTGACTTCATCCACTTTGCTACAGTTGCCTCGGTTACTGATTCACCCAGGGTCGGTACTTTTATTTCCGTCGCCATGTCATCCTCAATGTTTGAATTTGGTCAAAAGAAAAATAATTTGAAACCATTAATAGCCGCTCCGCCTAAAAGGTTGCGGCAAGTCATCCAGCGCCCCATTCAAGGAACGCTCAACAATTTCTTCCTGCTCTTGCTTATGAATTTTGGCAAAACCCGTCGCCGGTGACGCCGCCGCTTTGCGACCAATAAATACCGGGCGCTTGTTTTTGCCCTCCAACTTGTCAAACATGGACAGCAGGCGCGGATAAACAAAGAACCATGACCCCATATTGGCGGGTTCTTCCTGGGTCCAGACGATTTCCGCATTGGGGTAGCGGTTCAATTGCTGATAAAGCGACGTGCGTGGCCATGGGTAAAGCTGTTCAATCCGCACAATGGCAACATCTTCTATCCCTGCATCCCGGCGGGCCTGCAACAGGTCATAATAAATTTTACCGGAACAAAGAACGACCCGGCGGATATTCTTGTCCATGTCCAGACGGTCAGATTCAGGCAGGACACGCTGGAAGTGAGTCCCCGGACCCATCTCGCCTAAATTGGAAATAACCAGCTTGTGACGAAGCAGGGATTTCGGCGACATCACAATCAGGGGCTTGCGGAAATTGCGCCGCATCTGCCGCCTTAAGGCGTGGAAGTAATTGGCTGGTGTGGTGATGTTGACGACCTGCATATTATCTTCAGCACATAATTGCAGATAACGTTCCAGGCGAGCCGATGAATGTTCCGGCCCCTGCCCTTCAAAGCCGTGCGGCAGCAACATGCAGACAGCCGACATCCTAAGCCACTTGGATTCACCCGACGCAATAAACTGATCAATTATAACCTGGGCACCGTTGGCGAAATCGCCAAACTGGGCTTCCCAAAGAACCAGGGTGTGTGGGTCCGCAAGGGAATAGCCGTATTCAAAGCCAAGCACCCCGGCTTCTGAGAGCGGACTGTCCATAACCTCAAACTGGGCCTGATCGTTGCGGATCTCGCTGAGCGGGAAATAACGGTTTTCGTTGTTTTGATCGACCAGGACACAATGCCTGTGGGAGAACGTTCCACGGCCGCAATCCTGGCCGGACAGTCGAACCCCGGTGCCTTCAACCAGCAACGTACCAAAGGCCAGGGCTTCCGCCGTTGCCCAGTCGACACCCTTGCCGGTTTCAATAGTTTTACGCTTGGCATCAAGCTGGCGGATAATTTTTTTGTTGAGTTCAATATTGTCGGGAATTTTTGCAAGCGCGGTTCCGACTTCGCTCAGCAAATCCATAGAGGCGGCTGTCTCGTCATCGTGAAATTCTTCATCGCCGGAGAGCTGCACCAGGCCTTTCCACTTGCCCTCAAGCCAGTCGGCCTTGTTGGGCTTATATGATGTTGCAGCCTGGAAATCCTTTTCCAGTTCGCCGTCAAATTCCTGGACGATCTGCTGTGATTCACCTTCAGCAAAAACGCCTTCTTTTTCCAACTGCCGGGCGTAGATGTCGCGGGTTGTCGGATGCTTCTTGATTGCCTTGTACATAATCGGTTGAGTGAACATGGGCTCGTCGCCCTCGTTATGACCATGGCGGCGATAACAGAACATGTCGATAACCACATCACGATTAAACTCATGACGGAACTCAGCGGCGATTCTTGCAACGTGGACGACCGCTTCCGGGTCATCACCGTTGACGTGGAAGATCGGTGCCTGAATGCCCTTGGCTATATCCGACGGATAAGGTGAGGAGCGCGACTTGGTCGGCGCGGTAGTGAAGCCAATCTGATTATTGACAATAAAATGAATGGTACCGCCGGTGCGATAACCTTTCAGTTGCGACAGATCAAGGGTTTCAGGAACCAGTCCCTGTCCTGCAAAAGCCGCATCGCCATGCATGAGAAGTCCCATGATGGTTTTACGTTCCTCATCGCCAATTTGCGCCTGCTTGGCCCGCACTTTACCAAGGACAACCGTATTAACCGCTTCCAGATGGGAAGGGTTGGCGGTTAGCGACAAGTGAACCGTATTGCCGTCGAAGACACGGTCGGCGGATGTACCAAGGTGATACTTCACATCGCCAGAACCCATAATGTCGTCAGGTTTGGATGTCAGGCCCATAAATTCCGCGAACATGGCCACGTATGGCTTGTTCATGATCGAGGCCAGCACGTTCAAGCGGCCACGATGGGGCATGCCCAGCACAACTTCCGTCACACCCAACTGGCCGCTACGCTTGGTAATTTGTTCCAGAGCCGCAATCAGGCTTTCGCCACCATCCAGACCGAAGCGCTTGGTACCCGTGTATTTTTTATCAAGGAAGCGCTCGAAACCTTCCGCTTCAACCAAACGCTGATAAATGAAGCGCTTGCCCTTGAAGGAGAATTCCGTGTGGTTGCGTGCACCTTCAATGCGTTTTTGAATCCAGGCGCGTTCCTCCGGCTCCTGAATGTGCATAAATTCCACACCGATGGACGAACAATATGTCTGTTGCAGAATTTTAAGAATTTCCCGGGGCGTTGCTGTGTCCAGGCCGAGAACATTATTAATAAAAATCGGCCGGTCCATATCTTCTTCATGGAAACCGTAGGTCCTTGGATCAAGTTCGGGATGCAGGGCTTTGCCCTCCAGTCCCAAGGGATCAAAGTTTGCAATCAAGTGACCACGCACACGATAAACCCTGATCATCATCAAGGCGCTGATGGAATCCTGGGTCGCTTGGCGAACCTTATCCGCATCGGCGCGACCTTCAAGGCCATGAGCCATTGTCGGCAAGCCTGCCCCCAGACTATGAGGTTGGCCTGGAACACCTGCCGTAACCGGTCTTTTCTCCAGGGAGGAAGAAAGCTCTTCCGCCGCAATGCCACCGTTGGAGCCAATGATGCCGGAATCAGATTGGGCCCAGCTGGCCCCGTCCATGTCATCCAGCACGGCACGAAGGTCATCGGAAAGATCCGTGAAAAACTTCACCCAGGTTTGGTCAACCGCGGTGGGGTTGTCCAGGAAACGGGCATAAAGCTCGGCAACATAGGTGGCATTAGTGCCGGATAGAAAACTGTCGAGTGAGGTTGCCATAGTGCCCTTTATCAGCGAGTTTCAAACAACCCGCCCCTCCTTATATTTGATGACAAAAGCTTCAGCCGCCAATTGCCTTGACCATGGTCGATCCGATTGCCGCCGGGGATTCTGCAATATGAATACCGGCACTTTTAAGCGCTTCAATCTTGTCCGCAGCGGTTCCCTTGCCACCGGAGATAATCGCCCCCGCATGACCCATGCGACGACCGGGAGGGGCCGTCATACCGGCAATGAAACTGACCACCGGCTTGGTGGTTTTGGACTGCTTGATGAAGTCGGCAGCTTCTTCTTCCGCGGTACCGCCAATTTCGCCAATCATGACAATGGATTCCGTTTCCGGGTCCGCTAAAAACATCTCCAGGCAATCGACAAAGTTGGTGCCATTAACCGGATCACCACCGATGCCAATACAGGTCGTCTGACCAAGACCGGCAGCCGTGGTTTGTGCCACAGCTTCATAGGTCAAGGTGCCAGAACGCGACACAATGCCAACATTGCCACGGGTATGGATGTGGCCTGGCATAATACCGATTTTGCACTCACCCGGGGTAATGACGCCGGGGCAGTTAGGACCTACCAGGCGAGACGACGACCCTTCAAGGGCGCGCTTGACCTTGACCATATCAAGAACCGGAATACCCTCGGTAATACAAATTACCAGCGGGATTTCGGCGTCGATTGCTTCGACAATGGCGTCGCCTGCGAACGGCGGCGGCACATAGATAACAGAAGCCGTGGCCCCGGTCTTCTCTGCCGCACTGGCGACCGTATCGAAGACTGGCAAATCAAGGTGGCTGGTGCCCCCCTTACCCGGCGTTACACCGCCAACCATCTGGGTTCCATAAGCGATGGCCTGTTCAGAATGGAAGGTGCCCTGAGCACCAGTAAAGCCCTGACAAATGACTTTGGTATTGGAATCAACAAGTACAGCCATTGGCTTTAGGCCTCCTTCACGGCTTTGACGATTTTCTCGGCCGCATCGGCGAGATCGTCAGCAGAAACAATGGCGAGACCTGACTCACTTAGAATCTTCTTGCCCAGTTCAACATTGGTACCTTCAAGGCGAACCACCAGCGGCACGTTAAGGCTGACCTCGCGCGCCGCGGCGACAACACCTTCGGCAATCACATCACAACGCATGATGCCGCCAAAGATATTAACCAGAATGCCTTCCACGTTTGGATCAGACAAAATAAGTTTGAAGGCCGTGGTGACGCGTTCCTTGGTCGCCCCGCCCCCAACATCCAGGAAGTTAGCCGGATCACCACCATAGAGTTTGATGATATCCATGGTCGACATGGCAAGACCTGCCCCATTAACCATGCAGCCAATGTTGCCATCAAGCTTGATGTAGTTCAGCTCGTGGCGGGCCGCTTCCAGCTCTGCCGGATCTTCTTCATCTTCGTCGCGCAGCTCCTCAACATCCTTGTGGCGGAATAGGGCGTTATCGTCGAAGTTCATTTTTGCATCCAGGGCAATAATATCGCCCTCGCCGGTCACCACCAGCGGATTGATTTCCATCATGGAAGAATCCAGCTTGATGAAGGCGTCATAGAGCGCCAGCATAAATTTGGTTGCTGTGCCGATTTGCTTGCCTTCAAGACCCAAGCCAAAAGCCAGTTTGCGGGCATGGAACGGCAACATGCCGGTCGCCGGATCAATACTGACTTTGAGGATTTTTTCAGGTGTCGCTTCGGCGACTTCTTCGATTTCCATGCCGCCTTCGGTGGAGGCCATGACCGTCACCCTGGACGACGCACGGTCGATCAACATTGACAGGTAAAGTTCCCTGGCGATGTCACAACCTTCTTCGATATAGACCCGCTTGACTTCCTTGCCCACCGCACCAGTCTGTTTGGTAACCAGAACATGGCCGAGCATTTCACCAACACTGTCCTTGACCTCGTCCATGGATTTGACGACGCGAACGCCGCCCTGGCCATCCGGATTATCGGCAAAGCGTCCAGCCCCGCGGCCACCTGCATGAATTTGCGATTTGACAACCCATATCGGCCCCCCCAGGTCCTTGGCGACGGTGACAGCTTCAGGCGGTGTGTAGGCCACCCCTCCACGAGGTACAGTAACCCCGAATTTCGCCAGCAATTGCTTGGCCTGATATTCATGAATATTCATTGGATTATTAACTGTCCCCTTTCATTTAGCCCTTAAGGCCCGTCGCAATAATTTTCACAATTACTTTTTCTTTCTGGCAGCAGCCTTACGGGCTTTCTTTTTCTTTGGTGCCGCTTTTTTCTTCACCGTCGCCTTTTTCTTTACGGCTTTCTTTTTGGCCGGAGATTTCTTTACGGCTGCTTTTTTAGGTGCGGGCTTTTTCTTAGCGGCCTTCTTTTTGACAACCTTTTTCTTTGCGGTCTTTTTCTTGACGGCCTTCTTTTTTGCTGGAGATTTTTTTACGGCTGCTTTTTTAGGGGCCGCTTTCTTTTCTGCTGCCTTTTTCTTCTTAGCGGCTTTCTTTTTTAAATTCAAGATAGCACGAATAAGACCTTTAACCGCGCGCACTGACTTGTTGAAACCAGCCTTTTCTTCCCTGTCGAGTTTAATTTCAACTATCCGCTCAACGCCCTTGGCACCAATAACAACGGGGACACCAACATATAGTCCCTTAACGCCGTACTGGCCTCTCAAAAAGGCGGCGCATGGCAAGACGCGCTTTTTGTCTTTCAGGTAGGATTCCGCCATTTCAATAGCAGCACTGGCAGGGGCATAAAAAGCCGAGCCGGTTTTCAGCAGGCCGACGATTTCAGCGCCGCCATCACGGGTGCGCTGAACAATTTCGTCGATGCGCTTCTGAGTTGTCCACTTCATCTTGACCAGATCAGGCAGCGGCACGCCACCGACTGTCGAATAACGCGGCAGCGGCACCATGGTGTCACCATGGCCGCCCAGAACAAACGTCGAGACGTCTTCTATGGAAACTTTAAATTCTTCGGATAGGAAATAACTAAAACGCGCTGAATCCAGAACACCGGCCATACCGACAACCTTGTTGTGGGGCAGGCCGGAAGCTTCGCGCAACACCCAGACCATGGCGTCCAGGGGGTTGGTGATACAAATGACAAAGGCATTCGGACAATTTTCCTTGATGCCCTGACCAACGGATTCCATGACCGAAGTATTAATGCCCAAAAGATCATCGCGGCTCATACCAGGGCGGCGGGGAATGCCGGCGGTAACGATCACAACATCAGCACCTTTAATGGCTGAATAACTGTTGGCGCCCTTTATGGAAGAATTGAATTTTTCAACGGACGATGATTGCGCCAAATCAAGGGACTTGCCCTGGGGTATGCCCTTAACAATGTCGAACAGGACCACATCCCCGAGTTCTTTTAATCCGGCGAGATGTGCAAGCGTACCACCGATATTACCGGCGCCGATAAGGGCTACTTTGTTGCGTGCCATAAAACCCGTCCCTTTATTTCAAAAAGTCGTTGTTAAAATACAACCACAAAGATTGATGCCATAGTGCAATATTCATCATTTTAAGTATCGTGAATTCCACCCTAGAGCAAGTTTATCCTACCTGAAAGGGTTGCCGCGCAAATCTTTTATTTAGAATGACTTCGCCCGTCAGCTTGCCATATCAAGGCCAATATCGACCGCCGGGGCCGACTGGGTAATACGACCAACGGAAATAAAATCAACGCCGGTCTCGGCAATAGCGCGGATCGTCTGCAAGTTTACCCCGCCTGAAGCTTCCAGAGAAAGACGTCCCGCCGTCATTTTAACAGCCTGACGCAACTCATCATTGCTCATGTTATCAAGCAAGATTTTATCGGCATCCGCCTCCAGGGCTTCCTTAACCTGTTCCAGGGTATCGCATTCCACTTCAATATCTTTCAGGCCCGCCTCCTGAGCCAATGTCACCGCAGCCATGACGGACCCGGCAACGGCGATATGATTATCCTTGATCAACACACCGTCATCCAGCCGCATGCGATGGTTTGTCGCACCGCCCATGGCCGCCGCGTACTTGGACAAGACCCGCAGGCCCGGTATGGTCTTGCGGGTATCCAGAAGCACAGCCCCGGTGCCATCAATAGCATCAACATAACGCCGCGTTTGCGTCGCTATGCCGGACAACATCTGAACCAGATTGAGGGCCGTGCGTTCTGCCGTTAAAAGACCACGTGCCGGACCTTCCAGCGTCATTAACAAGGTTCCACTGGCAAGCTTGTCCCCATCTTTGGTCTGACACTGAATTTGAGAATCCGGGGCAAGGCGATGAAAAATCTGCTCAGCTATACCCAAGCCAGCAACGACTATTTCTTCACGAGTTGCCATTACCAATTGAAGCTGCGTGTCCTCGCCCAAGGTCGCCGCCGACGTTAAATCGCCCCGGCCAATGTCCTCTTCCAGGGCGGTATCAATTATACGATTTACAGAATCTTGGTCGGGGAATGTCACAAAGCTATTCCGCAGCTTGCGTCGTTGTGCCTGCTGCTTTCGGCGACATTTCCAACATCCGTTCGATGGGTTTCAGGGCGCGAAGGCGCAAATCCTCATCCATCTCGATACGTGGCGCATTATTAACCATGGCAAGATAAACTTTTTCCATGGAATTAAGGGCCATGTAGGGACAATGAGTACACGGACAGGCCCCGACGTCTCGGGCCTCGCTAACGCCCGGCGCGGGGATGAACGTCTTGTCCGGATTGTCTTTTTGCATTTGGTGAATAATGTGAGGTTCCGTGGCGATAATGAAGCTCTGAGAGGGGTCGCTGGAAACGTAATTAAGGATACCCTTGGTGGACCCCACATAATCCGCCAACTCAAGAATCGTATCCGGGCATTCAGGATGGGCCGCTACCGGCACACCTTTATGTTCAGCTTTCAATTGCAGCAGCAATTCTTCGGAAAATTCTTCATGAACAATACAGCTTCCCGGCCACAGGACCATGTCCCGTCCGGTCTTTTTGCTCAGGAAATTACCCAGATGCCGATCCGGTGCAAACAGGATGGGCTTGTCTTTTGGAATCTGATTGATGATCGCCTCAGCATTGGAAGAGGTCACAATGATGTCCGACAAGGCCTTCACATCGGCAGAACAGTTGATGTAGGTCAGCGAAACATGACCCGGATGGGCGTCGCGCCAACGCTGGAATTCTTCAGCTTCGCAGGCTTCTTCAAGAGAGCAACCGGCGTCCGCATCGGGCAACAACACAGTGCGACCTGGATTAACGATCTTGGCGACTTCGCTCATGAAGCGCACCCCGCAAAAAACAATAACGTCCGCATCGGTTTCAGCCGCCCGACGCGACAGGTCCAGGGAATCACCAACATAATCGGCAATATCCTGAATGTCGTAATCCTGATAATAATGAGCAAGGATAACAGCGTTTTGTTCACGCCGAAGGGTGTTGATAGCCGCCTTAAGATCAAGATCGGCAGCAACACTTTTTTGGGCACCAACGTCCGGTAATGCGACGATATCAGTCAACAAACTTCTCCTTTATCCCCCTGATTTAGTAGCAAAATCCTTTTCGCACAAGGGCTAAGGGCTTCTTCAGGCAGCGTGGGCCTTGCCAAGATACTCTTCCGATTGCATCTCAATCAACCGGGAGGCGGTTCGTTCAAACTCAAATGCGCCGTCGCCTTCCACATATAGTTTTGATGGCGGGGCATCAGCGGAACAGATTAAATTTACACCATTTTCATATAGGGCATCAATCAGGGTCACAAAACGCTTGGCCTCATTACGGCATTCCGGACCCAATTTAGGGATGCCGTACATGATCAAGGTATGATAACGCTCGGCAATGGCCAAATAATCCGCCGGGCCCAAAGTTTCGCCACATAAATCTTTAAATCCACTTAGGGCGACACCGTCAGCGGCCAAGGGCAGGTTCACTTCACGGCCATTAACAATTATGGGATCGGACAATTCTTCCGCATCGCTGGTCAGTCGTTCGAACAACTGGCCAAGGGCGCGTTCGGCCTCTTTGTCATTGGGCGTCAGATACACACCGGCCTTCTGGATTGTTTCCTGGCGGTAATCAGTCGGGCCATCAAGCATTAGCAGATCGAGTTTTTCCTCGATTAATTTTATGAAGGGCACGAACAAGGCCCGCTGCAAGCCGTCTTTATATAAATCCGATGGGGGCCGGTTCGACGTTGCGACAACGACGACCCCCTCGTCAAACAGGGTTTCAAAGAGACGGCTGAGAATCATCGCATCAGCAATATCGTGAACCTGAAATTCATCGAAACAAAGCAAGGTCGCTTCTTCGGCAAAGCGTTTGGCGATGGGTGGTATTGGGTCGTCGGAGCGCCCCTGCCACTTGCGGTATTCGTTCAGTCGACAATGAACCTGCTGCATAAAGGCGTGAAAGTGCACCCGGCGTTTGTTCTTGATGGGGGCAGAGCGAAAGAAAAGGTCCATGAGCATGGACTTGCCGCGACCAACGCCACCAAACATATACAAGCCCTGTGGCGGTGCGTCGCGCCGACGGCCCAAGCCAAAACGATCTTTCCAGCCTTTCGGGCCACTTTCCGCCTCGTAAGACTTCAGGGCAACATGCAGGCTTTGAAGTTTCTCCACCGCAAGCGCCTGGCCAGGGTCAGGGCGCAGTTCCTCGGCCAATATCATTCTGCGGTAATCGCTAAGAGGGCCTTGCGACATGGTGCCTTAATTTCATTCCAGATTAGCTTTTAATCACACAGACAAAATTTAAGGATCACAGAATCTCTTGTCAAAGAATAGTCGGTGACACTTACGCGCAGGGGTATCCCCTGTTCGGCCCGGTCTTGACCCATGACGTACAGGGTCAGGGCAACGTGGTTTCTCTTTTACAGTCGCTTGACGAGAGCCTTTTTGATTTCTGAGATGGCCTTACCAGGGTTTAATCCCTTCGGGCAGGTGTTGGTGCAGTTCATGATGGTATGACATCTATATAACCGGAACGGATCATCCAGATCATCAAGACGCTCCCCGGTTGCTTCATCACGGCTGTCGGCAATCCATCGATAGGCCTGCAACAAAATTGCCGGACCCAGGTAGCGATCGCCGTTCCACCAGTAACTTGGGCAGGACGTCTGGCAGCAGAAACACAATATGCATTCCCACATACCATCCAGACGAGCACGTTCTTCCGGGCTTTGCAGTCTTTCTGAATCCGGGGCCGGACTATCCGTATTCAGCCATGGTTTGATCGAGGTATACTGTGCATAGGGAACGCTTAAATCCGGCACCAGATCCTTAATGACCGGCATGTGCGGCAATGGATAGACCTTAACATCGCCCTTTATATCAGCAATCGGCTTAGTGCAGGCCAGGGTATTTGTGCCGTCAATATTGAAGGCGCAAGACCCGCATACCCCTTCACGACAGGAGCGACGGAACGTCAGGGTCGTATCAATCTCATTCTTGATTTTAACCAAGGCATCGAGAACCATCGGCCCGCACTTATCCAGATCAACCTGGAAGGTATCGAGACGTGGATTATCGCCACTGTCCGGATTAAAACGATAGATCTTGAAGGTCTTCAAACGAGTAGCGCCTGAAGCTGCCTTATGACTGACGCCAGTCGTGATTTTGGAATTTGCCGGAAGAGTGAGTTCTACCATGTTAATACACCCGCGCTGCTGGTTCGATGTAATCCACATCATCGCTTAGGGTCCAGGTGTGAACCGGGCGGTAGGTTAACGTTACCTTGCCATTATCATCAATCCAGGCCAGCGAATGCTTCATCCATTTTTCATCATCACGATCCGGGAAATCTTCACGGGCATGGGCACCACGACTTTCTTGGCGTGCGACGGCAGAATGAATTGTTGCTTGCGAGCAGGCTAATAAATTTTCCAGTTCCAGGGCTTCAACCAAATCCGAATTCCAAATCATGGAACGGTCGGTAACGTTGACCTGAGACATGGAGGCAACGATTTCATTTACCTTGTCACAACCTTCTTCCATGGTTTCCTGTGTCCTGAAGACTGCGGCATCACGCTGCATGGCGCGCTGCAGGTTATTCCTGATTTCGCTGGTCTTCATGGAACCGTCAGCATAACGAAGCCTGTCCAGTCGACTGAGGGAACGCTCCGTTTCCGACGCCGGAATTGGTTTTGGCTTGGCCCCAGGCTTGATCGTCTGGCTAGCCTTGATGGCGGCGGCGCGGCCGAAGACAACAATGTCCAGCAGCGAGTTGGTGCCAAGACGGTTGGCTCCGTGAACCGAGGCACAGGCGCATTCACCAATGGCCATCAAACCGGGAACAACCGCGTCCGGGTCACTGTCACTGGGGCGCAGAACTTCGCCATGATAATTGGTCGGAATGCCACCCATGTTGTAATGGACCGTTGGCAGGACCGGGATCGGTTCACGGCTGGCATCCACACCGGTAAATATCTTTGCCGATTCCGTAATGCCGGGAAGCCGTTCCAGCAACAAATCTTCACCCAAATGCTCCATGTGCAAGTAGATGTGATCCTCGTCATCTCCAACACCACGACCTTCTCGAATTTCGACAGTCATGGCACGGCTAACAACATCACGTGACGCCAGATCCTTGGCCGTCGGCGCGTAACGTTCCATGAAACGCTCACCGGCAGAATTGGTCAGGTAGCCCCCTTCACCCCGCGCCCCTTCGGTAATCAGACAACCAGAACCGTACATACCGGTCGGATGAAACTGAACAAACTCGTGATCCTGCAACGCCAGCCCGGCCCGGGCCACCATGCCATTGCCGTCACCCGTACAGGTATGGGCAGATGTGCAAGAAAAATAGGCGCGGCCATATCCGCCGGTCGCCATCACCGTCGTTTGGGCACGGAAGCGGTGCAAGGTGCCGTCATCAAGATTCCACGCCATGGCACCGCAACAGCCACCGTCATCATCCATTAAAAGATCAATGACAACGAACTCGACAAAAAATTCAGCACTACGCTTGATGCATTGCTGGTAAAGGGTGTGCAGGATGGCGTGACCGGTCCGGTCCGCTGCCGCGCAGGCTCGTTGCACTGGCGCTTCACCAAAGTTGCGCATATGTCCGCCGAAGGGCCGCTGGTAGATTTTACCATCCTCGGTACGTGAAAAGGGCACGCCGAAGTGCTCAAGCTCATGTACTGCGGGCACCGCCTCACGACACATATATTCGATAGCGTCCTGATCCCCGAGCCAGTCCGCTCCTTTAACCGTGTCATACATATGCCAGCGCCAGGTGTCTTCCGCCATGTTGCCAAGGGACGCCCCGATGCCACCCTGGGCCGCAACCGTATGACTGCGGGTGGGGAAGACCTTTGTCAAGCAAGCCGTATGAAGACCGCTGTCCGCCATACCAAGCGTCGCCCGAAGACCGGCGCCACCGGCACCGATGATGAGGACATCATGGATGTGATCAATAATTTCGTAAGCTGATGTTTCAGTGGACATATTTAATTAACTTCCGAAAGCTATGCGGAAAATAGCGAGCAATGAAGCGATGCCGCCAATATAGGCAAAGGCCTTGATCGCAATCAGGACCGTCAACTTACCAGCTTCACCATGAATATAGTCTTCGACGACAACCTGCATGCCCTGTTCAATGTGATAAAAAAGAGTAATCACCATGAGCACCATGAGCAAGGTATTGCCCGGATCGGACAACCACAGCACAAAGGCTGCGTGGTCGGCCCCGATGAGGCCAAGCGCAGAAACAATAAACCACAACATCAAGGGAGCCAACGCCATAGAGCTCAATCGCTGAGCCCACCAGTGGGCCGCACCACCGTGCTTGGGTGGACCTAGGCCGCGGGCCTGTGCGAGGGGTGTTTGCATTTCCATGGCGTCGTCTCCTCTATAAAAGTCCGGCGCGCATGTAAGCGACGATCCAGGTCAGGGCGGTCAGGCCAAAGGCGGCAATAACAACAACAATTCCCGTCGCGCGCACCATTGGCATCTCGAAACCAAGGCCCGCATCCCAGATAAGATGACGAATACCATTGGCAAGGTGATAAAACAGCGAGAAGCTCATACCCAGCAAAACCAGTTGCCCGAACCACGAACCCATAAAGCTTTGCGCCCGCTCAAACGCATCGGGCCCATAGGCCGCCGCCGAAAGCCAGTAAATTAAAAAGACGGCGCCGAAAGCCAGGGCAACCCCCATTATTCGATGCATAATCGATAAAACAGTTGTGATTTGCGGATCATATATTTGCAGATGTGGAGACAGGGGCCGGGCGCTTTTTGCCCCGGGTATTGTTTCTTCTTTTGCCATGAGCAACTCCCGATCCTTTTTGGTCCCTGACGCCTCTTCAAACACTTTAAGGAAAAAGCCAAAAAGAAAGCAAATATCCTGTTAACCCGTTTAGCCCGTCGCTTCGGGCAAGTCAATGTATGCAACCTTACCGCAAGTCATCAAATGGGGCGTCATTAAATTTGCTTTTTCCTTAAAAGGGGGGAAATGTGTTGGCCCTTTATTTATTAGAAAATTCTAATTTAAATGAGGCGACTTCAACCTAATCCATTGATTCTAAACACAACACTTTTCGCATGTGAATAGTGCTGTGGAAAAGGTGTTAGTCGAATGTGGGAATGTCAGGATTCTATGCACAGAAAAGTTGTTTTTCGGCAGACATTTATATTGAAGCCCTAAACCTTTTTTCAGACCATGTGATCTGCATGTGAAAGTGCCGGTGCAATAAATTGTTCGGTCGCTTTTTATGGGTCTCTAGGGACTTCTCAAAGCTTGATTGTTGAATTTATTGCCTCCTGAACAGCCGTAAGTGTTCGCACTGATGGTTTTCAGGGGATGGGGTCCCAAACGAGCATTCGGGCATTCGCCCAGGATGGTCTGAAGGGCGCTGGAACCTGCGCTCTGAACCTGGTGCAAGCCGGGCAAGGAAGTCGGGGGAAAGCAAGCCATATCACCAAAGGTCAAGGGCGGTTCTCTGCCCAGGGTTCGCCCATGAACCAGTGGTGAGGATAGCGTTAAGCTCGCTTCCATATGCTCGGAGCCTGGCCGGCTCCAATTAGAGACGTCGGGTGCGCAACTTTCGAGGGGCGCGTTATACAGGTTTCCCAGGATCTGTATACCCGACGTCTCTTTCATTTTAGTTAATGTGGAAGCTGGTTAATCTTGTCGTTTGGGCATCAGGACGGTGTAGTCAAAATCCAGCACAACTGAATCCGCGTATTTGCCATCTTCCCCAATGCCTGGAAATGCCGCACAGGATTGATCCTTACAGGCCACCGTGCGAAGGCGCAACGCACCCAGATCGTCGCGGCCGGCAATGTCTGGTTTTCCCAGTACTTCGCTCCAGGCGTAAATCGTATCGTCGGCAAATGTCGGGGCGACATGCGCGCCCGCGTTAATAGCAACGACGGAGAATGCGTTCGCCAAACCATTAAAAGAAAGGGCCCGGGCCAGGGATATAACGTGGCCACCATAAACAATGCGCCGCCCGAAGCGGCCATCCTTTTGCGTGTGCTGATTAAAATGAACCTTGGCTGTATTCTGATACAGGCGGGTCGCCAGCATGTGGTCGGACTCCTCAATCGTCATGCCGTCCACATGGTCGATTTTTTCACCGACCTCGTAATCGTCCCAAAGCATGGCACTTCCCGAAAGCGTGACATCAAACCCGGTCATATCCAGACCCTCAGGAATGACCAGTTCTTCATCCATGACAAAGTCCGGCAAATCAGGCACCACCGGATCACAGGCCGGGCTGGCGACGTCACGTTTTCTCACCATGACCCAGCGCACGTAATCAAGCACCGCTTCGTCACGCTGGTTGAAGCCAACGCAGTGGACATAGACAACGCCTGTCTTGCCGTTTGAGTTTTCTTTTAAACCGATCACGCTTGATGTTGCCCTAAGGGTATCACCAGGATAAACGGGAACGCCAAAGCGGCCGGCCGCATACCCCAAGTTGGCAACCGCGTTCAGGGAAATATCGGGAACGGTTTTGCCAAAGACCGTATGAAAAGCCAACATGTCATCAATGGGGGCGGCTTCAAAGCCCAGGGCCATGGCAAACATATCTGATGAATGAACCGCGAAACGAGAACCGTAAAGTGCCGTGTAAAGAGAGGCATCCCCCTCACTAAGGGTGCGCGGCGTGGCATGGACAATTTCCTGACCGAGGGAAAAGTCCTCAAAAAAATTACCCCGGTTAGTCTTGTCGCTCATTCAGGATTCCTTTCTGTCAGCGGCCGCGATAGCATCAGCCATGGCAACCAGCCGCTTGGCATTTTCCACATGCAAGTTCTCGATCAGCTTGCCCTCAACAACGACCACGCCTTGACCTTCCTTTTGCGCCTGCCCGTGGGCCGCGATTATGGTGCGCGACCACTGCAGGTCGTCTTCAGACGGGGCATAGATATTGTTGGCCATATCAATGGTCTTGGGATGGATTAGGGTTTTACCGTCAAAACCCATTTCCAGCCCCTGACGACATGAATAGTCAAAGCCTTCATCGTCGGCAAGATCAAGATGGACGCCATCAATAATGGCAATTCCTGCAGCCCGCGCTGCCAGCATGCAAAGCCCCAAGGATGTGACCATCGGCACGCGTTCCCGGGTATGGGCGCAGTGTAAATCCTTGGCCAGATCGGACGTTCCCATGACAAAGGCCCCCATACGGGGGCTGGAAAAGGCAATTTCTTCGCTGTGAAGAACCCCCCGCGGCGTTTCCATCATGGTCCATATGGTCATGTCATCAGGCGCATTTGAGGCAACCATTAGCGCCTCTGCCTCGCGCACCATGTTGGCGCTATCAACTTTTGGCAGCAATATCCCATGGGCACCGGATGTGGCCATGGCGGTAATGTCTTCTTTGCCCCACGGCGTATCCATGGCGTTGACCCGGATAATCAGCTCCCGGTGTCCATAACCGCCTCCCTTCAAGGCATCAATTATTTGGATGCGTGCTGTTTCCTTGGCATCGGGCGCAACGGCATCTTCCAGATCAAGGATCAAGCCGTCAGCGGCAAGGCTGCGACCCTTTTCCAGTGCGCGGGCGTTGGAACCGGGCATGTAAAGAATGCTGCGTCGTGGGCGGGTTGTCATAGCCATTTAGAACCTCTTGAAACAAAGAAATTGTGCACCTGCGAAAAGCTACATCCGGAACATCCCCTATGGCAAGGCCGGGTTCCACATTGTGAAAAGAACTAGTTTCTCTTTTCCTTTATCCAATTTTTTGCCAAACTGTTGATTCGCTTCTTGTTTTTGCCTTGTTTTGCTGATGATTACTTAAGCTGGAACATATTTTTATGGCCGACAGCTACCTAGCCAACATTAAATTCCTCGTTGTCGAGGATAACGGTTTCATGCAAACGGTTGTCCGGCGTGTGTTGTCAGCCCTGGGGGCCGGGGAAGTACGCGAATGCAATGATGGCGCTGACGCCCTTAAAATCCTGCAAAACTTTCCTGCCGACATCATCATCACAGATTGGGCCATGGACCCCATTGACGGTATTGATCTGACCCAGATGATCCGCACCGCCCCGGACAGCCTGAACCCTTACGTCCCGATAATCATGCTGTCGGCCTATTCGGAAATGAATCGCATCGTCGAGGCACGTGACAGTGGGGTCAATGAATTCGTCGTCAAGCCGGTCTCGGTCAATGCCCTGTTCAACCGCATTCAGGCGGTTATTGAAAAACCGCGGCCTTTTATCCGGATTAAAGGTTTCTTCGGGCCTGACCGGCGCCGCAGGAATATGCCATTCGCAGATAAAGACAGACGCTTGGCACCAACAACGCTACCCGATGGCGTCGGTTCCCATGAGCCGGAACTGGATCAGGATGAAGTCAACGAATTCATGAATCCCACCAACGGCGAAGGCGAGGCAGGAGAATAAATCTCCCGCGCTCCCAAACCTTCTTAAACCAGCCTACTTTTTCAGATGATTTTTAATCAGCTCTTCGGCGATCTGAACTGTATTCAGGGCCGCGCCTTTTCTAAGGTTATCTGAGACGACCCAGATATTAAGTCCGTTATCGATGGTCGGGTCGCTACGAATACGGCTCACATAAACCGCGTCCTCGCCAGCACATTCGACCTGCGTGACGTAACCTTCATCTGCCCGGTGATCGACAACTATGACGCCCGGCGCATTCTGCAAGGCCGCACGTGCCTCATCATCAGAAACCGGCTTGGCAAATTCAATGTTAATCGCCTCGGCATGGCCAATGAAGACAGGCACGCGAACACACGATGCAGTGACCTTGATCTTGGGGTCGAGAATCTTTTTTGTCTCGACCACCATTTTCCATTCTTCTTTGGTTTGCCCGTCGTCCATAAACGTGTCGATATGGGGAATGGCGTTAAAGGCGATCTGTTTGGTGAAGACCTGCTGGTTGGCGCTGGCCGCTTCATTAACGTAAATGCCACGGGTCTGGTTAAACAACTCGTCCATAGCCTCCTTGCCACCGCCGGAAACCGACTGATAGGTGGAAACAACAACCCGTTCAATTTTGGCCAGGTCGTGCAAGGGCTTCAACGCCACTAGCATCTGGATGGTCGAACAGTTGGGATTGGCGATGATGCCTTTTTTCTTATATCCGGCAACCGCATCAGGGTTCACTTCCGGTATCACCAGGGGCACATCCGGATCCATGCGGTAGTGGGACGTGTTGTCAATAACAACCGCACCGGCAGCTGCAGCCTTGGGGCTGAATTCGGCGGACACGCTGGCACCGGGACTGGACAGGACAATATCCACACCGTCGAAATCAAAGGTCGCAAGATTTTCGACTGTCAGAATATCGTCTTCGCCAAAGGAAATCTCCTTTCCGGCAGAACGCTCCGACGCCAAGGCAATAACCTCGTCTGCGGGGAAATCCCGTTCGGACAAAATATTCAGCAATTCGCGACCAACATTTCCCGTGGCGCCGACAACTGCAACTGTATAACCCATTTTCTTTAACTCCATTTTATCTTGTGACTCGTGGCATTCGCCTGAATTGCCAATCACCAGATAAGCGAAAGGCCCGTCGGACGATGCCGCGGGCCTTTTGTTTGCGCATAAGAAACGGCCCCGGCTATCCGCCAGTGGTTGTTTTCTTGGTAGTTTTGGTCATTTCAAAACGCATTTTGCTTGGTCCTTTAAATCAACGAGGACACTCATACCCCTATAGGCAAAAGAAAACAAGGTATTACCCCGTCATTTTTTCCATTTCGGTAATGAGCGCTTCGCCCATGACCGTGGTCGAGACCTTGGTCATACCCTCGGACATGATATCGGGGGTACGCAAGCCATTCTTCAGGACGTTCTGTACGGCCTGTTCGATCAGATTGGCGTCTTCGGCCATATCAAACGAATGGCGCAGGCACATGGCGAAGCTTAATATGGTCGCCAGCGGGTTGGCTATGTCTTGTCCCGCGATGTCGGGGGCAGAACCATGCACTGGTTCGTACATAGCACGACGGCGACCACTTTCATCAGCCTCGCCCAAAGAGGCAGAAGGCAACATACCCAGTGATCCGGTCAGCATGGCCGCCACATCACTTAAAAGGTCACCAAACAGGTTATCAGTAACGATAATATCGAACTGCTTGGGATCACGGACCAACTGCATGGCGCAATTATCCGCATACATGTGGCTGAGCTCCACATCCGCATAATCCATATGCAGGCCGGTGACGACCTCGCGCCAGAAAACACCTGATTCCATAACATTGGCTTTTTCCACCGAGGTCAGTCTGCCGCGGCTTTTTTGCGCCATTTCGAAACCCAGGCGGGCAATACGTTCGATTTCAGGTTCCGTATAGATTTGCGTATCAAAGCCACGACGAGTGCCGTCTGGCAGGGTGTCAGTACCACGCGGTTCGCCAAAGTAAACGCCGCCGGTCAGCTCACGCAGGATCATGATGTCCAGGCCCTTGATAACATCAATCTTCAGGGTCGAGGCATCAAGAAGGGCATCAAAAGCAATGGCCGGGCGCAGATTGGCATAAAGGTCCATTTCCTTGCGAATACGAAGGAGGCCTGCTTCCGGACGGCTTTCACGCGCCACATCATCCCACTGGGGTCCGCCGACAGCGCCCAGCATGACCGCATCCACATTCATGGCGTCAGCAACGGTTTCATCCGTCAGGGCACAGCCATGGGCATCATAGCAAGCGCCACCAATCAGGCCTTCGGAAATATCAAAACTAACCGTGCGTTTTTTTGCCAACCATTCCGTGACATTGACGACCTGAGTCATCACTTCGGGGCCAATGCCGTCACCGGGCAGAACCAGCAGTTTTTTATTTGCAGACATGAGGCAGTGCTCTTTCTATTTTTCTTTTTAGAGATTTAAAGCCAGGGCTGGCTGGCTTTCATTTTTTCTTCATAGGCGTCAATCTTTGCCTCTTTCTGCATAGTCAGACCAATGTCGTCCAAACCATTCAGCAGGCAGTGCTTACGAAAGGCATCAATCTCGAAAGAAATTTCACCGCCATCAGGGCCGGTAATTGTCTGACTTTCCAAATCAATACTGACCGCAGCGTTGGCGCCGCGCTCTGCATCTTCCATCAATTTATCCACATCTTCCTGGGGCAGCTTGATGGGCAGAACACCATTCTTGAAACAGTTGTTGTAGAAGATGTCGGCAAAGTCCGTTGAAATAACGCAGCGGATACCAAAATCCAAAATCGCCCACGGGGCATGTTCGCGCGACGAGCCACAGCCGAAGTTATCTCCAGTGACGAGAATTTTAGCTTCCCGGTAGGCCGGCCGATTAAGCACAAAGTCTTCAACCTCTTTGCCCTTATCGTCATAACGCATTTCGAAGAACAGGTTTTTACCCAGGCCCGTTCTTTTGATCGTCTTCAGGAACTGCTTGGGGATGATCATGTCCGTGTCAATATTGATCAACGGCATGGGGGCCGCGACGCCCGTCAGTTTATTGAACTTTTCCATCTACTCGCTCCCTTCCAACTTGCGAACGTCGGTCAGCTTGCCAGTAATGGCGGCGGCCACGGCCATGGCCGGGCCGACCAAATGGGTGCGCCCGCCGTGGCCCTGACGGCCTTCAAAATTGCGGTTGGATGTGGAAGCCGAACGTTTACCGTAACCCAACTTATCGTCATTCATGGCCAAACACATGGAGCATCCGGCTTCACGCCATTCAAAACCGGCATCAAGGAAAATCTGATCCAGCCCTTCTTCTTCGGCCTGTTCCTTGACCAGCCCGGAACCGGGCACGACCAAGACACCAACACCGTCAGCAGCCTTGCGGCCCTTGGCGATGGAAGCCGCTATGCGTAAATCCTCGATGCGGCCATTGGTGCACGATCCGATAAAGACCTGATCAATAGCGATGTCTTCCAGCGGTGTCCCCGCCTCAAGACCCATGTATTCCAGTGCCCTGACCATGGCCTTGCGCTTGGCCTCATCAGGTTCATCCACCGGGTTGGGAACACTGCCTGAAATGGGCAGCACGTTTTCAGGCGACGTGCCCCAGGTTACCTGCGGGATTAACGAGGCCGCATCCAGGGTTACTTCCAGATCAAAGTGCGCGCCCTCGTCAGTTTTCAGGGTTTTCCAGTAGGCGACAGCAGCTTCCCAGTTACCGGCCTTGGGCGCCATGGGACGGCCTTTGATGTAATCAAAGGTTTCATCATCCGGCGCAATCAACCCGGCACGCGCGCCAGCCTCAATGGTCATGTTACAGACCGTCATGCGACCTTCCATGCTCATGGCCGTGATGGCGTCACCAGCGTATTCAATAACATAACCGGTGCCACCGGCGGTGCCGATTTTACCAATCATGGCCAGGATCAAATCCTTCGGGGAAACTCCAGGAGCCAGATCACCAACAACATTAAAGCGCATGTTCTTGGCTGGCTTTTGCAGCAACGTCTGGGTCGCCAAAACGTGTTCAACTTCCGATGTGCCAATGCCAAAGGCCAGCGCACCAAAAGCGCCATGAGTCGCCGTGTGGCTATCGCCACACACGATGGTCATACCAGGCAGAGTAAAGCCCTGTTCTGGGCCAATGATATGAACAACACCTTGGCGAATGTCTTGCATGCCCAGGTAAGGAACAGAGAACTTTTCACAATTGGATTCAAGGGTTTCGACCTGAATACGGGAATCATCGTTAGCGATGCCTTTTGTACGGTCTGTCGTTGGCACGTTATGATCGGCAACGGCCAGGGTTGCTTCGGGATGGCGAACCACGCGACCGGCAGCCGCCAGACCTTCGAAAGCCTGTGGGCTGGTAACTTCATGAACCAGATGACGGTCGATATACAAAAGAGAGGTGCCATCGTCCTGAACGTCGACGATATGACTTTCCCAAATTTTGTCGAATAAGGTTTTAGGCATCGCTGAAGGGCTTCCCGTTGTTACTTATGCTAAATAAACCCGGTCCCACTGCGTTTCAATAACCCAAAGGGGCCGTAGTGCCGGTCCCGGGAGTTCCCGGAACCGGCAAGACAATCAATCTTCCGACGGGGCTTCTTCGGTGACGGCAGGAGCCTTTGCCGCCGCCTTCTTCTTGCCCTTCTTGGATTTGGATTTGCCGTCGGCGCGTGCCTGGGCCTTAAGGGCCGCGGCTTCAGCTTTTTCAGCCGTTGTCAGCTTACCGGCATAGCCGTCGACCTTCTCGGCAATACGTGCCGACTTACCAGTGCGGCCGCGCAAGTAATACAGCTTGGCGCGACGAACATCGCCACGGCGCACCACATCAATGGTATCAATATTAGGAGAGTGCAGCGGGAACACACGTTCCACACCTTCACCGGAGGACAGCTTGCGAACGGTGAACGATGAATTCAGACCATCGTTCTTGCGCGCAATGCAAACGCCTTCGTAAGCCTGAATACGCTCACGGGTACCTTCAACCACTTTGACGTTGACGCGAAGCGTATCACCAGCCGCAAATTCCGGGGTTCCACGCTTTTCGGCCAGCTTTGCCAGCTGTTCGTTTTCAATTTCTTCAATAATGTTCATGTTTCTCTTCCTTGCATCCTTAAAAAGCCAGATTTTCGGCTTTCCTATGGTCCTTTAATTTTTTTTCACATAACGATCCCATAAGTCGGGCCGTCGTTCCTTGGTCATTTCCTCGGACTGGCTTTTGCGCCACTCCTTAATCTTTTCGTGGTGACCGGAAAGCAGTACTTCCGGCACCGTTTTGCCCCGCCATTCCTGGGGCCGTGTGTAGTGGGGATATTCCAGCAATCCCCGCTCGAAACTTTCGTCTTCGCCCGACGCCTCCGACCCCATAATACCCGGCAGTAACCGGACACAGGCGTCGATCATGGCAATCGCCGCGGGCTCTCCTCCGGACAGTATGAAATCACCGAGGCTAACCTCTTCGATTTCATGAACCTCCAGCAGCCGCTCATCGACACCTTCATAGCGCCCGCAAAGCAGCGTCAAACCCGGTCCCGCCGCCAATTCGCGAACCCTTTTCTGGTCCAGCGGACGGCCACGAGGTGAGAGATAAATCAACGGTCTTACAGGCGTTCCGGCCTTGATTTTCTCTATCGCCGCAGCAACAACATCGGCCCGCATGACCATTCCGGGGCCACCGCCGAAAGGAGTATCATCCACGGAGCGGTGTTTATCGCTCGCGAAGCTTCGAATGTCTAGCGTTTCCAACGTCCATAGACCGTCTTTCAATCCTTGCCCAGCCAGTGATGAGCCCAAGGATCCTGGAAACATTTCCTCAAACAGGGTCAGAACCGTCGCCGTCCAAGGCGCCTTTGGCGCCGATTTGGTACGAGGCGCCTTGGCTGCTGTCCCTGTCATTCTTCCTCTCCGCCTTCCTCTCTAGCCTCCGGCTCCGCTGGCTCCAATAACCCAATGGGTGGATCAATGACCACCCTGCCGCCTTCTTTGTCCACTTCCGGCACCGCGGCCCTGGTAAAAGGGACCATTACGGTTCCGGCCTCTCCACCGACGACCTCCAGGATCGCCCCGGCGCCAAAGTCATGGACCTCCTTGACCTTGCCAAGGTTTCCACCCTCAAGCAGATCGGCCCTCAGGCCCACCAGATCGGAGAAATAGAACTCATCCTCCTCTGGCTCCGGCAACGCCGACTTGGGCACATACAGCCGAGTCCCCTTCAAGGCATCGGCGGCGTCCCTGTCGTCAACCCCGGTCAGGCGGGCCAATAACTGGCCCTTGGCCTGTCCGGTAATCCGGACCTGATAGCTTGTCTTGCCGTTTTCTTCGAAGACGTCTCCATAACTGGAAATCCCCTTAGGGTCGGCAGTGAAGCTTTTAATCCGGACCTCGCCTTTCAGGCCCCGCGCGCCGGTGATCGCACCGACACATATGAGTTCCTGAGAGGTTTCCGACATAACTTAGTTCAGACAAACCGGATTAACCGGCCGCCTTTTCCTCAGCAGGAGCCTCTTCAGCAGGTGCCTCTTCTGCCGGAGCTTCTTCGGCTGGTGCTTCTTCTGCAGCAGCTTCTTCAGCAGGCGCGTCTTCGGCTGGAGCTTCCTCAGCAGGTGCTTCCTCAGCAGCGGCCTCTTCAGCGGGAGCCTCTTCGGCTGGTGCTTCAGCAGCAGCCTTGGCAGCGTCTGCGGCTTCTTGCACACGTTCCTGAGCCTTGGCTTTTGGCAAGTGCTGTTTGGTTTGCTCGTGCACGACAGGTTTTTCACCCATTCCGGCATCGGCCAGGAAGCGCGCCACACGGTCACTTGGCAGTGCGCCAACGCTCATCCAGTGTTTAATGCGCTCATCCTTAAGGGTGATGCGTTCCGGATGGTCCTTGGGAACCATGGGATTATAGGTGCCAACCCGTTCGATAAAACGACCGTCGCGGGGGCTGCGGGAATCGGCAACAACAACGTGGTAGAAGGGGCGTTTCTTGGCACCACCTCTGGATAGTCTGATTTTCAAAGCCATAGTGACTACTTGTCCTTTTTTCTTTGGTCTAACGTGTTTTTAAAAGTCTCAATTCAAATTAAAATTCTTAGGGAGGGCTAGCCTCGTGGCATCATGCCCGGGGGCATCATTCCGGGGGGCATGCCGCCACCCATCAGGCCTTTTTTACCCATCTTGCCCATTTTTTTCATCATCTGGCCCATCTGCTTGTGTTGCTTCAAAAGCCGGTTGACGTCTTGCACGGTTGTGCCGGAACCGGCTGCGATACGCCGCCGCCTGGAACCGTTTAATACTTTTGGTCTGTCGCGCTCGCCCGGAGTCATGGACGACAGGATCGCCTGTTGGCGGGCGATCATCTTGTCATCAATGTTGGCTTCGGAAATCTGTTTCTTCATTTTGGATAGACCGGGGATCATGCCCATCAGGCCGCCCACATCACCCATGGAGCGAACCTGTTTCAACTGATCGGCCATATCGTTCAGGGAGAACTGGCCTTTCATCATCTTTTTGGCCAGCTTTTCAGCATCTTCCTTGTCGATGACTTCTGCCGCTTTTTCGACCAAACCGACAATATCGCCCTGACCAAGAATGCGCCCGGCGATACGCGACGCCTGGAAGCTTTCCAGCTCGTCCAGCTTTTCACCAACACCCATCAACTTGATAGGCTTGCCGGTGACTGCGCGCATGGAAAGGGCCGCACCGCCGCGGGCATCGCCATCGACCCGGGTCAGAACAATGCCAGTCACACCAACCTTCTCGTTGAATTCCTTGGCCATGGTGACCGCGTCCTGACCGGTCATGGCATCGGCAACCAGCAGGGTTTCAATGGGGTTGGTGGCCGCACTTATCTTTGCGACCTCATCCATCAATTCCTGATCCACATGCAGACGACCCGCCGTATCCAGGATGACAACGTCGTAACCTTCACGCCGGGCCGTATCCATAGCCCGGTTTGCAATCGCCACAGGCTTCTCACCCATGATCACAGGCAGGGTCGGCACATCGCCTTGCGCACCCAGGACTTCCAGCTGCTGTTGAGCCGCCGGGCGATAAACATCGAGAGACGCCATCAGAACTTTTTTCTTGTCGCGCTTCTTGATGCGAAGACCCAGTTTGGCACTGGTCGTGGTTTTACCAGAACCCTGCAAACCAACCATCAAAACCGCAACGGGTGGAGCCCCCGCAAGGTTCAGGCCCGTATCTTCAAGATTGGGGGCTGCGTCTTCATCAGCACCACCCAGCATGTCAACCAGGTGATCATGGACGATCTTGATGACCATCTGTCCCGGGGTGACGGAACGTAAAACTTCTTCACCGATGGCACGCTGCTTGACGGACTCGATGAAGGGCTTGACCACATCCAGGGCCACATCGGCCTCAAGCAAGGCGATGCGAATTTCGCGCAAGGCAGAATCAACGTCGCCCGCTGAAAGCGCGCCACGCTTTGTCAGGCCGTCAAAAATCTCGCCAAGTTTGCTTGTCAGGTTGTCAAACATCGTCGCTTTTGTCCGTTAACGGGTCGCAAATAAGTCCAAACGAAAAATCGCCAGTGCGCGAAACTCGCGGACTAGCGGCACCCCATGAGGCGTAAAAATTCATGGACGTCGGTGTAAGGCGCGCACTCTATGGATAGGACCCAAGCAAGTCAAGCCTTGCATTTCTTGCCAAGAAGTCGAAGGAAAGCTTGACGGATCGGTCTTTTAAGACAGTTACAATGTCCATTCCACACCCATCCGATCCGATGATCCACGAAAAATTCCTTAGCCTGCACCGCTAAAACTATGGACTTCTGGGGCCGTAGCGACATATTAACCCGGTTATGGAAACACGATCGTTCACAAAGATGCATGGGATCGGTAATGATTTTGTCATTATCGATAGCCGTGAGCAGCGGCTGGAACTGAGCCGCCAACAGGCGTGCGCGATCGCCAACAGGCATACAGGCATCGGCTGCGATCAGTTAATCCTTATTGAAAAGTCCCAAGACGATCATGCGGACGCCTTCATGCGGATCTACAACACTGATGGCAGCGAGGCCGAGGCCTGCGGTAACGCTACGCGCTGCGTCGCCTCAATTCTTATGGACGAAAGCGGTGAAGACCACACCATCATAGAAACCCTTGCTGGACTACTTGATGCCCATAACACTGAAGGTGACCTGGTTGCCGTCGATATGGGACCAGCCAATTTGGATTGGCGTGACATCCCCTTAAAGGAAGCCATGGATACGTTGCACCTGGGCATTGGCTCCGGCCCCCTGCAAGACCCGGTCGGCGTCAACATGGGTAATCCTCATGCCGTCTTTTTTGTCGATGATGCGGACGCCGTTGATCTGGCCCAGCATGGCCCGATTTTAGAACACCACAAGCTTTTCCCCCAGTATGCCAATATTGGCGTCGCCACCATGAAAGGCGAAGACGACATCCGCCTGCGGGTGTGGGAGCGCGGCGTTGGTGAAACCCTTGCTTGCGGTTCCGGTGCTTGTGCAGCAATGGTCGCGGCCAGCCGTCGTTCCCTTAGTGGCCGCAAGGCTGCCGTTCACCTGAACGGCGGCACCTTACATATGGACTGGATGGCCGATAATCATGTGATGATGACGGGACCAGTCGCGACCAGTTTTTCCGGGCTTATTGACCCGGCCCTGCTGGCCTGAGGAAGACAGACAAATCATGCCCTCTCCCCGTGTCATTACCCTTGGCTGTCGTCTGAACACCCTTGAATCCGAAATTATGCGCGCGCAAGCTAGCGAGGCTGGCCTTGATGACACGATTATTGTCAACACCTGCGCCGTCACGGCCCAAGCGGAAAGTCAGGCCCGCCAAACCATTCGCCGCCTGCGCCGGGAAAACCCGAAAGGCCGCATTATCGTCACCGGCTGCGCCGCCCAGTTAAAACCAGAAGAATTTGCCTCCATGGAAGAAGTCGACCGGGTCGTCGGCAACGCCGAAAAAATGAATGCAGGCCGCCTCACAGACAACACCAATTCAAATATGGATGTATCCGATATCATGGATGTGGCTGGTACTTTTGATGTGCCACTTATTTCCGGCTTCGAAGATCGCACCCGTGCCTTTGTTCAGGTCCAGCAGGGCTGCGACCATCGCTGCACGTTTTGCATTATCCCATATGCGCGCGGCCCCAACCGCAGTGTTTCACCGGACCACATCATTGAACAAGTTCGCACCCTTACTGAAAACGGCCATGCAGAGGTTGTGCTAACTGGGGTCGATGTCTCATCCTATGGTCAGGATGATGCCCAGTTACCATCCCTTGGCAGATTGGCACGAGAAATTCTCGATCAGGTTGACGCCTTAAAACGGCTTCGCCTTACCTCCCTTGACCCCGCCTTCGTTGATGATGACGTCTTGCATCTGCTGGCTGATGAAGAACGCTTTATGCCACACCTGCATCTAAGCTTGCAGGCAGCAGACGACATGATTTTAAAAAGAATGAAGCGGCGCCACACCCGCGGCTCAGCCATTGATCTGGTCAACCGGGCCCGCGCCGCGCGCCCCGATGCGGTTTTTGGCGCTGACCTGATTGCCGGCTTCCCCACGGAAACTGACGAAATGTTTGAGAACACCCTTAAGGCTGTAAATGAAATGGGCCTGACCTACTTGCACGTCTTCCCCTATTCAGCCCGACCCGATACGCCTGCCGCAAAAATGCCACCCGTACATAATGCCACCGTAACAGAGCGCGCTGGGCGATTGAGAGAGGCTGGTGATTTGGCCTTGGCAAATTATCTTCAAACCAATGTGGGGCAGCCTGTTGAGGTTCTTGTTGAACAAAACCGCAAAGGCCACACCCGTCACTTCGCCCCGGTCGACCTGATGACTGACGCGCCTGTTGGAACGATCGTTGATGCTTGTGGCGTTGCCATCGACCAAAATAAAGGACGGCTTATTGCCGATTTGGCAGCATGAGTGAAGAGCAAAAGTCCGGCTGGCTGTCACGCCTTAAAAAAGGCCTGAACCGCACGTCAGCCAAACTGGTTGATCCGATCAGCGCCGCATTCACCAAACGTCGTCTTGATGGGCCAGCGCTTGAAGAGCTGGAAGAGCTATTAATCGGGGCTGATTTAGGGGCCTCACTGGCGGCCAGACTCACGGCCCAATTCTCTCATACCCGCTTCAACAAGGAAGTTGATGCCAACGAAGTGCGAAGCGCTTTGGCCGAAGACATTGAAAAGCTGCTTGAGCCTGTCGCAAAGCCTTTTAGCGTCAATCCTGACTTAAAGCCCCATGTGGTTCTTGTGTGTGGTGTCAACGGCAGTGGCAAGACAACCTCTATCGGAAAGTTGGCCACCCATCTTAAAGCTCAGGGCTCAAGCGTGATGATGGCCGCTGCCGACACTTTCCGCGCCGCCGCAACCGAGCAACTACAGATATGGGGCGAGCGCACGGGCTCGCCGGTCATTTCCGCAGCCCCTGGTGCGGATGCTGCAGGCCTAGCCTATAACGCCTTTGTTCAGGCCAGGGACGCTGGTGTTGATGTGCTATTGATTGATACGGCCGGGCGCCTGCAAAACAAAAAAGACCTGATGGCAGAACTTGAAAAAATTATTCGCGTCATCCGAAAACTGGATGATACCGCCCCCCACGACTGCCTTTTGGTACTTGATGCCACGGTTGGCCAGAACGCCCATTCCCAGGTTGAAATATTCAAGAAACTTGTCCATATCAGCGGACTGATGATAACCAAGCTGGATGGCACCGCACGCGGTGGAGTTGTCGTTGCCCTGGCCGAAAAATTTGGCTTGCCGGTTCACGCTGTTGGTGTTGGTGAAGGGGCCGAAGATATGCGCCCGTTCGAAGCAAAGGCCTTCGCCCGTTCCCTGATGGGACTTTCCTAATCTAGCATTTCGCCTTGCGACGAGCGAAACCCCAGCCGAAAATACGGTCACGGCCCGGCAGACCTAAATCCTTGACGTTCTTTTTCAGCAAGGCGCTCAAGGCGGTTACGCTTTTCACGTTACCCTTGACAATTTCCAGCCCCATCAGGGAGGTAATAAAGGGGGCGGCGAAGGAGGTGCCGGTTTGCAGACGACCACCCCCACCAGGTGCAGCGGTATAAACGCGCACACCAGGAGCGGCAAAATCAATGTACGTACCCGTATTGGCCTTGGAATATATCTTGCCCCGGTCACTAATTGCGGTGACGGCGACAACCCCTTTATAAGCTGCCGGATAGGCGGGCTTGTCGGCGCGACCCCAGTTGCCACCGGCAGCGACCATGATAAGTTTCTTTTTCAGTGCTTTTTGAAAAATCCTGCGCAGAACTTTGTTATCCGCCCCGGCGACGCTTAAATTAATGATGTGGACGTTTTCTTTAATAAGCCAGTTAGCCCCCTTGAGCAGGCCAATAGCATTGCCAACCTTGCGGCCTTCTTCGTTGTATTCAAACATGTTGGCAGCGAATAATTCAGCCCCCGGAAGTAAACCACCCCATTCCGGTGTGCCGACCATGATCCCCGCAACGGCGGTGCCGTGGTCCTTGGGTCCTTCTTTTCGACCTTTTTTATGGAAAGACTTGTAGACGACTTTTTGCCCCTTCAGGGCCGGATGTCTGACATCAACACCCGCATCAATCATACCAATTTTAAGCCCTGTGCCACATGTTGCCGGGACCTTGGTCCATCGAATAAGGGCACGTGCCACCTTTTTCGGGAACTCCACCGCGCCGGAAGGATCAAACTGATGGTTGGCGTCGATTTCCACACCCGGATAGCGGACACGCAACTGGCGGATCGCCTTGGGCACTGTCACCCCGGCGGGAATACGCAAGCGTTGCACGGTTATGTTCAGCCCCGCGATCTTAACAGTTTCAATTACTTTATAACCCAGGGAGCGAACCCCGGATGAAAACTTCTTGGGCGGGTCAATGACAATCAACTCGCCTTTTTCAAAAGCTGTATCCGGATTGAATGTCTTAGATGAACCGGAAGACTTGGCTTTACCCTTGGCTTTACCTTTTATTTTACCTTTATCGTCGACTGTCACTTCCTCAAAACCAATGACCCGGCCCTTGTCATCGTATTTTAGAATCTTGGTTTTGGTATCACCCGCATTGACACTTCCGGCGACCAGCACCAAAACGAAAGCCGTCATCAACACAGAACCAAATATTTTGAAAAACATGCCTTAATATCCTTATCGGACAGGCCATTGCTCATGCGTCAACGCTTCCCTGTCCCCCGTTACAGGAAAACATTCTATCACCAAATTAGAATAAAAAAAACATTCCCGCCATTGGACATGGCGGGACTTAAAAGATATCTAGACTTTGATATCCAGATAATAGCCCCGGGGCACATCAGGGCGCGGGGCGGTGACGTTATCTAGCACCTTATCTAGACGATTCAAGGCGCGGCGTTCGTGGGTCGTTTCGTTAGGATTGGTTACAGCCGCGCGATTCCTGACCTGCTCAGCCGAAGAATAGCCGCGTGGGCGTTCGCTGGTTAGGGCAATGGCCCGTGCTGGTATGCTCGATATCTGGCTCATAATCCATACCATGAACTGAAATGGTTAACGGAATCTGTAGCCGAAAGAAAAAATCTGTAAATTTTCTATTCTTCAGGCACAACAACAGGCCGGTCGCCCAGACAGCACCGATTTCTTTAAGAAAAACACCCTGAATAGGGCGCACAAAGCCCTTTGGCCGCCGCTTTGCCTGCCTTAAAAGGCAAACAAAGCGGCGCGGCCAAAGCACCGGTTGATACCGATACGCTCCGACGGAGATAGGTACGAGCCGTCGGAAAGCAAAAAAGCCAACTAGGCCTAGGTCATAACAACACGACCTATGGGCCTATAACAGGCTCTTCAGGCATCAGTGTTGACGTGCCGACCCAGGTTCGAATTCGAACCTGTTGCGGATACCTCAACATCCTGCCCCGCTCGATCCGGGGGTGCTTGTGCTTGGGATAAGACTGCTGCCGCTACCTTATCCTGCCTGAGAGTCCGCTTGAGAGTCTCAACAGCAAGATTAAAGTTTACCGGCGGCGCAGCCGGTATAATGGTCATTCTGACCTCCTTTCTAAGTTACTTCTTTGTCATAGCCCAACATTCAGCTAGGCCCGTGGCCTTCTGCCACGAACACAAAGTATGGCATAAATGCAATAAAAAAGAAATCAGATAATCAACCCAGCGGAAAATCCAGACAGCACCTTCCCGGAACCTTTATTTTTGACGCCAAGCACCTGATTCTGTTATATAATAGTCGATTAACCCGAATACTTAAGACGGCACAGGAAGTTTGGATGGTTGATCAACCCCTATCAGGCGCTCGCCCCCAGGAGCAACGCCCTCTCGTAAATGACGGATTTCAGGACCGCACCTTCATGGGGGGAATCGGTGTCGGGACGCGCGCGTCCTTGTTCGTCATACTAGGCATTGCCGTGCTTATCGTCAGCGCTTTTGCCCTGATATATGCGGACAAACAGTTGAACAAAGCCAACCTGGTCCTGACTGATAGCATTGATCTTGCGTCCATTGTTGCTGGTATTGAACGCGATGTCTGGCGAATCAGGGCTGACTCCGGGGAACTTTCCAAACGCCTTGCCAACTCTCAGTTTGCCGCATCCGATGCTGGCAAGGCGGCCATCCAGGAGCACGTTGCCCTGGCCAACACCCTGGGTCTTCGACTTGATGAGTTATATCTTCGTCCCGGTGCTGACGTCATTAGCGAACAGGTTTCGACCCTTCGTGAAGCCGTCGCCCAGTACATGGAACAGTATAACAAATCCGCAAAAAATGACGTCGAACCGGCCCCGGATCTGACCGGACTGGAAACCAAACTGCGGCAAGCCATTCGCACCATCAATAAAAGCCTGAGCACCGTTAATATTTTCAGCCTGAAAGAAACCATGGCCGACATCCAGACCGTAACCACGGAATTTATAGAAAGCGGGGCAAGTCGGGATTTGGCAACCATTGAGAATGCTGAAAAAGAATTTGTCCGCCTGCTCACCACCGTTCCCATTTCATCTGAAGACAAAAGCGCCCTTATGTTGGGCATGATTGACTACCAATCATCCATGAGCGCCTATGCGAAGAACAGGCTGGTTCCCGACAACACCCGCGACCGCCTTGAAGAAATTGTTTCCTATATGGTGCCCAGCGTCGATGCCATTACCGGCTTTGCCGGGGATAATCTGGCGCAGATGCAGAAGCAATACGAAATTGTTCGTGTGAAATATCGCACCTTGATTGCAAGCGGGATTGCCGGGGCATTTTTTTTGGTTTTACTCTTCGGGGTCGCCATGTTGCGCTCTATCTCAAACCCGATTACTGCCGCCGCAAAAGCAGCTAAAAATTTAACTTCCGGCAATTCGGAAGTCGCCATCCGTGGCTTGGGCAATGCGGATGAAACCGGTGACATCGCCCGCGCCCTACTGAACATCAAAGACCGTTTGAGCGAGGCTGACAAACTGCGCGATACTATGGAAAAAGCAAAAACCGAAGGCGAACGTGGTCGCGCTGCCAGCGCCGAAGCTGAATGGTTGCGCCGAGACCTGGAATCCATGAAGGCTGAAGCAGACAAGGGCAAGCAGGCCATCGAAGAAGTTGCCCTGCTGCGAAAGATCGTCGATGCCACGGCGGACAGCATTAGCGAAAAGCAGATTAGTGAAAGCAACGCGCCTGGCGAAGTCATTGAAGAAGTTGCCCCGCCAACCGTCACTCCGGAAGCAGCAGGCGATGCCTCCTTTGATAAAATTTCCACGGTTAGCCGTCAGGTTGCCCGCTCTTCCGAATACGTCACCGCCGCTGCTGATGAAGCAGAGCGCACAGGAACCTTGATCCGCAACCTGTCTGATGCCTCGGAAAAGATAGATGCCATGGAAGCCTTGATCACGACCATTGGCGAACAGGCTGACATGCTTGTCGTCAATACACCTGAGCAAGGCCCAGACACCAATCTGGTTGTCCTCAACGGTTCCCCGGAACGCACCGATGGCGTGACCCGACGTTTTGACATCATTCGCTCAACCGCCAGCCACGCGACCTGGGCCGTTCGCGACATTGGGGCCATGATCAAGGACTCCCGTGACGTGGCGCTGGACATTGCGCGCCTGTCTTCGGCAGAAGCCCTGGAAGTGACCACGGACTTGTTGCAACAATCGGAAAACCTGCGTGGCATGCTCGATAACCTGGTCAATAAAATGCAAGACCAGGTGACTGATGAAATCCGGATAGATGGTCAAATAAACGACGAAGACGCTCCGGGTAGCGCCTGATTACTTTCTAAGCGCCTCAACGCCGGGAAGCTTCTTGCCTTCCATCCATTCCAGAAAGGCTCCCCCAGCCGTCGAAATATACGAGAAATCATCACTAACACCCGCGTGAGCCAAGGCCGCCACGGTATCGCCACCGCCAGCGACACTAACCAGCTTGCCTTCTTTGGTCAGGCGCGCCGCTTCGCGGGCAACCTCATTAGTGCCTTTATCAAAGGGTTGAATTTCAAAAGCACCGAACGGGCCATTCCAGACCACGGTCTTGCACGTCTCAAGCCTGGCTGTGACATCTGCGATGGAGGCCGGACCCACATCAAGCATCATGGCATCTGACGGGATCCCATCCAGGCCGACTATTTCACAGGCAGCGCCTTCTTTAAATTCCCGCGCAACGACACAATCTATGGGCAGAATAATTTCACATCCGGCCTTTTCAGCATCAGCAAGGATGTTGCGCGCTGCATCGGCCATATCTTTTTCACACAGGGACTTTCCAACATCGTAGCCTTGGGCGAACAAAAAGGTATTCGCCATGCCACCACCGATGATCAACACATCAACCTTTTTTGAAAGATTTCCAAGCACGTCCATTTTTGTCGAGACCTTGGCCCCGCCAACAACGGCGGCGACAGGTGGCTGCGGCTTTTCAAGTGCGCCGACCAATGAGTCAACTTCAGCCTGCATCAAACGACCGGCAGCCGAAGGCAGCAAGTGAGTCAGGCCTTCCGTCGAGGCGTGGGCCCGGTGTGAGCACGAGAAGGCATCACTGACATAGGCGTCACCCAAATTGGATAGCTTAAGTGCAAACTCCTTATCATTGGCTTCTTCACCCCCATGAAAACGCAGGTTTTCCAGCATCACGATGTCACCATCATTCATGGCAGCAATGGTTTGTTCAGCACTTTCGCCAATAGTGTCCGTGGCAAACGCCACAGGTAAGCCACATGACCTGGACAAAGCCTTGGCGACCGGGTCCAGTGACATTTCAGGAACGACCTGGCCTTTGGGGCGGCCAAAATGGGAAATCACGATGACCTTGGTGCCCTTGCTGGAAAGTTCCTTCAAGGTTGGCACGGTACGATCAATTCGGGTTGTGTCGGTGACTTTTCCATCCTGCATGGGCACGTTCAAATCGGCCCGCACAAGAACACGCTTACCGGCAACGTCGATATCATCAATGGTCTTGAACTCTGACATGGCTGGTAACTATCTCCTGCAGAATTTGAATTAACGGGCCTGAGTTATCCTTGATTGTGGCCCGGCAGCGCAACACCCCTTGGGGTGGGAGGCCTCCTGTTCAACCCGCAAGGCTTAAAACAACTTAGGGAAGTTTAGCGGCGCGAGCGGCGGCTTTGTCAGCCAGCGCCGTTTCCCCGAGAACCCGGTAGGACCGCTCCAGGCGTAACCAGCCATCCTTGTCTTCAGGGTTTTCCTCCATCTTGGCAGCCAGACGTTCAACCATTGAGCGGATCATCTGGTTGCGATCCCCTGTAGACATTCCCATGGCGGCCCTGACGTCGGCGTTAGTCAGCGATGGGGCTGTAGCCTTTTCTGCCTGGGTCTTTTCATATTCTTTTCGCACAGTAACAGCCAATGCCTCAGCTTCAGGCGTTGGCTTGATAGTGGTCGCATCGATTCCCAACTGTTTGGCCGCCTGGGCAATCTGCTCGTTTACAATAGGCAGCCACGGGGCATTCCCCTGAGACAGCGCCCGTAAATCAATCCACGCCTGCAGGGCCGCACCCACGTTGCCTTGCTGGGCCTCAAACATACCCAGATAATACCTGGCCTTGGTATTGGCGCTGTCGCGCTCAAGGACTTTCATGAATATGGCGTGAGCTTCTTCAGTAACTACTGACTCCGCCACAAGGGATAAAGATTCAGCGTAATCAACGCCAATGTCCGGATCGCCGTCACTTAACTGATAGGCCTTCTCAAAAGCAGACGCCGACTTTGCATAATGCCCCTGACTTAGATAAGTCCGCGCCAACAATGTCCAACCGCGCAGGTCGTCCGGATTGCGTTGCAGGTGTGCGACCAGTTTCGTCGTCGCCTGGATCAGACTTTTTTGTTGTTGCGTTTGTGAGGCGACCTTGCGTGCGTCACGTCCCGCGAAAGGTTGATCTGGCTCAGCCGGACTGCCCAGGCTCAAATACAAAAACACGGCCCCCAAGGCGGCACTTATGGAAAAAATAGCAATGGTCAGGCCACCGGACTTGGGCGTCTCGGGTACACTTTCCTGTTCACCACTATCCGCCGCAGCGAGCATGCGACGCTTGATTTCCGTGCGCGCCGCCTCTCCTTGATCCGGGCTTAGCAGACCACGTTCCAGGTCCGCATCTATTTCCTGCAATTGGTCTTTATACACATTGATATCGTAAGCTTCTCGCGGCGCATTATTACCGCGAACACGTTTTACCAGCGGCCATAACAATATTCCCAAAATCAGAATGACAAGGAGGGCGGCAATGGCCCAGAACTGTAATTCAGCGGCGCTCATTTGCTATTCTTCATCCTTCAACAAAGCGTCAAGACGCTGGCGTTCTTCATCGCTTAGTCCTTCGGGTGGAGCCGCGACCAGCTTCCGGCGGCGACGATAGAAAATGAACAAGGTCAGAATTCCAAGGCCAACAATCAACAACGGGCCAAACCACAGCACGTAGGTTGATTTCTTCAGGGGCGGCTTCAGCAACACAAAATCGCCATAACTGGAAACCATATAGTTGGTCACCTCAACATTGCTGTCCCCGGCGACAAGCCGTTCGCGCACCAGCACCCGCATGTCACGGGCAAGATCTGCGTTGGAGTCATCAATTGACTGGTTCTGGCACACCACACACCGTAGGCCTTTGGAAATTTCCCGGGCACGCGCCTCAAGCACCGGATCATCCAACACCTCGCCCGGTTCAACCGCGAAGACCGGCGACAGGCTTAAGGCCATCATGAGTAGAGCAAAGAAAAGTCTCATTGTTTGCGAAGTTCCTGCACCAAAGGCCACAGGCTTCTCTTCCAGATTCCAGGGGTGATCGGGCCAACATGTTTGTAGCGGATGACCCCGTGCTTATCGACGAAGAAGGTTTCCGGCGCACCGGTCACACCAAGGGCTATGGCCGCCTTACTTTCAGGGTCATCCCCGATCAACGTGTAAGGGTCGCCCCGCCGGGCCAGCCATTTGGGGCCGTCATCGGGATTCTTCTCGCGCCAATCAATGCCGTAAATGGGGACCAGCCCTTGGGCTTGTATCTCCATCAAAAAGGGGTGTTCCGTAAGACACGCCACACACCACGACCCGAATATATTGACCAAAGTAACCTGGCCTTTCAGGTCTTCGCTGGACAATCCCCGGGTTGACCCCTTGATGGGTTTCAGATCAAAGGCAGGCACTTTCTGATCGATCAACGTGGAAGGCATGTCACGCGGGTTCAAGGTCAGGCCGACGGCGAAGTATCCGGCAATGACAAGGAATATGCCCAAGGGCAGCAGGTACATGAAACGCTTCATATGCGGTTTCCCCTCATACCTTCGCCTGGGCGGCGTTTTGGATTTTACGTTTGGCCGGGGCGCCAATGCGATAGCGCCTGTCGGAAATACTGACCGCCGCACCAAAGGCCATAATCAGGGAACCAGCCCACATCCAGACAATCAGAGGATTAAAATACAGCCGAGTGACAAATCCACCATTACTGCCATCCGGATCACCGATAACGGCGTACAGATCACCTGTGAAAAGCGTATGAATGGCGGCTTCCGTGGTTGGCATCTGGCGCACCGGGTAATTGCGCTTTTCTGGTTTCAGGGTCGCCACATGCTTGCCGCCTTGAGTAACCTCAAATTCCCCTGCGATGATCGTATAATTGGGACCCTGTCCCTGACGGGCACCAATGAATTTATAATCATAGCCAGCCACATTTACGGTTTCACCGGGCGTCATGACTTGAATGCTTTCAACTTTCCAGCCGCCCGCGCCAGCCATACCGGCAATGACAATGGCCATGCCCAAATGGGCCAGAGTCATTCCCCACGATGCTCGCGGTTGACGAAGCAAGCGAGCAAAGGAGCTTCCGATTGGCTCCTTGAAAAGCTTGATGCGTTCTGCCAATTCAACAAATGTCGCAACAAACAGCCAGACGGCCAGCCCAAGGCCGAGAATAGCCAGGAACGGCCCTTGATCAATCAAGGCCAAAAAGGCGGCGCAGGCAAGCCCGGTCACCATAAAAGCGACTTTCAAGCGCAAGCAGGCTTGCACCAGATCAGATCGCTTCCACGACAAAACCGGGCCAAAGCCCATGGCCATGAACATGGGGATCATCAAAGGAATAAAGACAGAATTAAAGAACGGCGGGCCGACGGAAACCTTGCCGCCGCCAACCGCATCGAGAAACAACGGATATAGCGTCCCCAACAACACCACCGCGCAGCCTGTGGACATCACCAGATTATTCAACAGCAAGCCGCCCTCACGAGAGATTGGCTTAAAAACCCCGGTACTACGCAAGGAAGGACCGCGCATGGCGAACAATGCCAGGGAACCGCCAATAACAATCATAAGCAACAACAAAATAAAGACACCGCGCTCCGGGTCTGTGGCAAAGGCATGCACGGACGTCAACACACCAGAGCGCACCAAAAAGGTTCCAAGCAAGCTCATGGAAAACGCCAGAATAGCCAGGAAGATGGTCCAGGTTTTCATGGTGTCGCGTTTTTCAACAACGATGGCCGAATGCAACAACGCCGTTCCCGCCAACCACGGCATAAAGGAGGCATTTTCAACCGGATCCCAAAACCACCAGCCACCCCAACCAAGTTCGTAATAAGCCCACCAGGAACCAAGGCCAATACCGATGGTCAAAAACGACCAGGCCGCCAACGTCCATGGCCGAACCCAACGCGCCCACGCGGCGTCGACGCGGCCTTCGATCAAAGCGGCGATAGCAAACGAGAAGGCCATGGAAAAACCGACGTAGCCCAAATAAAGAAATGGCGGATGAAAGGCGAGACCCGGATCCTGCAACAACGGGTTCAGGTCGCGACCATCCATAGCCGCAGGGAACACCCGTTCAAACGGGTTGGAGGTCAGCAGCATGAACAGAAAGAAACCGACGGCGATCATCGCCTGGACGCCCAGCACACGGGCTCGCAAGGTTGGCGGCAGATTATCGCCAAACATTGCAACGGCGGAGCCAAAGGCCGCCAGAATAAACACCCACAGCAACAGCGAGCCTTCATGGTTTCCCCACACACCGGAAACCTTATAGAGCATGGGCTTCAGGGAATGGGAATTCTGCACCACATTAACGACGCTAAAATCAGAGACAACATGAGAATAAGTCAGGCAGCCAAAAGCAAAAGTCACCAACAGCAGTTGCGCAATGGCGGTTGGCTTGTCCATGGACATCCAAAGCGCATTGCCCCGGTGAGCGCCGATCATGGGCAAGGTCGCCTGAACAATGGCAACGAACAGGGCCAGGGTCAGAGCAAAATGACCGGCTTCGGCAATCATTGGGCACCCCCGCCTGAGACGTGACCCTGCTTTTTCATTTCATTGCTCATGTCATTCCACTTTCCAGATTTCTTCAAGGCGTCGGCCACTTCTGGCGGCATGTAATTTTCATCGTGCTTGGCGAGAACTTCGTCGGCTGTGAAAACACCCGCCGCGTAAGTCCCTTCCGTAACCACACCCTGACCTTCGCGGAACAGATCAGGTAGGATGCCGCGATAACTGACGTCGACGGCGTTGGCCATGTCTGTCACCCGGAAAGTCACGACCGCATCGCCCAGCTTTTTAACACTGCCCTGTTCAACCAGACCACCAAGGCGCAAGCGCTTGTCGGGGACAACGGGTTTTGTCACAATATCCGTCGGGCTATGAAAGAAGACGATGCTTTCTTCAAAGGCGCTGAGGGTTAGGGCCGCAGCAGCGGCAATCAACAACAACGCCAAACCGACGAAGGTCAGCCTTTTATGCTTTCTCTTCAATCCAGGTCTTCCTTTGTCGCATTTTCAAGCGCTTCCATTGTCGCCGCATTAGCCTTAAGCATGCGCAGACTGGCAACCAGCATGATAATCATCACCACGGCCGTAACCAGATAACTGGGCCACACGTAACTACCGTAGCCACCCATATCAATGAAATCCTTAATGCCATCCATTTTCTTGAATTCCTTAAAGTTATCCGTGGACCTGTCTCAGACGCAAAATACGGATTTTGTTGGCAATGATTTCAGCGCGTATGCGAACCAGCAGCACCCATATGTAATAAGTCTTATAGGCCACCGCCATGAGCAATAATGGCCACAGCATGGAAGCATCAATGGATGGCCCACCCATCTTCATGACACTGGCCGGCTGGTGCAGGGTGTTCCACCAGTCGACGGAAAACTTGATTATGGGCACATTGACGAAACCGACGAGAACCAGAATGGACGACGATTTTGTGCCCCGGGCCTGATCATCAAATGCATTAACCAGGGCGATGTAACCCAGATATAGAAACAACAGCACTAGCATGGACGTTAACCGGGCATCCCAAACCCACCATGTTCCCCACATGGGCTTGCCCCACAAGGAACCTGTAAACAGGGCTAGAAAAGTAAAACAAGCGCCAACGGGGGCTGTCGCCTTAGCCGCCACATCGGCCAGTGGGTGCTTCCAGATCAAACCAACAGCGGCGGCAATCGCCATGGAGGTATAGCAGAACATGGCCATCCAGGCGGCAGGCACATGCACATACATAATGCGGACAGTTTCGCCCTGCTGGTAATCCGCGGGCGATACGAGCAACCCCAGATAAAGCCCCGCCCCGCCCAGGATCACCGTCGCCCAGGCCATCCATGGCTGAAGGGTGCTGGCAATGCGCAGGAAACGGGTCGGATTGGCAAAACGATGTAGCATTTAAGTCTCTAACTTTTTCCCAGGGTCGTCGTTTTTAGCGTTTAGCCCCTAAAATGTCACTCATTCGATGGCCTGTCTAAGGCCAGCAGCAGCGGCCCAAGGGCACAAAGGAAGGGCTGCCATCAGGAAGGCACCTAAAATCAGAAGTTGGGCTTTTGCCTCAAACCCGCCGATAACCGCATCGACGGCGCTAACACCAAAAATCAGCACCGGGATATATAAGGGCAGGATCAGCAGGGCCAGCAGAACCCCACCGCGCCGCGATCCCAAAATCAGCGCCGCCCCTACCGCGCCAATCAGGCTTAAGGAAGGCGTGCCCAAAATCAGCGCCACAATCAGTATGGGGAAACCTTCTGTGCTCATATTCAGCAACACCGCCAGCACAGGGGCCGCGACAATTAACGGCAACCCCGTGGTCAGCCAGTGGGCCGTGATTTTCGCCAGCACCACCACCTCTAGGGCGATGGGCGTGAGGCTGAGAAGTTCAAGGGAGCCATCTTCGAAATCTGTCTGGAACAGTCTTTCCAGGGACAACATTGACGCCAGCAAGGCCGCGACCCAGATCACACCGGCGGCAATGCGAGCAAGAATATTAGGCTCAGGCCCAACCCCAAAGGGAAACAGGACAACGGCGAGGACGAAGAACATCACCACCATCATGTTATCCATGCCCTGGCGCATGGCCAGATGCAAATCGCGCTTTAAAATGCTCATGAAGCCGTTCATGAGGCACGCTCCAACTCTGGTTGAGGAGAAGCAAAGTCCGTCAGATCAAGAACCTGATAGTCAGCCAGTTGCATGTCCGAATGGGTCGAGATCACGACCATGCCACCCCCTGCGCGGTGGCGCTCAATGGTCGCCTCAAGGGCTGTAATGGCTTCCTTATCCAGCGCCGTGGTTGGCTCATCAAGCAACCACAAGGGCGCGGGGGCAGCCAGTATGCGCGCAAGATTAACCCGGCGCTTTTGCCCGGCCGACAAGAAGCGTCCTGGCACATCTGCCAAATGGCCAATGCCAAAAGCACTCAGGGCTGCGGCGGTGGCATCACCAACATCCGCACCGCCACTCATCAGCGAGGCCCAGAAGGATACATTTTCCGAAACATTCAGTACCGGTTTAACGGCGTCATGATGGCCCACATAGTGCAGGCGTCCGCCGTGGGCTTCGGGGTCTTCGCTAATTTCTTCCACGTCCCAGCTTAGGCTGCCAGACGCAGCTTTAAGCAAGCCCGCCATCAGGCGCAACAAAGATGACTTGCCGCTGGCGTTGGGACCAATAAGGACCAGAGCGCCACCCGCCTCAAGGGTGAAGTTAAGACCCGTAAAGACGGTGCGCTCACCACGTACACAAATCAGGTCTTTGCCGGAAAAATTGCTCATGGGATCAAGTTATACCAAGGTTTCCCGCACAAATAAGGCCAAAAAAGAAAAAGTCGACCGAACTAAAGAGGAGAAGAGTTCGGCCGACAAGTTTAGGTTTTCAATCGTCTTACAGAGGAACCAGAGAGGGGGGTCTCTGGAAATGCGGCTTAGGCACCGCATAAAAAGCATTTAAAGGGATTACTGTGGCGACTTTATGACGCAATTGACCGCAAATAAGGCAATATTGTGTCCTTGTGTAACCGGGCGGATTTCCTATTCGGCCTCTGTGCAGGTAGTTTCGGTCTGCTGTCAAACATATGGTGGAATTAGACTTCGTTCCCAAAGTATAATATGGAATGTCCCGTTACCCACATTGCTAAACATTTAGGACTAAAAAAGATGACTGCCTTCGGATCAGATACCCTTAAAACCCGTCGCACCCTTACAGCAGCCGGGAAATCTTATGATTATTATAGCCTTGAAGCTGCTGGCGACGCTGGCCTGGGTGACATATCAAAACTGCCGTTCTCGCTGAAAGTATTGCTTGAGAACCTGTTGCGATGGGAAGACGGGCGCTCGGTCACCGTTGATGACGTCAAGGGTATGGCCGCCTGGCTTGAAGAACGCCGTTCGGACCGGGAAATCGCCTATCGTCCGGCGCGTGTTCTGATGCAGGACTTTACGGGCGTTCCCGCCGTTGTTGATTTGGCCGCCATGCGCGATGCAATGGTTTCCATGGGCGGCGATCCCCAAAAAATTAACCCCCTGTCGCCTGTTGATCTGGTTATTGACCATTCGGTGATGATTGATTTTTCAGGCTCCGAAGACGCCGAGCAAAAAAATGAGGCCATGGAGTTCGAACGCAACCAGGAACGCTATGAATTTCTACGCTGGGGCCAAACCGCCTTTGATAACTTCCGCGTTGTCCCCCCCGGAACGGGCATTTGCCATCAGGTAAATGTTGAGCATCTTGCCCGGGTCGTTTGGACAGGCGGTGACGATAACAATGTAGCCTACCCGGACACCCTGGTTGGAACGGACAGCCACACCACCATGGTCAACGGCCTGGCCGTCCTGGGCTGGGGTGTGGGCGGCATCGAAGCGGAAGCCGCCATGTTGGGCCAGCCTGTCTCCATGCTGATCCCCGAAGTGGTTGGCTTCAAGCTTAGCGGTAAAATGTCTGAAGGCATCACCGCCACGGATCTGGTTCTGCGCATTGTCGAAATGCTGCGTGAACTGGGAGTGGTTGGCAAGTTCGTTGAATTTTATGGCCCCGGCCTGGACAATTTGTCCCTGCCCGACCGCGCCACCATCGCCAACATGGCGCCGGAATATGGCGCCACCTGTGGTTTCTTCCCTATTGATCAAGAAACCCTGAATTATCTGGAACTGACGTCACGCGACGCGGATCAGATTTCTTTGGTCGAAGAATACGCCAAGGTTCAGGGCATGTGGCGCGATGCCACAACCCCGGACCCGGTTTTCACCGCCACCCTTGAGCTGGATATCACGTCCATTGAGCCGGCCATTTCCGGCCCCAAACGGCCCCAGGACCGCATCATTTTGAAGGATTCCGCACCAGCTTTTGACGGCACCTTGAAGAATTTAGGCGGTGTTGATGCGCCGCGCAGTATTCCTGTTACGGGTTCTGACCATGACCTGAAAGATGGCGATGTGGTTATCGCCGCCATCACCAGCTGCACCAATACATCCAACCCGTCCGTATTGGTCGCCGCCGGTCTGCTGGCCAGAAATGCCGCCGCCAAGGGTTTGCGCTCCAAGCCCTGGGTCAAGACCTCCCTCGCCCCCGGATCACAGGTTGTCGCCGACTACCTTGAAGCCGCGGGCCTGCAAGAACACCTGAACACACTTGGCTTCCACATCGCCGGTTTTGGCTGCACCACCTGCATTGGTAATTCGGGCCCCCTGGCTGAACCCATTGCTAAGGCCATTGACGACAATGATCTGGTCGCAACCGCCGTCTTGTCGGGCAATCGCAATTTTGAAGGCCGCATCAGCCCGCACGTCAAAGCCAACTACCTGGCATCACCGCCGCTGGTTGTCGCCTACGCCATCGCCGGTTCCATGACCCGTGACTTGCTGAGCGATCCTTTGGGGAAAGACAGTGACGGCAACCCGGTCTATCTGAAAGATATTTGGCCGAGCAATGACGAAATCTCCAAGACGATAGCGCAAGCCCTGACCCCGGCCATGTTCAAGAAACGCTACGCCAATGTATCCGAAGGCCCAAAAGCCTGGCAGGAAATCAGCATTACCGAGGGAGAAACCTATCAGTGGCAAGCGGGCTCCACCTACATCCGGCGTCCATCCTTCTTTGAAGGACTGAGCGGTGCCCCTGCGGAAATCACAGACATTACCAATGCCCGCCCGCTGGCAATTCTTGGGGATTCAGTAACAACCGATCACATCTCGCCTGCCGGGGGCATCACCACCGATGGTCCGGCTGGAACTTACCTCAAGAATCATCAAGTGGCGCCCAAGGACTTTAATTCTTACGGCTCGCGCCGGGGCAACCACGAAGTGATGATGCGCGGCACCTTCGCCAACATTCGCATCCGCAATGAAATGGCACCGGGGACGGAAGGCGGGGTGACCCGTCATGTTCCTTCAGGTGACGTTATGAGCATCTTTGATGCGGCTGAAAAGTATGGCGAAGAAGGGACAAGCCTGGTCGTCATCGGCGGCAAGGAATACGGCACGGGATCAAGCCGTGACTGGGCCGCCAAGGGCACCAACCTGCTGGGCGTCAAGGCTGTCATTGTGGAAAGCTTCGAGCGCATTCACCGTTCCAACCTGGTCGGCATGGGCGTGTTGCCCATGCAGTTCAAAAATGGCGTGACCCGCGAAACCCTGAAACTGGATGGCAGCGAAACCTTTGATCTGTTGGGCATTAGCGAAGGTATTTCGCCGGGTATGGACGTGGCCTTGCACATCCATCGCAGCGATGGCAGCCATGAAGAAGTCACCGTGACATGTCGCATCGACACCCTGGACGAAATCGAATACGTCAAGGCTGGCGGTATTTTGCAGTACGTGCTGAGAAATATGAACGCGGGCTAAATTGTCATAATTTGCACAGGCCATCACTTATGCGTGACCCCACTTCACCTGTATGTGATTGGCCCATGGCGCCTAGATAGAGTATTTCTCTTGGCCATGGATCGCTTTTTAAAATTCCTCTCGGTGTTGGTCATAATTTTTGCTGTTCATCCGGCAGAAGCTGCTAAACCCCTGACCGTGGTCGAACTGTTTACATCGCAAGGTTGCTCATCTTGTCCACCGGCCGATGCTTATCTTGGTGACTTGGCCAAGGACGCGGATGTGCTGGCGCTCTCGTTCCATGTAGATTACTGGGATAATCTGGGTTGGCCCGACCCTTTCTCAAGTGCCGAGAACACCCAACGCCAGCGCCAATATGCCCATCAAATGGCACTGCGTTATGTCTATACCCCGCAAATGGTCATTCAAGGATCATTGCAGGCAACCGGGTCAGACCGCAGAGCCATCGCCCGGAAAATCAAACAAGCGCAAAAATTGCCCCGTGTCCCGGTTAACCTCGACGTCAACGACAAGACCCTGAAAGTCACCCTTGGCTCATCTGACAAGCCTGTGGATGCTGACGTCTACATGGTTATTTACGACAAGGAACATGTCACCCATATCAAGCGCGGTGAGAACAGAGGCAAGACCATGACCAACAGCAATGTGGTCCGCCTTGTCAAACGCATCGGCTCCTGGAACGGTGACGCCGTCAGCCTGTCATCTTCTTTTGGCAACAGCAGCAGCAATAACGGCTGCGCCATTCTGGTTCAGGCTCGCGCTACAGGCGCTATCTTAGGGGCCACATCAATGGCTCTTAATTAATGTCCGAAAATGACCAGTCCTGATCCCTGAAAAGGGTATAGTGGTTTCATGAACACGGATCATGAAACATGCTACAGGGCCGTAAAAAGCCGCGACGGACGTTTTGACGGACGCTTTTTTACGGGCGTTATCTCGACGGGTATTTTTTGTCGACCCGTTTGTCCGGCCATCACGCCAAAGCAGAAAAATTGCACGTTCTTTGAAAATGCGGCGGCGGCCATGAGTGCCGGTTTCCGCCCCTGCTTGAGGTGCCGCCCGGAATCCGCCCCCGGTGGCCCGGCCTGGAACGGGGTCTCAACCACCGTCAATCGGGCGCTCAGGTTAATCAACGAAGGGGCTTTGGACGACAGCATTGTTGATGATCTGGCGGCCCGCCTTGGCATTGGCGAGCGCCACTTGCGCCGCCTGTTTATGGAACATGTGGGCGTCGGCCCAAAAGCCGTGGCCCAGACACGCCGTGTCCTGTTCGCGAAAAAACTGGTCAACGAGACCGACTTGCCCCTGACCGAAATCGCCCTGGCGTCGGGCTTTGGCTCGATCCGCCGTTTTAATTCCACCTTCAAAAAACTCTATGGCCGAGCCCCGCGCGACCTACGCCGTGCAGAAGAAAATGATCAGGGCGATAACAACGCCCCGTTGAGCCTGAAACTGGCAATCCGCCCGCCTTATGACTGGCAACACCTGATTGGTTTTTTCAAGACCCGCGCCATTTCCGGCATAGAAGATGTCAGCGACGATTGTTATCGTCGGACCATCCGCCTGGAAAAACAGACTGGTATTCTTACTGTGTGCCATAACCAGATAGACCAACATCTGGATGTCAGCATTTCCCTTGACCATACGACCCATTTGAAAACCGCCATGGAGCGCACGCGCCGTCTGTTTGACCTGGATGCGGATGTTCAGGCCATCAACGCCCAACTGTCGCAAGACCCGGTGCTGGCAAAATCCATCAAGGCCCGGCCCGGATTACGTGTGCCCGGTGCGTGGGAGCCTTTTGAGGTTTCCGTGCGCGCAATTTTAGGACAACAGGTCAGCGTCGCCGCCGCGCGCACGTTTGCCGGAAGATTGGTGGAAACTTTTGGCGACAAGATTGAACAACCTGTTTCGGAAAATCTGCGCCACTTGTTCCCAACGCCTCAGGCTCTTTGTGATGCGGACCTAAGCACCATCGGCCTGACCAAAAAGCGGGCGGAAACCCTGCGCGGTTTGGCCCAGGCTTTCACAAACGGCAAACTGAATTTTGATCTGGCCCAAGGCCTTGAGGATATCCAGACCCAATTGCTGGCCCTTCCCGGCATTGGCCCATGGACAGCACAGTACATCGCCATGCGGGCCTTTGGCGAACCGGATGCTTTCCCCACCGGTGACCTTGGGTTGCTCAACGCTTTTAAGGCAACAGGGGTCGATCTCAGCATCCGTGAACTGGATGCAAGGGCCGAAAGCTGGCGACCGTGGCGGGCCTACGCCACCATGCATCTGTGGGCCATGTTGCCACCCGTAAAAAGGAAAACCAAAAAATGAAATTGATCTACGATAATTTTGACACGCCTATGGGCGAGATGACGGCGGTGTTTATGGAAGACGCCCTGGTTCATCTGGATTTTAGTGATTGTCCACAACGGGTCAAACGTCATCTTCAAGGCTGCTTTCCCGGTCACGAGAAAACAAACAAAACCAATCCGCAACAAATTCGGGGGCGTATGGGTAAATATTTCAAAGGCGATAAAGATGCCTTCAAGGATTTGAAACTGAATACGGGTGGCACAAAATTTCAGCAATCCGTATGGCACGCCCTGCAGGCAATTCCCTATGGGAAAACCCTGTCTTATGCTGAGCTGGCGCGAGACATCAGAAATCCCAAAGCCGTACGCGCTGTGGGCAGCGCCAATGGCTGTAATCCCATTTCCATTATCATTCCCTGCCATAGGGTGATCGGCAAAGACGGCAGCTTGACCGGCTACGCGGGCGGGATTAATCGCAAGCAGGCATTGTTAGAACTGGAAGGTGTCCTTTAAGCGGCGCAACACTTCTTGAATTTCTTGCCCGACCCACAAGGACATGGATCATTGCGCCCGACCTTTGTCACAATACGCTGCTCTTGTTTTGGGTTGATCTCACCACCAATGCAAACCCAGCGGCCTTCTTCGCGGCGAAAGTTGGAACGTTCGTGATGAACTCCGGGCTTGTCACCAACTTTGTATTTGGCGACAAATTCGACAGTGCCGGTCTCGTCATTCTCGCCACCCTCACTTGTGTGACGAATTTCCAGGCCCTGCCATTTCACGTTTGAGTCTGATGCCTGTTCGGCCTCTAGCTCTTCTTCCTCACGACTTTCCGGGGCCAGGGTTTCAATCAGATAGGCCTGGTTATTCAACGTGTAGGCACAGTAGCGTGAGCGCATAAGGGTCTCGGCTGTGGGTGCCGCCTGGCCATCAATATAAGGGCCACAGCAGGCATCAAAATCACTGCCAGAACCGCAAGGGCATCCAGCCATCAGACTAGGCCCCGCTCCATCATGGCGCTTAAGCGGCGGGCAAATTCAGAGGGGTCGGGCAGGGCCTCGCCTTCAACCAGACGGGCCTGGTCAAGCAATAGAAAAGCCGCATCCTTCATCTCGTCACTGCTGCCCTTATCACCTTTGGCCATACCTGCCATTTTGCTAATCAGGGGATGGGTTGCATTGATTTCAAGAATTCTTGGCGTCGTCTCGTCTACTTGCTTGTGTGCTTTGAGCATACGTTCCAAATGAATATCCATGTCATCTTCGCCGGATACCAGACACACGGGGCTGTCGGTCAGGCGGTCCGAAATGGTGACATCCTTGACCGTCTCGCCCAATGAAATTTTCAAAGCGGCAATGAGCTCGTCCATGCCGGGGGCTGGTTTCTTGTCCTTTTTCTTCTTACCCTTAGCATCTTTTTTGTCCCCGTCGCCCTTGATGTCATCAAGGTCCGTGCCGCTACGGGTGACTGATTTGAATTCCTTTTCTTCAAAAGTGCCGACAGCAGGCAGCCAGAATTCATCAATGGCGTCGCTCATCAACAGCACTTCGATGCCCCGCGAACGGAAACCTTCAAGCTGCGGGCTTTGGCGCATCATATCCAGGCTTTCACCGGAAATATAATAGATCGCGTCCTGGCCTTCCTTCATGTCGGCGACCACTTGTGAGAGCGAGCGCAACTCATCGGATGTGGTTGTGTGAAAACGGGCAACCTCAAGAAGCCTTTCCCGGTTTGGCTGGTCCTCGTAAATGCCTTCTTTCAGGACTGCCCCGAAGTTCTTCCAGAATTCGGCATATTCTTCCGGTTTTTTCTCAGCCTTCTTTTTTAGCTCGTTCAAGACCCGTTTGGTCAGGCCGGTTTTGATCTTGGCCAGACGTGGATCATGCTGGAACATCTCGCGACTGATGTTCAGGGGCAGGTCTTCAGAATCAACAATGCCGCGCAGGAAGCGCAGATAGGGCGGCAGCAAGCCTTCGCAGTCGTCCGTAATAAAGACCCGATTGACGTACAATTTAACGTGGGTTTTACGTTCCGGCGTGAACATATCGAACGGCGGCATGGAAGGAATGAACAGAAGATTGGTATAGCTCATCACCCCCTCGACCCGGTTATGCAGGGTCAACCACGGCTCATCAAAAGCATGGCCGACGTGATGATAAAATTCCTTATACTGCTCGTCCTTGATGTCTTTCTTTTGCAAGGTCCACAAGGCAGAAGCCGAATTCAGGGTTTCCTCACGCTCCCCATCCTTAAAGACAATGGGAATGCCAATATGATCTGAATGGGACTTGATGATGTGACTGATCCGCGCCTCATCCAGGTATTCCTTATCTTCCTTGTTCAGGTGCAGGGTCACCGTTGTGCCGTTAGTGTCGCGCGCGGCTTCTTCAATGGTGAACTCACCGCGGCCGTCGGAACTCCACAGCCATGATTTATCGTCACCGGCTTTGCGGGTCAGCACATCGACCTTGTCTGCGACCATGAACGACGAATAAAAGCCGACACCGAATTGTCCAATCAGTGACACGTTGTCTTTGTCATCGCCGTTAGCCTGGGCCAAAAAGGCTTCTGTGCCCGACTTGGCGATGGTTCCCAGGGTTTCTGCCAGCTCGTCATGGGCCATGCCGATGCCATTGTCAGCGATGGACAATGTCTTGGCTTTCTTATCGACGCTAAGGAAAATTTTGAAATCTCCATCACCTTCAGTCAAAGTCCCGTCGGTCAGAGAGGCGTAGCGAAGCTTGTCGCAGGCGTCCGATGCGTTAGAGGCCAGCTCGCGCAGGAAGATTTCCTTCTGGCTGTAGAGCGATCGCGCGACGATATCGAGAAGCTTGCTGACTTCCGCCTGAAATGTAAATTTTTCCTTGGCCATAACCTGTGAGACATCCTTTTTAGAGAGTGAAACTACATTGTTGCCGGGGAGATATGTGCGAGAATCCAGCTTTTCGCAAGTCTCCTTTTTAAAAACTTTTGCAAATAACCATGTGCGGCGTAGATAAAACATAAGATAGACATCACACCTACCCTGAGAAAAATCATTAGCAGGCCTTGCCATTGTGGCTCTCAAGTCCGATCATTCGCAAACTTGATGTCAACAGAGACCTAAAGCCACGATGACCCGCTCTCAACCCCGCATTCTCGCCGTTCTTGGCCCCACCAATACCGGTAAGACCCATTTTGCCATGGAGCGTCTGCTTGCCCATGCATCGGGTATAATCGGGTTTCCCCTACGACTACTGGCCCGTGAAAACTACGAGCGGGCTGTTAAAATCAAGGGGCCAGGGAAGGTCGCCCTGATCACCGGTGAAGAAAAAATCCTGCCCCCCGGGGCTAAATACTTCCTCTGTACTGTGGAATCCATGCCTCTGGACAAGCCGGTTCACTTTTTGGCCGTTGATGAGATCCAGATGTGCGCCGATGCTGAGCGCGGCCATGTTTTCACGGCCCGCCTGCTCCATGCCAGAGGAGAAGAAGAAACGCTTTTCCTGGGTGCGGAAACAATAAAGCCCTTAATCAGAAAACTTGTTCCCGAGGCCGAATTCGATCAACGGCCACGTTTTTCAACGTTGAGCTACAGTGGCCAGCGCAAGATCAATCGCCTGCCGCCACAAAGCGCCATCGTCGCCTTTAGCGCAACGGACGTCTATGCCATCGCCGAACAGGTGCGTCGTCACAGGGGCGGGGCGGCCGTAGTTATGGGCGCATTGAGCCCGCGAACCCGTAACGCCCAGGTCGCCATGTATCAAGCTGGTGAGGTCGATCATATTGTCGCCACAGATGCCATCGGCATGGGCCTGAACATGGATGTCAATCACGTTGCCTTTGCCGCCATTCGCAAGTTCGATGGCAAACGCTCCCGACCCTTGGGCGAGCCCGAGCTAGCACAGATCGCCGGACGGGCTGGACGTCACATGAATGATGGCACCTTCGGTGTCACCGCCGACGCCCCCGTCATCTCCCCTGAAATGGTCGAAAACATTGAACAGCACCGCTTTAAGCCCATAAAGCTGATTTACTGGCGCAACCCGGACCCGGAACTGACATCCCTGGAAGCTTTAAGGACATCTCTTTGCCTGCCCCCCCAATTGCCCGGACTGGTGCGTGCCGGAAACGCCGATGACGAAGTCGCCTTAAGTCTGCTTGCCGCCAACAAGGAAATCGCCGAACGCACGACAAGCCCCGGGGCCGTCGCCATGTTGTGGGAAGTTTGCCAAATACCGGATTTCCGAAAAGTCATGAGTGACGCCCATGCCAACCTGCTGGGCCGCATCTACCTGCACCTGATGGACGCGAACGGGTTGGGCAAATTACCGATGGACTGGATCGCCGAACATGTTCAGCGCCTGGAGCGGGCCGACGGTAACATCGAAACCCTGACCGGCCGCCTGGCCAATATCCGCACCTGGACCTACGTCGCCCACCGGGCTGACTGGCTGGATGATGCGAGCCATTGGCAGGAACGCACACGAAATGTCGAAGACAAATTATCGGACGCCCTGCACGAACGCCTGACCCAGCGCTTTGTCGATCAGCGCACGGCTGTCCTCGTCAAACGCCTGCGTAATCCTGAAAATATGCTGGCCGCCGTCAAACGCGATGGCCATGTTTTGGTCGAAGGCCATACCATTGGGCGCCTGGATGGTTTTCGCTTCATCGCTGATGAAACGTCTCAAAGCGGAGCGGCAGAAAAATCTATCGAACAGGCCGCAAGACGCGCCCTTGGCCCGGAAATCGTGAAACGTCTCAAGGCCCTTGAAAGCGCACCTGATAGCAAAATCACCTTAAGCGATACGGGCGTCATTCACTTTGCCAATGCCCGGATCGCCCATCTGTCCCCAGGCCCGGAAATTCTATCCCCAGGTGTACAGACCCTGGCATCGGACCTGCTTGACGTTGAGGCCCTTGCGCGTATTTCACGGCGACTGAAAGCGTGGAGCCAGCACCATCTTGAGGAATGCCTGAAACCTTTAATTATGGCCCGACAGGCAAAACTTGACGGGGCCGCGAGAGGGCTTGTCTTTCAGTTAGCTGAAAATTTTGGTTCCTTGGCGCGAACAACCGCCAAGTCCCAAATCGACGCCCTGACGAAAGAAGATCGCAAAAAACTAAGGCGTATGGGCATCAACATCGGCCGGGCCGGGGTTTATTTTCCGGCTTTGCTGAAACCGGCCCCGGCTCAAATTCTGGGCTTGTTATGGGCCTTATGGAACACCCCTGATGCGCCTCCTAACGTACCCCATGCGGGTCGGGTTTCCCTGCCAAGTGCTGACTTTCCACCCGGATACCTGGAGGCCATAGGTTATCGCCCGACCGGTCGTCTCGCCCTGCGCCTTGATATTCTTGAGCGTATCGCCGCCCATGCCTGGAATTTGGGGCGCAAAGGCACCTTTATTGCTGACACCCAATTGCTCTCCTTGGCCGGGTGTGGCAACGACGACCTGGAAACTATTTTAAAAGAGATCGGCTTTCGCAAATCCAAAGAAACCGATTCCGGTATTGAGTACGCCATTGAGCGCAAGCGCGCCAAACCGGCGCTGCGAAAAAAGCCGAAAAAAACCAAACCTGTGAAAAAAGTATACGTCGACCCGGACTCACCCTTTGCAATCCTGAAAGAAATGACCCTGCAACGATGAGCGAGAAAATACTTCGTATCGACAAGTGGCTTTGGTATGCCCGTTTTTTCAAGAGTCGCACTCTCGCCTCTAAATTATGCACGTCCGGTAAATTACGCCTCAACAGCGACTTAATCCGCAAAGGCCATGCGACCCTTAAAGAAAACGACGTACTGACTTTCCCCAAAGAAAATGACATTCGGGTGATTAAGGTTATCTCCCTGGCTACCAGGCGTGGCCCGGCCAGCGAGGCCCAGGCCTTGTACGAAGACCTGGAACCACCAGAGCCGGCCAGCGTTAAAAAAATCAAACGTGCATCAGATGTGGCCATTCGTGAGCCAGGGGCAGGACGACCAACCAAGGCAGAAAGACGCGCCATCGACAAATTGCTCGAGCATGACTAAAAATTATTTTCCAACTCATAAATAACTCGGGTCCGGGCGCGCAATTTGTGTCACGCCATCCAACCGTAAAAATTCTGGCCTTTTTGAATGCAGGTTGCTCTACATCAGCTTGAAAATAACCGATTGGTTGTTGGCTGGCATTTGAACGCTCTCTACATGCTCAAGGCCTTGGGTTTCTGCTTCGCTGATAACATCGGCCAGATCACGAATTCCCCACTGGGGATCACGGCTTTTAAGGCTTTCGTGGAAGGCCTGATTGCTGGGTGCAGTGTGCTCACCATCAATCATATAGGGGCCGTAAAGATATAGAACACCACCCGCCGACAACGTACGAGCGGCCCCGGCCATCAGGCTTTGTGTCACAGCCCAGGGCGAAATGTGGATCATGTTGATACAAACCACGGCATCGGCCTGTGGTACTGGCCAAGGCTGAACAAGGACATCCAGCGCCACCGGGGCCAGAAGGTTGTCGCATTCAGTTTCTTCAGCCCAACTGCTAATAGAGGCCCGGCTTTCAGGATTTGGCGCACTGGGCTGCCATGTCAGACCTTCCAGACGGGGCGCAAAATAGGCCCCGTGCTCACCACTGCCAGACGCTATTTCCAGCACCAGGCCCTTATCAGGCAGGATGCGTTTGAGGACGCTTAAGATAGGATCACGGTTCCTGAGCGTTGCTGGTGCGTGTTCTTTGGTCATTTAAAAATAAATAGGCTTCTCGTGAGGCCCCGACAAGTGATAAAAGGACGCCCATGATTGCAAAATTGAAAAAACTTCTGGCTTCGCGCAAGAACACTGACATCACCGCCGATGACGACGCCCTGAAACTGGCCTCCGCCGCCCTGTTGATGGAAGCCGCCTGTATGGACGGCCATGCGGATGACGCGGAGATTTCCACCATCACAGCCTTGCTTGGCGACCATTTTGATTTAAGCGCCGACGACGCAAACGAACTGGCCAATGCCGGACGCGAGGCTGTCGCTAATTCTGTCGAGCTTTATGGCTTCACCCGCACCATCAAAGACAGCTTTAACCATGAAGACCGGGTGCGAATGATCGAAATGCTGTGGCAGGTCGCCTACGCCGATGGAATCCTGCATGATTTCGAGGCAAATCTTGTGCGCCGGGTCTGTGGCTTGATCTATGTGCCGGACCGCGAAAGTGGCGATGCGCGCAAACGAGTGCTGGAACGACTTGACTTGGACAACCCGGACGTTTCATAACCCTCTAACCAGTTTTTTGTTAAACCAATATCGGAGATATCCATGACCTACGTTGTCGTTGAAAATTGCATCAAGTGCAAACATATGGACTGCGTTGAAGTTTGCCCTGTTGATTGCTTTTACGAGGGCGAGAACTTTTTGGTCATTCATCCCGATGAATGCATCGACTGCGGCGTTTGTGAACCGGAATGCCCGGCTGAAGCCATTCTACCTGACACAGAAGACGGTCTGGAAAAATGGATGGAGATCAATACCCGCTTCTCCACCGAATGGCCAAACATCACCCGCAAAGGCGAACCACCAGCCGATTCCGCTGAATGGGATGGTAAACCCGGCAAAGCGGAAATGCTTAGCGAAAAGCCCGGCAAAGGCGACTAACCCTTTGCTCCTGCATAAAATCTGCTCGTAGGGTTGTTGTCCTTACGGGGGTGTTTTTTTAGCAAAAATGTGTTATATTGTCTTTTCCGGCCCATAATAAATGTGGTCGGTTTTGGCTGTTTGTTGTTAGAAAACATCAGGATATTTCCGTAAACCCTTGTTTCAATTGCCGATCTTTGGTCGGAATGGGGTTTTTTGGACTGAAATTCCTGAGTTAGATATTTAAAAGGTTTAAGCATGGCTAAAGACTTAATGTGCTCCCCCGGTGATTTCGTCGTCTATCCGACCCATGGTGTCGGCAAAGTTATCGAGATTGAAAATCAGGAATATTCAGGGCACAAACTCAAATTGTTTGTTATTGAATTCGACCGGGACAGGATGACTCTTCGTGTCCCCACGGATAAAGCTGAAGTTTCCGGCTTAAGGAAGTTGAGCTCCAAAAAAATCATAGAAAAGGCACTGACCACCCTGAAGGGACGCGCCCGTGTCAAGCGCACCATGTGGAGCCGCCGCGCCCAAGAATATGAAGCGAAGATCAATTCTGGCGATCCCATGGCCATTGCCGAGGTTGTTCGCGATTTGCATCGCAACACTGGCCAGCCTGATCAATCCTTCAGTGAGCGTCAAATTTATGAAGCCGCCCTGGACCGTCTGGCATGTGAAGTGGGTGCGGTGGAAAAAACTGACCCGGAAAGAGCGACAGAGAAGTTGGAGGGTATTTTATCAGCCTCAGCGCCTGCGCCTGAACCGACCCCGGAAGAGATTGCGGAAGGAGAAGCAGAGGCTGGATCAGGAACAGCGGCCGCTTAACAAACATCAAAAAAAATCAACATCAAAAAAAGGTCCGGAGGTTTTCTTCTGGACCTTTTTTAGTGATTACTCGGCAATGATGCGAACTTGGCTGCCCGGTTTCAAAGGAACATCCCGTTTCGTTTCATTCAAAAGTTCAAACCATTCAACAGCAAAATTCTCCATGGGCATACGTCGGGCCAATGTTTCAACACTGTCCCCCTGCAACACAGTTTTATAACGCATCCTCAACGGCTCAATGGCAGTTATTTCATCCTGGGTTAAACGTTTGAAGCTGAATGTCGTGCGCCTGAAGCCAAGGGCCATGGGCTCCGTGTCCTTGGGGTCTGTTTCAAACCACAGGCGGAAAATCTGATCTTTCTTTTTCTTGATCACCAGCAGACGTACATCCCGTTGTCTGCCCGCTATACTTAACCTGACAACGCCTGTAACCCCGGCCATACCATTAATATTCAGGTTTTCTACATTCCCGAATTTACCACCCTTGAAATTAATGGCCTTGATGTAACTGGTTATGCCACCAAGCTCGCGAACTTCCTTGTCCGGGGCCATATCGAACAGGACGACAGAGCCATCATCGGATCTGGCGATCAACTGCTTTGGCGTATTGATCATGGTGAAACCAGGCGGTACTTCAAAACGAATACCCAGGGCCGGGTGTTCAAAGATTCGGCCCCGGCGGATGCCCTGCTCGGGATCATCACCAAAAATCAGCCCGTCTATTTCACGCCCGTAGGCCGCGCGCCTGCGCTCTTTGCCAGTAAGGGTGACCTGGGCTGCCAGTTTTTCCGCCTCGGCAATGCGTTCGGACGTCAAAGGATGTGTGGACATAATATTGACACTGTCCGATTTATCTTTCTTGCCCCGCATGGCCGCTTCCAACTTGCTGTGGGCCTTTAATTTACGGAAAAAACTGGTCATAGCGTCCGGGTCATATCCGGCGCGGCTCAGATAACGCACCCCGAGCATGTCGGATTCCAGTTCCTGTTCACGGGAATAACTTTGCAAGGCGGCCTGCGCACCGAGAGACGCAATCTGACCGGCCCCCGTAGGCGCCCCAGCCACACTTCCAATCACTCCCAGTATCTGCAATCCGATATTGGTCGCCACGGTCGCACTATAGCGCTGGGAAGAATGACGCGCCGTGATATGGCCTATCTCATGAGCCAGAACCCCGGCCATCTCTGCCTCGTCAGCAACAATCGCCAACAGGCCACGGGTGATATAGACATATCCGCCCGGCAGCGCGAAGGCATTGACCTTTTCATCATTTAAAATGGTGAAGGTATAACCCAGGTCCGGCAATTCAGAAAATTGCGCCAGCTTGGCGCCAACACGGGCAACATAAAAACCCAGATTTGAGTCCTCATAAACACCGCCAAACTGTTCGATAATTTTAGGATGCTCGCTGGCGCCAACCTGTTTTTCCTTCTCCTCGGACATAAAAGCTGTGAAGCTTTTCTTGCCGGTCGCCGGGTTGACCGAACAGGCCCCAAGCACAAGCATTGGGCCAATAAGAACTAGGGAAAGGAAGGCTTTTTTGAAATAATGCATGGGAGTTATCATATCTGCTTCTTTAGGGCGACAAAACTTCAATTTGTTCAGGGTGCGTCACGTCGATCATTGGCCCATTGCGCTTTTTTAACCAGCCCCGAACCCGAATACGTTTGCTTTTCATTGATAATGGGTCGATGCCTGCCTCTTTGAACATAACCTGTGCCCGCTTGTCCAGACTAACCGTGAAATCACTGCGCCAATCCTCGGAAAAATTCAAATAGGTTGTCTTTCGGACTTTCACAGCGTCAACCACAACCCCTTCAACAAGCTGAAAGCTGCCAATCAGGTCTTTCAACTCTTGGTGCGGGCGAATTTTATAAAAAGGATGGTTCCAAATACCCAGGCCATCCTCCCTTGCCGCCATTTCAAGGGCCAGCATGGAGCCAACCTGAAGGCGGTTATCGGGGAAACTGTAGACCCTGGCCATACCGGCGCGAAGCATGGCTCCTTGCACCCACGTGTCCCCTTGTCCATAAAGATGAGCCAGCAAACGCCCATGCCGGTCCATATGCCGGGGGCCAAATTTCAGAGCAACCCGCTGACCAAGAACCAAACTTTCAAGTTCTTCTTTGGATTGATCGGCCAGGGGCCATTTTTTAAAGCCCTTGCGTCCCAGCGGTAGTTTCGGGGCCTGAATGCCGACCAGGCGGACTTCATTGGAGCCTTCTATCTTACGATCAAGAAGAACCGTATCCCCATCGACAATGCCGATAACCGTTGCCGAGCCACCATCAACAAGGGAACCTGCGACTGCCGGGCCCGTACACAGCAGCACAAGAAGGATGGCAAGACAGGCGCGCCAACCCGTCATGGCCCTTTAAACCTCAACAATTTCAAAGTCGTGGGTAACTTCCGCCGTCTTGCCCAGCATGATCGAGGCAGAGCAGTATTTTTCTACGGAAAGATTGACCGCCCGCTCAACCTGCGCCGCCTTCAAGCCCTTGCCGCTAACGATATAGTGGGCGTGTATATTGGTGAATACCATGGGGATGTCATCGGCGCGGGTGGCCTCGAGCTCAACAACACAATCGACGAAATTGACTCGTGATTTTTTCATGATACTGACCACATCAAAGGAACTGCAGCCACCCATGCCCAGCAGCAGCATCTCCATGGGCCTAAGCCCCATATTACGGCCACCTGATCCCGGCGCGCCGTCCATAACAACGGCGTGACCGCTTTCGGATTCCCCCAGAAACATGACACCATCGACCCATTTTACGCGTGCTTTCATGAGCTGCTTTCCTAATATTATAAGTTAATTTCAAGCCTTGGTTTTATCCGAAGCAGACCCGCCTGTCCAAGTCGCTGTTTTTTAACCAGACATGATCTATACTCGTCGCCATGGATACCTTTCAAGAAAACACTGACCTGTACCCGGCCCTGCAACCCTACCAAAGCGCTATGCTGAATGTTGGCGACGGCCACAGCCTTTACTGGGAGCAATCGGGCAATCCTGACGGCGTACCCGTAGTATTCCTGCACGGTGGTCCGGGGGCAGCCTGCGGGCCTAGCCATCGTCGTTTTTTTGATCCCAGGCACTACCGGATTATTATGTTTGACCAGCGTGGGTGTGGCAAAAGCACACCGCACGCCTGTATCGAAAACAACACGACCGGGCACCTGATTGCCGATATTGAAGCTCTGCGTACTCATTTGAAAATTAGTAACTGGCTGGTTTTTGGTGGCTCCTGGGGCTCGACCCTGGCTTTGGTCTACGGAATTGAACATCCGGAGCGTTGCCTTGGCTTCGTTCTACGTGGGATATTCTTGGGCACAGCGGCTGAAATGGACTGGTTCATCCATGGCATGGCGACCATTTTCCCCCAGGCACACCGGGATTTGATGGAATTTCTGCCTGACAATGAACAATCCGATTTGATTGCGGCCTATTATCAAAGACTTATCAACCCGGACCCCAATATCCACATGTCGGCAGCCGCGTCGTGGAGCCGCTACGAAGCACTTTGTTCCACATTACTTCCCAGCCCCACCAGTGACACGGCGCCGCCAAAACGTGACGCTGTCCCTGCCAACGGCGGGGGTGGGCTGGCCATATCGCGCCTGGAAACCCATTATCTCATCAACAACATGTTTTTTGAGGAAAACTTCATCCTGAACAACCTGAACAAGCTGGCCGGTCTTCCGGCAATCATCGTTCAGGGACGCTATGACATCATTTGCCCGGCCATTAGCGCCGACAAGCTAGCCCGCCATTGGCCCGGCGCAGATAATGCCGTCAGCATCAAAATCATCAAGGATGCCGGCCATTCGGCTATGGAGCCGGGCATTCGCAGTGCCCTTGTGCAGGCGACCAATAGCCTAAGAGGACAAATATGATCATCCAGACCCTTTCCATAACGATTGTCTGCGCGTAAGATGTGCGCGCGCGATACCTAAGGGGAAAATTCTAGGGCCGATGAAGTCTATATCCAAATTATTGTTGATGATTGTTGCCATCACTGCTGGTAGCTTTGGCCTTAGTGTTCCGGCTTATGCCGATGATCCGGATTTTATGTCGTTTAGTGCGGGTGCCTACGACTGGAACCGACAAAAGGAAGAGGGCGTGGAATTCCGGCTGGAATACCGCTCCGATGTTAAGTTTTGGCAGTTCAAACCCTTTGTCGCCCTTGCCGGGACCACTACAGGGCAAGGCTTTTTAGGGGCAGGGGTTCTGGTTGATGTATTTTTAGGCCGCCGTTTTGTTCTCACACCCAGCTTTGCCCCACACCTTTACACGGGCGGTAATTCAAAACTGGATCTGGACTATATCGTCGAATTCCGCTCCCAACTGGAAGCCGCCTATCGCTTCGATGATAGATCACGCTTAGGGATCGCCGTGTCCCATTATTCCAATGCGAGCCTGGGGGATACCAACCCGGGCACGGAATCGGCAATGGTTTATTACTCAGTACCGTTTGATAAATTATTCGGTAATTGAGAAAAATCCTTAAATAAGGGTGTCTCTGTCTTCACCCAGAATCGGTCCATCAAAAGCAAAAATTTCGTATTGCTCGATTTTCGCGACGATTTCCGGATCCTTAACCCCCTGAATGACCACCTTCAGGCGGTTTTTTGTAGCTTCCGCCCAGAATTTCGTAAGGAGGCCAGTCGCCGCATCTTCGCCATCGCCACAAGTATCCATATTCAAACTGACGCCGAAATAATTACAGTTGGCATACATAGTGAAACCGTCCTTGTTTGATATGGGGGGCGGTTCAGCCATATACTTATCGAAGAAGGGTAAAACAGGCACAGTCATATCGCCCAGCATATCCAGAGTTAAAGAGGCGGGAAAATCCACGAATTCCGCAATCACCGCACCGCGCACAGAGCTATCCAACTCTTTAATAGCCCTAACAATCAGGGTTGTACTTTCATTGGTTGCCAACGAGTATGAATTGATAGGGACGATCATGCGATAGCGGTTGCCCGCATCAAAGGCTTTTTGAAGAGCCTGAAAAGCCTTGCTGAGCACTTCAGCATTCTTGACAGTCGTCCCCATCACATCCTTGTCATGGAGCAAAAGGCGTTTGTCGGCTGTCCTCGTTCCATCAGATTTTTCTGTAACCGGAATACACCTGAAAGTATCAATCACTTCGCGATTTACCAGCCTGATGGGGCGGAAAGTAACGTCCATAATCTGATGGTTTCTTTTTTCTTATATTTAGAATGTTGGTTTGACTACTATAACGGTAATGAACTCAAAGGTTCAAACACGAACGCTAAAAGGTTTTCACGACTGCTACATGATGACAAATTGACCTGCGGGCCACCAGTGTTGTAGAGAATGAGCCATCACTGCCGCGCGCGCCCGTAGCTCAGTAGGATAGAGCACCAGATTCCTAATCTGGGGGTCACAGGTTCGAA
>Ga0055584_100000066_pt1 | contig 89430 bp, 71 predicted proteins | sample OSDHelmetaG_FD_58716 | JGI IMG/M metagenome (GOLD analysis project Ga0055584, IMG submission 58716) | Pelagic marine sediment microbial communities from the LTER site Helgoland, North Sea, for post-phytoplankton bloom and carbon turnover... | ecosystem: Environmental > Aquatic > Marine >... | reverse complement strand
GCCGAGGACGTCGAGGGCGAGGCCCTGGCGACCCTGGTGGTCAACAAGATCCGCGGCACGCTGAACGTGTCGGCGGTGAAGGCCCCGGGCTTCGGTGACCGCCGCAAGGCGATGCTCCAGGACATGGCCATCCTCTGCGGCGGCCGCGTGCTCGCCGAAGAGCTGGGCATCAAGATCGACCAGCTCGAGCTGGAAGACCTGGGCACGGCCAGCAAGGTGACCATCACCAAGGACAACACGACCCTCATCGGGGGCGACGGCTCCGCCGACGAGATCTCGGCTCGCGTGAAGCAGATCCGGGCCCAGTCGGCCGAGACCACGTCCGACTACGACCGCGAGAAGCTCCAGGAGCGCCTCGCGAAGCTGGTCGGTGGCGTCGGCGTCATCAAGGTGGGCGCCGCGACCGAGATCGAGATGAAGGAAAAGAAGGCGCGCGTCGAAGACGCGATGAACGCCACCCGCGCGGCGGCCGAGGAGGGCATCCTCCCCGGCGGCGGCGTGGCTCTGGTCCGCGCCCTGGACGCCCTCGAGGGCTTCGAGGCCGATGGCGAAGAGGCGTTTGGTGTCGAGATCGTGCGCGAAGCGCTGACCTCGCCGCTGCGTCACATCGCGGCCAACGCCGGCATGGAAGGGGCCATCGTCGTGGACAAGGTCCGCAACGCCTCGGGCGCGTTCGGCCTCAACGCCGGCACCGGTGAGTACGTCGACCTCGTGGCGGCGGGTGTCATCGACCCGACCAAGGTCACCCGCTCGGCGTTGCAGAACGCCGCGTCCATCGCCGGCCTCATGCTGACGACGGAGGCCATGGTCGCCGAGATCCCGCAGAAGGCGGCGCCCATGGGCGGCGGCGACGGCGGCGGCGGCATGGGCGGCATGGGCGGCATGGGCGGCATGGGCGGCATGGGCATGTAGTCCCGCCGTCCGGTCGTCAGCCGACACCGGCAACGAATCAGAAGCCCCGCTCGGTCCTCGGATCGAGCGGGGCTTCTGCGTTGTGACTACTCGTTGAGGACGGCCGTGAGCGTCGCCAGGAACGACTCGTCCTCGGCGAGGGGCTCCCAGCCCGCGGCCTGGGGGAGGGCCGCGAGGCGGTGGCCCAGGGACCGGGCGCGGCGCAGCGCGGCGGCGAGGGCGTCGGGGTCCCGGTCGAGGCGGGCGGCGACCAGGCCGAGCCCGAGGGCTGCCCGGGGATCGGTGGGGGCCAGTTCTTCGGCCCGAGCGTAGGCCTGCCGGGCGAGGTCGGCGGCGCCCTGCTCCAACAGGACGCGGCCCAGGAGCAGCTTGGCCTCGGGGTGGTCGGCCTCGGCTTCGGACCACTGCGCGCACACGTCCAGGGCGTCGTCCCAGGACCCGCGGGCCACGCGCAGGCCGCAGAGCATGCGCCGCGCCTGGCCGTCGAGCTCGGCGCTGACCTGCCGCTGCAGGGCGGTGGCCGCCATGGCTTCAGCCCGATCCAGATCGCCCCGGGCCCAGACCGTCCAGGCCGTCCGCAGGTCGCGGCGGACGGTGTACTCGGCGTGCGACGGGAGGGGTTGTTCGGCGACGGCGGGCGCGGGGCTCAACGCCAGGGCCACCAGGGTGGCGCCCAGTGCCCGGCCGAGTCGACGGCCGGGGCGGGTTGGCCGCCGGGTCAGCGGCGCCGCCGCACGGCCAGGCCCAACAGCCCGAGCAGCCCCAGCCCCCCGCCCGAGTTGCCCGCGGCGTTGCAGTCGCAGCCCGCGCCTTCGCCCGAGAGCCCGCCGGGGGGGCCGCTCACGACGTCGTCGTCGTCGCCGTTGTCGTCGTCGTCACCGGTGGCGTCGTCGTCGTCCGCCGCGTCGTCGTCGTCGCTGGTGGCGTCGTCGTCGTCGCCGGGATCGACCTGGTCCTCGCTGGGCACGACGATCTCGACGTCGTCGATCGTCCAACCGCCGAACTGCAGGCCGCCGTCGCTGACCAGCTCCCAGGTGACTTCGACGAGGCCCTCGCTCGTGATCAGGTCCGTGATGTCGTAGGAGCGGAAGGCCCAGTGGCTGTCGATGTGGTGGTCGTTGTCGTCGCCCTGGAGGTTCGACCAGATGACCTGACCGTTGACCTCGACGCGGGCCTGGTCGAAGACCCCGTCCTCGACGGTTAGCCAGCGACGGAACTGCAACAGGACCGGCGCCTCATCGCCCACCTCGATCAGCGGCGTGCGGACGAGGTTGTGGATGCTGGCCTGGTACTCCCCGTTCCAGTTCGGCTCGGGCGTCAGGTCGTTGCCCCAGGCCAGGTTGCCGCTGAATGCGCCGTCGGGGTCGCCGCCGGAGCCCTTGGGCGCCTCCCACATCCAGTCGTTGGCGCCCAGGGTCGTGGGGTCGCCGACCAGCAGGTCGCTGGTCATGCCGCCGTCGTCGGACTCGAAGTCGTTGCCCCAGAGGATCTCGCGGTCGCCGACCCAGGCGCCGAACCAGGAGTCGGTGATCGACCCGCGGGGGAGGGCGGTCACGACGTCGCCGGCGTCGTTGTAGACGTCGATCCGGTAGCGCACGAAGGTGCCCGGCGCCTGGCCGGGAATGGACGCGGTCCAGACGTCGCCGTTGGCGGTCATGTCCAGGTCGGAGAGGTTGCCGTCGCCGGCGTCCCAGGACAGGACGGCCGACTCGATGACGCCGTCTGCGCACTCGGGGTTCGACAGCCCGGTGGTGACCTCGATGGCCAGGTCCGTCTGGGTCGGCAGGCCGACGCCGAGGGGGGTGTGCTCGGCGAAGAACGAGGCGGCGCCGGCTCCGTCCCCGTCGGCGAGCCCGTGCCGTGCGTAGGTCTCGTCGATGATGCAGCGGTTCGGGGTGCCGTTGGCCAGGTTCCCGTCGTCGTCGTCGGCGAGCAGCGCCTCGACGTAGCCGTCGGGGATGTCCGACGCGAACGACGCCGTGGCCAGGAAGATCTCGTCGGCGCGCAGGATGCCGGCCTGGCCCAGCGCGGCCTCCAGCTCGACCCTCAGGTCCCACAGCGCGCCGGCGATGATGAGGCCGGTGATGTGGGGGTCGCCGTCCTGGTCCTGGGGCCACGACCGGTCGGGCCCGATGTCCCGCAGGGGGGCGCTGCTGTTCGTGAAGAACCCGCGGCCCATGCCGTTGTCGTCGGTGATGGTCGCCGACATGTAGTCGGCCAGGCCTTCGCTCAGGGCGCCGTCGAAGGCGCCGGCGCCCTGGACGATGTTCCAGCCGTGAAAGCCGTGTCCGTACTCGTGGTAGATGACGTCGGCGAGGCGGCCCGTGTTGTTGCAGCCCCCCCCCTGCACCACGAAGTTGATCGTCGACTGCTCGTCGAACCACGCGTTGCACTGCGTGTCGTCGAGGTTCACGCGCACGACCACCTGCTGCTGGGCCCAGCCGAAGCCCGGGTTCAAGTCGAGGCTGAGCTGCCGGGCGATGTGCGTGGCCTGGTGGGCCTGGGCCTGGGCGAGGACGCGCCGGGTGGCCGCGTTGCCGAGGTTGTTGCCCGGCGAGCCGACGAGCGTGCCGCCTTCGTCGCCGATGGAGTCGTTGAAGGTGTAGATGGGCTCGGCCGTCGAGGTGATGTTGACGACGTCGCTGTCGACGGTCCACGCCACGTCCGCGGGGGCGCTGCCGGGGCCGGTGAAGCTGCCGTCGGTGGCGACGTTCAACGTGCCTGCGGGGCCGGTGAGGGAACCGCCGATCATGGGGGTCGTGGTCCGGCCGTTCTGGGGCCAGCGGTCGTCGTGATCGAGCTCCACGGTCCCGCTCAGGAAGCGGACGTGTTCGTCCCAGCGGAGCAAGGAGGCGTCGGCGGCGTCGACCCAGACCGTGCGGTGGCCCGGGCCGGTGATCTTCGTCACGTCGACCTGCCAGGCGAGGCGGTAGTCGACGGACTTCGCGGTCGCCAGCGGAAGCACCACCAGCGTCGCCTCGCCGGCTTCGCCGGACGGCCAGCCGAGCGCGTCCGTGGCGGCCTTCGCGGCGTCGTCGGCGGCCACCACCGGACGGACGTCCAGCGCGATGCCCGGGAACGACTCGAACTGCCCGACTACGAAGCGGCCGGCCTTGAAGCGCAGGGAGATGCGCGAGTCCACGACGGGCAGGCTGGCGTAGGTCTGGGTGAAGGTCACCGCCGTCGTGCCGCCCACCTGGGCCACCACGCCGGGAACGAGGTCTTGGAGGGAGATGCCGAGCAGCTCGGCCTCCTGGGTGAGCACCTGCCAGCCCAGCTGCCGGGCGGCGTCGTCGTCTGTGAGGGCGTCGGCGTCGACGGCCCAGCCCTCGCCCCAGATCCGCACGGCCTGGCCGGTTGCCTCGTCCCAGCGGGCATCCCACCGCTGGCCGTGCCGCGCGAGGAAGTCCTGCCAAGCCGGGTGCCCGTCGAGCTGCGCCTGAACCGCCGCGTGCGCCACCCGGGCCGCCCGCTGATCGGGGGCGTGGCGGTAGGGTTGCTCGCCTTGCACCGCGAGCACCGTCGCGGGCATCAGGAACGAAGCGAGGGCGGTGGCGAACGAAAGGCGCTGCATGGGCGGTCCGGGGATCGAGGGCAGGCAGGTGGATCGGCGCGTCACGTAAGCTACTTTGCTACCCGATGACTGGCAATCCATCGTTGGGTCGGCGCCTGCGGTTCTGCGGCCTCCAGGCGCTCGCGGCCACGGCGCTGCTGGGCGCCTTGGGTCTGCTCGGCTGCCCGGGCTCCGAGCCGCCCCCGACGGTGACCCCCATCGAGCTGCCGGCGCCCCTGATCGGGGGCGCGCCGCGCGCCAGTCTGGAGCCGGCCCTCACCGTCGATCCCACGGACTGGAAGCTGCCGGACCCCGTGGACGCGCCGTGGGTCACGCTGTTCGTGTCCCAGGACAACCGCGGGGAGCTTCAGGCCTGCGGCTGTCCGGGCTCGCCGTCGGGGGGCATGGCCCGCCGGGCGACCTGGGTGGACACCCTCCGCGACCAGCTGCCCGCGTCCATCTTGCTGGAGGGCCCCAACTCCCTGAGCCGCTCCGTGGCCGGCCTCGACACCGTGACCCCCGAGCAGCGAGCGCGGGGGCGGATGGTCTTGAAGCTGCTGGCGGAGCGACGCCCCGACGCCTTCTTCCCCGGGCACGCCGACTTCGCGGCGGTGCCGCCGGCTGAGCTGGCGGAGCTGGCCCAGAGCCACGGCCTGCCGCTGGTGGCTACGAACCTGGACCCCTCGGTGGCCGGGTACCGCCGCTCGCTCGAGGTGGAGGTTCGGGGTCGGCGGGTGCTGCTGCTGGGGCTGCTGGGCACGCCGGCCAACGAGGCGGGGCGCCGCCGGGCGTCGCTGGTGGAGGCGACCGGGACCGCCGGCGAGGTCATCGAAGCGGCGAGCAGGAACGGCCGCCCCGACGTGGTCGTGGTGCTCACCGACGGGGATCAGCGGGACGTCGGGAACTGGCTTGCCGACGGGCTCGAGGTGGACATCGTCATCACCTCGCCGCGGTCTCAGGGGGAGGCGGCGTTCCGGTGGGTGGGGGAGACCCTCGTCGTGCGTTCGGAGCCCCTGGGGCGCAGCTTCCGCCGCATCGACCTGCTCCTGGGCGGACCGGCCGGCCTGGGGTTGCGGGGCCCCGGCCGGCACCAGTGGATCGCCGAGCGCGTCGCCGCCGCCGAGTCCCAGTATCTGCGGATGCTGCGTCGGCTCCGCGCGCTGGAGGCGGGCGATGCGGAGCCGGCCGACGCGAAGCCCGCGGTGGGCGAACCCGGGGCCGCGAGGTCGCCGGCGGCGAGCCGGGACGTGCCCACGCAGATCGCCGAGCTGCGCGCGTCGCTGGCCGAGCTGAAGGCGCGCCGGCGTTCGCTCCTGGGCAAGGCCGCCGAGCCGAATCTGCGGACCGAGGCGTGGGTGTCCGAGGAGGTCATCCACTCCGAGCTGCCCGAAGACCCGGGGACGGCCGCCGCGGTCGAGCAGTACGCCCAGCGCTGGCTCGCCCGCATCACCGCCGACGTGGTCTCCGACGCCCCCGTAGAGGAGCGCTACGCGAGCAAGGACAGCTGCGTGGACTGCCACCCCAGCCAGCTGGCGGACTGGAGCCGCACCCGCCACGCCGCGGCGTGGGCGCCCCTTCAGGCCCGAGGGTCCACCCGGGATCCCGAGTGTCTGGCGTGCCACTCCACCGGCTTCGGGGACTCGGGCGGGTTCGTGGACCCCGACGAGGACCGGACGCTGCTGGGGGTGCAGTGCGAGGCCTGCCACGGCGCGATGGAGGCCCACGTCCAGGCGGCGCGCAAGTCGCCCCGCTTCCGCCCGCCGGCGTCAGCGGCCGTGACCGAGGCGACCTGCCGGCGGTGCCACGATCCAGCCAACAGCCCGAAGTTCGACTACGCCACGTACCTGCCGAAGGTCCGCCACAAGCGCTGAGCGCTCGCGGCGCTACTTAAGCGCTCGCGGGGCTACTGGAACCCACGCAGGAACCGGTCCACCTCTTCGCGGGCGAGGAGGCGCACGCAGGTGTCCAGGCAGCGGTTGCAGATCAGCAGGTCGCTGGCCGCGTGCATGCCCTCGACCTCGAAGATCGAGGAGTTGCAGAAGGAGCACACGTGGTCCTCCTTGTCGGGCACCGCCTGGTCGGCGCGGTGCTGGTGCACGTAGCTGACGCAGAGGTTGCAGATGTAGACGCGGTTGCCGCTCATCAAGCGGTCGACTTCGTGCTTGGCTCGGGAGCACACCGAGCAGCCCTCGGAGCTGCCCGAGCGCACGCGGCGGGGGCGTTCGACGGCGGCGGCGGCGTCCCGCAGGTCGATGACCTTCTCGTTCTGCTCGGCGCGGCCCACGCCCAACTCGATGAGCTCTCGCAGCTTGTCGCCGTGGGGGGCGGGGAGGGCTTCGGCCTCGTCCTTGAGCTGCTGGATGGCGGACTCGGAGCCGTAGAAGAGCAAGGCGATGGCGGCGGACGCGGCCAACTCCCGCTCGTCGCTGGCGAGGTGGTCGGCGAGGAAGTCCTCGGCGCTGGCGGTGCCCTTCACGGCCAGGGCGAGCAGCAAGTAGGCCTGGTACTCCCGCAGCTCGGCGCGGGCGTCGTCGAGGGCGGCGCGCCAGGCGTCCAGGTCGTCGCCCGGGGCCTTGCGCTGGCCGGCCCGCCGCTTGAGATCCTCTTCGTCGACGTGGAAGGCGTCGATGATGGCGTCTTCGGGCAGGTACTGGGAGAGGAGGAGCGCCGTCCGCCCGAGCTGCCGGCCGAAGTGCTCGCCGGGGATCTCCAGCTCGTCGAGCACCTGCTCGACCCGGTGCCGCCGCGACAGGTCGTACAGCTGCTCCCAGATCTGGAAGCGCAGCGAGTCGGTGCGGATCTCCTCGACGACTTCGGCCAGGGAGGCGAACGCGTCGATGCCCATCTCCTGGACCTGGGCCAGGAGGACGTCGATGCGCCGGCGCGACTGCCCGCGGGAGCCCTTGTAGTACTGGCGTCCCCCGTCGAAGGAGTCGTCGGACTCGAAGGCCTCGACCTCCGTCCGCAGCTGCTGGAACAGCCACCCGAAGTCGCCTCGCAGGTAGTGCGACTTCACGAGTTCGACCCAGGCCGGGAAGTACTCCGACGTCTCGTCGAGGATGGCTTCGAAGCACCGCTCGGCCTGAGCGAAGAGCCGCTGATCCAGGTCGATGCAGCCCAGGCTGAAGCGGGCGAGCACGTTGTCAGGCTCCAGACCCAGGGCCTCGCGGCAGGCTTCGCGGGCCTTGTCCCACTCGCCGAGCTCCAGGTGCGCCAGCCCGATCTTCGACCAGGCCAGGGCCGAGTCGGGCTCGGTCTCCAGGAAGTGCCGGTAGTGGTGGATCGCGTTGTTGTAGCGACCCATCGAGAAGTGGGTGAGGCCGAGGTAGTAGTGGGCGATCCCGCCGTACTCCTCGTGGCCGAGCAGCCGGGTGAAGAACCGCCGCGCGTACTTGTACTGCCGCGTGTGCAGGAACAGCTCGCCCAGGTCCTTGTAGATGTTCCCGACGAAGCTCTCGAAGGGCTTGAGCCGCAGGGCCGTGATCAGGTGGTAGATGGCCCGCTCCATCACCTCGTCGGCGCCCTTGTAGTCCCGGGCCCGGGCCTCGCCGTACAGCGCGCCGCCCAGGTTGTAGTGGGCCTGCCACAGGTCGGGATCGAGCTCGGCGGCCTTGCTGAAGGCGTCGATGGAGCGGCCGTGGTTCCCGCGGTGCTTGTGCAGGTTGCCCAGGCCGACGTGGGCGAGGGCATCGCCCGGGTCCGTCGCGATGGCGTCCTTGTACGACTGCTCCGCTTCGTCGAGCTGCCCCAGTCCGTAGCGCGCGTTGGCGAGCACGTTGTGGGCGCGGGAGCTGGGGCCGAACTGGGTGACGGCCTGCTCGGCGACGTCCGTGGCCTTCACGAACCACTCGTCGCCGCGGCCAAAGTAGTACCCCTTCTGGAAGCAGGCCTCGGCCAGTTCCAGCAACGCATCGGACGAGGGATCACGATGCTGGATGCGCTGCTCCAGCCGTTGGATCTTCCAGTCGTGCCGCTGTTCAGGAGTCATCGGTGCCGCAGAATGCCGAAGTGTAACAACGGACGCACACCCTGAGGCCGCCAAGCCGCCGGATCGGCGGACGAACACCGCCGCGGATCCGAGGCGGTTGCTGGTCGCGAGCGTCCTCCGGCGCGTGTCTGGTAGGGTCCGCAGCCTCGCCCGGTTCCCCCGCGCGCCCGAGGACAACGATGCACCGAACGCTCTTGTTGGTTGCTGCGCTGCTGGTTGCCGGCACCGTCCCGGCTCAGGCCGAGGGCCTGCAGTTCTCCGTCAACACCGCTCGCTATGACTCGACGGGCACTGGCCTCGGGGTCACTGCCGGCGCCGAGACGCTGGGCTTGCTCCGCGGTGGGGGAGGCGTGAGCTTCTTCTTCGCCGACCGCCCGTTCTCGCTGTTCGACAACTCGTCGGGCAGCCGCGAGTTGTGGGGCGTCGTGATGCAGTCGATGCTCGGGACCCAGGTCCACGGAGCCATCGGGTTCGACTACGCGGACTTCTCGGTGATCGTGCCGGTCGCGCCGGTGATGATCTGGGGCTCGGACCCGACGTTCGGCGACTTCCCAGTCGGCGACCGGGACTCGGCGGCCTTCGGCGACATCGTGCTGCTGCCCAAGGTGCGCATCCTCGACATCAACAAGCTGCCGGTGGGACTCGCGGTGCAGATCCCGGTGAGCCTGCCGACGGGCATGAAGGCCCGCTACTTCGGTGACGCGGGCGTGAACGTCGAGCTGGACATCGTGGCGGAGGCTCGCTTCTGGAAGATGCGGGTGCTGGCCAATGTGTCGCCCATCCACGTCCGCCCGAAGGTGGAGTACGGCAACTTCGTGCGCCAGTTCGGGATGAACTGGAACTTCGGCGCGTCGATCTCGCCGGCCACCAACGTCTTCGTCCAGGCCGAGGCCTGGGGCTCGGTGGCCTACCAGGGCACCGTCAGCCAGGCGACGGCGGAGTGGGCGGCCTCGATCAAGATGCAAGCGACGGACTTCGTCGCGCTGCAGTTCGGCGCCGGCAGCGGCATCGTGGGCGTTGGCGCGCCGCGCCTGCGGGCGTACGCGGGGCTGCAGTTCACGTCGCCGGACACCCGGGACTCGGACCTCGACGGCGTGCCCGACGCCAAGGACGAGTGCCCCGACGATCAAGAGACCTTCAACGGGGTCGACGACGAAGACGGCTGCCCCGACGAGGACACGGCCGCGCCGGCAGCGGAGGCCACCGACGCCGTGGACGAGGCCGTCGAGGAGGTTGTCGACCCGGCGACCGAGGCGGTTGACGAGGCCGCCGAAGAGGCCGCCACCGAGGCCACCGAGGCCGTCAAAGAGGCCGCCACCGAGGCCACCGGGGCCGTCGACGAGGCCACCGAGGCCGTCGACGAGGCCACCGAGGCCGTCGAAGGGGCCGCGACCGAAGCGACGGAAGCCGTCGAAGAGGCCGCCGCGGAGGCGACGGAAGCCGTCGAAGAGGCCGCCGCGGAGGCGACCGAAGCCGTCGAAGAGGCTGCCGAGGACGCGACCGAAGCCGTCGAAGAAGCGACCGAGGCGGTCGAAGAGGCGGCCGAGGCGGTCGAAGAGGCGGCCGAAGAGGCTCCCGCCGCCGCCACCGAGGCCGTCGAAGAGGCCGCTGAGGATGCGACCGAAGCCGTCGAGGAGGCCGCAGCGCCCGCGACCGAGGCTGCCCCCGAAACGGAGACCCCCTGATGCCCCGCTTCGTCCTGCTGCTGACCCTCCTGGTGCCCGCGCTCGCGCTCGCCGAGCCTGAGCCCGACGCCCCCACGGCGCCCGACGAGGACCTCGTGGACGTCTACGAGGACGTGGCCGTCGACGACGACGACTCCGCGGACCCGACCCCCGAGGTCGGCGTTCCGCTGGAAAACCGCGTCCCCGGTGGCGGGTGCGACATCGCCGGCCGAGGCCCGGCCAGCGCCGGCTTGCTGCTCGGCCTCGGCCTCCTGGCCGTCCGTCGCCGCTGAACCGCTGAACCGCCGACTGTGACCCGGGAGTCCGAGCGGCCGCTGGTGCCGCTGTTGGGCTTGTTCCTGCTGTCCGGCGCCGTCGGGCTGCTGTACGAGGTCCTGTGGATGCGCCGGCTCACGCTGGTGTTCGGGGCCACGCAGCTCGCCATCTCCACGGTCCTGGCCGGCTTCATGCTCGGTCTGGCGGGCGGCGCGGCCATCGGAGGCCGGCTCGCCGATCGCCGCGACGACCCGCTCCGGCTCTACGGCCTCCTGGAGCTGGGCATCGGCCTGTACGCGCTGGCCTTCCCGTGGCTGCTTCAGGTCGCCACCGCCGTCTACGCCGCTGCGTTCGACGCCCAGACCGTCAACTACTGGGGTTCTCAGGGAGCCCGACTCCTCCTGACCGGCGGGCTCCTCTTGCCCCCGACGGCCGCCATGGGCGCGACCCTGCCGCTGCTGCTGCGCTTCGTCTCCGGCCAGCTCTCCCGGGTGGGCGTGCGCGCCGGCCTCCTGTACGGCAGCAACACGCTGGGCGCGGTGATCGGCACGTGGGCTACGGGCTTCGTGCTGCTCCCGGCCCTCGGCGTCCGGGGCACCGAAGTCCTCGCCGCCTGGGCGAACGTCGGGGTGGGCGTGGTCGCCCTGGTCGCGCACCGTGCCTGGCGGGCCCAGGGCCACGACGCATCGGTGGTCGACGACCGGGCCGAGCGGGCCGAAGAAGACGCGCTGCTCGACCTCACCCCGGATCCCGACCTGCAAGGCAAGCGCGGCGAAGTCGCGGCCCGGCTCGTGGTCGTGGCGCTCGCGCTGTCCGGCGCCAGCACCATGATCTTCGAGGTCGCCTGGAGCCGCTTCCTGGCCCTCATCCTGGGCTCGTCGGTCTACGCGTTCACGCTGATGCTGGTGGCGTTCCTCGTGGGCACCGCCGGCGGCTCCCTCGCGGCCAGCGCGTGGCTCGGCAAGCCGGGGCGTCGCCCGCTGCGGGGCCTCGTGTTCGTGCTCGCCGGGGCGGCCCTGGCCGCCTTTGGCACCAACCACCTCTTCCGCTTCCTGCCGTACTGGTACGTCGACCTCTACGCACTGTTCGGCGGCGCCGACTCCCTGGTCTTCGTGTCCTCGGGTCTGCTCGCGGGCCTGGTGATGACGCCGGCGACGTTGTGCCTGGGCGCCACCTTCCCCTTGGGCGCTCGGGTCGTCGCACGACGCGCCGAAGGGGTTGGGCGGGACGTCGGTGGCCTGTACGTCGCCAACACCCTGGGGGCCGTCGTGGGGGCCCTGTCGGCGGGCTTTCTGCTCATCCCCTTGCGGGGCATCCAGGAGACCCTGCTGTGGGCGTCGATGCTGGACCTCGCCTTGGCCGCGGTCGTCCTCTCCCGCTGGGTCGGCCCCCGCCTGCCGATGGCCGCCGGCCTCGCCGCCGCCGCCGCGTTCGTCGCGCTGGCCCGCCCGCCGTGGGACCCCCTGCTCATGTCCGCGGGCACCTACAAGTACGTCAGCGAGCTGTCGGAGTACTCCCACGAGGCCGTGCGCAACCACGCGATCTCCGACTTCGAGCTCCTCTTCTACGCCGAGGGGCACACGTCGGTGGTGACCGTCGCGCGCAGCCTGGGCAGCGGCAACATCTGGCTGGCCAACAACGGCAAGGTCGACGCCAGCAGCCAGAGCGACATGCGGACCCAGGTCATGCTGGCGCGGCTGCCCTTCCTGGTCCGGCCGGACAGCGAGTCGGCCCTGGTGGTGGGGCTCGCCTCGGGCGTGACGGCCGGCTCCGCCCTGTTGGAGCCGGGGCTCAAGCGCGTCGACGTGCTCGAGATCGAGCCCGCCGTGATCCCGGCGTCGCGCTACTTCGACGAGCACAACAACCGCCCCCTCGACGACCCGCGGGTGCAGGTGATCGCCAACGACGCCCGCAACCACCTGGTGCTCAGCCGCGGCGAGTCCTACGACGTCGTCATCAACGAGCCCAGCAACCCGTGGATCAGCGGCGTGAGCAATCTGTTCACCCGCGAGTACCTGGAGCTGGGCCGGTCACGCCTGAGCACCGACGGCATCTGGGTCCAGTGGATCCAGACCTACGGCATGGGGGCCGAAGACCTCAAGAGCCTCCTGCGCACCGTCTGCGACGTCTTCGACCACGTCGTGCTGTTCGCCAGCCTGGAGGACAGCGACCTGCTGCTGCTGGGCTCCCGCTCGCCGTTCCTGCGCAGCGGCCCGGCGGATCTGCTGTTGCCGGCCGGGGACCCGCGGCAGCTCGATCTGGAGCGGGTCGGGGTGGCGGATCCGTACGACCTGCTGAGCTACGTCGTCCTGGACCGCGACGGCCTGATGGAGCTGGCGGGCGACGCGCCCCCCAACACCGACGACAACGTGCGCATTGAGTTCAACGCGCCCCTGCACCTGCACTACGACACGACCGAGTCCAACGGCCGGATGCTGTACGAGGCGATGACTGGCCCCTGGGCGGTCTACGACGAGCGGGTCGAGGACCCCGTCACCCGCCGCGGGTTCCTGTTGGGGCTGGCGGGCGCCTACGAGAAGCGCGAGGACTGGATGCACGCCGCGCACCACTACGAGCTGGCGCTGGCCGAGAGCCCTGGCGACCCCGAGATCCTCGCTCGGGTCGAGACGCTCCGGGCGAAGGTGGCCGCCGATCTGGAGCAGCTCGCGGACGACCGGAAGACGCGGCCGTCCCGGCGGTGAGCGGACCGGCCAGGCTCAGACGGCCGGGGCCTCTTCGTCCTCGACCTCGTCGGGCTCGAGATCGTCGAGGTAGTACACGTCGTCGGCGCGGCGGTGGCGCGCGAAGTGGAAGGCCTCTTCGAGCAGGCCCAGGCCGATGTACACGAACGCCAGCACGACCAGCAGCATCGTCCAGTCGGCGAGAACCAACGTGACCGCGACCCCCGCCATGAACGCCAGCAGGCCGGCCACCGTCGAGGGGCTGATGTTCAGGCCGCGGAAGGTGCGGAACCGGACCGTGCTGATCATCAAGTACGACAGCAACAGGGTCAGCAGCAGCACGGCGACGTGGTTGTCGACTTCCGTGGCGCGGATCTTTGCGTGGTGCAGCACCAACACGGCGACGGTGCCGCCGCCCCAGGTGATGGCCAGACCCTCGTTGAAGAGCTTGGGCCCCGTGGGCTTGGCGTCGGTGTCCGCGGCGCGGATGTTGAACCGGGCCAGGCGGAACACGCCGGCGAGGATGAAGAGGAACGCGACCAGGAAGCCGGCGTCGCCGTAGGCCTCGAGCCCCCACTTGTAGAGCAGCACGCCGGGCGCGACGCCGAAGGAGATCGCGTCGACCAGCGAGTCCAGCTGCACGCCGAACTCCGACTCGGTCTTCGTCAGCCGGGCCACCCGGCCGTCGAGGCCATCGAAGATGCCCGCGAAGAAGATCAGCAGAGCCGCGCGCAAGAACGCCTCAGACTCGTGGGGATCGGCCCCTGCCGACGTCACCAGGGACAGCACGCCGCAGAACAGGCTCGCCGCCGTGAACAGATTGGCGGGTTTCAGGATGTACCCAAGCACTGAGGCCTCCCCGGCCGCGGGCGCATGCGTCCCACCCCCCTCATGTGCCCACTGCAGCCCCTCTCGTCAAGGGCCAACGCAGGAAAACGACGCGGATTCGGGGACTTGGGGCGCCCCCCTCGGTCACTCCCGGCCGAGCCCGGGGAGGACGCCGTGCCAACGCCGGGCGACGTCGTCGAGCCGGTCCCGGGGGATCAGGGCGGTCACGCTGAACCCGTTTCCCCACATGCGCTCCGGCTCGATCCCCAACTCCGCGAGGGCGGCCTCCAGGTGCCGCCAGACGGCTCGCTGCTCGGCGATCCCCTCGCCCACGGCGGACGCTGTGCCCAGGTCCGCTCGCACCACGACGCCGGCCAGACCGGACAACCGCTCGCCGATGCCGGCGTGGTTCGTGGTGTCCAGGACCGCTGCGACGCGCCCGGGACTTCGGACCACGTCGCGCAGGGGCACCGCTTCGGCGTCGAGCTGGGCGAGGAGCTCCGCTGCGGCGTCGCCTTCGGCGGAGACGAACAGGGCCCGGGCGTCCGTCGACACGCCCACGGCTCGCCCCGTGCCGGGGTGGGGGCGGCTGGTGACCACGGTCCCGCGGCCTTCGGCAAAGGTGCTGCGCGCGTGCAGCGTCACGCCGTGGCGCCGCGCGTAGTCGATGGCCTGGGGAGCGAGGACCCGGGCCCCGCGCAGCCCCAACTCCAGGATCTCTTCGTGCTTCAGGGCGCCCAGGGCCGAGGCGTCGGCGACCACGCGGGGGTCGGCCGTGAACACCCCGGGCACGTCGCTGAGGATCTCGCAGTCGGCGTCCAGGGCGGCGGCCAACGCGATGGCGGTCGTGTCCGAGCCCCCGCGGCCCAGCGTCGTGACCTCCTTGTCCGTCGAGACGCCGGCGAAGCCGCCGACGATCACAATGCAGCCCGCATCCAGGGCCTCTACGACCCGCACCGGCCGGACCTCGATGATCCGGGCCTGTTGGTGGTCGGTCGTCGTGATGATCCCGGCCTGGCTCCCGGTGAGGCTGATGGCCTCGTGCCCCAGATCCCGGATCGCCATGGCCAGCAGCGCCATGGAGATGCGCTCGCCGGCGGACACCACGAGGTCCAGCTCCCGACGGTGGGGCTGGGGCGAGACGGACCGGGCGAGCGTGACGAGCTCGTCGGTGGTCTTGCCCATGGCCGAGACGACAACCACCGGGAGGTGCCCCATCTCGCGGGTCGCCACCACGCGACGCGCGACGGCGACGAGCCGCTCGGGGGTGGCGACTGACGAGCCGCCGTACTTCTGAACGAGGATGGACACCGGTGTGCGGCCCTGGGCCGAGCGCTAGATCTCGGGGGGCGGCGGGGGCGGCGGGGGCGGCGGCATCGGAATGTCCGCGCGCTCGGTTGGGACCTCGACCGCCGCGAACGCCGCCGGGGCGAAGGCCGCCAGGGCGAGAAGAACCGCGAGGGTGGTTGCGAGCGTCCGCATCAGATCTCCAACAAGTGCGCTGGGCGCGGGCCAACCGTACGGATGGGGCCCGTTGCCTGTCAAGGGTTGGATTGGATCGCCCTCAGCGGATCGTGAGGTCGTCGAGCAGCACCACGTTGTCCCCGCGGTCCGTGGACGAGTAGCCCGTCACGTCCTGAACCATCAGGAAGGCGACGCCGTGTTGGGGGTCGAACCCAGCCCCCGCGGCGGACCCTCGGTCCTGAAAGTCCCGGGCGGTCAGGGACAGCTCCCGCCAGCCTTCCTCGGGCCGCACGACGACCGTCGAGGTGCCGTAGCGCCGGCCGTTTGTGTCGACCCAGAAGAACGCCAGGTGGGTCGGGAAGGTGCGGGCCTGCACCCGCAGCTCCAGCTCGCCGCGCACGGCCAATCCGGGGCCGAAGCCCACGACGACGATGTCGTCCTCGCCCGAGACCACGTGGGTGCGCCAGGCCACGACGCCGCCGCCGTCGGCCTGCTCGTGGACCAGACGGCCTTTGTGAACGCGGTTGCGGGCGTGGTACAGCCCGTCGAGGCCGTCGCTGAAGTCGAAGCCGACCGGCAGGGCGGTGACCTGCTTGCGGTCCTCGTCCAGGGAGCGCAGCCGGAACCGCCCGTCCTCGGCCCAGGACGTCGTGCCGAACGAGGCGAGCAGCTTCTCGTAGGCGGCCTCGGCCGCGTCCGCTTCGCCCAGGCGCTCGTACGCGAGCCCCATGCGAAAACAGGCTTCGGCTCGGAGGGGAGCATCGACCGCTTCGCCGGCTTGCACGACGCCCTGGTACAGCGCCGTGGCGCCCCGGTAGTCGCCCATGCCGGACTCGAGGTAGAGGGCCTCGGCGATGCGGCCCCGGCCGTCGATGGGCTCCGCGGCGACCGCAGAACTTGCCAGCAGCAGCGCCGCGGCGATCCGGATCACAGCCCGCCGACGAACTTGTACCCGACTCCGTGCACCGTCTGGATGTAGCGGTTGGGCGGGCTGTCCTTGAGCTTGCGGCGCAGGTTCAGGATGTGGGTGTCGACCGTCCGGGTGCTGACCTCGGAGTCGTAGTTCCACACCTTCTCGAGCAGGACTTCGCGGCTGAGCACCTGCCCGCGGTGCTTCACGATGAAGCGCAGCAGCTCCATCTCCTTGGCCGACAGCTTCACCGCGTCGCCATCGACCTTCAGGTCGTAGGTCGTGAAGTTCACGCTGATGTTGTCGAAGGCGTAGGTGTCCTCTTCGGGCTGGTCCTTCTCCGCGCGGCGGAGCAGGGCTCGCACCCGGGCGTGGAGCTCCAACAGGGAGAACGGCTTGGTGACGTAGTCGTCGCCGCCGACGTCGAAGCCCGTGAGCTTGTCGACCTCTTCGCCCTTGGCCGTCAGGAACAGCACCGGGTTGTTGTAGCCGCCGGCGCGGAGCCCGCGGCAGACATCGAACCCGTGCATGCCGGGCAGCATGATGTCGAGCAGGATGAGGTCCACCGGCTCGGACAGACCCTTGGCCAGGCCGTCGTCTCCGGTGGGTGCCACGACGACGTCGTAACCCTGCAGATCGAAGAAGTCCCGAAGGCTCTCGCGGATCTGGCGCTCGTCCTCGACGATGAGGAGCTTCTTCTTGGCGGTGCTCATCGACGTCCCTCTGATCCTGCAAGCTGCTCGACACTCTGGACGGGCAGCGTGATCTCAAACCGGCTGCCTTCGCCGATCTTGCTCGTGACGCCCACCTTGCCGCGGTGAGCCGACACGATGTGCTGGACGATGCTGAGGCCCAGCCCGGTTCCGCCGACCTCGCGCGTCATGTGATCGCCACCCCGGTAGAACTTCTCGAACAAGTGGGGTTGGTCCTTGGGATCGATGCCCGGACCGTGGTCCCGAACGAAGAGCAGGATGCTATCACGGACCATCTCCACGCCCATCTCGATGCGGCGGTCGTCCTTGCTGTATTTGACGGCGTTGCTCATGAGGTTGATCAGCGCCTGAATGATGGCGTCGCGGTCGAACGCGGTGGCGAGCAGATCGTCGGGCACGGTGGTGGTCAAGGTGAACCCCTCCTTGCGGACGTAGTCGCCGGTGATCCGTTCGACTTCGTGGACCGCGTCCCCGATGTCTCCCATGCCGAACTGGAATTTCTTCCGACCCTCCTCAATGCGTGCGAAATCGAGCACGTTGTTGATCAGGCGGGTGAGGCGTTCGGCCTCGCTGACGATGTTCCGGTGGTACTCGGCCTGTTTTTCGCCGGTCGGCACGGCACCCAGAGCCAGCATCTCGGCCATGATCCGGATGGTCGTCAGCGGAGTGCGCAGCTCGTGGGAGACGGAGCTGACGAAGTCGGACTTGAGCCGCGCGATCTCGACCTCGCGGCTGACGGCGCGGCCGATGACCACGATGCCGACGAGGATGATCACCAGCAGGGCGCCGATCATCCCCAGCCGCACCATGCGCTGTTGCATGGCCGCGGGGCCGAGCAGGGCCTCGCCGCGGGTGACCGCCAGGGCGTGACCGGGCAGCCAGGGCTCCAGGGGATGCAGGACCTGGAACCCCTCGGCCGGCGGGCGGGTTTCCCCGTCCAGGGGCCGCAGGTCGATGCGGAACTCCGGCGTCGCGCGCAGCGCGGTCTGCAGGATGGCTCGGACCTCGTCCCGCAGCGCCTCGTCGTCGACCACCACCAGCACCTGGCGCAGTTCGTTGCGGGGTTCGGACCAGCGCTGGGCAAACAGCCGGGTGCGCTCTTGTCGGCGCAGGGAGATGAGCTCGAACTTCGCCGGGCGGGACCCCGCCCCCATCTCGTTTCTCAGGGCGGGCAGCAGCCGCAGGATCTGCGCCTGCCGGCCCTGCAGCTCGGCGGTGTCCGTCAGCCGGGACCGCAGGGCGGCCAGATCCGGGCGGTCGTCGGAGCGCAGGTGGTCCAGGAGCCCGCCGGTCAGGAGGCCCAGGGACCGCGTCGCGAGCGCCGTCTCGCCGTAGCCGCCGAAGGTCCAGGGGTTGTGGGAGAGGTCCTCGAGGAGGGAAACGAGCCGGGTCGCCGCCTCGGGCTCCCGCTTCAGGGCGGTGAGCGCGAGCACTGCCTGGTACCGGGCCAGCAGATCCAAAGGGAAGTCGTTGAGGTCCCGATCGCCGGCGTGGTCGGCGATGATCGTCTCGTATTCCGCGAGGGCCCCGGCGGGATCGTCCGCCTTCAGCAGCGTCCGCGCCCGGGCCAACCGAGCGATGCCCCGGCCCCGCTGGCCGGTGATCCGTTGGGTGGCGGCGCCGTAGGCAATGGCCGCGGCGGCCAGGTCGCCGGCCTGCAGCTCCAGGCGTTCGCCTTCGGAGAGGAGAGGGGAGAGGTAGGAGCGGTCCGCGGTCTCGCCTCCGCGCCGATCGATCAAGCCGGCGGCGACGGCCGCGGGGTGCCGCAGCCGGCTCCCCGAGTCGAAGACCAGGACCTCGGCGACCAGCGGCTCGGCTTCTCGCAGTCGGTCGGCGGCGACGCCCGGATCCGTGACCCAACGGGGACCGCCGGACTCGACCGCCTCGTCCAGCGTCAGCAGCATCCGATCGACCCGGTCGCCCAGGTCGGCGTGCAGGCCCACGGCGAGCCCCTGGGCCCGCTCGCGCAGCGTGGCCTCGTACAGCCGCTCTTCCTGGAGCACCGCGCGGACGCCGTACCAGGCGAGCAGGACGCCCGGCAGAACCACCGAGACGGCGAGCAACGCGACGAGGCGGTTGGTGATGGAGCTGCGGCTGAGGAAGCGACGCACGGCGCGGACTCTATCAGCGGGCGGTCCCCGGCCGCCTGCCGGAGGGCGGCGAGCGTCCATCCTGCTACGGTTCGCGGCCCGGAGGACCCTTGACCGACGCGCCCCCAGGCGAGCCTCGCCACCCCACCGTCGAACACCGCCCGCTGCAGCAATGGAGCCCGTGGACGAAGGAAGAGCGGACCGAGCGCGACGCGTTCCTGGACCGGGTGCTGGCGCCTCCGTTCCTGACCCTGTCGCTGGTGGCCGTGCTCGGCTGGTTCTACGTCGTCCAGCTGTCGCTGGGCTGGCCCTTCGCCTGGGACCTTCCGGGGCCCTCGGCCATGGAAGGCGTGATGCAGGCGTGGGTGGGGTCGCTCATGGGCATGCTCGACGCCGAGCGGGTCCTGGCGGGGGAAGGGTGGCGCCTGCTGTCGGCGACGCTGCTGCACGCCTCGGTTCTGCACATCGTGGGCAACTGCCTGGTTCTGTTCCTGCTGGGGCGGCTGGTCGAGCACGCCTACGGGCCGTTGGCCTTCGTCGTGACCTACGTGGGCGCAGGGGCTGCGGGGACCACGCTGTCGCTGTTCCTGCTCGGGCACGACAGCATCGGGGCCAGCGGCGCGGTGCTCGGGATGCTGGGCGTCTGCTTCGCCTTCGGGATCCGCCACCGCGCCCGGATCCCGCGGGCGCTGCGCGACTTCTTCGGCCTCGACCTGTCGATCTTCGTGGTGCTGGTGGCGATCACCTCCGCGCTGCCGTTCGTGGACTGGGCGGGGCACCTGGGGGGCGGGCTGTTCGGGTTCGTGGTGGGCTGGTTCTGGCCGCCGTCCTTGCTCGCGCCGGCGCCCAAGGGCAACACGCTGCGGCTCCAGCAGGTGCTGGCGGGGGTGGCACTGGGGGCCTACGCGTTCGCCATCGCGACGGTGGGGCTGCGCGTGTGGGATGGCGGCTCGTCCGAGCAAAGGCGCCCCAACAACGAACTGCGGGCGCTGTACGCGGGACTCCAAGACGCCGACGGCGACCGGATGATGTCGGCCCTCGACCGGCTCCTGGAGCGCTACCCGGACCTGCTGATGCTGGAGGTCTCCCGGGTCGATGTGCTCATCGAAGCTGAGCTGTACGAGCGCAGTGCCCAGGTCGCCCGGGATGTCGAGATGCGGCACCCCCAGGTCAAAGCCCTGGGCGCGGACTGGGACAACCGGATCGCGTGGGCGCTGCTGCGGGGGATGCCCGACGACGTGGACGCCGTAGCCAGCGCCCTGAACCGCTCCCGCCGCGCGGTGCGGGCCGACAACCAGCCGGCGTTCCGCAACACGATGGCGTGGGCGCTGCACCTGGCGGGGCAGCCTGCCGCCGCCGAAGCGGAGTTCGCGCGGCTGATGCGCTTCCCGTGGCCCATGCAGATCGAGGACAACGCGTTCATGCGTGTGCTGTCGCTGCTGGCGTTGGAGCGAGGCGACGAGGCCAAGAAGCTCTACGAGGCCTGGGCCCCGGCCTACCCCGAGGGCCTCATGCGGGCCGAAGCGGAGGCGGCGCTCACCGCGGCCGGCCTGCTTTCGAGCGAACCCGTCGAACCGGCCAGCTGAGCCGGATCAGCAGCCCGGCGACGGAGCCCCGGAGGTGTCGAACTCGACCCCGCCGCCGCAGTCCATGCGGGTGTTGCCGCTGCCGTTGTCGGTGTTGGTGACGGTGGTCTCGGTGGTCAGGCTGTTGTTGTTGCCGTTGAGCGTCACGCTGGCCGCGCCGGTGCCGTAGACGGTCGCCTGGTTTCCGTTGAGGACCAGCGTCGCGCCGTCCTCCAGGAAGTAGGTGCCGCTGTGGCCGTTGGCGGTGTAGCTGCCGCCGCTGCACACCCAGACCTCGTCGTTGTCGTCGTTGCCGGTCGAGGCGCTGTCCACCACCACGGCGGTGCCGGGGATCGCGGGACCACACGGGTCGCCGCCGGGGCCGGAGTCGTCGTCGTCGGGGCCGGGGCCGGAGTCGTCGTCGTCGGGGCCCAGGTCGTCGTCGTCGGCCGCGTCGTCGTCGTCGCCCGCCCCGCAGAACTCGGGGGGCTGCACGTTGCTGGCGCAGGCCCCGCACCAGGGCTCCCGCAGGTCGCCGTCGGCGCCTCCGTAGAAGTGCCAGTCCGCGTCGTCTTCGGTGAGGCACGAGGCGTCGGCCGGCTGTGGGCATGCCTCGCCGCTCTCTTCGGCGACCAGGCCCCCGCCGTCGGAGACGCACTCGGCGGTGGCGTCGTCGCCCTCGCGGCAGGCCACCAACTCGTCATCCAGCAGGAACCGGCAGGAGACGTAGCTGGCGGCGTCGTCGTCGTTGGCGGCGTCGTCGTCGTTGGCCGCGTCGTCGTCGTTGGCGGCGTCGTCGTCGTCGCTGGAACTCGTGCAGGCCACGACGAGCAGGGTCGAAGCCGGGATGAGGAGCAGCAGGAACAGGCGGAGCGAAGTCATCGGGCGCATGAGGCCTCCACGGGGTGCGGAAGGCAAGGGTAACCGGCCGGGGTGGCGACCGGTCAAGGGCGGCTCAAAGCCCCCGGGCCGCCAGGAGCCGCTCGACGTACTTGCCCAGCTGATCGAACTCGAGGTTCACCGCGGAGCCGGGGCCTTTGCCACGCAGCCCGGTGTTCCCGGCCGTGTGGGGGATGATCATCACCTCGAAGGTGCCGTCGTCGTCGTCGACCCGGTTCACCGTCAGGCTGATGCCGTCGATGGCCACGGAGCCCTTCTCGATGAGGTAGCGCAGCTGCCCGTCGGGCACCGAGAACTCCCACCGGTGGCAGTCACCCACTGCCTCCACCGCGGTCACCGAACCCACGGCATCCACGTGCCCCGAGACCACGTGCCCGCCCAGGCGGTCGCCCATCTGCAGCGCTCGCTCCAGGTTGACGTCGTCCCCCACGGCGCGCAGCCCAAGGGTGGTGCGGGCCAGGGTCTCGGCGCTGGCTTCGGCCTCCCAGACGGCGCCGTCGAACGCCACCACCGTGAGGCAGCAACCGTCCACCGCGATGGACTCGCCCAGCTCGAATGCCGGCTCCGCCCACCCCGTGGCCAACGCGATTCGCAGGCCCTCGTCGGTCGGCCGGACCGAGTCGACGCTCGCCACGTCCGTGATGATTCCGGTGAACATCAGGCCTCCGTGCGCCGGTGGCGCTCGGCCCACCACGCGGCGCCGGGGCCGTCGAGGGGGCGGGTCTCCAGAAGGACGTCGTCGCCCAGGCGGCGGACGGCGAAGGGGGCCAGGGCCCGGGCCTCGGCCGGATCGGCCACGCCGGTTCCGCCGATCAAGGGCGTCGCCGAGACCCCGCCGAACACCTTGGGCGCGACGTAGAGCAGGAAGCGGTCGGCGAGGCCGGCGTCGATGAGCGACCCGTGCAGCGTCGCGCCGCCTTCCACGAACAGCGCGGCGATCTGCTTGTCCCGGGCGAGCCAGCGGAGCACGCCCGCGAGGTCGGGGCGGGGCGTGCCGGGGAGGCGAACCACCTCGGCCCCGGCCGCGGTCAGGGCCGCGGCCCGCTCGGCGTCGGCGTCCGCGGCCGCCAGGATCCACACCGGGCCCCCCGGCGAGGTGAGCAGCTGGGCGTCGGTCGGCGTGCGCAGGCGGCTGTCGAGCACGACCCGCGCCGGCTCGGGCAACCCGGCGGCGCCGTCCCTCAGGTTCAGGCGGGGGTCGTCGCTCAGCACCGTGCCGACCCCGACCATCACGGCCTGGTGCATCCCGCGCTCCCGCCGGGCGTGGGCCCGAGCGGCGTCGCCGGTGATCCAGGCCGACGCGCCGGTGCGCGTGGCGGTGCGGCCGTCGAGCGTCACCGCGCCCTTGATGGTCACGAACGGCCGCTCGCCGGCGGCCCACACGAAGAACGCTTCGTTGACCGCCCGGCAGGCATCGCCCAGGAGCCCCACTTCGACGTCGATGCCGGCGGCGCGCAGCTGCTCGATGCCTTTGCCCGCCACCGCGGGGAACGGATCGACGGTCCCCACCACCACGCGGCTGGCGCCGGAGCGGAGGATGGCGTCGGTGCACGGCGGCGTACGGCCCCAGTGACAGCAGGGCTCCAGGGTCACGTAGAGCGTGCACCCGGCGGCTCGGAAGTCGAGCTTGCCGAGCGCGTCGACCTCGCCGTGATCGTGGCCGTACGCCTGGGTGACGCCCTCGGCGACGATGCGACCGTCCCGCACCACGACGCAGCCGACCATCGGGTTCGGCCAGGTCCGGCCCCGCTGCCCCCGGGCCAGCTCCAGCGCCCGCAGCATCGCCGCGCGGTCGTTGATCGGCGGGGTCACGACTCGCGGACCAGCTGGGCGAACTCGTCGAGGGTCTCGAACCGGCGGTAGACGCTGGCGAATCGGGCGTAGCTGACCGGGTCCACGGCCTTGAGCTCGTCGAGCAGGACCCCGCCGATGGACTCCGACGAGACCTCCCGCTCGCCCAGGGCCTCCACCCGCGAGGCGGTGCGGTGGACGATGCGCTCGATGGCGTCGGCGGACACGGGGCGCTTGCGGCACGCGATGAGCAGGCTGCGGCGGATCTTGTCGGGGTCGAAGGGCTCGCGGCGGGCGTCGCGCTTGACCACCAGCGGCGTCACCGACTCGATGCGCTCCCAGGTCGTGAAGCGATGGCTGCAGGCGTCGCACTCCCGGCGGCGGCGGATCTCCGCGCCGCCGAGGCCGGGACGCGAGTCGACCACCTTGCTGGAGCCGTTCTCGCAGGCCGGGCAGCGCACGTCAGTCCTGGGCCAGAAGCGCGCGCGCGTCGGCCAGGCGCCCCGGGTAGATGGGGTACTGGACGCACAGGTCGTGGACTTCGCCGGCGATGCGGGCGGTCAGCGCGTCGTTGGTGGGATCGGACAGGACCTCGACGATCCAGGCGGCGATCTGGGTCATCTGCGCCGTGCCCATGCCCCGGGCGGTGAGCGCCGGGGTGCCGATGCGCAGGCCGGACGTGACCATGGCCGAGCGGGTCTCGCCGGGCACCGTGTTCTTGTTGACCGTGATGTGAGCGCGCCCCAGGGCCTCTTCGGCGTCTTTGCCGCTCACGTCGCGGTTCAGCAAGGAGACGAGGACGAGGTGGTTGTCGGTGCCGCCCGACACGAGCTCCAGCCCGCCGGCCAGCAGCCCCGAGGCCAGGGCCTGGGCGTTGTCGACGACCGCCTGGGAGTACTGCTTGAACTCCGGCTTGAGCGCCTCGCCGAAGGCGACCGCCTTGGCCGCGATCACGTGCATCAGCGGGCCGCCCTGCATGCGCGGGAACACGGCCTGGTTGATGGGCCGGCCCCAGTCCTTGCGGCACATGACCATGCCGCCGCGGGGGCCGCGCAGGGTCTTGTGGGTCGTGGTCGTGACGAAGTCGCAGTGGGGGATGGGGTCGGGGTGTTGGCCCGTGGCGACGAGGCCCGCGATGTGGGCGATGTCGGCCATGAGCAAGGCGCCGACGGAGTCCGCGATGGCGCGGAACCGCTCGAAGTCGAGCTGGCGGGGGTACGCCGAGTAGCCGCAGATCAACAGCTTCGGCTGGTGCTGGGCCACGACGGCGGCGACCTCGTCGTAGTCGATGAGCCCGGTGGCCTCATCGACCCCGTACTGCGCCGCGTCGTAAATCTGCCCGGAGCTGTTCACGTGAGCGCCGTGGGTCAGGTGCCCGCCGTGGCTCAGAGACATGCCCACGAGCTTGTCGCCGGGGTTCAGGGCGGCCAGGAACACCGCCATGTTCGCCTGAGCGCCGCTGTGGGGCTGGACGTTGACGCGCTCGCAGCCAAAGAGCTCCTTTGCCCGCTGCCGGGCGAGGTTCTCGGCGAGGTCGACGTACTCGCAGCCACCGTAGTAGCGCCGGTTGGGCAGGCCTTCGGCGTACTTGTTGGTCAGGACCGAGCCCTGAGCCTCCATCACGGCTTCGGAAACGTAGTTCTCCGACGCGATCATCTCCAGGCCGAGCTCCTGGCGAAGCGTCTCCTGGGCGATGGCCGTGGCGAGGACGGGATCGGCGGCGTGCAGGCTCACGAGTCGGACTCCATCTTGTCGACGCGACGCTGGTGGCGACCGCCCTCGAACGTGGCGCCGACGAACGCCGACGCGACGGCCCAGGCGAGCTCGGTGCCCAGCACGCGGGCCCCCAGGCACAGGACCTGGGCGTTGTTGTGCTCGGCGATCATGCGGGCCGAGAACGGATCGGAGCAGACCCCGGCGCGGATGCCGTGGACCTTGTTGGCCGACATCGCCATGCCCTGGCCGGTGCCGCAGACGAGCATCCCCCGGTCCACGTCGCCGGCGAGGACCGCGCCGGTCACCGCGTGGGCGAAGTCCGGGTAGTCGACCGACGTGGAGCCGTCCGTCCCCAGATCGGTGACGTCGTGGCCCGCGGCGCGCAGGCGGTTGGCGAGGTCGGCCTTGAGGTCGACGCCGCCGTGATCGGCAGCCAGGGCGATGCGCATGGGGGGCCTCCGCGGGCGGGGGGTCTAGGAGAAGCGGCCGAACGCCAGGGACGCGTTGGTTCCGCCGAAGCCGAACGCGTTGGAGACGGCGCGGTCGACCCGCACCTCGCGCGCCGTGTGCGGCACGTAGTCCAGGTCGCACTCGGGGTCGGGCTCGTCGAGGTTGATCGTCGGGGGCACGAGTCCGTGGTGGACGGCCTTGACGCAGATCACGGCTTCGAGCCCGCCCGCGGCGCCGAGCAGGTGCCCGGTCATCGACTTCGTGGACGAGATGGCCAGCTTGTAGGCGTGGTCGCCGAACACCGACTTGAGCGCGCGGGTCTCGGCCGCGTCGCCCTGGGGCGTCGAGGTGCCGTGGGCGTTGACGTAGTCGACCGAGTCGGGTGCCCACTTCGCGTCGCGGAACATGCGGCCCATGCAGTCGATGGCGCCGATGCCGTCGGGGTGCGGGGCGGTGATGTGGTGGGCGTCGGAGCTGGCGCCGTAGCCGGTCATCTCGCAGTAGATGCGAGCGCCGCGCGCCCGGGCGTGCTCCAACTCCTCGAGGATCAGGACCCCGGCGCCCTCGCCGGCGACGAAGCCGTCGCGGCCGGCGTCGAAGGGTCGGCTGGCGGCGGCCGGGTCGTCGTTGCGGGTCGACAGGGCGCGCATCTGGGCGAACCCGGCGATGCCGAGGGGCACCACCGCAGCCTCGGAGCTGCCGGCGATCGCCACGTCGGCGTCGCCGTACTGGATGATCCGCATCGCCTCGCCGATGGAGTGGTTGCCCGTCGCGCAGGCGCTGACGTGGCTGAGGTTGGGGCCGCGGGCGCCGGTGGCGATCGAGACCTGCCCCGAGGCGAGGTTGATGAGGATCTTGGGGATCACGAAGGGGCTGAGCCGGCGGGGGCCCCGTTCGGCCAGCAGCAGGGTCGCCTCACCCATGGACTGGAGTCCGCCGACGCCCGAGCCCAGGTAGACCGCGACGCGGTCGGCTTCGTGTTCGGGGACCTCGTAGTCGGCGTCGGCCAGCGCTTCCTTCGTCGCCACGAGGGCGAACTGCAGGAAGCGGTCGAGTTTGCGGGCCTCCTTGCGGCCGAAGTGGGACTCCCCGTCCCACCGCTTCACCTCGCAGGCGAACTGCACCTGGTAGTCGGTGCAGTCGAACTGCGTGATCGGCCCGGCGCCGCTGCGGCCGGCGCTCAGGCCGTCCCACAGCGTCGACACGTCGTGGCCCAGCGGCGAAACCGCCCCGAGCCCCGTCACGACGACCCGTCTCCTCACGACTACCTCCTCGCGGCTGAGCGGCCTGATGGCTCAACCAATAACAACCCCAGGAACAGTGCAGCCGGAGCACCCTGTGGTCAGCAGGGCGATCCGGCCGTTGCGATCGCGCGCCTTCCCCGTCGAGCGGGGAGTGCGACTTCAGGCCGCGGACGCGCCGCGGATGTAGTCGATGGCGTTGCGCACCGTCTGGATCTTCTCGGCCTCTTCGTCCGGGATGTCCATGGAGAACGCGTCTTCCATCGCCATGACCAGCTCGACGATGTCGAGGCTGTCGGCCCCGAGATCGTCGATGAACGAGGCGTCGAGCTTGATGTCGTCGCCGGGGATGTCCAGCTGGTCCGAGATGATGGCCTTGACCTGGGTTTCGATGTTGTCCGACATGGTGTCCCTCCGCCGCCTCGAGGGGCGGCGATCGGTGGCTGAAAGCGGGCCTTCAGCGGTTGGTTCGACGTTGGCTAAGTGCCTGATTATGCTTGATTTTCTGCCAATCAAGCAGCCGAACGGGCGAATTGTACGGGAGGGGCAGGGCCAATTCAACCGCCGTACGGGCCGGTCGCCGTCGCGCTGCGGCCCCAGGGACGGCAGCGCCTGCGCGCGCGGCCATCGTGGCTGAAGTGAGCGGCGAGCGCCATCAGGGAGCCGCTGCGGATTCGACGGCGACCGTTTGGCGCAGTCGTTCCATCAAGCCCTGGCGTGCGAGCCGCTCGGCGAACCGGATGGCGGCGGCCACGGCGCTGCCTTCGCTCCGACCGTGTCCCACCACGACGAGGGCGTCGACGCCGAGCAGCAGGCCGCCCCCCAGTTCGCGGTGATCGAGGTGGGCGAGCTCTCGCTTGAGGGCCGGGCGGAGCAACGCGGCGCCGGCCTTGGCCGCGAAGCTGCTGGCCGATGCGTCGCGCACCCGATCGACCACGTGCCCGGCCACCGCCTCGGCCGTCTTGAGCAGGACGTTGCCGGTCCAGCCGTCGGTGACGACCACGTGGGCGACGCCGTCGAAGAACTGCCGCGGCTCCACGTTGCCGATGAAGTCGATGCCCGGCAGCTCCGCCAGACCTTCGGCGGCGGCGCGGGTCAGCTCCGTGCCCTTGCCGGTCTCCTCGCCGTTCGAGAGGACGGCCACCCGGGGGGCGTCGGCGCCGAACGCGACGCCCGCCAGCGCTGCGCCCAGCGCGCCGAACTGCACGAGGTGCTCGGGACGGCACTCGGTGTTGGCGCCGACGTCCAACAGGACCGTGGGGCGGGTGGGCCCCGGAACCAGGGCGGCCAGGGCGGGCCTCAGGACCCCCGGCAGGCGACCGGCCACAAACATCCCCATGGCCAGCGCGGCCCCGGAGTTGCCCATGGTCACCAACGCGTCCGCCTGCCCGTGCCGAAGCAGGTCGAAGCAGACGCGCAGGCTGGAGTCCTTCTTGCCCCGCAGCGCCTCGCGCGGGGCGTCGTCCATCTCCACCCACTCGGTGGCGTGGTGGACGGTCACGTTGGGCGGCAAGCCGCCCCGGGCCGCGATCTCGTCGGCGAGCACCCCTTCATCGCCGACCAACAGGATCGGAAAACCGTCGTCCGCAGCCTCGAGGGCTCCGGCGACGGTTGCGATGGGGGCGAAGTCACCCCCGAGGGCATCGAGGACGACGCGCACGACAGTCCGGGGCCGTCCAGCGGCCCGCAGGGAGGTCAGACCTCCTGGACCTCGAAGACCTGACGGCCGCGGTACACGCCGCACGCGGTGCAGACGCGGTGACGCTCGTGCCACTCGCTGCAGTTCCCGCAGCGCACGAGCGCCACGTTGAACTGGATGGCGTCGTGGGCCCGGCGGGTGTTGCGACGGGTCTTGCTGGTCTTTCGCTTCGGGACGGCCATGGCTCTGAATCCTCTGCTTGCGGGCGCTCAGGCACCGCTCTGCTGGCGGGCCAATGGCTCCGCGGACGCGCATTATGGGGAGGGGCCCTTGGGTGTCAACCCTTGAGTGGGCGGGTCAGTTTTTGTTCTTCAAGGCGGCGAGGGCTGCCCAGCGGGGATCAACCCCCGACGAGTCGTCTTCGCCGACGGTGCCGAGGGTCACGCCCTCACCCCAATTGGGGCAGGGGCCTTCGCACGGCGTGGTGCACAAGGGCTTGCCGGGCATGCCCAGGAACAGTTCCTCGCGCAGGACCGTGATCAGGTCCAGCTCCGTGCCCGTGAACTCCGAGCGATCGAGATCGTCGGCGGTGAGCTCGACTTCCTCGGCGTGGGATCCGCCGGGGCTGCGCATGAGGATGTGGCTGAACGTCACGGTGAGCTCGTGGCTGTAGCCGTCGAGGCCCCGCGAGCACACCAGCGGCAACGTAGCCGTCAGCGTGCCGACGACGTCGAGGCGCTGGGGCCAGGGGGTCACGGTGACGTCCACGGAGCCTACGGGGGCGGCCGCGCCCTCTTCGTCCTTGCCGTCGGCGGCGTCGGCCAGAAGCGCGGCAAAGCGGGGGTGGCTGTGATCGACGGACACGGAGACGCCGTCCTCGGGCAGCTGCTCGAGGTCGATGCGCAATTCGTCGTGGGGTCGCCGGGCCATTTGTCGCTCTCCGCGGAGGCTTATACTCGCCTTGGCGGCCGCGTGGGCGCCCGACTCCTGGAGACCCCGTGATCCGACCGCTCTGCCTGCTGCTTCTGATCCCGGCCACCGCGTTCGGGTTCGTCCAGGCCGACGACGGGGACGGCAACGGCCTCGCGTGGGATGCCCACGAGGACTTCCCCATCGACTTCGCGCTGCACAGCGACCTCAGCACCCAGATGGATCCCTGGCTGACCCAGAACGCGATCCGCCGCGCGTTTGCCTCGTGGGCGTCGGTCAGCGCCAGCGCGGTCGACTTCGAGGAGGACTCGATCTACCTGGGCGTGCCGTGCCCGCACGGCGTCCCCGAGTCGTTCGTGGATCAGCTGCAGGCCATGTGCGGAGCCGGGCTGTCCGAGGTCGATGGGACGAACGCCGTGTTCTTCATGGAGGCGGTTTGGCCGTTCGGTCCCGAAGTCATCGGGCTGACGACCGTGACGTGGGCGCGCGGGGGGCGGCTGGTGGACGCCGACATCGCGCTCAACGGCGTGGACTACCGCTGGACGCTGCACGACGAGCTGACCGACTGCGACACCGACCCCGCCGGGTGCTCTGTGGACCTGCAGTCCATCGTGCTGCACGAGGCGGGGCACCTGCTGGGGTTGGGCCACACCACCGAGCCGGGCGCGGTCATGCGCGTCGACTACCAGCAGGGGAACATCGTGCGGGAGCTGGGCGACGACGACCTGGCCGGGGCCGCGGCCTTGTACCCCTGCGCCTCGTCGCCGTGCTCGGGGGACGTGGACTGGCCGAAGGGGTGCTCGGCGGCGGGGGGCGGCGGAGCGCTGCTGATCGCGCTGGCGCTGCTCGGGGGATCGCGGCGGGCGCGGAGGCTGGTGCTGCCCCTGGCGGCCCTGGTGCTGGTGCCCACCGCGGCGGACTCGACGACGGTCCGCTCGCTGCCGTTTCAGGCGCTGGCCCAGGCCGACGCGGTCGTGCTGGCCACGGTGATCGGGTCTTCGTCGTGGGCCGATGGGATCGCCTGGACGCGCACGGAACTCGCCGTCGACGAGGTGCTGGCCGGGGACGCGCCCGACGAGCTGGAGCTGGTCCAGCCCGGGGGCCTGACCGACACGATCGGCACCAAGGTCTTCGGCATGCCCGAGCTTCCGGCCGGGGAGGCCGTGCTGCTCTTCCTGGAGCGTCAGGGCGAGGGCTGGCGGGTGCTGGGCCTGGAGCAGGGCAAGGCGACGGTCACCCCCGACGGGCGGCTCCTGCGGGACGTTTCGGGCATGGCCCTCGCGCGCGTGGGCACCCAGACCCCGGCGTTCGCCGAGCTGCCGGCGGATCTGGACGGCCTGCGGGCGGCGCTGCAAGCGGAGCGAGCGGGGGACTGAGGCGGCGACGCCGGGAACCGAGCCCGGGCGCGGTCACTCCGTGATCTGAAGGGCTCCACCGGGGCCGGGGCGCAGGGACGCCTGGCCCATGGCGCCGACCTCCACCCGCTTGAGCAGGGACGGCAGCTTGCGCAGCAGACTCCGCCCCTCGATCTTCGACGCGGCTTGCCAGCGTTGGAGCCCGCGGCTCTGCCGCCGCAGCTCCGCCAGCTCCGCTTCGAGGCCGGCGAGTCGCCGCAGTCGGGGCCCAAGCGCCGCCAGCTCGTCGGCGCTGGCTTGCAGTCGACCCCAGCGGCCCCGGTTGACCCGGGCCACCGACGCGGTCGGCGCCGAGGCGACGCCCGGGGGCGCGAACTGGGGGTCCGGGAGGATCTCGGCGGCCTCGGGGCGGGGCGGCGCGGCGAACTCCCACTTGAGCCGCGCGCGGGCGTTGACGTCGCCGTACTCCGGGGACTCGACGTCGAGGGACACGAGGCGCAGCGCGCGTTCCTGGGCGTAGAAGCGCTCAAGGAAGGGAGGCAGCTCCACGCGGTCGCCCAGCACGACCAGCTCGGCGGGGACCACGGCCAGGGACTCGCCGGCCCGTCGGGTGCCGAACTGCAGCTCCTGCAACGTCAGCCCGGCGCCTTGCACGAGCTGGGTCAGCCAGGCCTGGGTGTCCTTGTCGTCGTCGGTGGACAGAAGCAGGGGCCGACGCTCGGTCGCTGCCTGGCGCTCGGCGAGCACCGCCTGCGCGATCTCGCCTTCCTGGGCGAGGCGGGCGAGCGCGCTGTCGTGCCGCGCTCGGGTCACGCGGTCGGCGGCCTCGATGAGTCGGCCCTGGCGCAGGGTCGGCATCTGCCACGCGATCCCCGAGGCCAGGAGGGCCAACGCCACGGCGGCGCCGAGCAGGGACCAGGGGACGGCGCGGGGGAGGGGAGCGTTCACGGCCGCGCATCTTGCCCTAGGTTGTCCCCATGGGTCGTCGCCTGGTCTCGTTGCTCGCCGTGGGGTTGCTGTCGTGCGCCGGCAGCGAGGGGGCCGATGGCCGTGTCCTCAGGGGGGCGGAGCAACCGGTCCCGGAGTCGACGACCTTGACCGACGTCCAGGCGGAGGCCGTGCTGTATGGCCTGCTCACGCCCGGTGGCGACGCCGGCTGGGCGGCGGTGGCGGCCGCGATCGCCCAGGCCGACGACCGGCGGTTCGTGGCGCCGTTGGTGGACTTGCTGCGGTTCCGCGAGCAGGCGCACGTTGGCGACTTGTTGGAGCAGCTCACCGGCGAGGAGCTCGGCACCGACTGGCCGGCCTGGGTCGAGTGGTTGGGGCCGAACCCCCAGGGCACACCGCCCGGCTACGCCGCCTGGAAGGGCGCGACGCTGGCGTTGGCCACCGACGATGCGGCGTTCCGTCGCTTCCTGAACCCCGAGACCGGGGCGACGGTGCGGCTGGACGAGGTGGTGTGGGGCGGGGTGGGGGTGGACGCGATCCCGGCGCTGGAGAACCCGCCGACGACGGCGGACGGCTCGTGGCTGCAGGCCGACGACCTGATCGCGGGCGTGCTCCTGGGGGGGCAGGCCCGCGCCTACCCGCTGCGGATCATCAACTGGCACGAGATGGTCAACGACGTCGTCGGGGGCGTCCCGGTGTCGCTGGCGTACTGCACCTTGTGCGGCTCGGCTGTCTTGTACGGGACCGCGGGGCCCGATGGGCCGCGCACCTTTGGCAGCTCGGGCCTGCTGATGCGGTCCAACAAGCTGATGTTCGATCGCCAGAGCGACACCTTGTGGAATCAGCTCACGGGGGAGCCCGTGGTGGGTCCGGGCGCTGGGGGTGAGCCCCTGCCGATGCTGCCGGTGGTCATCGAGACCTGGGCCGAGTGGTCCCGGCGGCACCCCGACACCGATGTGCTGAGCGAGCAGACCGGCCACGACCGCGACTACGGCCCCGGCCGCTCCTACGGCGACTACTTCGCGTCGGCGACGACGATGTTCCCGGTGTGGAAGCGGAAGTCGCTGCTGCCCGCCAAGGAGCGCATCTTTGCGATGCGGGACGGCCCCCTCAGCAAGGCCTGGCCCCTGAGCGCGTTGCCGTCGGGGGCGGTGCTCAACGACGCCCTGGGGCCGCAGCCGGTCGTGCTTCTGGTCGGTCGAGACGACCCCGCCACCGACGAGCCGGGCGGGCGATCCGTCCGGGCCTACGCGCGCGGCACCCAGCGGTTCGAGGCCACCGACCGCGTCGGGATCGTGCGCGTCGATGGCGCGGACTGGGCCGTCACGGAAGCGGCGTTGCTCGGTCCCCGGGGGGAGTCCTTGGAGCGCCTGCCGGGCCACGTGGCCTACTGGTTTGGCTGGTTTGCCTTCTTCCCCCAGACCGAGGTGTTCGGCGTCCCCGCGGCTCCATGACACCGGGGGCCGCGTGGCATACTCCGCGGCCGTGCGGCCTTGCCTCCTCGCCGCGGCGGCGGGCTTGTGGCTCGCCGGATGCGGCGCTCGCGCCCCCGTCCCCGCCGCCACGCCTGCCCCCGCCGAGGCGCTCCCCGCGCCCCGGGTGGACCCCGAACGCCGCCCACCCCAGCCGATCACGACCGTTCGCCAGGGCGGCCTGCTGCTCGACGCCGAGGGTTGGCTGGGCCGCGGCCGCGGCGATGGCGTCGAGCTGACGCAGCCGGGGACGGCCGTGCGGGTTCGAATCCGGGACGGCTTGAGGTCCGAGCTGGATGAGGTGTTCGGCGGGCGCCTGGCCTGGAGCGGCGACGGCCCCTACGGCCCGTTGGCCTCGCTTCAGGCCGGGGCGGTGTGGACGGCGAGCCGGCCGCTGCCCGACGGAGCGCTGGCGGTGGCATGGTTCCTCGACTGCGGGGTGTTGGTGGAGGCCGAGGTCGGCCCCGAACGCTTCGAGGCCGCGTGGACCGCGCTGCGATCGCTGCTGGCGACCGCCCGCTGGGAGAACGAACCGTGAGGCTGTTGCTGGTCGCTTTTTTGCTGTCTGGCTGCGCCGCGGGGCGAGCGTCCCTGGCCCAGGACCTGGCGCTCGCCACCCAAGCGCTGGCCACCTGCGCGTGCGAGGCGACGGGCCTGGCTTCAGGGCGGGACGTCGCGGGGGAGCCGCCCCGACTCTGGCTGGCCGGCGACAAGGCGGTGTACGAGGTGGGCGCCGACGGCGCGCTGACCGAGCGATGGACCCCCCCGAAGTTCACCCGAATCCTGCGTCTGGAGGTCGGCGACCTCGACGGCGACGGCGTCGATGAGTGGACGGTGCTGACCGAGGCGAACCGGCTCCGCACCCACCTGATCGTGGCCGACGGCGGCGAGCGACGATCCGTCGGCAAGCCGTTCCTGGGCTCCCTCCGCATCACGCCGGGGCCCGAGGGCAAGCCGGTGCTGCTGGGGCAGCGGGCGTCGGGGGCGGGGCCGTTCGTCGGGCCCGTCGAGCACGTGACCTGGGCCGGTGAGGAGCTGGCTCTGGGCGGGCCCGTGGGTCTGCACGCCACGGCGTCGCTGTACGACGTGTTCTGGGTGGCGAACGAAGGCAAGCCCCGCCTGTTCAGCTTCGAGAGCACCGACCACGTCGCCGAGCGGGACCCGCGGTCGCCCCGCGCGGTGGTCTGGCGCAGCGACGAACGCCTCGTGGCCCGGCCCATCGAGATCGAGCGGGACACCCGGGACCTGTTGGGCGAAGAGGTTCGCGACACCGTGCGGTTCGCCGCGCCGGTGTCGGTCGCGGACCTGGACGGCGACGGCGCCGACGAGGTGCTCCTGGTCGCCGGGAGCCTGACGCCCGTGGCCATGCTGCAGAACCTGCGCGTCTACCAGGGCGGCGACGCTCGGCTGTTCGAGGCGGGGCCCCGGGGGCTCGTGGAGTCCCATCGGTCCCCGATCCTGGGTCGGGCGTTGATCGCTGCGACGCCCTGGACGGCGCCCGACGGCCGAGCCGTCTGGGCGGCGGTGGCGTGGACGAAGCTGGGCGGCGGCTTTGTGGCCCCCGAGAGCCGGGTGTTCCTGCTGGACCCCGCGACGGGCGACCTGCTGGGGGCCGCCGCTCCGTGAGGTGGGCAACCGTGGCCCTGGGCGGCGCGGGGGCGGCGCTGCTGGCCTTGGCGGTGTGGCCGGCGCCCTGGCGGCTGCTGTGTGTTCAGCTGGAGGCGGGCGAAGGCGATGCGCCGGCGCTCCTGGCGAGCCTGCCCGAAGCCCCGGCGACCGGGACCTGCGCGCAGCTGGGGCCCACGGCCTCGGGCGCGACGCTCAAGAAGGCGGTGCGCGAGACCCTGCGGGCCATGGAGCCGGCGGAGCGGCAGGTCGGGCTGGACTGGACCGAACCCGTCGACGGCCGGGCGGCCGAGGCGGCGTTCCGCCTGCTCATCGACGGCGCCGCGGGCGTGTGGACCCCGCGACGCACGGCCTGGGTCCTGCGGTGGGGGGACCGCACCGTGTTCGTCGGCCCCGATGCCTGCCGGGGCTTGCCCGCCGCGGAGCTACGCGGCTGCCTCGGGCTCTGAGGCCATCTCGGCGCTCGTGCGCCGGCGGCGCCAGGCGAAGAGGCCGGGCGCCAGGACCAGGAGCATGGGCAGGACGCCGACGTGGATGCGGCCGGTCCCGCGGCGGTGGCTGGTGCCTTCGGGGTGGATCGTGATGCGCCAGCGGTTGGACGACACCTGGGTCGTGACCATCTTGCAGCCCTGGCAGCCCGTGTCGTCGGGGAGGTCCGAAGCCTCGCCCGAGCAGCCGGCGTCGGCCAACGTGCTCTCGATGTCGCAGCCACCTTCGCCGCCGCAGCCCGAGTCGGCTCCGCAGCCGGCGTCCCCGCAGCCCGCGTCGCCGCATCCGCCGTCGCCGCAGTCGGAGCAGCCGTCGCCCTCGCCGCCGGTGCTCTCGCCCAGCGTCGCGTAGGCCCCCAGCCAGTCGCCCAGGGGCCCCACGGGCTCCATGCCCAGAGCGGTCAGCCCCTGACCGGAGATGGTCGGCAGCGCGAACGCCATCCCCTCCAGCAGGGACCCGGCCAGCGTGTCGATGACGACGCCGAGGAAGCTGGGGAAGTTCTCTTCGAAGGCCTGGTCGAGATCCGGGGCGATCTCGTTGTAGGTGACCCGCGGGTTCAGGTTGTCGGTGTCCAGGATGATGTCGAGGGTCAGCGCGCCGTCGGGGGCGATGGCCACGTTGATGCCCGCCTGCACGTCGATGGCGACGGCGGCCAGCCGCGCGAATCGCTCCGCGATGACGGGGTAGAACTCGATGTTCAGGCCCTCGATCGTGATGTCGATGTCGTTGGGGCCGTTGAACGTGGCCAGCGGCTGGCTCTCGGGCACCGTGCGGATGAGCATCGGCGTCGACGGGGCCTCCAGGACCTCCTCCAGACGATCGGAGTTGTCGAGCCCCAGCAACAGCCCCAGGTACGTCGTGTCCAGGGCCGTCGAGCCGAGCGAGTCCAACGCGAAGCAGAGGACGCCGCCCCGCCAGGCGGCGTACATGGCTTGATTGACGAAGTCGTCGCTGGCGAGGACGGCGGCGTGGTAGCCGGCACCCGAAGGCGAGGTCTCCGTCATGGGGGGCAGCGGGCTGTCGGTCCACGGCGAGCCCGGGTCGTCGAACCCGCTGATGCACTGGGCCGGCTCGGCCCACAGGCGGCCGCCGAGGACCAGCCGCAGCCCCAGGTCGTCGTGCACGACGGCGGTGGGGTTGATCTCGTAGTTGAGCGTCGCGTCGAGGGCGTCGATGGAGTCGGCGAGCCACAGTCCGCGCAGCGCGTCCTCCAGCGTGCCTTCGAGGCCGTTGTCGTCGGGGTCGTCGGGGTCGCCGTACAGCGCGCCGTCGACCGCGTCGTTGATCTGTCCCACGAACTGGGCGATGACCAGGTCGAAGACGTTGAAGTTGAGCCAGGTGTCGAAGAACTCGTTGATGTCGCCGATGGCGCAGTCGGTGAGGTGGACGGCGCCGGCCATGGCGTCTTCGATGTTGTGCTGCAGTTCCCCGAAGGTGACGTCCACGTAGGGATCGCCGGCCTCGTCGGTGGCCATCGCCATGTTCAGCGGCATGCGCAACTGCACCGGGGCGGGGTCGGTGTACAGGAAGCAAACGTAGTTGAGGCAGCCGTCGAACTCGACGATGGCGGGGTCGCTGGGGTCGTTGATCGACAGCGTGATGTTGGCGACGAGGTCCAGTCCGTCGGGGGTCGCCTCGACGTAGAGGCTGGTCACCTCGGTGTGGATGGTCAGGTTGTCCAGCAGGAGGTCCAGCTGGCAGATGAAGATGTCGATGATCTCCTGCCGCGGGATGGCTCCGATGGTCAGGTCCGGCGGCAGGAACTCCGTCACCAGGCCGAGGATGTGGTCGAACCCCTGCTCCGTGATGTCGGCGGACAGCGCCTGCTCGATGGGGGTCTGAGCGGGGATCGTGTCCTGGGCCGCCGCGGGGGCAGCGAGGAACGCGACGAGGGCGAGCGGCAACAGGGAGCGCATGGGCGACCTTTCGCCCCGATGGGCCGGGGCGGAGCGAACTTAGGGGAGCGGAGTGCTCCGCAGCAAGGGCATCGAGAAGCCGGGCGCTTGCGCGCGCGGAGCCGGGTTCCACCGCAGGTCCCGCTCCGGATTCGACCGGGGGTCGGAACGGGGGGGCAGGAGCGCGCGTTGGCTTGCCTCGGGAGCCCCAAACTGGTACTCGTCCTAGTCTCTGCGCGGGGACTTGAGGGTTCTCGGCGCTGGTCGTCAACTGAACGTGCGCCCGGGATTCGAACTCCATGAAGCGTTGCCCCATCTGCGAGTCCACCTACGACGACTCGGTGGATTTCTGCTTCAAGGACGGCGCGCCCCTGGACGCGTCGGCGGATGAAGCCCCCTCCAAGGACGCGTCCGCCAGCGCCGGGGTCACGGCCTCGGACCTGCCCGAGCCGACGGCTTCGGGGTCCTTCGCGGGACTCGACGACGACGATCTGATGCCGCCCGACGCGGTGTCGCTCAGCAACCTGCCGGCCGTGGACCCCGACAAGTCGATGGAGAGCCTGCCCACGGGCTCGGGCGCCATGGATGCGCTCGACGCGGGCAGCTTGCCGGCCGCCTCGGCGCTCGACGCCGACTCGAGCCTGGACATCGCCGGAATCGCCGTCGTGCGCGACGTCGACCCCGACGCGACCTCCGACGCCGTGGACCCGTTCGCGGGTGAGGAAGCCCAGCTGTTCCGGCGCCGCATGGTGAAGGAGGGCGTCCGGAAGGACGAACTGCCCGCCGGTGAGACGGATCCCGACGCCACCCACGAGGGCGAGGAGAGCGCGGCAACGCAGCTGCTCCCGCCGGTGTCGGACCGAAGCGCCGACGCCAGCGCGGACGCCCCTGATGCCGCCGATGCCGCCGACGAGCCGGCCTCTACGGACGACCCGCCCTCGGCGAAGGACGCGAAGGCGGCCGGCTCGAAGGGGAAGGGCTCGAAGGGGAAGGGCTCGAAGGGGAAGGGCGCCAAGTCGAAGGACTCGAAGTCGAAGGACTCCGACGCGCCTGCCCCGATGCCGCCGCTCGCCAAGACGGCTCCCCCGCCGCCGCCGAAGAGCAGCCCCGGGCGGCCCGGACCGACGATCTCCGCTCGGCGCCCCGAGCCGAAGGCCAAGAAGGGGGGATTCCCCATCGGCCTCGTGGCCGGGGTGGTCGTCGTGGGCCTGGTGGTCTTCTTCTTGTTCGGCCGAGGCGGCGACGCGCCGGTCGAGGCGACGCCCACGCCGGTCGCAACCCGCGCCACGCCCACGCCGGCTCCCGCGCCGCCGCAGCCCACGGGCGGCGAAGAGCAGCCCGGAACCGACGCCGCGGCCCAGCCCGACGAGCCCGAGGTGGGCGGTCAGGAAGAGCGCGGCGAGGACGGCTCGGTCGCCGACGGCTCCGCCGACGAGCCGGCCGAGGCCCCCACCGAGCCCGCCGAAGAGCCCGCGGTCGAGGAGCCCCCGGCCGAGGAGCCCGCCGCGCAGACGGACCCGGCCGCCGAGCGACGCCGTCGCGAAGCCGAGGCCCGCCGTCGTCAGGAGCAGAAGGAGCGTCGGGAAGCTGCCGCCAAGGCGGCTCGCGAGAAGGCTGCGCGGGAAGCCGCGGCCAAGCCGTCGGAGCCGACGCTGCCGTTCGAAGCGAACCCCCAGCCCACCCCTGCGCCCGCCCGCACGCCGGCGCCCATGCCGACGCCGAGCGGTGGTGTGGCCACGGCCGACAACCCGTGGGGCGCGAGCCAGCCGGCCGCGAAGGGCTCGTTGAACGTCAGCTCGACTCCTGCCGGCGCGGCGGTGTCCGTCGACGGCCAGAGCAAGGGGAAGACGCCCGCGAACCTGAGCCTCACGCCCGGCACGCACGAAGTGAGGATCGCCCTGGCCGAGCACGCGACCCAGACGCGGGTGGTCCGGGTTGAAGAGGGCGGCTCCAGCAACCTCGCGGTCACGCTGGAGTCCCTCGCGCCCAAGGCCATCACGGGGTCCCTCAACGTCATCACGCCGACCCCGGCGCAGCTGAGCATCGACGGCGTCAGCCGCGGCCGCACGCCCCTGACGGTGACGCTGCCGGCGGGGACGCACACGTTCCGGCTGACGGTCGAGGGGCAGCCGCCCCACGAGGAGACCTACAACGTGCAGTTCGACGCCGCCGGCAAGGCGACGAAGTTCTTCAACGTCTCCGCCGCGAACTAGAGCCTCGGCCGACAGACCGGCGCGCGGAGCGGGCCCCCAGGGCCCCCGCCGCATCTCGCCGCGGGCCCCCCGGGCCCCCCGGGCCCCCGCCGCATCTCGCCGCGGGCGCCGGTCGAGCATGCATCTCTTCGTTGCTCCCCATCCGGTCTGGGGAGCCCTTCGTGGGCCGCCCCCGGTCGGGGGGGGAGCCAGGCTGCGTCGCCCGAGCGGCGTCTCGGCCCGGAGAGGCGGCGTCGGGGGTCCCGGGCGGCGGCCCGCAAGTCGGCGACGCGTGTGACCACGCAGACGCCGGGGTGAGCCGCCGGGGCGCGGCGCCGCTCAGCGCAGGGTGAACACGACGGCGGCGCCGGTGGTCCGCCCGCGCTCGTCGAGGAGGGGCACGATGGCCGTTCCCGGACGAAGGGTCTGGCGCGTCTGAACGGTCGGCACATCCTTGTAGAGGCGCTGGTAGCCGGCGGCGGCCGCGACCTCGTTGATGGCCGTGTTGATGCCGTAGGGGGCGAGGACGGCCGGAGCCCAGAAGCCCTCGACGGTCCGGGCGGTGCGGCCCACGCCCCAGACGGTCACCCAGCCAGCGCCAACGCTGGACGCGACCGACGCCAGGAAGCCGGCCGGGTCCTTCAAGTACGCCGAGCTGATGCCCGGCACCGGCAAGGCGCCCAGAGCCATCGCGCGGCCGAGGGTGGGTCGGGCCTTGCCGCGGGTGGGCATGGGCTCGGGGGCGGACTCCGCTTCGGCGACCGCGGGCTCGGGGGCGGGCTCAGGCTCCGCCTCGGCGACCGCCGGTTCGGGGACCGGTTCGGGCTCGAGGGCGGGCTCGGGCTCCGCTTCGGCGACCGCGGGCTCGGGGGCGGGCTCGGGCTCCGCGGCCGGCTCGGGCTCGGGGGCGGGCTCGGCTTCAGCCACGGTGGGCTCAGCCGGCGGCTCGGGGGCGGGTTCGGCCTCCGCGACCACCGGCGGCGGCGGCGGGAACGCTGCGGTCGCCGCGGCCTGCAGGTCGATGGCGGGCCTCAGGTCCAGGCCGGCGAACACCGCCTGCGCCACCGAGGTGGATGAGGCGGACGCGTCCAGACCGCGCTCGCCGCCGCCGCTGCGCACCACCAGCCCGGCCTGGCCGTCGCCGAGGGCCGCGCCCGTGGAGGCGACCACCCCCTGCAGCTTCAACAGCGGCCGGGCGACGTCGGTGAGGGATGGGATGAGCACGAAGTCGGCACCGGCCGTCGCGGCCAGTCCGGCCAGGCACTCGGGGGCACCCGCGCACTGGGCCAGACTCGAGCCTCCGCCGATCTGCTGCTGCCACGCCGTCGCCCGCAACACCGTCGTGGCCGGGACCAGGCCGACGGCGCGGTCCAACCAGCCGTCCAGCTCCGCGGCGATGCCTTCGAGCCCCTCGACCGCGCCCGCCGGGGCAATGGCGATGGTGACCGGGCCCTGCCGTTCGTAGTCGGGCGCCGAGATGATCCCGAGGTCCACCAGCTGGGCGTAGCCGATCTTCGTCAGACCCTGAGGCAGCTCCAGCTCCATGCCATCGGCCGTGGACGCCACCACGGCGGCCGTGAGCGTGCGCCCGTCGTTGAGCCGCAAGGTGCGGTACTCCCGCTCCTGAGCGGAGGCGGGGACAGACGCGAGGAGCGCGGCGGCAAACAGCAAGGTGCGCATCCACCGAGCTTACCAGGGGCCGCGCGACGCCACCGGCCGCCCCGCCGGCGTGCATTGGCCCCCGTGCCGGCTATCCTCCGCGCCGCCCGCGACACTCCCCCCCCCAACTGTCCGGCGCCGCCCGGAGGGCCCATGTCCGACCTGCTCCTCAACGTCGACCGCGCGCTGTCCGAGGGCGCCCCCGGGGTCCGGGTCCTGCCCGTGGACCGCGCTTCCCTGCACGCCCTCGAGCCGGCCCTCGCGGCCGCGCACCAGCGCCTGCTGGATCGAGAGGCGGCGGGTGAGGTCGGGTTCCTGACCCTCGACAGAGCGGCCTGGGGTGTAGACGACGCCGTCCGCATCGGGGGGGAGCTGCGCACCGTGGCCGACGTTCTTGTGATCCTGGGCATCGGCGGGTCCGCCCTGGGCGCCCGGGCGCTGGACCGCGCGCTGGGGCCAGCGTCGGGCGCCGGCGGGAGCCACCGCCTGGTCGTGCTCGACACGGTCGACCCCCACCGCGTGCGGCAGGTTCTGGCGGAGCTCGACCCCGCCCGCACCGCCGTCGCCGTCATCAGCAAGTCGGGCGGCACCGTCGAGACCGCGGCCCTCTTCCGCGCCGTGCTGCCTTGGCTCCAGGCGGGCCGCGATGACTGGCGGCGTGCCCTCGCGGTCGTCACCGACCGGACCCGCGGCTCCCTGCGCCCCCTCGCCGACGCCGAGGGCCTCGCCGCGCTGCCCATCCCCGACGACGTCGGCGGTCGCTTCTCGGTCTTGACCGCCGTCGGCGCCTTGCCCGCTGCCTTCGCCGGCATCGACCTCGATGGCCTGTTCGTCGGCGCCGAGGCCATGGCGGGCGCCGTTCGTCGCCCGGCCCTCGCCGACAACCCGGCGTGGCAGCTCGCGGGCCTGCACCACTTGTGGTGGGGCGAGGCCAACATCTCGGTGTTGTTCGCCTACTCCGAGCGCCTCCGCAGCGTCGGCGAGTGGTTCGTCCAGCTGTGGGGTGAGAGCCTCGGCAAGGTCCGACCCGACGGCGTCTCCGTGGGCTGGACGCCGTTGTTCGCGATGGGTCCCGTGGACCAGCACAGCCAGCTGCAGCTCTTCCAGGAGGGCCCGCGCGACAAGCTCATCACCGTCCTCCGCGTCGAGGACCCGGGCCCCGACGTCGAGCTCGGCTCGCTGCCCGGGGACGCCCAGGCCGTCGCCGCCTACCTCGACGGCCAAAGCCTCGCCGGCCTGATGGACGCCGAGCGCCGGGGCACCACCGCCGCGCTCGTCGACGCCGGTCGCCCGGTCATCGAACTCTCCCTGCCCCGCATCGACGCCCGCTCCGTCGGCGCCCTGCTGGTCCTGTTCGAAGCGGCCACCGCCATCACCGGCCACCTCGCCGGCGTGGACCCCTTCGATCAGCCCGGCGTTGAGCTGGGCAAGCGCTACGCCTACGGCCTCATGGGCCGCGAGGGCTTCCACGCCGAGGCGGCGCGGGCCCAGGAGCTTTTGGGCGGGTGAGCCGACCTCGCCTCGTCTGCATCACCGGACAGACCGCCTCGGGCAAGAGCGGCCTGGCGATGGCGTTGTGCGCCGCGCTGGACGCCGAGATCCTGAGCGTCGACTCGATGCAGGTGTATCGGGGCTTCGACGTCGGCACCGCCAAGCCGACCGCCGCCGACCAGGCCGCGGTCCGCCACCACGGGATCGATGTGGTCGAGCCCACCGAGGTGTTCTCGGCCTCGGCCTTCCTCGCCCTCGCGCGCGAGACCCTGGAATCGGCCGCCGCCGCCGGGCGCACCGTGCTCGCCGTCGGGGGAACTGGTCTGTACCTGCGGGCGCTGCTCCACGGACTCGCCGGCATGCCCGGCCGGGACGACGCGCTGCGTGCCGAGCTGCGAGCCGACGAAGCGGCCTCGGCCGGAGCCATGCACGCCCGCCTCGGCACCCTGGACCCCGAGGCCGCCGGCCGCCTCCACCCCAACGACCTCATCCGCGTCGAGCGGGCCTTGGAGGTGGTGATCCAGTCGGGCCGCCCGATCTCGTCGTGGCAGGCGGAGCACGGCTTCGCCGACGCGCCCTTCGACACCCGCGTCTACGCCATCGGGTGGGAGCGGCCGGTCCTTCGCCAGCGCATCGCCGAGCGGGTCGACGCCATGCTCGCCGCGGGGTGGGTCGACGAGGTGCGCGCCTTGCTCGCGTCGGGCGTGCCCCGGGACTGCATCCCCATGCGCGCCATCGGCTACCCGCGCATCGTCGCGATGCTCGATGGGACCCTGCCTCCGGCCCGCCTCGCGTCGTCGATCACCACCGATTGCAGACGCTTTGCGAAGCGTCAGGCCACGTGGTTCAATCGCGCCCCTTCGTTGAGGTGGCTTGAGCCGCCGGCGTCGGCGGATGCCCTCGTCGGCGAGATCGAGGCTTTCCTCACGCGCGCGGGCGGCCCCTCCGACCCCACCCTGGAGCTTTGAGTCATGCCTGGATTCGTTCTGGAGTTCGAGCGTCCCATCGTCCAGCTCGAAGAGACGATCGACAACCTGCGCCGCCTCTCGGAGACCGGCGGCGTCGACGTCGCCGATCAGATCTCCCAGCTGGAAGTGAAGGCCCACGATCTGCGCCGCGACGTGTTCGCGGACCTGAGCCCCTACCAGCGCACCCAGATCGCGCGGCACCCCCAGCGCCCGTTCACGCTCGACTACCTCGGGGACCTGTTCACCGACTGGCAGGAGCTGCACGGCGACCGGGCGTTCTCCGACGACGAGGCCATCATCGGAGGCTTCACGCGCTTCGAAGGCACGACGGTGATGGTCATCGGCCACCAGAAGGGCCGGAACACCAAGGAGAACATGCGCCGGAACTTCGGGATGCCCCGCCCGGAGGGCTACCGCAAGGCGCTGCGTCTGATGCAGCTGGCCGAACGCTTTGGTCGGCCGATCCTCACGTTCGTCGACACCCCGGGCGCGTACCCCGGCATCGGCGCCGAGGAGCGGGGCCAGGCCGAGGCCATCGCCCGCAACATCCTGGTGATGGCCAGCCTCACGGTGCCGATCATCACGACGGTCATCGGCGAGGGTGGCTCCGGCGGGGCCCTGGCCATCGGGGTCGCCAATCGCGTGCTCATGCTCGAGAACGCCGTCTACTCGGTCATCTCGCCCGAGGCCTGCGCGTCGATCCTGTGGCGCGACAGCACCAAGGGCCACCTGGCCGCCGACGCCCTCAAGTACACCTCGGAGGAGTGCCTCAAGCACGGCATCGCCGACGCCGTGATCCCCGAGCCCCTGGGCGGTGCCCACCGCGACCGAAAGGCGACCATGACGGCGGTGCGCGATGTGCTCCGCATGGAGCTGTCGGAGCTGCTCGCCATGCCCGCCGACTCGATGCGTGATCACCGCTACAACCGGTTCCGCGGGCTCGGCGTCATCGACGACCCGGCCTCGTGAGGCTCGGGGTCCAGGGCCCCGCCGCACCGCAGACCGTCGCGCCTGCCCGCCGGCTCGCCGGCTCGCCGACCCTGCCCGGCGACAAGTCCATCTCCCACCGCGCGCTGATCCTCACCGGGATCAGCGAGGGGATCCAGTCCATCGAAGGCCTGAGCCGTGGCGGCGACGTGCTCGCCACCGCCTCGGTGCTGCGGGCCCTCGGCGCGGCGATCCCGGCGATCGACCCGAGCGGGCCCGTCCGCGTCGGTCCGTGCCCCGGCTTGACCGAGGCCGAGGACGTCCTGGACTGCGGCAACGCCGGCACGACGATGCGGCTGTTGGCGGGGTTGCTCGCCGGCCAGCCGTTCCTGTCGGTGCTCACGGGCGATGGTTCGCTGCGCAGCCGACCCATGGCGCGGGTGCTGGAACCGCTGCGCGCGCTCGGCGCCCAGGTCGACGGACGGGACGGCGGCCGCAAGGCGCCGCTGGTGATCCGGGGCGGCGGGCTGCAGGGCGCCCGCCACGTCAGCCGCGTGGCGTCGGCCCAGGTGAAGTCCTGCTTGATGCTGGCGATGCTGAACGGGGAGGGGACCCTGGTGGTGGACGAGCCCCACCGCAGCCGCGACCACACCGAGCGCATGCTGGCGGCCTGCGGGGTGGAGCTGCAGGTCGAGGACACGCGCGTGAGCCTGCGCGGCGGCCAGCCCTTGAGCCCGCCGCCGACGCTCACCGTGCCCACCGACCTGAGCGCGGCGGCGTTCTTCGCGGTCGCCGCGGCCATCGTCCCCGGCTCGGAGCTGCTGCTCCGCGACGTCGGCGTCAACCCGACGCGAACCGGTCTGCTCGACGTCCTGGCCCAGGCCGGCGTCGACGTGGAGGTCGCCTCGGCGTCGGAGTCCTGGGGGGAGCCCCGCGCCGACCTCCGGGTCCGGGCGGGCTTGACCGCCCCCCTCGACGTACGCGGCGCCGTCGTGCCCCGGCTCATCGACGAGATCCCCGTCCTCGCGGTCCTCGCCGCGCGGGCCCCGGGCCGCAGCGTGTTCGCCGACGCGGCGGACCTCCGAGCCAAGGAGTCGGACCGCATCGCGACGACCGCGGCGATGCTTCGAGCCTTCGGGGTGGCAGTCCAGGAGACCGACGACGGCTTGATCGTCGACGGCGACCCGGATCGCCCGTTGTCGGCCGGCGCTGTGGTAGACGCACACGGCGATCACCGGATTGCCATGGCTGCCGCCGTGGCGGCGTTGTGCGCAGCGGGGCCCGCGACCCTGCGAGGCGTGCAGGCGGTCGACACCAGCTTCCCCGGTTTCTTCGCGACCCTGGATTCCCTCCGTGCCTGAAGCCATCACGATCGCCATGGACGGCCCGGCCGGCGCCGGCAAGTCCACCCTGGCCCGCCGCCTGGCTCGGGAGCTGGGCTACCTGTACCTCGACTCCGGGGCCATGTACCGGTCCGTGGGGCTGGTCGCCGCGGAGCGCGGCATCGACCTCGACGACGCCGAGGCGTGCGCGGAGATCGGCCGGGACATGGTCTTCGACTTCCCGTGGATCGACGGCGAGCTGCACGTCATCGCCGACGGCCGGGACGTCTCGGGCCTCATTCGAACCGGGGAAGCGGGGCGGCGGGCGTCGGTCGTGAGCCAGCACCCTCCAGTGCGCGAGGTGCTCGTCGCGACGCAGCGAGCCATGGGCTCCCGGGGCGGGGTGGTCATGGAGGGGCGGGACATCGGCACCGTCGTGCTGCCCGACGCCGAACTCAAGGTCTTCCTGACGGCCTCGGCTCGCGTCCGCGGGCGTCGGCGCTTCGAGCAGCTTCGGGCCGCCGGTCAGGACGTCACCCTGGAGCAGGTCATCGACAGCGTCGAGGAGCGGGACCTGCGGGACAGCACCCGGCCCATCGCCCCGCTGAAGCCGGCCGAGGACGCTGTGGTCCTCGACAGCTCCGAGATGACCATCGAGCGGGTGCACAAGACGCTGCTCAAGCTCGTGCGCGTGCGGGTGGACCCGAGCGCGCGCGTGTCCTGGGAGACGACGCCCGGCTACGACCCCAGCCTGGGGCGGTAGAGCAGGCCGCGCCGAGGACACACCCGCGTGACGACTCGGCTTTCGGCCTCACCGAATTCTTGACACCCCCCGGGGTGGACTGTACAAGCCGCTGGCTCGCGGCCTCAGGTCGTGAGCCGTTGTGACCCCTGCCTGGCGACAGCCGGGCGCCAGCTTCGGCTGGAGCCCACCGGGGGCCACCGCGTCCTGCCTTCGGGAACCGTCCAGTTCGGGGCGGCCGAGAGCACAACCCAGAGCCTCCTGCGGGTCGCCCCGCCGGAAACCGTGAGCGAATCCTTCCCTTGATGAACATCGACAGCACCATCCTCGACGGCACCACCAGCAACGCCGCCCAAATCGACGAGGCGGAATTCGCCGCCTTCTTCTCCGAGCTCCTGGCCGACAAGCCCATCAAGGAAGGATCGGTCGTCAACGGCACGGTCATCCGCATGACGGGTGACTACGTGGTCGTGGACATCGAGTACAAGTCGGAGGGTCGCATCCCGCTGCACGAGTTCCGCCCCAAGGACTCGCCGCGCGGAACGCCCCCGGAGGTCGCCGTCGGCGACGAGGTCGAGGTCTACCTCGACAGCCTCGAGGGCGACGACGGCCAGCTGGTCCTCTCCAAGGAGAAGGCCGACCTGATGAAGGCCTGGGACAAGATCCAGGAGGCCGTTGATCAGGACGAGGTCGTCGAGGGCACCATCGTGGCCCGCGTCAAGGGCGGTCTGTCCGTCGACATCGGCGTCAAGGCGTTCCTGCCCGGCTCCCAGGTCGACCTGCGGCCCGTCAAGAACCTGGAGCGCCTCATCGGGGCCCGCGCCAAGTTCAAGATCATCAAGTTCAACAAGAAGCGCGGCAACATCGTGCTGTCCCGCCGCGTCCTCCTCGAGGAGGAGCGCAGCGAGCGCCGCGACGAGACCATCAAGAAGATCAAGGTCGGCGCCATCATCGACGGCACGGTCAAGAACATCACCGACTACGGTGCGTTCATCGACCTCGGCGGCATCGACGGCCTGCTGCACATCACCGACATGAGCTGGGGCCGGATCTCGCATCCGTCCGAGATGTTCGAGGTCGGCGACGAGGTGCAGGTCCGCATCCTCAAGTTCGACGCGGACACCCAGCGCGTCTCCCTGGGCTACAAGCAGCTCAAGGAAGACCCGTGGAACCACGTCGGTGACACGTACCCCATCGGCTCGGTCGTGCGCGGCAAGGTCGTGTCGATGCCCGACTACGGCATCTTCGTCGAGCTCGAAGAGGGCATCGAGGGCCTGGTCCACATCTCCGAGATGACCTGGAACAAGCGCGTCAAGCACCCCAGCAAGCTCGTCGAGCTGCAGCAGGAGGTCGAGGCCGTTGTCCTGGACATCGACCTCGAGAACAAGCGCATCTCCCTGGGCATGAAGCAGCTCGAGGAGAACCCCTGGGACATCGTCGAGCAGAAGTACCCGCCGGGAGCCGTCATCACCGGCGCCGTCCGCAACATCACGGACTTCGGCATCTTCGTGGGCATCGAGGACGGCATCGACGGCCTCGTGCACATCTCCGACCTGTCCTGGTCGCAGCGCATCAAGCACCCGTCCGAGCGGTACGCCAAGGGCGACGAGGTCGAGGCCCGCGTGCTCAAGATCGACAAGATCAACGAGCGCTTCAGCCTCGGCATCAAGCAGATGTCCGATGACCCGTGGCGCATGGTCCCGGGCAAGTACTTCCTGGGTCAGATGTTGGCCGGCAAGATCGTCCACCACGCCGACTTCGGTCTGTTCGTGGAGCTCGAAGAGGGCGTCGAGGGCCTGGTCCACATCTCCGAGCTGCACTCGGACATCGGGGCCGACTCGTACGACGTCAACAGCCCCATCAAGGTCGAGGTGCTCAGCATCGACCCCCACGAGCAGAAGATCGGCCTGTCCGAGGTCCGCGACGGCGATGCGCCGGCCGTGAGCCAGGTGCAGGTCTCCTCGGCGACCCTCGCCGACACCGTTGGGGCCTCGGTCCTGGCGGGCCTGAAGCTCCCCGGCACCGACGAGGCCGAGGCGCTGACGGGCGAGGCCACGGCGGTCGAGGCCACCGAGACCGCGGTCGAGGAGCCGGCGGTCGAGGAGGCGGCGGTTGAAGAGCCGACTGCCGAAGAGGCGCCGGTCGAGGCCAGCGAGCCCGCAGCGGAGGAGCCGGCGGCCGAAGAGCCGACGGCCGAGCCCGCAGCGGACGAGCCGGCGGCCGACGAGGGCTCCGAAGCCTGAGAGCAGATGCGTGAGGGACCGCCCCGAAACGGGCGGTCCCTCCGCGCTGCGGCTTCGAGAGAGCCTGGCCGTGACCAAGAGTGAGTTGGTGCGAGAGGTGTCCCTGGGCACTGAGTCGCTGAGCCGCAAGTCCGCGGAGCGGGTGGTCAACACCGTCTTCGCGTGCATGCAACAGGCGCTCGTCGACGGCGACCGCATCGAGATCCGAGGCTTCGGATCGTTTCATGTGCGCACCCGCCCCGGGCGGACGGCGCGCAACCCCCGGACCGGCGACGCGGTCCAGATCGCCGAGCGGCGTGTCCCCTTCTTCAAGGTGGGCAAAGAGCTCCGCGACCGAGTCAACGAGGGCGGCTGAGCCGCCGGAGGCAGGACCGTGACCCCCAAGCGCATCCTCTCGCTGGTTCTCTTCCTGATCGTCGCGGGCGTCTCCGGACTGTTTGTCTGGCAGAACCTGCCGACCCGCGTGAACGCGGTCTTCAAGATCACCCCGGACCTCGCCTGGGACCTGGGCGCCAGCGGCCAGCCGCTGGTCGTGCTGCTGGGCATCGCCCTCGCCGCCGGCTTCGGCGTCACGTTCCTGTTGATGTTCGGGCGCATGAGCGGAGCCGGCCGCGAGGCCCGCCGCCTGCGCCGCCAGGTCGAGTCGCTCAAGGACGAGCTCGAGTTCGCCCGCGATGGCGGCAACTCGATGTCCGGCGGCCCGGTCTAGCTCCTGGCTGTGAAGCTCCCCGCGCGCTTCGGTTCGTTCCTGCTCCTGTTCCTGCTCGGCGGCGCCGTCGGCGCTGGCGTGGGTTGGTACTTCGGGGACCGCCAGGGGAAGCAGGCCGGCTACCAGATCGGGCTTCGCCACGGCCAGGTCAAGGCCGCCCGCCAGGGCCCGCCGCAGGTCGTCGACCGCGCCGTCGGGCTCGCCGCCCTCCAGGGCACCGACGCCTGGGGCGGCCTCGGCCCCGAGCTGTCCTCGGACGCCGCGTTTGCGGCCTTCCTCAACGAAGCGCCCAGCCCGTGCGGCCGGCAAGCCCGGCGGGGGATCTCGCTGGCCTCGGCGCTGGTGGCGCCCGACGACTGCGCGACGCTGGCGGCTCAACTGGCGTTCGCGGGCTCGGTCTACCGCACGTTCTCCGACGATCCCGGCGAGGCCCTGGCCGCCTTGCGCGTCGAGGCGCGGGTGGCGCCGGCCGTCGACGGTCGGCAGAGCAAGGGCGGCGACGGCGTCGTCGTCGTCGAGTACGCCGACTTCCAGTGTCCGTACTGCACCCGCGCGCAGCGCCTGACGAACGGGCTGCTCGAGGAGCGGCCGGAGATTCGGCTGGTGTTCAAGCACATGCCGCTGAGCTTCCACCCGGCCGCGCGACCCGCCGCCCTGGCGGCCGAGGCCGCCGCCGAGCAAGGGAAGTTCTGGGCGATGCACGACGCGCTGTTCGACCTGGGCAAGGCCGTAGGCGATGGCATCGACAAAGGCTGGACCCTGCCCGAGTCGGGGCCCGTGCCCTTCGAGGAGCAGGCGACCGCCGTCGGTCTCGATCTGGAGCGGTACCGAGCGGACTTCCGCAGCGACGCCCTCGCCGATCGCATCGACGACGACCTCGAGGAGGCCCGCGCGCTGGGCGTGACCGGCACCCCGACGTTCATCATCGGCGGCCGCAAGGTCACCGAGCGGCCGTCGGTGGCCATGTTCGCGAAGCTGGTCGACAAGGCCGAAGCCGAGGCCGAGGGCCGCTTCTCGTGGGGGCTGGAGCCGCCGCCCGCCGGCGTCGAGCCGGCCGAGGACGCCGACGAGGCCCCGGCCCCGGCCGCCCCATGACCGACCCCACCCTGAGCGCCGAGCGCCGCGCCGCCGTGCGCCTGCTGGTCGAGCAGGAGCGGGGCCACGGCGGTGGCCTCGACGCGCAGCTGGCCCGCGCGGCCATGGACATGCGCCCCGAAGACAGCCGGCGCCTGCGGGCGCTGGTCTACGGGATCCAGCGCCAGCGGGTCCGCTTGCTTCGGCGCCTGGAGCCGCGGCTGAAGCGTGGCTGGACCAAGACCGACCCCCGGGCCAAGGCGGCCCTGCTGCTCGGTGCGTTCGAGCTGACTGCGTCCGACGCCGTGCCGGACCGGGCCGCCGTGCACCAGGCCGTCGAAGCGTGCCGCGCGGTGGGCGGCGGACGCCTCGCCGGCCTCGTCAACGCCGTCCTGCGCGGAGTGGCTTCGGACCCCGAGCCCCTGGCGCCGGACCGGGACCTGGAGCCTCTGGCCTGGGCCGTCGCCGCCTGCTCGATGCCCCGCTGGATCATGCGCCGCCTCGGTCGCCAGTTGGGCCCCGTCGCCGCTGCGGCCTGGGCCGAGGCCAGCAACGCCGAGCCCCCCATCTTCGTCCGCCTGCGGGATGAGGCCCCCGAAGGGCTGTCGCTCCAACCCACCGACGTGCCCGGCGCCTGGCTCGTGGAGCCCCGCCCCGGGGGCCCCGTGCACGAGTGGCCGGGGTTCGAGGCCGGCGCCTTCTGGGTCGCTGACGCCGCCGCCCAGGCGGTCGTCGAGCTGCTCGCGCCCCAGCCCGGGGAGACGCTCCTCGACGCCTGCGCGGCGCCCGGCGGCAAGACCCTGGCGCTGGCGTGTGCGGTCGGCGAGTCGGGCTTCGTGGCCGCCGCCGACCGGTCGGGAAGCCGGCTGACCAAGCTCAAGGACTCCATCTCCCGCATTCGGCCTTCGGGCCCGGTGCAGACCGTCGAGGTGGACCTGCTGAACGACCCCCCGGCGGGCCCGTACGACGGCGTGCTGGTCGATGCTCCCTGTTCGGCTCTGGGCGTGCTGCGGCGCCACCCCGAGATCCGCTGGGAGCGAACGAGCTCGGACCTGCCCGAGCGGGCGGCCATCCAGCTGGGCTTGCTGCGCAGCGTCGCGGGCTCCGTGCGGCCGGGCGGCCGGCTGGTCTACTCGGTGTGCACCTGGACGACGGAGGAGACCGACGACGTCGTCGCCGCCTTCCTGGCCAGCGACGAAGGCGCCGACTTCGCCCTCGCGCCGCCGCCGCCGTCCTCCCTCGATGGCTTGCTCGACGGCGCCGTCCTGCGGACCCACCCTCACACCAGCGGGTTCGATTCCTTCTTCGCTGTGCGCCTTCAGCGCGCGGAGGGATGATGAGCCGGAGGTCGAGCCAATGATGATCCCGATGCGCGGTGGCCGGAATGCGCTGTCCCTCAGCTGGGGACTGGGCGATCTGATGGGTCGGCATTCCGACCTGAACAAGACCTACGAAGAGTCCTGGGCGGGGATGCTCCACGTCATCGTGGACTCCTGGGCCGACTGGCCCGTCGAGGTGTGGCTGCGGCTCGTGGAGCTGGAGCTGACCGAAGAGGAGCGCGCCGAGGAGGAGGACAAGCCTCTGGGCGGGTGGGCCTTGCAGTGGCTGGTGTCGTTTGCGGGCGAAGGCCCGGAGCGCCGCGACGTCGCGGCCATGGTCTCCTTCGTGACCCAGGGCCTGGAATCCGTCCTGGGCGAGAAGCCGGCCGTCGGCTGGACGTCCATCGATCCCGGCGACAAGGCGATGTGGGTCATCGACGACGGCAGCGTCTACCGCCTCTACGCCGACGTCCCCACCGAGGAGCCCATGGTCTTCCTCATCGGGCACTACGCCGGGGAGCCGGCGCTGTTCGCCGCCGCCGTCGAAGCCTGGCCCCTGCACCGCGCCCGTCGCCGCCTGAACGTCGACCTGGCCGAGGCGGATCTCGGCTGGGCGTTCGTGGGGTAGGGGAGCCCTGCTCCGCGGGCGATCCGACGGGGCCCCTTACGTGGGCTTTCAGCGAAGCGGCTGGTAGCCTCCCTGGGCTTTTGTATGGGTCTGAGGAGGGCTCGCAAAGGCAGGGGACTCACGATGCCCAACGTCGCCGGATACGAACTCCTGGACTCGGTCTACGAGTCTGAGAACTCCATCATCAGCCGCGCCCGGGACCCCCAGTCGGGGCGCGCTGTTTTCGTGAAGCGTCTCCCCGACGCCTTCCCGACGCCCGAGAAGATCGCCCGCTTCCGCCGGGAGTTCGAGATGACCCGCGGCCTCGCGGGGGAAGGCGTTATCGAGGCGATCGCCCTGGAGCGCTCCGGCGGCGCCCTGGCCATGGTCGTCGAAGACTTCGGCGGCCAGTCCCTGGCCGCCCACCTCAAGGACGGCGAGTTGTCCCTGAACGAGGCGCTGCGCGTCGGCGAAGCGGCCGCCTCGGCCCTCGCCCGCGTCCACGCTGGCCACTTGATGCACAAGGACGTCAACCCGGCGAACCTCGTCTGGAACCGCGAGACCGGAGACGTGAAGCTCATCGACTTCGGGATCTCGACGGAGCTGACCCGTGAGGCTCCGGCGATCCTGAACCCCAACGTGCTCGAAGGCACGCTGGCGTACATGTCCCCGGAGCAGACCGGGCGCATGAACCGGGCGATGGACTACCGCACGGACCTCTACTCGCTCGGCGTCACCCTGTACCGCCTCCTCAGCGGGCGGCTTCCCTTCCGGGCCGCGGACCCCATGGAGCTGGTGCACGCGCACCTCGCCATCGTGCCCAAGTCCCTCAGCGACCTCGCTCCCAAAGTGCCGACCGTGGTCTCCGACCTCGTCGACAAGCTGCTCGAGAAGGCCGCCGAGGACCGCTACCAGTCCGCGGTCGCCCTGCGCCACGACCTGAGTCGGTGCCTGGAGGCGCTGAAGGAGTCGGGCACCGTTCAGCCGTTCCTGCTCGCCGAGGGCGACATCTCCAATGCCTTCGCCATCCCCGAGAAGCTGTACGGCCGAAGCGGCGAGATCGCGGAGCTGCTGGGCGCCTTCGACCGGGTCGCCGACGGCGCCCGCGAGCTGATGCTGGTGGCCGGCTACTCGGGCATCGGCAAGTCGGCCCTGGTGAAGGAAGTGCACAAGCCCATCGTCGGCCGGCGCGGCTACTTCATCGGCGGCAAGTTCGACCAGTTCAACCGGAACATCCCCTACGCGTCGCTGATCCAGGCGTTCGGCGAGCTGGTGGGGCAGCTGCTGACCGAGTCGGCCGATCAGCTGACCCGCTGGCGGTCCCGGCTCGTCGAAGCCACCGCGCCCAACACGGCCGTCCTCATCGACGTCCTGCCCGAGGTGGAGCTGATCGTCGGGCCCCAGGAGCCCGTCGCCGAGTTGGCGCCGTTGGAGGCCCAGAACCGGTTCAACCTGGTCTTCGAGCAGTTCGTCCGCGTCTTCGCCGCCGCCGAGCACCCGCTGACCGTCTTCCTGGACGACCTGCAGTGGGCCGACCCGCCGTCGCTGCGCCTCATCAAGCGGTTCATGACGGATGCGGCCACCGGGCACCTGCTGCTCATCGGCGCCTACCGCGACAACGAGGTCGACCCGACCCACCCCTTCATCCTCACCCTCGACGAGATCCGCGAGGCCGGCGCCCCGATCACCACGATCACCCTGGCCCCCCTGGCTGAGGCCAACATCCGGTCGTTGCTCGCGGACACGCTGCATCGCAGTCCGTCGGCGGTGGACGATCTCACCTCGGTCTGCGTCGCCAAGACCGGTGGCAACCCGTTCTTCCTCAACCAGTTCTTGCGCGCGCTGTACGAGGAAGGGGTCATCGACTTCGACGCCGAGGGCCGACGCTGGATCTGGGACGTCGCGGGCATTGAAGCCATGGAGATCACCGACAACGTCGTCGATCTGATGGCGCGGAAGATCCGGACCCTCGACGAGGTGACGCAGCGCGTCTTGCAGCTCGCCGCCTGCATCGGGGCGTCGTTCGATCTGAACACGCTGTCGGTGGTGAACGACGCCAGCGCGCGGGACACCGCCGACGCGCTGTGGGACGGCCTCAAGGCGGGCCTCGTCGTGCCCATCGGGGGCGACTGGAAGTTCCTGCAGGAAGAGGACGAGGACCGCGACGGCTCGCCCTCGAAGATCCAGTACCGCTGGTTGCACGACCGCGTGCAGCAGGCCGCGTACTCGCTGATCCCCGACGAGCAGAAGCAGGCGGTCCACCTGACCGTCGGCCGCCTCATGCTCGCCAAGCTGTCCCCGGCCGAGCAGGCCGAGCAGCTCTTCAGCATCGTCGGCCACCTCAACACCGGCAGCTCCCGCATCGACGACCAGGACGAGCGGCTGGCGCTGGCCCGCCTGAACCTCCGGGTGGGGCGCCGCGCCACGGCGTCGGCCGCGTACGCCCCGGCGGCCCGCTTCGTGGAGCAGGGCCTCGCGTTGCTGGGCGACGGCTGGTCCACCGAGTACGAGCTGGCCCGCGACCTGCACACCGAAGCGGCCGCGGCCTGGAACCTGGTGCCCGACTTCGCGGCCATGGAGCGTCACACCGGGGCGGTCATCGACAACGCCCGGGACGTGCTCGACCAGGTCCGCGCCTACGAGATCCGGATCCTCGGGCTGCAGGCCCAGGCCAAGGTCGTCGAGGGCGTGCAGGCCGCCGTCGAGATCCTCGGTCGGCTGGGCGTGACCTTCCCCGAGGAGCCGGGCAACGAGGACGTTGGCGCCGCGCTGGGCGCCGTCGCCGCAGCCATCGGCGACCGCACGGTGGCGCAGCTGGTGGAGGTCGAGGCCAACGGCGACCCCGTTCAGGTCGCCGCCATCCGGGTCCTCGTGAACATCACCTCGACGGCCTACATCGGAGCCCCGGCGCTGTTCCCCCTCATCGTCTGCAAGGCGGTCGAGTTGTCGGTGCAGGGCGACACCGGGGCGTCGGCCTACGCGTACGTCACCTACGGGATCATCCTGTGCGGCGTGCTGGAGCAGTTCGCGGCGGGCAACCAGTTCGGCGATCTGGGCCAGGAGGTCATCCGCAAGTACGACGCGCAGGAGTACGCGGCGCGCACGAAGTACATCCCCGACTGCTTCCTGCGGTTCTGGGTCGACCACGCCCGCGGCGGCTGGGCGGGGCACGGCTCGACGTACCAGCTGGGGCTCGAGACCGGCGACCAGGAGTTCGCGGCGTGGCCGCTGATGATGCGCACGCACCAGGGCTACTTCATGGGGCTGCCCCTCGCCGAGCGCGAGGTCGAGGCTCGCGACTACGTCGACAAGTGCGACGTGCTCAAGCAGCGCACGAGCCAGTACTACGCCGCGGCCACCCGCCAGGCGATGCACAACCTCATGGGCTGCGGCAACGAGGATCCCACCCTCCTGGTGGGGGACGCGTTCGACGAGACGCACCACCACCCCGTGTTCATCGAGAACGCCGAGGCCTTCGGCATCTGCAACACGCTGGTGCACAAGGTCGTGCTGTCGTTCCTGTTCCGCAAGCCCGAGCAGACCCTCGACCTCTCCGCGGAGCTGGCTCCTTGGGCCGGCTCCATGGTCTCCACCGTCCACGTGCCCGTGTTCCACTTCTACGACGCGCTCAACCGGCTGGAGTTGCACGCCCTCGAAGGGAACGAGGACGACACCGACGGACACCTCGCCCGAGCGCGCGAAGCCCTGGCCGCGTTGGAGCGCTACAACGTCGCCGCGCCCCAGAACTGGGCCCACAAGGTCTCGACCCTCACGGCGCGCCTCGCCTGGATCGACGGCGACCGGGACGCCGCTCACGCGGGATTCAAGGCCGCCATCGAGCAGGCGCGGAGCAACGGCTACCTGAACGAGGAGGCCGTCGCGCTGGAGCTTCTGGGGAGGCTCTGGCTGGAGCACCAGGAGCCGGAGATCGCGGGGCTCTGGCTGAGCCGGGCTCGCCACACGTTCGAGCTGTGGGGCGCGGCGGCCAAGGTCGCCGAGCTGGACGTCCGCTACGGCGAGCTGCTGCGGACGGGCCGGGCCCAGGACTCGGGGCGCATGCTCATGGGCCGGGCCATGGGCAAGGCCGGCGGCACGATCACGAACACGGCGGCGACCAGCACGACGGGCGGCGGCGCCCTGGACCTGGGCTCCGTGCTCAAGGCGTCGCGGGCCATCTCGTCGGAGGTCCGGCTGGCCGGCCTGCTCAAGACCTTGATGGAGATCGTCGTCGAGAACGCCGGCGCGACCAACGGAGTGCTGCTGCTCGAAGAGGGCGGGGACTTCACCACCGGCGCCCGCGCCGCGACCGGCTCCCCGGTCGAGACGGTGCTGGACCTCCCGACGCTGGACGAAGGCGGCGCCCACCTGCCGCGCAGCCTGGTCCAGTACGTCTCGCGCACCCGCGAAGCGGTCGTCCTGGACGATGCGTCGCGGCCCGGCAAGTTCAGCAATGACCCGTACTTCGCCGAAAACGAGGTCCGCTCGGTGCTCGCTTCGCCGGTCCTCCACGGCGGGCGCATCACCGGGATCCTCTACCTCGAGAACAACCTGGCCACCGGCGCCTTCACCGAAGAGCGCCTCGCGGTGCTCGAGATGCTGTCGCGGCAGGTCGCGGTCTCCATGGAGAACGCCCGACTCTTCGAAGAGCAGCGCCTCCTCGCCGACTCGTTTGCCCGGTTCGTGCCGACGGAGTTCCTGCAGCACCTGGGCCGCAAGTCCATCGTGGACGTCCAGCTGGGCGACGCGGTGCAGCGGGACATCACCGTGCTGTTCAGCGACCTGCGCTCGTTCACGACGCTGTCCGAAGGGATGTCGCCCCAGGACAACTTCCGCTTCCTGAACCGGTACCTGGAGGTCATGGAGCCGGCCATCGAGGAGCACGGGGGCTTCGTCGACAAGTACATCGGCGACGCGATCATGGCCCTGTTTGCGGCCGGGCCCGACTCGGCCGTCGCCGCGGCCGTGGCCATGCAGCGCGCGCTCGAAGAGCACAACGCCCACGAGCGGACTCACGGCCGCCCCGAGCTGATCATGGGGATCGGCGTGCACACCGGCCCCCTGATCCTCGGCACGCTCGGCTCGCCCAGCCGCATGGAGACGACGGTCATCGGCGACACGGTGAACCTCGCCAGCCGGCTCGAGGGCCAGACCAAGCCCTTTGGCAGCGGGCTGCTGATCTCGGAGCAGACCCGGGTCCTCCTGCGCCGCCCCGAGGCCTGGGAGCTTCGGCGTGCCGGGCGGGTGCGGGTGAAGGGCAAGACCGAGTCGACGGCGATCTGGGACGTGCTCGACGCCGGGGCCAACTGCGCCGTGCGGGTCGACTCACGGCCGGCCTTCGAACAGGGGCTGGACGACTACCTGGCCCAGGAATTCAGCGAGGCGGCAGCCGCCTTTGGGAACGCGCTGGCCGCGGACCCCACGGACAAGTTGGCTCGGCTCTACGCCGACCGGTGCGAGCGCTTGCTGCGCGACGGCGTGCCCGAGGGCTGGGATGGCGTCGACTTCGCCGGTACGAAAATCTAGTCGGAGGGGACTGCCATGCCTGCCTTGTACAACCCGTTTGGTGGCGCTGCGCGCGCCCTGAAGTCCGTGCCCGGCCCCCGGCCGCTGCCGGTGGTGGGCAATGCGCTGTCGTTCAACAAGCCCAATGCCTGGACGGCCGTGGAGAACTGGGTCGCCGAGCACGACACGGTCTGCCTCACGTGGATCCTCGGCAAGCCGGTCGTGATCCTGTGTGACCCCAGGCTGGTGACCGAGGTGCTGATCGATCGGCGCCGGGACTTCTACAAGAAGGATCCCGTGGCGGCGCTCACGCCGATCCTCACCGCCGTGGCCCCCTTTCTGGGGAACCTGCCCGACTGGGAGTCCATGGCGGCCAAGGATCTGCCGGCCCTGCCCGGGTTCGGCAAGTGGCTGCTGAGCCAGTCCGACGTGATCCGGCGCACCGTCGCCGAGCGGCTCACCGCGCTGGCCGGGGCCGGGGAGCAGCCCGATGCGACCCGCGTGCTGCGGGAGATCAGCTGGGACTGCTGGACGCGCATGGCGTTTGGCGAAGACGTCGAAGACGGCGGCCTGGACGACCTGCTCACGCTCGCGGAGATCGCGTCGGAGCGGCTGTCGGCCCTCGACGAGCCCGGTCCGGAGATCAGCGACGACCGCTTCGACCCGACCTGGGCCCGCTGGGTGTCGCGCTTCGAGCCCCGGGTGGCCGCGGCCCGCGCCGCCGGCGAAGCCCGAGGGGACCTGCTGGGGCTGCTCGTCGAGGCGGGCTCGGACCTCAGCGACCAGGAGCTGGCCGTCGCGTTCGGGAACCTCTACTTCGGCGGGCTGTTCTCGTCGACCACGGGCTGGGCCACCGGGCTGTGGGCGCTGACCAACCACCCCGACGAGCGGGACACCCTGCGGGCGGCGTTGGACGCCTTGCCGGCGGAGCCCTCGTTCAACGACTTCGTGGGATGCGGCCCGCTGGACTCGGCCGTGCGGGAGGCTCTGCGGGTCCGGCCGCCGGTGCCGATCTACATGCGCAACACCGCGGTGGGCACCACCACCGAGCTCGGTGGTCACACGCTTCCGTCGGACACGACGCTGTTCATCAGCCCCTGGGCGATGATGCGCTGCCCTCGCCACTGGACGGAACCCGACGCGTTCCAGCCCGGTCGCTGGACGGACGCGGTCAAGGACGACAACCCCTACGGCGGCGAGTGGTTCCACCCCTTCGGGCGCGGCGCCCGCCGCTGCTCGGCCCACGCCTGGGGTTTGATGCACATCACCGTGGCCCTCGCGACGGCGGTGCGGGACTTCGACGTGCAGGTGGGGCCGGGCGCCCCCTACGCCAGCGAGCTCTTCTTCGCCGTCCAGGCGCCCACCGGTTGGACCCTCACGGTCACCGCCCGCGACCGATCGGTCGGGTAGGCTCCGAGCAGGAGGACTCATGGTCAGCGAAAACCCCGCCGCCACCCTCACGCTGCGTCTCCTGCCCGACGCCGATCTGGAGCAGGCCGAGCAGCTTGCCGCGGTGATGACACCGGAAGTCCTGCTCGCCGGGGACCCGGTCATCGAGCAGGGCGCCAGCTCCGCGGGTCTGTGGTTCGTCCGCGAGGGGCGGCTGTCGGTCGAAGTCGACGGCGGCGCCGGCCCCGTCCAGGTCGCGACGATCGAGCCCGGTCACTGGGTGGGCGAGGTGTCCTTGCTGAACCCCGGGCCGGCGTCGGCCACCGTCCGGGCGGCCGAGCCGTGCGAGCTGTGGCACCTCACCCCCGAAGCCCTCGACCAGCTGCGCGTCGATGCGCCGTTGGTGGCCTTGGACATGCTGCAGACGCTGTCGCGAGACCTCGTGGAGCGCATCCGCGCGACCGATCACCACCTGCGCGACCGACTGGGCGTGCCCCACCCCGAGGACGCCCCCACAGGCTGGTTCGGCGGGGCGCTGAAGCGCCTGTTTGGCGCCGAAGGAGGGCCGGCATGAACTCCCTGCAGTTGCTCCGTGAAGCCCCCGGACTCGATCTGTTCACCGACGGCGAGCTGGAGGTCCTGGACCGCGTTCTCGTGGCCCGCGCCCACAAGCGGGGAACCCTGCTGGTGCGCGAAGGCGCCTCGGTCGACGCGGTGACGGCGTCCATGTTCCTGCTGCTCGCCGGCGAAGTCGACGTCAGCACCGGCCGGGGAGCGAACACCGTCCACCTCGAGCTTCTCGGCCCCGGCGCGCCGTTCGGCATGAACGGGCTCATCGACCACTCCCCCCGCGGCGCCGATTGCCGGGCGAAGACCGACGTGGTCACCGCCGAGCTCACGCGGCTCGTGTTCGACGAGCTGGTGCGCTCGCACACCGGCGTGGCGGCGAAGTTCCAGCACGTGATCGCCCGCCAGCTGGCAAAGGACCTGCGCCACCTCACGGCCCTCGTCCAGCAGGCGGCGGCGGGCGATGAGGATGGGCTCCGGCGTCGTCTGGGGATGGCGGGCTAGGAGCCCGCCCGGGCGCCGCTCGCCCTCAGATGTTGATGCGCGAGGTCACCTGGCCCAGGTCCAGATCCCACTTCGCAAACGTGTCCTTTTCGGCGCGCAACGCGTCGACGAACCGCGGGTCCACGTCCCGGTCGGGGTTGTCGAGCAGCGACCCGTAGCGGGTCTGGCTGAGCATGTAGGAGATCCACAGCATCTCGGTGGCGTGCTCGGGGCTGGGCAGGGTGGGGGCGTCGTCTTCGGGGGCGAAGGGGCCGGCCTCGGACCAGCGCAGGCCGAGGGAGGTGTAGTGGACCTCGCCGCCGTCGTCCCACTGCCGGTTGTTGGCCCACGTGTGCCGGAAGGTGGCCAGGAAGATGACGTAGCGGCAGACCTGCTTGAGGTTCTCCAGCCCCGCGTCGGTGACCTGGTCCGACTCGCTGATGCGGCTCACGGCCCGGGGGACCCCGTCGACGAGCGGCCGCTCGATGAACGGGTTGCCCCGCTCCGACAGCACGTACCAGTTGGCGCCGCGCTCCACGACCTCGCCCCGGACGTGCCGGCACAAGAAGAACGGCGCCGCGTGCTGCACCAGGTCGGCGGAGAACCGGTCGACCTCGACCCAGTGTTCGGCGATGTCCGAGGCGTTCTCCTCGAAGAAGCGGTCGACGTGGTCGCTGATCAAGGCCCAGAAGCGGGCTGCCGCATGGCCGTAGTGGTGCTGCTCGGACACCGGGGGTGCCGGCTCGTAGCCCCGCCAGTCGTAGGTGCCCAGCAGCTGCGCGACCCGCTGGTTCAGGGACTCGTCGGTGAGGGCCGAGGCCCGCGTGATGTACCCGTCGGGCCCGATGAGGAACCCATTGGCCGACGTGTTGATCAGCACGACCTCGCGCAGGTGGGGCGTGAGCAGGGTCCGCACCGGGTTGCGCCGCAGGTTGCGCCACGCGGCGATGGCGTACTGCTCCAGGTTCAGGTGGCACTGGGCGAGGTGGCCGCCCAGCTCCGTGTCCAGCGTCGCGGAGATGCGAGCCAGGCGCTTGGCGGCGCCCCAGCGCGGGTCTTCTGCGGTCAGCACGTGCTTCGTCGTCGGGGAGTTGGCGGCGGTCGCGCCGGGCTCCCGCAGCCACAGGGTGATCCGGGTGGGGTGGAGGCGGCCGTCCTTCAGCACGAACCGCATGTCGACGTTGGGCAGGACGTGCTCGCCGTCCTGCTCGTAGCTGTTCCAGTGGTGGTACAGCCGGAACCCGTCGGCGTTGTCGGGGTCCCGGTCGAGCACGGAGGCGAACATCCCGTTCATCAGGCGGTCGCCGAACCAGGCGTCGCCGCGCGAGCGACCGGGCTCGATGGCGTCGACCTCCTTCGTGATGCACGACGGGTAGTCGGCCTCGATCTGGGCGATGGTCGGCGGCCTGCCGGCCTTGCACAGCAGGAGGTGCTTGCGGCGGGTCAGCTCGACCGGGGCGACGGCCTTGGCCATAGCCAACGACCGGCCCGGCGCGTACGCGGTCGGGGGCTCACCCACCTCGGGCACGGCGAGGCGGGGGATCGGCCAGTGGGCGTCGTATTCCCAGTAGGGAACGCGCACGGGCCCGAAGTCGAAGAAGGACCCGTCGAAGTCGTCGGGGCCCCGCTCCGTCCAGATGTGCCGGAACGTCTGCTTCGGCTCCCCCCGCGGCGTGTAGACGTGGTCCGGCTCGAACACCCGCAGATCCAGGTCCGGCACGTCTCCGATGCCGGCGTCGCCGGGGTTGTAGGGGATCTCGAAGTGTCCCGTGGCGTCGGTCCAGGCGGCGCCCAGGAAGTCGTCGGGGGTGCCGATGTCGCGGTCCCACAGCTCCACCCGCAGGTTGTGCAGGGGCACGGGGCCGTCGGCCGCGTCCCGCTCGAAGAGCAGCTGGCCGACGACCCGCGCCGTCAGGGTGGCGGGGTCGACGGCGGGGCCGCTGCGGCGCACGCGGTCGGCCAGCTCCGCGGTGACCTTGGCCTGCTCCTCGGGCGGGAGGCCCTGGTACCAGGCTGCGAGTTCGTCGGCGTCGAGCAGGGGCTCGGGCCCGCTGGTGATCTTCTTCCACAGCGACTTCAAGATCACGGCGCCTCCCCGCGGGGATCTCCCCGGCTCCGCGACCATAGCGGAGCGGGTCGTCGCGCCCCTCCAGGCCCCAGCCCATTGAGTCGTCTGGGGCCACGATTCGATGTCGTGGCGCCAGGCCGGTAAGGTGCCGAAAGACAGTTGCCTGGGGGGGCAGGGGAGCCTGGTGGAGCGGATCGACCCGGGCACGTCCATACCGCGTATTGCCTGGCCGACGGTCGCCCTGCTGGCGGGGCTGTCGGCGCTCGCGACGCTGGGCGTGGTGGGGGGCCTGGCCGGCTTCGTTCCCGTGGTCGCCGCGGTGGCGGCCATCGCCGTCGCCGACTACGCCGCCTTCACCGTCATGCACGAGGCATCGCACGGGCTGGTCGGGCGCGACCGGCCGCTGCTCAACCAGCTCGTCGGCGAGGCATGCGCCCTGCTGTTGTGGTGTCGCTTCAACGGCTTCCGCCAGGTGCACCTCGTCCACCACACCCACACCGGCGACCCCCAGCGCGATCCCGACACGTACGCCGGGGGCGGCCCCCGCTGGCTGCTGCCTCTGCGCTGGGCCACTGCCGACCTGAACTACTGGCGGGAGTTCGACACCTCGGCACCGATGACCCGCATCGAGCGGGTCACGTCGGACGTCACGCTGGGGATGCTGGTGCTCGGCGTGGTGTTCGCGGTCGCGCAGGGTTGGGGGCTGGAGCTGCTGGTGTACTGGGTTCTGCCGGCCCGGCTCGCGCTGTTCGTGAGCACCTACTTCTTCGACTACCTGCCCCACCAGCGTCCGCACACGGTCTCGCGGCGTGACAACCCCGCGCAGTGCAGCGCGGTGCTGCGTGGAGGGCCGGCGCTCGACGCGCTTCTGTTGGGGCACACGCTGCACCTGGTGCACCACCTGTATCCCTGTGTTCCGTTCTATCGGCTTCGCGCCGTCTACACCCCTCGCCGGGCCCGACTCCTGCAGCGAGGAACCCGCGAGGTCTGGCCTTTCACCCGGCCCCGCCCGTACGATTCGCAACCGGCGATCGCCGCGCTGCCCCCACGCTCCGTGGAGTCGGCTCCGGCTGCCTGACCCCCGCTCGGGGGAACCGAGGGTCGCCCCCGCAGGGGGGCCCCAATCGAAGAGGACATCATGGCTGACAGCTACGACATCACGATTCGGACCGGCACCCGCGCTGGCGCAGGCACCGACGCCACCATCTCGGTCACCGTCCTGGGGAGCGAGGGCAGCAGCGGGCCGCACAAGCTCGACAAGCGGTTCGTCAACGACTTCGAGTCAGGCTCCGAGCGCACCTACACGGTGAAGGCGCCGGACCTGGGTCAGCTCCTCGCCCTGCGCTTCCACTCCGCCGGCTCGGCCGTCGGCTACGGCGGCCACTGGATGATGGACTGGGCCGTGGTGACCCGCGGCGACCGCACCTGGCGCTTCCCGAAGTACAGCTGGCTCAAGATGAACGGCGAGATCACGGCGCTGGAAGGCACCGCGATGCTGCCCGAAGAGGCCAAGGCCATCGGCGAGTACGACCTGCGCCGCGCGCAGATCCAGCGTCGGCGAGAGCGGTATGTCTGGCGGGAGAACGACGGCTCTCTGCCGGGCAGCCTGGCCATCAGCAAAGAGCAGCCCATCCCCATCGACGAGACGTACCGCGACATCAAGCAGGGGAGCTACCAGGTCGTGTTCGCCGACACGATGGCGAAGATGTCGCTGACCACGAACGTCATCAAGCGGGCGTGGACCAAGGTCGACGACATCAACGAGCTCTTCCGGTCCTTCCGCACGCCCGAGGTGGCGGGCCGCTGGAGGGACGATCTCGAGTTCGGCCGGGCCGCGGTCCAGGGCGTGAGCCCCGTGCACATCCAGCTGGTCACGGACCTGCCCGAGGGCATGAACGTCACCGCCGACCACGTGTACGGGAACCTCGAGCCCGGCCTCGAGCTCGCCGACGCGTTGGCTGCGAAGCGGGTCTTCCTGATCGACTTCAGCGAGCTCGACGGCATCCCGATGTTCAAGCAAGAGGTCGACGGCGAGGTGGAGCACCGCTTCGCCCCGTCGGCGCGGTGCCTGCTGTTCCGCCAGGGCGACGGCCAGATCCGGCCCATCGCGATCCAGCTCGGGCGCGACCCCGAGACCTGCCCCATCTTCACGCCCAAGGACGACCCCAACGACTGGACGCTGGCGAAGATGTACGTGCGCTGCGCCGAGGGCAACGTGCACCAGATGCTCAGCCACGCGGTGCTGACGCACTTCGTGATGGAGCCGTTCGTCATGGTGACGATGCGCAACCTCGCCGAGTCGCACCCGGTCTTCAAGATCCTCAAGCGGCACTTCCGCTACACGCTGGCCATCAACGAGGGCGCCCGCGAGAGCCTGCTGGCCGAAGGCGGCGTGTTCGACCTGTTCATGGCGACGGGCGGTCCCGACAAGGGGCACCTGCAGCTGGCGGTGAAGGGGTACTCCACCTGGAACCTGACCGACAACATGCTGCCCCGCACCTTGAAGCAGCGAGGCGTCGACGACCCCGAGGTCCTGCCGTACTACCCGTACCGCGATGACGCCTTGCCCATCTGGTACGCCATCGACGAGATGGTCCACGACCTCTTGAAGCTGGCCTACGCCGACGACGCGGCCCTGGTCGGCGACGAGGAGATGCAGGACTGGTGGAACGAGCTGAAGACCCGCGGCCTGCGCGGGGGCTCGCTTCCCTTCGACCGCCTGGAGCACATCCCGGACCTCTGCCTGTTGCTGACCACGGTCATCTTCACGGTGTCGGTGCAGCACTGCGCGGTGAACTACCTGCAGTACGAGCACTACGCGTTCGTCCCCAACGCGCCGCTGTGCATGCGCAAGGCGCCGCCGCGGACGAAGGGCGATCTCAACGAGCAGGACGTCGTCGACGCGATGCCCAACCGCAAGCAGTCGTCCTGGCAGGTGGCCATCGGCCGCGCGCTGGCGTCGTTTGGCCGGGACGAGGAGTACCTGCTGGACGACGACGGTCAGTGGGCCGAGGACTACCACGACGACGACGCGGCCCAGGCCATCATCGACCGCTTCCAGGTGCGCATGAGCGCCCAGCAGGCACGGGTCGACGAGGCCAACGAGAAGCGGCCGGTGCCCTACACGTTGCTGGAGCCCAAGCGCATCCCGACGAGCATCACGATCTGAGCCGGAGGGGGCTCAGTCCTGCGGGTCCGGGCCGCCCCACAGGGAGCCCGTGAGCTCGGCGAGCTCGTCTTCGGTCGCCTCCTGGCCGGGCGGCACGAAGCGCCCGTCCTCGACCAGCATCCAGGCTTCCGCGCCGCGCTGACCGGCGCGGCAGGCCTGGCGCAGGGACGGCAGCAGCGACAGCCGCTGCTCCGGGGGCAGGCCCAGGGCCGTGGGGAACAGAAGCTGCAGCCCGTGGGCGGCGAACTCGTCGTAGTCGCCTTCGGGCGGCGCCGGGTCCCCGACTTCGAGGGGCTCGCTCAGGAACTCGCTGCCGTCCCAGGTGCTGTAGCTGTCGCCGGGCCGGTAGCACGACGCCCAGAGCCTCCGGCCCGACCCGAACAGGCTGTACGAGCCCAGGGGGGACTCGCCGTCCCGCTGCGACAGGCAGGCCACGGGGCCGGTCTCGTCGGACAGGGCGCGGGCCATCGCCTCCAGGGGCAGCTCCCCAAACGCGGCCCAGCCGTCAGCCGCGGCGTCGCCGAAGCCCATCCGGCCAGGCAGCACGAGCATCGACAGGTCCGTCAGCACCGGGCGGTCCGACGGCACGAGGATCTGAATGACCCGGACGGTGCCGTCCAGCCCGGCGCCGGCTTGCACGCGAATGGGCGCCGACCGCACGGCGGCCACGGTCGCGTCGGGGCGCAGGTGACCGCCCAGGACGTGGCGGCCCAGGTCCCAGATCGTGCGCAGCGACGCCTCGGGGCCTCGATGGACCAGCAGCGACAGGCCGTGTTCGGCGTCCAGGGACGCGGTCTCGACGCCGTCGTCGGCGTCCGTTTGCGATGTGGGATCCGCCGGAGCCGTCATGGGCATTTTCTACCACGCGAGGGCGCGTGGATCGCCCTCAGGTGCGCTGGTAGTGTCCGACGCCGTGGCGAAGCGCACCCAGGCAAAGCAGGCTCCATCGGGGCGTCCGGCCGAACTGGCCGACCTGCTCGACGGCCGGCGGATCACGCCGATGCTGCGCCAGTTCCTGGACGTGAAGCAGGAGGTCCCCGACGCCCTGCTGTTCTTCCGCATGGGGGACTTCTACGAGCTGTTCTTCGAAGACGCGGTCATCGCCGCGGAGGTGGCGGGGCTCACGCTCACGGCGCGGGACAAGAGCGGCGACAACCCGATCCCCATGGCCGGGGTGCCCCACCACGCGGTGAAGGGCTACATCCAGAAGCTCATCGACCAGGGCCACAAGGTCGCCATCTGCGACCAGCTCGAGGACCCCAAGCTCGCCCGCGGCATCGTGAAGCGGGGGATCACCCAGGTCATCACGCCCGGCGTCATCCTGGACCCCGACGACCTCGACGCCCGCGCCGCCAACTACCTCGTGGCGCTGTGGGCCGACGGCGACGTGACCGGGCTGGCCTGCATCGACGTGAGCACCGGCGAGTTCCGGGCGACGGAGTTGGCGCCCGCGGGGCTGAGCGCGGAGCTCGCCCGGTTGGCGCCGGCCGAAGTCGTCTTCGCCGAAGAGGGGTGGGCTGAGGCCGAGCTGGACGAGGTCCTGCTGGGGCTGACGTCCCGCCGGGCGCCGGTCCCGGACCACGCCTTCGACCACGAGTCCGCGGTCGTGGAGCTCTGCGAGCTGTACGGGCTGCGGGATCTGAGCGGGCTCGGGCTGGACGAGCTGCCCCGCGCGGTTCAGGCGGCCGGCGCAATCCTGCACTACCTGCGGGCGGCGAGGCTGTCGGCCCTGCGCCACATCCGCCGCGTTGAGGCCTACCGCGTCGAGCAGTTCATGGTCCTGGACGAGGCCACCCGGCGGAACCTGGAGCTGTACCGGACGATGGCTGAGGGGCGGCGGTCGGGCTCTTTGCTGGGCTTGCTCGACCGGGCCGTCACGGGGATGGGCAGCCGGCGCATTCGCCAGTGGATCGGCGCGCCGCTGCTGCAGGTCGGGGCGATCACGGACCGGCACCGCGCCGTCGCCATCCTGGTGGAGCAGGGGGGGCTGCGGGAGCAGGTCCGCGAGCGGCTGAAGCTGGTGCAGGACATCGAGCGGTTGGCCGGCAAGGTCAGTGCGGGCCGAGCCACGCCCCGGGATCTGGGGGCGCTGCGCCAGTCGCTGCAGCAGGTGCCGGCGCTCGACGTGCTGCTGGACCGCGCCGACACCCGCGAACTGGTGGTGTTCGCGCCGCTGCCGGCGTTGTCCGACCTGCGCGAGGACCTGGAAGAGGTGCTCGTGGACGAGCCCCCGGCGGTGCTCAAGGACGGCGGCGTTGTCCGGGCCGGGTTCGACCGGGATCTGGACGAGCTCACGCGGCTCACGCGGGACGGCAAGGGCTCACTGGCGAAGCTGGAGGCCGACGAACGCGAGGCGACGGGCATCAGCTCATTGAAGGTCCGATACAACCGGGTCTTTGGCTACTACATCGAAGTCACGCGGGCCAACCTGGCGGCCGTCCCCGAGAGGTACATCCGCAAGCAGACCCTGGCCAACGCCGAGCGCTACTTCACCCCCGAACTCAAGGAGTTCGAGGCGAAGGTCCTGGGCGCCGATGAGCGCCGTATGGCGCTGGAAACCGAGCTGTTCACGCAGCTGCGCGAGCGCGTCGCCGACCGGTGCCGTGACTTGACGGGCCTGGCGGAGCGACTCGCGGCCGTCGACGCCATCTCTGCGTTTGCCGAGCTCGCGGTGCGCCATGGCTACGTTCAGCCGGACATGGACGGGTCCCGGCGGCTGGTCATCGAGGCCGGGCGGCACCCGGTCATCGAACGCATGAAGCTGGGGGAGCGGTTCGTGCCCAACGACACGACGCTGGACCCCGAGCAGCAGCTGCTCATCGTCAGCGGGCCCAACATGGCGGGCAAGTCGACCGTCATGCGGCAGGTGGCGCTGATCGTGCTCATGGCCCAGGCCGGCAGCTTCGTGCCCGCGACGTCGGCGCACATCGGCGTGGTGGACCGGATCTTCACGCGCGTGGGCGCGAGCGACAACATCGCGCGGGGTCAGTCGACGTTCATGGTCGAGATGGCCGAGACCGCCAACATCCTCGCCCACGCAACGGATCGCAGCCTCGCGATCCTCGACGAGATCGGCCGGGGCACGAGCACGTACGACGGCGTGGCCATCGCCTGGTCCGTGGCCGAGTACATCGCCGACACGCTGCGCTGCCGGACGATGTTCGCGACGCACTACCACGAGCTGGCGGAGCTGGCCCGCACCCGCGACCACGTGGTGAACGTGAACATCGCCGTCTCCGAGATGGGCGGCCGGGTCATCTTCCTGCGCCGGCTGCGGCCGGGGTCGGCCTCGCGGAGCTACGGGATCGCGGTGGCGAAGCTGGCGGGGTTGCCGCCGGCGGTGGTGGACCGGGCGCGCGAAGTGCTCGGCAACCTCGAAGACGGGCCCGGCGACGAGCCGCGGCTGGCCCGGAGCAAGGACCACCCCATGGCACCAAAGGCCCAGCTGAGCCTGTTCGGGGACCGCACCGCTGTGCTCAAATCCGAGTTGATGGCGGTCGATCCCGACCGGCTCACGCCCCTGGAGGCGCTCACGGTGCTGGCGGACCTCAAGCGAATGGCGGAGGGGCTGTGAAGTCCGCGGGCTCGCTGCTGGCGGCTTCGCTGCTGGCCGCGGCCTCGCTGCTGAGCTGCGCGCCCCCGCCGGCCGCCCCCGCGCCGACGCCGGCCGCGGCCCCTGAGGCGACGCCTCTCCCCGAAGATCTGGCCGTCGCCCGCAGCTGGCGCCGCGTCGCCCTGGACGCCGGGCACGGGGGCGATGACCACGGCGCCATCGGGGTCAGCGGCAGCAAAGAGAAGGACGTCGTGCTGGCGGTGGCCCGCCAGACGGAGCGGGCGCTGGTCGAGCTCGGGTTCGAGGTCGTGCAGACCCGGACCGACGACCGCTTCCTGCCCCTGCCGCGCCGGGCCGCGCTGGCCAACGCCAGCGGCGCCGGGCTGTTCGTCTCCATCCACGCCAACGCGGCCGAGGTGGCGGGCGCCCGGGGCGTCGAGACCTACTCCATGGACCGCACCGCCGACGAGGCCGCGATGCGGCTGGCCGAGCGGGAGAACCGGGCGCGGGCCGTGGCCGGCGGCCGCACCGAGCTGGACCCCCTGCTGGAGGAGCTCCGGGCAACCGGGGCGGCGGCGCTGAGCCACCAGTTTGCGGCGCGGGTCCAGAGCGAGCTGATCGCCGGCCTGCGGGGCTTCTACGGGGTCGAGCGCATCGCCGACCGGGGCGCCAAGCGGGCGCCGTTCTGGGTGTTGCTGGACACCGAGGTGCCGTCGGTCCTGGTCGAGCTCGGCTACCTCACCCACGCCGACGAGGAAGAGCGATTGCGGACCCGGGGTTACCAGGTCGAGGTGGCGCGAGCCCTGGCGGCGGGCATCGCGGCGTTCGCCGCCGACGCCGAGGCGGCCGAAGGCGACCCCCTGGCGGTGGCGCCGTGAGCGGGGACTCCGAGGAGCCCGTGACCGCTCCTGATGGCGCCGTCGACGAGGTTGGCGTGAGCACAGTGAGTCCTTTGGAGCCGGGCATCCCGGGCTCGGCGACGGCGATCTTCCCGGCTTTGCCGGCGGAGCCCGAAGACGACCCCACGGCCTGGCTCAAGGAAGCCCGTGATCGCATCGCGGTGTACCGCCGGGGCACCGACGGCTCGGGTTCGACGATCGCCCGCCTCTACACCGCGGCCGTGGACAACACGCTGCGCAGCGCCCTGGCGAAGGGGCCGTCTTGGCTCAACGACGACGTCGCCCTCATCGCCGTGGGCGGGTACGGGCGCAAGGAGCTGTGCCCCCACTCCGACGTCGACCTGGCGTTGGTGGTGCGCGACGGCGCCGCATCCCGGCTCGCCGACGCGGCCCCGGGCCTGCTGTACCCCCTGTGGGACGCCGGGCTGTCCGTGGGCCAGCGCGCCGGCACCATCGACCAGCTGCTCGGGGCCGCCGACGGCGACAGCCCGTCGCAGGTCGCCTGGCTGGAGCACCGCTTCGTGGCCGGCAGCCGGTCGCTGTTCGCCGAGACCGTGAGCGCCGTGGACACCCGCGTGAGTCTTTGGCGCGAAGGCATCCTGGGCGAGGTTCGGGATCGAAACCTCGACCGGTTCGGGCGCTACGGTCAGTCGGTCTTCCTGCTCGAACCGCAGGTCAAGGAGGGCAAGGGGGGGCTGCGGGACTTCCACTGGCTGCGGTGGATCTCCCGCCTCGCGCACGGGGCGCGAGGCAGCTACGACCTGTTGCTCACCGGCCTCGTCGAGCCCGAGCACCACCGGGCGCTCATGGACGCTCACGAGTTCCTGCTCCGGGTGCGCATCCAGCTGCACCTGCAGCACGGCCGCGCGGTGGATGTGCTGGGGTTCGACTCCCAGGAGCCGGTGGCTCGAGCCCTGGGCTTCAAGGCCGGCCGGAAGCTCCGGGCCGTCGAGAACTTCATGGGCGCCTACTACCGCCACGGCTACGCCATGGCGCACTACTCGGGGCTGTACGTCGCGCGGCTGCTGGGCTTCTACTGGGACGAACCGGCGGGCGGCGACGAGCTGGCCGTGGTGCCCGAAGTCGGTCCGTCGGCGCCCGTTCGACGCCGAGCCTGGTCCGCGAAGGAGCTCAGCGGGGACGGCGTCTTCGAGCTGAGCCGGGGCTCCGTGAAGCTGCGGGAGCCCGACGCGCTCGCGCGGGACCCCCACGCGATCCTGGCGTTGTTCGAGTTCCTGCAGCGATGCAAGGCCCGCTTGCACCACGAGACGATCGAGCAGGTCCGGGCGGCGCTGCCCAAGGTCGGCAAGCGGTTCCGGGAGGACCCGGGGGTGGGGGCCCGGTTCACGGCGCTCCTCGAAGGCGCGGACGTGTTTCGCACGCTCGTGGCCATGCACCGCAGTGGCTTCCTGGGGCGGTACCTGCCCGAGTGGCAGGCCTGCTTCTGCCAGGCCCAGCACAACCGCGTGCACCTCTACACGGTCGACGTCCACTGCCTGTACGTGGTGCGGGAGCTGGAGCGCCTGGGGACCGACGAGGGCCGGGCCATGGCGCCGGCGTTCGCTGACGTGTGGGCCGAGCGGGAGCAGCGGGCGACCCTGATCCTGGCGGGGCTGTTCCACGACATCGCCAAGGCTCACGGCACCGCCCACAGCCGGGTCGGGGCCGACATGGCGGGGCGGATCCTCCGTCGCATCGGCTGGGACGCGGACGCCATCGAGCGGGTGCAGTGGTTGGTGCGGCACCACCTCGTCCTGTCGGAGCTGGCCTACCACCGAGACCTGCACGACCCCGCGACCCAGGGGCAGGTCCGCGCGGTGGTCCCGTCCCAGGAGGCGTGGGACGAGCTGTTCGTGCTCACGTGGGCGGACACCCGGGCAACGAACCCGACGCTGCTGACGTCGTGGAAGCAGGCCTTGCTGCGGCAGGCGTGGGCCGCGGGCCGGGCGGCGCTGGGCGAGCCGGTGGTGGCGGATCTGGCGGCGGTGCGGGCCCGCGTGGAGGCGTTGCTCCTGGCCGAGGTCGGCCGCAAGGCGGCCCCGGAGTTGCTGGCGCGCTTGCTGTCCGACCCGCTGACGGCCCGGTCGGCCCAGCAGGGGCGGCTGGGTGCGCCGGAGCTGGCGGAGCAGGCAGTGCTGTTGGGGCGGTTGGCGGAGCGGACCGGCGACCGCCGGATCGTGACCACGGCCAACCCCCAGGGCGAAGAGGGTGCCTCGGTGTGGACGGTCTGCGCGGACGACCGCCCCGGCCTCTTCGCGGACCTCGCGGGCACGCTGACGGCGTGCGGCTTCTCGATCCACCACGCCGAGGCCACGACCCGCAGCGACGGCATCGTGGTCGACCGGTTCGCCGTCACCGACGGCCGAGGCCGCCCGGTCCGGGAGGGCCGCCGCTGGACCCGGTTGGAGAAGATGCTCGGCCGCGTCGTTGGGGGCGAGATCGATCTGGACGCGGCCATCGAGCGGGCCCGCAAGGCCGGGCCGAAGCCCAAGCGGCCCGGCGCCCTGGAGCTGCAGCGGGTCACCGTCAGCAACGACGAGTCGGCCACCGCGACGGTCGTCGAGGTCGTGGCGCCCGACCGCGTCGGGCTGGTCTACGACGCCGCGCGGACCATCGCGGACTTCGGTCTGGACGTGAAGCTGGCTCGCGTCGCGACCCGCATCGACCTCGCCGCCGACACGTTCTACGTGCTCGATTCCAAGGGCCGGCGGCTCGGCGACCGGCGCCAGCGCAAGCTCGCCGCGGCGCTGCGGCTACGGTTCGGGGGCACCCCCTGAGCGACGACGTCGACGAGCTGATCGGGCTGTACCTGGACGTCCTCCGGGTCGAACGGGGGCTCGCGAAGAACTCGGTGATGGCCTACGGACGAGACCTGTCGAAGCTGGCGGCGTTCTGCGCGGAGCGCGGCATCGACTCGGCGGCGGCGTTGGGGCGGACGGAGCTGGAGGAGTTCGTGCTCCAGCTGCACGGCGACGGGCTGTCCTCGCGGTCCGTGGCCCGGCACCTCTCGTCGGTGAAGGGGTGGTTCAAGTTCCTCGTCGCCGAGGCAGTGCGCGACGACGATCCCTCGACGAGGCTGGGTTCCCCGAAGTTCGGCCGCAAGCTGCCCAACGTCCTGAGCCGCCAGCAGATGGGCACGCTGCTGGACACGCCGGCCGGGGACACCCCCCGCGGGTTGCGCGACCGGGCGATGATCGAGCTGATGTACAGCTCCGGGCTGCGGGTCTCGGAGCTGTGCGGGCTCCGCATCGGGGACCGGCACCGGGACCCGCCGATCCTGCGGGTGCGGGGCAAGGGAGACAAAGAGCGGCTGGTGCCGGTGGGGCCCCACGCAGACACCGCCATCGAGGCGTGGCTCGCCGTGCGCATCACCATCGACAAGGTCGGCAGCCCCTGGATGTTCGTGGCCCGGGCGGGCAAGCCCATCTCCCGCAAGACGTTCTGGTTGCGACTGCGCAACCACGCCCTGGCGGCGGGCATCGAGCGGACGCTTTCGCCCCACACGCTGCGGCACAGCTTCGCCACCCACCTGCTCGAGGGCGGGGCCGACCTGCGCGCCGTGCAGGCGATGCTGGGGCACAGCGACATCAGCACGACGGAGATCTACACCCACGTGGCGACGGACCGGCTCCACGAGGTCTACGCCGCCGCGCACCCCCGCGGAGGCCGATCGTGACGCCGCTCGACTCCGTGGCGGCCGCCGCCGAGGCGCTGGGCATGACGGCCTGGCTCGTGGGGGGCCCCGTGCGCGACCACCTGCGCGGGAAGTCCCTCGACGACGTGCCCGACCTCGACGTGGTGGTCGAGGGCGACGCCCGGGTGTTGGCGCGGGCGCTGCCCGGCGAGGTGGTGATCCACGAGCGATTCGGCACCGCGACGTGGCGTCCCGAAGGCGCGCTGCCCATCGACCTGGTGACCGCGCGACGGGAGGCCTACGCCGCGCCGGGGGCGCTGCCCGACGTGGAGCCGGCGGACATCGAGGCCGACCTGCGGCGACGGGACTTCACCGTCAACGCCATGGCCTACAAGCTGAGGGCTGGCGGCTACGAGTTGAGAGACCCCTTGGGGGGGCGGAGGGACCTGGAGGCGTCGGTCCTGCGGGTGCTGCACGACGACTCGTTCGTCGACGACCCCACCCGGTTGCTGCGGGGGGCGCGCTACGCGGCGCGGCTGGGGTTGACCCCGGACCCGCACACCCGCGCGCTGATCGCGGCGGCGGTCGCGGGCGGTGCGTTGTCGACGGTGAGCCCGCAGCGGCGCTGGCACGAGTGGGAGCGCACCGCGGCCGAAGTCCAGCCCGCCGATGCCGCCGCGCTGTGGGTCGAGTGGGGCATCGCCGCGGCGCTCGGCCTGCCGGCGGACGTCTCGACGCTGCGGCGGATGGCCGGCTCGGCGGGGTCGGCCGAGGGCGCCGGCCCGGCGGTGCGGCTGGCGGCGTGGCTGGCGGGGGAGGGGACCGAGGCAGCGGCGCAGGCGTTTGGCTTGGGGGGAGCCCCGGCCGCACGGCTGGCCCGGCGGGCCTCGTTGGGGCTGGCGACGGCGCTGGAGGGGGATCCCGTCGACGCGGCCGAGGCGCTGGCGGGAGCGGAACTGGGCGAGGTGGCGGTGCTCGCCGCGGCCCGGCCGGAGCTGCTGGGGGCGCTGCGCGCGGCGGGAGAGCGGGTGGCCCGGCCTCTGCCGATCACGGGCCGCGATCTGCTGGCCGCCGGCATCGCCCCCGGGGCCGCCATCGGGGTCGGGCTGCGGGCGGCGCGCAGGGCGTGGTGGAGGGGCGACGTGCACGGCGCCGAGCAGGCGCTCGCCGTGGCGCTGGCGGCGGCTCACAAGCCTTGATCCGCCTGGGTTCGGGTGCCACAGTCGCGCCGCAATGGGATTTGACTACCAAGCTCTGCTGCTCGGCATGCCGGCGGTGCTCTTCAGCCTCGTGTTCCACGAGTTCGGCCACGCTGCGGCCGCGGCGCGGTTGGGGCACATGGTGCGCGACGCCGACGAGCGCCTGACGCTGGACCCACGAGGGCACCTCGATCCCCTGGGGAGCTTGCTGCTGCCGGCCTTGGGGCTCGCCCTGGGCGGGTTCCTGTTCGGCTGGGCGAAGCCGGTTCAGTGGGTGGCCAGCCCCGGCGGCAACCGCCGGCGCGACGGCCTCATCGTCGCGGCCGCCGGCCCCGCCATGAACCTCGTGCTCATGGTCGTCTTCACGGTGCTGCTCAAGACGCTGGCGACGGCCGGGGTCGGGAGCGTCGGCGCCCTGGTCGGCCGGATGGCCTACTTCGGCTTGTTCTTCAACGCCGTGCTCATCGTCTTCAACCTGATCCCGTTGCCCCCGCTCGATGGACACACGGTCCTGCAGGGCCTGCTGGACCCCGTCCGCGCGCGCCGGCTTCAGCTCATCAACCCCGGCATGGCGTTGCTGTTCATCCTGCTGCTCGCGTTCTCCGGCGCCCTGAGCTACCCCATCAACGGCCTGATGAACGTGGCGCTGACGCTGGGCGGGCTGAAGTGACCCCCTTCCTGCAGCTCAACCTGTTCGAGGGCCCCCTCGACCTCCTGCTGCACCTCTGCCGCCGGCATGAGCTGTCGGTGGTCGATCTGCCCATCGCGCAGGTCACCGAGCAGTTCCTGGTGTACCTCGACGTGATGGAGGAGCTGGAGATCCAGGTGGCCGGCGAGTTCGTGGAGATGGCGGCCCTGCTGTGCCTCATCAAGTCCCGCGAGCTGCTGCCCAGCAACGACATCGCGTCCGAGCTCCTGGACGACGGCCCGGACCCCCGCGAGGTGCTGATCGAGCGGCTGCTGGCCTACAAGCAGTACCGGCAGGCGGCCGATGAGCTGTCGGTGCGGCCCCAGCCCAACCGGGACTACTTCCTGCGCGGCCAGAGCGCCCGGGCCACGGCGGGGCTTCAGGACGCCGACCCGCCCCTGGACGTCGACCTCGTGGACCTGCTGTCGGCCCTGCGGGATCTGCTCGACCGCCGCCGGGCCACGGACCCGCCGCACGAAGTCTCTTCGGGGCCGCGCATCCGCATCGAGGACCGCATGCAGGCCTTGTTGGTGCGCCTCGCCCGCGACGGCGAAGTTCCGTTGGAAGCCTGCTTCGAAGGCGACGCGACGCGTCCGTCGGTGGTGGCCACGTTCCTGGCGTTGCTGGAGCTGGCGCGGCTGCGGGTGCTCGCCGTCGTGCAAGCCGGACACCTGACGGCCATCACGCTCATGAAGCAGTTTGAGGGTGCGCCGCCGGCGCTGGGGGTGCTTCGTGGAGGCGCCTGAAGGAACCGAGCCCCTGGTCGCGGCCGTGGAAGGTCTGCTGTTCGCGGCGGACCGTCCCCTGTCCGTGCCCGAGCTGCGCGACGCCATCGGGGTCGAGGATCTGTCCGAGCGGGCCGTTGGCCTCGCCGTCGGACGCCTCGCCGAGCGGCACCGGGACGCCGCGGACCGTGGATTCACGCTGGTGCAGACCGGCGAGCGCTTCCAGTTCCGCACGACGCCGCGGGTCACCGAGCCCGTCGCCGCGCTGACGGGGCTCAAGCCCCTGCAGCTGTCGCGGGCGGCGCTGGAGGCCCTGGCCATCGTGGCCTACAAGCAGCCCTGCACCCGGTCCGACGTCGAGCGGGTCCGGGGCGTGGACAGCGGCGGCGTCATCCGCGCGCTGCTGGACCGCAAGCTGCTTCGCATCGCCGGCCGGCGCAACGAGCCCGGACGGCCCATCATCTACGCGACGAGCCGCGGGTTCCTGGACCGCTTCGGTCTGGGGTCGCTGGGCGATCTGCCCAGCCTCCGCGAGTTCACCCAGCTGGGCGCCGAAGACCTGGAGGCAGCCGAAGATCTGCTCGACGAGGTCAGCGGCAAGCAGCAGGTGACGTTCGCCGAGTACGCAACGCGACGCGCCTTGTCGTCGCTGGACGACGCGGTTGATCGCCGCCTGGAGGAATCATGAGCGACCACCTCGTCAAGCTATTGGCCGAGCGCGGGGTGGCCTCTCGCCGCGCCAGCGAACGCATGATCCGTGAGGGTCAGGTCTCCATCGACGGCCACGTCGTCCGGGAGCCCGGCACCCTCGTGGATCCGCACGAGGCGCGGGTGCTGGTGGACGGCAAGCCGCTGCCCCCGAAGCCCAACCCCATCTACCGGGTGCTCAACAAGCCCAAGGGCACGATCACCTCGCGGAACGACCCCCACGACCGCAAGACGGTCTTCGATCTGCTGGACGACCCGCCGACGAGCCTCGGCGCCGTCGGCCGCCTCGACTTCCAGACCGAGGGCGTCCTGCTGCTGACCAACGACGGCGAGCTGGCCTACCGCCTCACGCACCCGTCGTACGGCGTGACGAAGACCTACCTCGTCAAGGTCTCGGGCACCCCCGAGCCGCGCAAGATCGTGCAGCTGCAGCGGGGCATCAAGCTCGACGACGGGCCGACCCGCCCCGCCACCGTCGACCTGGTCGAGAGCGCCGGGCCCAGCTCGTGGTTGCTCATCCAGATCCAGGAGGGCCGCAACCGCATCGTGCGCCGCATGATCGAGCACGTCGGCCACAAGGTGCTGAAGCTCAAGCGCATCGGGTTCGGCGGCATCACGCTGCGCAACCTGGAGCCCGGCCACAGCCGCGCGCTGACCGCCGGCGAGCTGGGGCGCTTGCGCCGGATCGTGCGGACCCCGGGCAAGGCGAAGCTCGAGATGACCTTCGACCTGCGGCGGGCCGTCGCCGAGGCGCTCCGCCAGCCCCTGCCCAAGCGGGAGGAGTCGGCGCCGTCGAAGCTCGACGAGAACGGCCAGCCCTACCGCAAGAAGGGCTGGGCGCGGCCCAAGGCAAAGAAGACCGGCAAGCCCCGCAGCCGGGTCGGCAGCCGCGGCCGCAACGGCGGGGGCGGGCCCAAGAAGCGTCGCTGAGGCGAGGGGCGCGGTCGGCCCGGATTCCATCGGCTCGACCCAGCGGACTCACGCGACCCACGGGCTTGCGTGAGTCGCGTGAGTCGCGGAAATCGTTGAGCTACTCGCGGGCGCCGAAGCGGAAGCCGTGGCGCCCGTTCTTCTTGATGTAGAGGCTCGCCGAGAACGGCTTGCCGGCCCGCGATGTGAAGCCCTCGAGCACGGCGGTCTCGTTTGCGTTGAACAGCGCAACGGCCTCGGCCCGGGTCAGCTCACGCTTGCAGATCTCCCGGGGGATCTTCACCCGGCAGCCGTCGGCGTTGCACTCGTAGTCCGTGGCCGTCTCGTGCATCTTGCCGTCGCCGTCGCCGGGGCAGCGGCTCCCACTGAGGGGGCAGGGGCCGATGGGCTCGGGGTTGACCTCGAACGTCGTCGCTTCGGACTCGCCGCTGCCGCTGCGCTCCCGGGGCGGGAACTCCCAGCGAATGCGGCCGTTCTCCTCGAGGTGCAGCGACGCGTTGAACGGCCGGTTGCGGCGGCTGATGAAGCCTTCGATCAGCTCGGTCTTGTGCTCCTCGCCCAGGAGGGCGCGCACGTGGTCCGGCGTGATCTCCTGCTGGCACAAGGTCAGCGGGAGGCTGAGCCGGCAGTTCTTCTTGCCGTAGGGGCAGGTCTTGTCGCTGTGCCCGTCGCACCGGTAGCCCGACGGCGTCCGGCGAATGCGGAGCCCGTCGTGGTGCGGGCAGCCGACCACGTCGACGACTTCGACCTCACCGTGCTCGTTCTCGGCGGCGGTGGTCTGCACGCGGACCCGGCCGTCGGCGTCGCGGACCAGCCGCGCCTCGTACTCGCGGTGGTCGCGGGTGAAGAAGCCGGCCTTGACCGGCGTGCGGCCGTCCTGGCAGAGCTGCAGGGCGGAGGTCCGATCGACGTAGCGACCGCCAACTTCCTTCCACACCACGAACTCGCAGGTGCCCTTGGGGCCCCCGTCGGTGCAGGTGTAGGTGCGGAGGTTCTCGAACACGTCCTTCTTGCAGACCGGGCAGTCGTGCACGGGGTCGGTGCCCTCGTAGAGCGTGTCGAACTGGAAGTCGCGGATGTGGTCCACGATGGTCTGGGTCCAGCCCCGGATCTCGTCCATGTAGGCCGTGCGGGCGGCGGCGCCCTTCTCGATGTTCCGCAAGGAATCCTCGAGGTCGGCGGTCAGCTGGGCCGAGGTGAGCTGGGGCAGGTTGATGCGTTCCAGGGCATCGATGAGGCGCAGGCCGCGGGGGGTGGCCCGCAGCGCCTTGCGGCCGTCCGTCGTCGTGCAGCGGGAGCTGTACTCGCGGGCGATGAGCGTCTCGATGGTTTCGGCGCGGGTGGCCGGGGTGCCGAGGCCACCGGTCTCCTTGAGCACGGCGGCGAGGTGGGTGTCGTCCACCTCCTTGCCCGCGGACTCCATGAGTCCCAGAAGGCCGGCTTCCGTGATGCGCGCCGGAGGCCGCGTCTGCTTCTCTTCGACCGCGTGCTCCTTGAGCTCCACGTCGGTGCCGGCGGGGTCCGGCAGGGGCTTCAGCCCGTCGACGCCGTCGTCGGCGGCCTTGTCCCAGACCGCGCGCCAACCGGGCTCTTTGAGCACCTTGCGGCGGGTGCGGAACGACTCCTCGCCGATGGCGGTGATGCGCTCGACCTCGGTGCTGATGGCGGGCGGGTGGAAGCTCGCCAGGAAGCGGCGGGCGACCAGGTCCCAGATGCGCTTCTCGTCGGCGCGGAGGCCGGACGTCGTGCCTTCGCCGGTCGGGATGATGGCGAAGTGATCGGAGATCGCCGAGTCGTCGAAGTTGCGCTTGGTGTTGGCCAGGCCGTCGGCCTGCAAGCGGCTGACGTGGGGCGCGAACTCCTCGCGGCGGCCCAGGAACGCCAGGGCCTCGTCCACCTTCTCCACGTAGTCGCTGGGCAGCGCGCGGCTGTCGGTACGAGGGTAGGTGATCAGCTTGTGGGTCTCGTACAGGCCCTGGGCGGCGGACAGGGTCCGGCGGGCGGAGAAGCCGAACCGGCGGTTGCCTTCCCGCTGCAACGACGTCAGGTCGAACAGGGCGGGCGCCGTCTCGCGGCTGTCCTTGCGGGTCTCGGTCGCGCGAGCCTTGGGGCCCGACTCGAGCAGCGCCACCAGCTTGTCGCGGCGGTCCGGGTCGAAGATGCGGTCCCGGGGGGCGGGGCCCGCGGGGTCGTACCAGGTCGCCTTGTAGGCGCCGCTGGCGACGCCGAAGTCGGCGGTGACCAGCCAGTAGGGCTCGGCCTGGTGGGCCAGGATCTCCCGCTCGCGGCGGACCAGCATGGCCAGGGTGGCGGTCTGCACGCGGCCGGCGGACCACACGACCTTGTCGCGCTGGCTCCGCAGCCGGACGGTCAGGGCGCGGGTCGCGTTCATGCCGATGAGCCAGTCCGACTCGGCGCGGCAGTCGGCGGCGTCGGCGAGGCCCTGGACGTCGTCGTTGGTGCGGACCGAGTCCAGGCTGTTCTTGATGGCCTTGCCGGTCATCGACTGGAGCCACAGGCGGTCCACGGGCTTCTTGCTGCCGCTGAACCGGTAGATCTCCCGGAAGATCAGCTCGCCCTCACGCCCCGCATCGCAGGCGTTGACGACCCGCTCGATGTCCTTGGCCTTGAGGTACTTCTTGAGGGCGTTGAGCTGCTTGGTGCTCCCCTTGATGGGGGACAGCTGGAACTCCTCGGGGAGGATCGGCAGATCCTTGAGGCGCCAACGCTTGAGCTTTTCGTCGTAGCTCTCCGGCGGGACGAACTCCAGCAGGTGACCGACGGCCCACGAGACGACGTGGTTTTCGCCTTCCCAGGCGTGCGTCCCCTTGTCGGGGGCGCCGACGACTTTGGCGATGTCGGCGGCGACAGACGGCTTCTCGGCGATGATCAGGGTGCGGCCCACAGGGTCCTCGTCCTCTTTGTTCGCGACCCGACTCGGGTCGCGGCGCCGCCGGCGAGCCGAGCAGCGGCCGAACCACTACCTTCGTCCAGCCGCCCCTTCAAGCCTTCGAGGCACCCCTTTTTCGACCCCCTTTTATAAAGGGGGGAATTTGACCCCCTCCGCCCCAGGACGCGACGATGCCGTCGATGGTCTCCCTACTCGCCCTGATGCTGCTGTCGGTGCCCGCTGTGGCAAGCGAGCCGGTGGCCGGACCGCCGGCGCCTCCGCCGGGCATTCGGGGCGGCGCGTTCGAGGTCGGGGGGACCGGCGGCGTCGCCGTCTGGGATGCGGGACTGGGGTTGGAGCCTTGCGCCTGGTTCGGCGGGTTCGCCGGCCACCGCTTCCAGCCCCTGGCCGACCGCTTCCACTTCGGCTTCCGGGCGGGGTGGGAAGGCTGCGTCACGGACCAGAAGGTCACGTCGGACCGCGTCGACATGATCCTCATCGACATCGGCTTCACCTACGGCATCAAGCCCGTGGACTGGTTGATCGTCTACGGACTGACCGGCGGCGGGTTCCTCATCGCCGACACCACGCCCAGCGGCGGCAAGCCGTTCCCCCGCATGGCCTTTCAGGGCGGCGGGGGCGTCGCGGCGGCCTTCGGGTACTTCTACGTGGACGCCTCGGTGCGGGTGATGGCGTTCGAGAACATCCAGTTCGGGGGCTTCGGCGGCACGACGGGCACGGTCGGGTCGCCGGTGATCACGCTGAGCGTCGGGGCGCACATCTGATGGCCCGGCTGTGCTTGCTGCTGGTCGCTCTGCCCCTCTCGGTCGCGTCGGCTGCCGAGTTCGCGCCGGAGCAGCCGGGCCCGGTGCCGGCCCACCTCCGCGTCGACTTTCGGACGGGGTGGAACCTCACCGACGGGGCCGGGATGATCGACCACGTGGGCCTGGAGCTGGTCGCTGGGCCTCAGATCGGCACGGCGAAGGTGGGCGGGCCGATCGCCGTCTCGCCGCTGGTGGGGGCCGCGGCGGGCATGGCCGAAGACGCCCAGCCGTCGCTGCGGGTGTTCGGCGGCGCGGAGCTGGTCATCGCGGTGCACGAGCGGGTCGAGCTCGTGCCGGCGCTGTTCGGCGGGTTCCTCAAGCAGTGGAAGAACGACCTGCGGGAGGGACCCATGGCGCGGGCGGCGGTGTCGGTGCGCCTGCTCAGCGACGAAGACTTCTTCCTCAACTTCACGCCCCTGAGCCTCACGATGCTCCCGCCGCCGCCCGGCGGATTCACGCGGTACACCACTCACGTCTCCTTGGATGTAGGGGTGGTCCACTTCGGCGGGAGGACTCCATGAGGGGGCTGCTGCTGGTCGGGCTGCTGGCCGGGTGTGCGGCCCAGCCGAACCTGGACGTGGACCCGCGGGCGGTCCTGGGCACCGGCGAGGTCGGCTTCGAAGGGCTGGGCCCGGGGGCGGCCGTGCCGGTCGTGTCGGGGTTGCAGGGCGGCCAGCACATCTGGGGCTCGGCGCGGGCCACGGGCATCGACTGGCGCGAGGTCACCGCGGTGTTCGAGCTGCTGGACGAAGAGGACGACGAGGCCACGGAGCCGACCACGGTCCAGCTGGCCATGCAGCCGTGTCCCCAACGCGACTCGGCCTGCGAGGACGGGATGGGGGAGGCGGTCGGGATCACGGTCCTGGTGGACAACCTCGGCGACGTCGTCGGTGATGACATCACGATGGTGGTCACGATCACGGACGCCGCCGGCCGCGTGGCCGAGCACGCCGTCGACATCAACCCGTTCTGGGATCCCGAGTAGGGGCCGGTCGGCTGGCGACCCGGCCAGTGCCTCAGGCGCGGCGGTAGTCGATGGCGAACGCCCGGAGCTCGGCGCCGTCGGGCAGCCGGTAGGTCTGCGTCAGTCGCTGCCCTTCGGGCTGCAGCTGCAGGGTTCGACGGAACGCGCGGGCGGGGCCGGCGCCGGTGGGGTCGGGTTCGTCACCCAGGAACACGAAGGTCTGGGACGCGTCGTCGAACCGGCCGCTGAACGGGCTCAGGCTGGTCGCGCCGTCGCTGATCCAGATGCCCGTGTACCGCTGTGCGCCGTTGTCGAACCCGGTGAGGAGCCGCCCGGCGTAGGGCGTCCCATCGGGGCCGCGGCCGCTCAGATCTTCCTGCAGGAACCGCCCCCCGAGGATCCAGCTGCGGGTTGCGCTTCCGTGCGTCTGCAGCGGGTCGCGCGCGGGGTCGACCCACATCGAAGTCGTCGTCTGCCACGCCCCGAGGAGCGGCTCGAGGCGCGCGTGCCCGGGGCCCGGCGCGGCGAGGCGGGCCATGGCGTCCATCGCCAGTTGCAGTTCGCTCACGGGCATCCCTCCAGGGTGTCAGGCCGCCAATTGTGCTCGTCCAGCTCCACCAGGTCCTCCTGGACGCCGGCAAAGACCGCCGCCAGCTGCCCGTTGGGACCGAACTCGGAGAGCCGTTGGGCCGACTCGATCCGGACCAGGTCCCGCAGCGGTCCCCCCACCACGACCAGCTGCTCGGCGTCGTAGGGCTGCGCAGCGTCCAGGGGCCGGGCCCAGCCCGGGTTCCACCCCGGCAGCTCCGTGGGCACCCGCTGGGGCAGCCCTTCCTCCGCGCGCCGCGGCGTCCAGAGCATCGTTCGCCCGAGCGACAGCGAGTACTCCCCGTACCGCAGCCCGTAGAGGTCGCCGTCGACGTCCCCCCAGTTCGGCCAGGTCAGGCCGTCGCAGTGACGAAACGGCGCCAGGGGCCCGGCGGGAGTCAGGGCGTCGAAGCTGCGGTGGCTCCCCCAGGGCAGCTGCCGCACGGCCCGCGCCTCCCATCCGCCGACGCCGTTCTCGTAGGCGCCGGTGGACAGAAACACGGCCTGCTGGTCCGAACCTCGACGCACCTCGGCGGTCGGGATCGGCCAGTGCTCCACGTCCGCGGCTACGGACCAGACGGCGTCGTCCAGCGCGAACACCGACCGCACGTAAGTCCCCTCGGCGATCGTCGGCCGGCGTTGCAGCTCGACCTCGACCTGCTCGGCGACGGCGTCGACCAGCACCTCAAATGCCTCGTCGGGCACTTCGACGTCCCGCCGCACGACCAGGTCCCGCTTGGTCGGATCACTGCCCAGCAAGGCCACAAAGGTGTGCGTTCCGCCCGGCACCCGCAGGTTGCGCCCCCAGAACTGCATCTCCGTGACGTTGCTCTGGCCGTTGCTCGACCCCAGCCGGAACTCCACCGCCCGGGCGTCGTCGGACGGCAGACCTTGCAGGCGAAGGGTCCCCACGGCTCCGGCGCCACTCCACCAGGACATCTCGGGGCACGAGAGGCGGGGGTTCGGCAGCTCGTTCAGGGTGCCCGCCAGCAGCACGATGGCGCTGCTGCACACCGCGACCACCGAGTAGCGACCGTCGGGATCCCGGATCGGCGGGGGTTCGTCCTTCACCAGCTGCCAGGGCCCCTCGCCGTCGCGCCAGCCCACCAGCAGGGGCGCCCCGCGGGTGGGGTCGGCGTCGGTCGTGAGCTCCAACGGCGTCGCCGGCCCCGGCTCCGGCTGGCTGTCCAAGCCCCCCACGCCGACGCAGCCGGACAGGAGGCAAGCCAGCGTGAGTCCGCGTGAGTGCTCGCTCACAGCCCCTCCTGGCTGAAGCCGAGCGCCTGCCAGGTCTGGCCGCCCTCTTCGTCCACGCCGACAACCCAGAAGCGGTCGTCGGGGTCGGTCGACGTGATGTGGACCTGGAACCGCGAGCGGCCCGACTCCGTCGGCACGACTCCGTTGGGCGAGCCGTCCTCCCACACGCCCCAGACCCCGCCGGTCCGGTAGGCGTAGCCGTCGACGCGTCCGCTCTCGCTGTTGTCGTCGAAGTCGACCTCCACTTCGATGGGCGGCTCCGCGTCGAGGTTCAGCAGCCCGAGGCGTCCGGGGCCGACCTCTCCGCCCGGTCGCAGCTGCCCCCCCACGCGGACGTTGCGCACCGTCGGGCCGAAGGAGTCGATCTCCGCGTCGGCGTCCACGATCGGGATCAGCTTCACCGCTTCGAAGGTGCTGGTCCCGTCGGTGACGGTGTAGCGGATGGGGATGGACTCGCCGACGAGCTCGGGCAGGTAGGCGATGACCGGGCCCAGGGGCAGGCAGATTGCGCGGGCGTGAGGTTCCGGGGGGATCAGGCCGGCGACCTCGGGGGGCAGCTCGTCGGTGCCCAGCGACCAGCGATGCTCCACCTCCGCTTGCAGGTCGGGGTGGACCACGAGGCCCTCCAGGCAGAGCCAGGAGGTCGATGCGCCCGGGCGAAGCACCGTGGGGTTGGCGGAGATCGCCAGCACCCGCAGATCGGCGACCACGTCCGCCTCGGGCAGCGCGGGCAGGCAACCGGCGACCGTGATCGCCGTGAGTGCAAGGAGTACGAGCACTTAGAACTCCGCCCGGATGCCGAAGTTGACCAGCGGAATCAGCGACAACGCGGAGCTGTCCTTCCAGTCGTAGGAGTACAGACGGAACTCCTGGGACCGGGCGTAGTAGACGTTGATGATGTCGACGAACGCGTCGACGACGTGGTGCTTGTGGCGGATGCGCTTGTCGATGCGCAGGTCGAGCTGGTGGTACGCGGGGCCCCGCGCCGACCACGCCTCGCCCCACAGGGGCACAAACGTCTGGCGGTCGCTCACGAAGACGCTGCCCTCCAGGGGCGTGAGCGGCGCCGCTGACTGCAAGGCGAAGCGAGCCCCCACCCCGAACTCGCCGGGGAACTCGACCCGCACGACGGCCGTCAGCTGGTGGCGCCGGTCCCACTGGAACCAGCGCCAGGCCTCCTCGCCGTCCTTTCGCTGCGCCCAGGACAGCGTGTAGCCCACCCAGCCGTGCACGCCCACGGCCCGGTGCACGCCGAACCGGGCGAGCACCTCGCCGCCCCAGACCCGGCCGCGCCCGACGTTGGCGAGCCCGTGGGTCGGGTCGTCGTCGGGCGCCGCGGCGATCTCGACGGCATCGCGATCCCGGGTGTCGACGGCCTGGTGATCCAGCGAGCGGGCGAAGGCGGAGAGGTCGATGCCGAGCTGGGGCAGCGGCGCGAGCTGCGCCGCGAGGTTCACCTGCCAGGAGCCTTCGGGGCCCAGGTTCGGGTTGCCGGTCACGGCCGACAGATCGGCGAAGCTCGGGGCCTGCTCGTAGCGGCCGCCGGCGAGGGAGAAGGCGACCGTGGGGCTCGGCCGCAGGTCCAGGCGGGCGCGGACCTGGGGCACGGGATCGCCCAGGTACCGCCACCAGTCCAGACGGAACTCGGGCGTCACGCGCACGGCGGGAGTCGGCTGGAACGACGCCCCCAGCCAGCCGCCGAGCCAGACCCGGTTGTTCTGCTCGGAGCCGACGTTGACGGCGGCGCCCAGGAACTCGGTCACCGCGGGGCCGGTGTCTTCGCGCCCCAGGGGCGGGGTGGCCGCGTCGTGGGTGTGGTCGTCCACCTCCAGCAGCAGCCCCGACGTGATGGACAGCCAGGGGAGGGGGGCGGCCGAGAACCGATCGTGGATGTGCAGGGTCCGGTGCCGGTCCGAGGTGTTCACGTGCTCCAGCAGGGCGTACTCCTGCCGCCAGAAGCTGACCGCGACCGTGGTGGCGTTCTCGATGCCGCCGGGGGCCTGCAAGCCGACCCGCGCGGCGATGCGGTGCAAGTCGCTGTGCACGTTGACGCTCACGTTGGTGGGCGAGCTGGCGTCGGGTTCCTCGATGAGCCGCAGGGAGTCGAGCCCGCCGACGTAGCTGACGCGGACCGCGATCGCCTCGTGGGGGTCCAGCTCGAGCACCGCCTGCTGATCCTGAAAGAAGGGGTAGGTCGTGAACTCGACGAGGGGGTCTTCCTTGAGGATGGGGCCCAGGATCAAGTCGAAGTAGGAGCGCCGGAAGCCGACGTAGAAGCGGGTGTTGTTGCGGATGGGGCCTTCGACGGCGGCGGCGGACTGGCCGAGGCCCGGCTCGACGAAGCCCCCGACGCGGTCCCGTCGGGGGCTGCGGGTGGTGATTCCGATGACGCCGCCGGTGACGTCGCCGACCGAGGCGTCGGGGGCCGCGGGCACCAGCGAGGCCTCGTCGACGAGGTGCTGCCCCACGATGCTGCTGAAGCCCAGGGTGTGCAGCAGCAGCGGGGTCGGCAGGTCGTCGAGGATGGCGACGGAGTCTTCGGCGGCGGCGCCGCGGAGGACGGGGGCGGGCTCGCCGGTGGGGTCCGACAGCAGGGTGAGGTCCCGGGCGGAGGTGACTCCGGGGAGGGTCTGCAAGGCGACGACGGGGTCGCCGTAGGCGCCGGGGATGCGGCGGAGGTCCTCGGCGCCGAGGACCCGTTCGGCGTCGGGGAAGGCGGGGTTGTGCATCACGGCGGTCTCGTCGCGGCCGGTGGGGAGGAGCCGGTAGGTGACGGTGCGGTCGGTGCCCGGCGGCAAGGCCTCGACGAAGCGGGCGACGTGGAAGGCGCCCCCGCCGAGCGCGGCGACCCAGGTGCCCGGGGGGACCGGCGGCAGGGCGAAGGTGCCGTCGGCGGCGGTCTGGGTGGAGGCGGCGGGGGTCGGGTCGAGCTCGTAGAAGCGGTGGGCCTCGCCGCGGTCGAGTTGGCGGGCCTGGGGCGGGGTGGGGGAGGCGGGGTCGAAGCCGTCCTTCGGGCGGGCGGCGTACAGCTCGATGGTGACGAGGGGGGCGTCGGTGCGGGTGCCCCGGACCTCAGCCCGGCCGCGCAGGGTGACCGGCAGGGTCGCGGGGTCGACGGGGACGGGGGGCGCGAGGAAGCGCAGGGGGTACTGGATCGTGACGGCGACGGGACCGTCGGGGGACTGAGCCGGGTGAAAGGCGAACTCGGCGGCCGCGAGCAGGGCGGCGGCGTCGACGGCGGGGTGGCCTGACGAGCGGCGGACGGCGGCGTCGACGACGGCGCCGGCTTCGTCGATGGCGAGGTCGAGCACGACGTCGACGGGGTCGGAGCCGGGGGGCAAGGCGTCGTCGGGGAGGGACGGGACGACGGAGCGCAGGAGGACGGGCGGGGAGAGGGGCGGGGGGGCCGGCGTAGCGGAGTCGGTTGGGGGGTCCTCGGCGTCGACGGCGTCGGGCCCCGGGTCCTCGGCCGTGTTTTCGTCGCCCACGACGGCGACCAGACCCAGCACGGCGGCGAGCCAAAGCTGGGTCATGGATGCGACTCCCGGCGGAAGGTACGGCCCCCGTCGACGCGGCCCGCCCCGGCCCCTCGTCCACGAAGGGTCAGCCTGCGCAGGGGGACGGCGCCGTGTCCAGGGCCGCCATCGGCCGGGTCGAGGCGGGGAGGCCCGGGAGGCCGGTCAGCGCTCCCAGGCGGGGCTCACAGGCCCCGGCACTTGCCAATGATCTCCTTCATGATCTCCGACGTGCCGCCGCCGATGGTCAGCAAGCGGATGTCGCGCCAGGTCCGGGAGATGGGGTACTCGTCGACGTACCCGCAGCCGCCGTAGAACTGCTGCAGGTCGTAGACGATGCGCTGGGCGGCGTCGGCGGTGAACAGCTTGGCCATGGAGATGGCTTCGACGCTGGGTTCGCCGCGACAGATGAGGTCGGTGGCGTGGTAGGTCAGGCGCCTGCCGGCCTCGATGGTGGTCATGTGCTCGACGAGCTTGTGGCGCCAGACCTGGAACTTGAGGATGGGCCGGCCGAAGGCCTGGCGCTCGCGCCCAAACGCGACGGCGTCGTGCCAGGCGTGCTCGACGCCGGCGACGGCCATGAGCGCGGCCACCAGTCGCTCTCCCTGGAAGTTCTGCATGATGTAGTAGAAGCCCGCGTTCTCGGAGCCCAGCAGGTAGCGGGCCGGGATGCGGCAGTCCTCGAACGACAGCTCCGCCGTGTCGCTGCAGAGGTTGCCGACCTTGTGCAGGGTCTTGTTGACCGCGAAGCCCTTCGTGTCTGTCGGGAAGAGGACCAGGGAGATTCCCGCGTGGCCGGCCTCGCCGGTGCGAACGGCCAGGGTGATGAAGTCGCCACGGCGCCCGTTGGTGATCCAGGTCTTGGCGCCGTTGATGACGAAGTCGTCGCCGTCGCGCCGGGCGGTGGTGCGGATGGCGGCCACGTCGGAGCCGCAGTCGGGCTCCGAGACACCCAGGCACGCGATGCGCTCGCCGGCGACGGCGGGGGCGAGGAACTCGCGCTTCTGCTCGTCGGTGCCGATCTCTTCGATGATGGGGGTGGCCATGTCCGACTGGACGGCCAGGGCCATGTTCAAGCCCGCCGAGCGGGAGCGGGCCAGCTCCTCCATCCAGATGACCGTGTACCACCAGTCCAGGCCCATGCCCCCGTACTCCTCGGGCACGCGCAGGCCCAGGAGGCCCATGTCGGCGACGGTCTTGAAGATCTCGTCCGGGAAGTCCTCTTCCCGATCCCAGCGTTCCGCGTGGGGGGTGAGCTCCTTCTCGACGAAGGTGCGACAGGTCTCCCGGAACATCCGGTGCTCGGCGGTCTCGTTGGGGATGGTCATGGCCGCGGAGGGTAGCAGCGTCACCGATTTGAAAGAAAACGACGAAGGGCGGTTGACCGGACTCGGGGGTGCGCCTACAACTCGGCTCCCACGACGGAAACGGTCGTTGGCACCCTGACGCGGGGTGGAGCAGTCAGGTAGCTCGTCGGGCTCATAACCCGAAGGTCGTCGGTTCGAATCCGGCCCCCGCATCCAAACGAT